>Ga0163150_10000159_pt1 | contig 122447 bp, 116 predicted proteins | sample OliLakLV19P2IB_FD_148628 | JGI IMG/M metagenome (GOLD analysis project Ga0163150, IMG submission 148628) | Freshwater microbial mat bacterial communities from Lake Vanda, McMurdo Dry Valleys, Antarctica - Oligotrophic Lake LV.19.P2.IB | ecosystem: Environmental > Aquatic > Freshwater > Lake >...
TCACCGGGTCATTGGCCGCGCGCACCCCCAGCCGGACCAGTTGGAGAAAATCGCCGCCGACGATATTGCGCGCCGGATGTTTGCCGCCGCCGTTGCCTAGAAAAATCTCCGCCTCATCCGGGTCAGGCGCAGCCACGGCCTGATTCGGATCGGCGGGAGTGATGCGGATGTAGTGCCGAGGTTTGCCCTTCACCAGTTCGCCCCGGTTGGCGACCGTCCATTCTTCGAGGTGTGCTGAAAGCCAGTCCGCATAATCGAGCAAGAAGTCCGCGGCCAGGTTCTCTTTTCTCGCGCGTGCAAACTCCGCCGCGCACACCAGGCTCGCAATGATCGTCGCCAGCGTCGAAGGCGAGTATCCCGAATTCTCCTCCCACCGTTCCTGTGCCGTCACCGGTCCGTGCAGGATCAAGTAACGCGCAGCGCGCGAGACAAGCGTCCACGGATCGAACAGCCGGAGGGCGTCCGCCTGGTGCAATCGCCAGGCGAGCAGAATCGGCACTGCCACTTCGTCCAGTTGAATTCCTTTCCAGTAAGCCTCGCCCCCGATCGAACTGTTTTGCGGCAAGCTGCCATCAGCCGCCTGGACGCACGCCAGCCAGATTAGCGCGCGCAACGGCGACTCCGTGTGCCCGCAGGCCAGCAGCGCCGTGGCCGTTTGCACCATATCACTCGTCCAGACCAGATGATAACCGCCACGGTCGCTGTCGTCCTTCGTATCCCCCCAGGGAATGCTCAACGACGCCACAAACGCACCCTGGAAAATCTTGTCTTCGTGTGCCAGCAAAACACATTGGCTCAAGCGCAGAATCGCCCCGCCGTCTTTGGTGTGCTCGCTCAAATCGGTCTTGGCACGAGCGCGCTGCCACTGGCCGACATACTTCTCGCGCTGGCCGGCAAAAGGCGTCGCCAACGCCTGGAGGAGGTGGGCGCAAGCGCTGTGCGGAGATTGCCCGAAGCCGATCCCAAGCGTGAACTCCATTCCTTGTGACAAATCAATTTCACCGGTCACGGCGATATTGCCGTCCTGGGCGTGTTCAAATTGCCAATCCATTTTGAAATTGTCCATCAAGTCCCGCCAGCCATCGCTGAATCCGACGTAGCCCACGGAGCGCCTTGTGAAATCGGGCGCGCACCCGAAGGACATGCGGATATCCTCGCGCTGCACCTCGAAGAGCTTCCGGCCAGCCAATCCACACCACCAGGCCGAGTTGTTTTTCCCCGTCCCCTTCATGTGCGGGGCGAGCAGTGCATACAGACGGAGTTTGCCGCGCAGCTTGGGATCCAGAATGTCCAGTCGCGTGTGCATCAACAAAACCGGGGAGTGCGGGTCCACGACGATTTCTTTGACGAGGCGATAACGGCCTTCAGGGTCTGAGTTCGTAAGCCGGTACAGCAAAGTGTTTTGCTCCGGGTATTCGGTTTTGTGCAATAGGTCGCGCTTCTCCTCGTGGCAAAAGGTCTCGCCGTCGGTGATGAGAAATTGCAGGTCGCGTGTGTTGGGCGTATCGACGTGCGGAAAATAGATCTCGTTGACGATGCCGTGGCTGAGCGTAAACCAGATGGTAGAGCTGCTGTGATACGCGGTGCCGATGCCGTCCTTGGCGCTGGAGGTCCAGCGCGGCTCGATGCCGGGCGCGCCAAAAGCGATCATGTTTCTATTCATATGTGTCCTGCCTCGGAAATCTGAGCGCGCGCCTCGCCAGCCGCAAACCATGCAACGAGCCCGGCGCAATGAATGCGGTTTTCGCCGCGCATTTTTAGACCTCCAGCAGGCGGTTCATCGTGCCGAACTCATTTGCGCAGCATTTCGGGCAGCCCTGATATTCGTGCTCGCAAGCAGGCTCGCAGCACCATTGGCCATCGACCACAAACTTGAATTCGTGATGGCCGCGTGGGAGTTGGAGCGCGGCGCTCCATTGGCCCTCGGTTCCGCGTTTGAGCGGCACTGCATCGGCGCGCCAATCGTTGAACGTGCCCGCAACGAATACGGCTGTCGCCTCCGGGGCGCGGCACGAGAAATCCACCAGTTTGGTGCCTTCGCGTTGAGTTTGTTGGTCTTGTTTTGATTTGTTCATAGTGCTTCCTTTCTCAAGTTATTCCTGTCTCATCCCACTGTCTGGCCCATGCCCCATCGTTCCACGGCGATGATCACCCATTTCACCCACATCGAACCGGCCGCGCCCGTCCAGCAGTAGCCAGGCCAAACTCTTGTCGGTTTTTATCTGCCCCGCCCAGCCAGCCGTGATGCACTCCGCCTTTGCCTGATCGATCCGCCTGCCCGTAGAACCGGCTGCGGACACCACGCGGATCGCTGACTGTCGGGTAGGGCTGGAGTTCGATCGTGGTTGCCGCTACCGATGACCAGGGGATTGTCTTCGCTGGGCCGGCTGGTCTTGTGTTTCTGGTCCCAAGGTGAACCATCACTCCGCCAACGTCGGCGTTGGCCAAAACTTCGGCTTTCGCCTGGCCGTTGTTAAACCGCACCACGTCGCCTCCGTTCGGCCCTGCCTCGGCCTTTGAAGCAGGACTGCAACGTCACATCGCTAGTAACAGTCCAAGTGTCGTCAGGACTTCAATCAATACTTTCATGCGAAGTGTCATCTTTTCCCATTGTCATAACGATGTCTTTCGTTTTGTTCTGTTTGGTTTGTTGATAACTCAGTGGTGGGGGTTCGGGTTGCAGCCGGTCACACAAAGTCCGGCGACTGGGTTACTTCATTTTCATCCCCTTCATGGCGCCGCTACCCGGTTTGGTGGCAGAGCAAAACATGGCGTCGTCACCGCACTTCGAGCAGACGTGCTTTACTTCCTTGTTCTTTCCTTCGCCTTTGCCGGTGCCGACGACTTCGACAGTGCCGCTGCAGGCATGGCACATGGTCTTTTCACCGATGGTCATCATTTTGGTGTGTGCCTGGTCGGTGGTCACCCTTTGGATCATGACGGATTTGCACTTGCTGCAGGTCATGGACATCGAGTCGCCGGGTTTGAGTGCTTCCGCCTCCGCTTGGGTCTTGATGTGGTTCATGTTCATCGGAGGTTGCGCCCCTTTCATGCCCATGCCCATCATGCCGCCACCGGCCTTACCGCCCTTTTCGCCCCCGTGATCCTCTGCGCGGGTCGCGCCGGACAACCACAGCGCGAACGCCAAAGCGAGCGCGAGTCCCGAACTGAAGCTGATTCTGCTGAGGAGGTTGTTTTTTGTTTTCATGGCTGTGTCTTTCTCCTTTTTGAGTTCTGATTTGGTTCGTTGCTAAGCGAACGACGTGTTCGCAAATTCATTTCTCGCTATGGTCGCTGGCCTCGTGCGCTGATGTTATCCGCAACAGCCGTGAGACTTTTCCTCGGGCTTCGCCCGCGCGGGCGCGGACAGAAACTTTTGCAGACTGTGGTCAATGCAAAAGTAGAACGTCTGGCCATTGCACTCGGCAGAGAGAGCGGAGACTTCGTGCACTGTCACTCCGCAAATGGGGTCTTTGGTCATAGCCCAGTCCTTCCGGGTTAAATTCGACTGTTCCGCGGGTAAGATGGGTTTGGTTGCGGTGAGGGCCGGGGTGGTTGGAGTCCTTGCAGCCGGTTACGCCGAGGACGGCGCAGACGAGCGCCAACGTCATCAGAGCTGGCATCATCCAATTCGACATTGCGCCGATTTTACTAAAGAGGCTGTTTTTCGTTTTCATAACTGTGTGCTCTATTGTTTTAAGTTCTGATTTGGCTCGTTATTGAGCGAACGACGTGTTCGCGACTTCATTTCTCGCTACGGTCGCTGGCCTCGTGCGCGCGGATGTTATCCACAACAGCCACGAGACGTTTCCTCGGGCTTCATCCCCGCTGGCGCGGACAGAAACTTTTGCCGGCAGTGGTCGCTGCAAAAGTAGAACGTCTTGCCATCGCGTTCAGCGTGGAGAGCGGAGGCTTCTTCCACGGTCATGCCGCAGATGGGATCCTTGGCATTGGTTTTGGTCATTTGTTTTTTCCTTTCTCAGTTGATGTTATTCGCCACCTACGTGACGGCAAAATTGTTTGCGCTTTGCGCGTGTTGGGTAAATGGGTGCTCCAGCGAACTGCTCGGCGTTATCCAGCTAGGCTTCCGTATTTTGCAGGCGATCGACATCATCCCTAGTCCAGGATCGGTAGTCTCAACGTCCTGGCGGCGAGTCCGGAACTCGCCGCCAGTTGCGTTCACCTTGTCACCTTAGATCCATTTCTAGTTTCATTGCGGCCTGTGCTCTCCTCCCGGCATTCCCTTCATTCCTTTCATTCCCGGCATCCCCTCTTTTCCCCCAGGCATCCCTCCCGATCCGCAGCAATTCGGATCCACCTCAATCTTGGAGGTGACGTTCAAACCAGCCTGCGCGCTCCTGGCCGACTCGATAGCTTTGGTCTTCACCGCTTCCGATTCGACCGTGCCGGAGAGCGTGACTTCATTACGATCCACGTTCGCCGCCACATCCAGATTCGCAGCTCTGAGTTGTGCATCGGTGTTGAGATTGGTTTTAATCTTCTCCTCTAACGCCGCATTGCTCATCTGAGCCTGCGGCTGCGAGCTGCTCGTCGCCGGGGGGCTGCTTGCCGTGGAGCAACCGTTCAAGGACGCACTGATGCCCAGGAGCGTCAGCGCCAGAAAGCCTGTGACCGCAGACCCGGCAAGAACTTTGCCCGCCTTCTCTGTCACCTCACCGGCTTTCCGGCGCGCTTTGCCTTTCACCTCATCTTTGTTCCACATCCTTTTCTCCTTTAAGTGATCGCATCCTTGCGGAAGGATCGGTTTGAGTGTTTATGCACTGTCGACATGATATTGACTCGCTTCAAACATCCTCGGCTATTTCTTGTTACCCTCCATAGTCCCCATCAGAGCCAGATGCTGTTCGTGCGTGAGAACGCGGGTTGCCTCGCCGACGGCTCGGATGAAATTCATTCGCTCATCGCCTCGCAGCTTCTCGATCTCGGCGACTGTGGCCTGGATTTTGGAGGTATCCGGCTGATCGGTTCCAGTCAGAGCGTAAAGCTCTTGCTCCGCCTGATCGATCCGCCGTTGCGTCGATGCGCGGTCGAGCATCGCCTTCTCCTTCAAGCGGTTCAACGTCATTTTCTGATCCTGGGTCAAAGTGATGTGCTGTGGATGGTTGAGAAAGAACCCCGTCGAGCCGATGTGGTACAAATGCGAGGCGCCAGGCTGTCCCGGCATAGCGGATGACGGACCGCTCATTCCTGCCATACCACCCGCGGGCTGCATCGCACTGCCGCCCATTCCTCCCATTCCGGCCCGGCCGCCACCTCCCGACATGCCACCCATTCCCCCCATACAGCACATACCCATTGCGGCGGCGGGCGCTGCGGGCGCGCTGCTCTGAGCGCCACCGGACATGGCGCCCATCTCGCCCTCGTCGTCCATCATGCCCATGGTCATGGCTTTTCCAGCGCCCATGGTCATACCCGGCGTGGCATTCGATTTCTTCCTGGCGGAAGGCATCGCCTTAGGGGGCATTGCACCCATTTCGCCTTTGTCCTCCATCATGGCCATGGTCATACCCGGCGTGGCATTCGATTTCTTCCTGGAGGCAGTCTGTTGCATGGAGGCTTGCAGCTTCGCGACTTGGGCACGGAGCTCTGCAATTTGATCCACCAACTGCCTGTTCTGGTCGGCAGGATCTCCAGTAGCGTGTTGCGCATGAGGGTCCGTGGGGGTTTGCGCGAAACCGGATGTCGCTCCGGAGAACAAGAAAACAGAAAGACAGAATCCCGCCGACACTTTCCAGAGCGCTCCCGTAGGGTGCAGAAACATCAGTGGTCGCATAAGTACAATCTCCTTTACTTCAAGTCTAAGGGCATGACCGTAGCTATCGCGCTAACGCGCGTCATCCACCGGTGTGACGACGGTCACAACGTAATCACACGGCCCCGTCGCATACCGTACTCTTCCAGTAGGTGCCTGTCTGTTCCGGACCGCTCACTACACTGGTCAATGTTGAGCAGACTTGAGTGCCGTTCGGACTACATAATGCTGCTTCATTCGGTCAATGACTTCGACACTCCAGACCGAAATAATCGGCCATCTCTTCTGCTATTCCTTCCCGAGCCCTTTTCAGAGCAGGGACTGTTTCCAATTGATGAGCCTCTTTTGCCATCCGATAACTCGTGAGCCCACTCTACACGAGGCAACTGTCGTTCCAAAGAGGCCGCCTCAGGGCACGGGGCCGGTAACCAAGTGTTCCTGCCCGAACCCATTGTGGTGCGCGCGCAGCCGATGCAATGGGTCGTGCCAAGTAGCCCCGTTGCGTCTGTTGGGGTAATGAGCGGGTTCACCTGGGCCAGAGGCCCGATTCGGTTGTCGGCTCCGTTTCGCTTGTGGTATGGCAATTGCGGTCGGTAGATTCGAGAGCAAGGTGCCAGGAGGCGGTCATGACAACTAAGAAAATCTTCTTCTGCCCTCTTTACACAACCGTTTTGGCGATCACAACGTTCTTGGCGCAGGCCGCTTCAGCCGAACAAACTATCACCGTTCCGCTGTCGCCATCCCTGCAGCAGGTATCGCTGTATCAGGATCGTTCGTCAGCTGAACTCGATCTTTTTCTGGAGTTGGTACAGAAAGGGGAACCGGCTGCAGCGCGGGCGGCCTTGGGCAGCTATATCCGGGAATTCAGCAGCTTTCACGTTGCCTTGGGACGCCTCCGCATGGGCAAAGCAGAAAGGGAGTTTGTTCTTGCCGTATTGGAACGCTTGCACTTTCAAAGGATCCGATTACAGAGCGTGTCCGAAATGGGGCCATCAGACTGGAAGGTTGTCTCAAAAGAGGCAGAGGATCATTTAGAAAGTGCCCTTCGAATGGCCGAGCAAAAATTGGAGAAAAATCGACGATGGCTGAGTCTCAAGCGCTACGGGACAGACCGAGCCTCTTCGGAGCAGGAAAAGCTCAAGGCGGTTCGAGCTGCGGCCAGTTTGAATGCGTCACAAACGGCCGGCTCTAAGAGAAACGGGAGGTCGCAATGATTGGCCGCGAACCAGCCACGAGCACCTATATTCTCCAAGAGCCTTACGAGGATGCATTAAAGTCGGTTCGGGTAGCTCTCCAAAGCGAAGGGCTGAAAGTGCCATTGGAGATGGACATCTCCTCCACTCTGCGCCAAGAGCTCGGAGTCAAGCTAAAACCATGCAAGCTCCTTTGCGTCTACTGCCCGCGGCTTCTGCTGCAAGCCAGTGTGACGGATATCGCAGTGTGTGCCTTTTTGCCGCTGCACCTTGTCGTTGCCGACCACGGGCCGCGGACTCTGGTTCACTTCATCAATCCGGCAACCATCCCGCAGGCTGGTCTATCCCCGGGCATCAGGAGTTCCGTCAGCAGACTGCTGGCCCGGATCCTGCAAATCTTGGGAAAGGTTGGCGCGCCCCAGCCGGATTACCCGTTAACGGCCTGAACACCGCTTCCCCGAGAGGTCGTTCGTAGGAGGCAGTCTCTGGAAGTCAGCCGTGAACCGCGAGGGTCGACTTGAACCCATGGTACCTGACATAAACCTATGGATTAATCAGAAGCTATTGTTGTTGTCTTTGGGCCTGATGATGGCGATTCCACATGCAGTTGTCGTTCTTGGGCTGGGAAAGCCGGCCCAGGGGCAGCACCTTCAGGACCGTGAGCATTCGCTCAGAGTGGATGTGAATCTCGTGCTGGTGCGGCTATCAAATTGAAAATCAAGCTCCTGCGTCCGCTTGGGCACCGAATCGGGCTGGCAGCGCTTTTGCTTAAGGAAAGGCGGGGAGTCGGTCCAACGACTCAACCCAGGTCTCCTCTACTACAATATCTTGTAGTCTCTCCACGGAAGTTCTCAGAGAGTCCACAAGAATTTTGAATGGGCTGACTCCAAAAGGAGGTGAGATCGGATGGCTCTCAAGCAAGGCGAAGTCTATAAATGTCCCGACCCTGACTGTGGATGTGAAATCAGTGTCACAAAAGGTGCTGCGCCCGGCAAGGGCGGCAACTTGGCGCCGCGTTGCTGCTGCGGCAAAGAGATGGTCAAGAAATAACTCAGGAAAGACCCGCGCGGGTCACTGGAGATGCACACGTGACGCTCGGCGAGAGGAGGTTTAATTAGCCCTTGGGGGCACTGGCCTCCTGCAAAAACAAGCACGACGGGCACAACACCCCTGGATCTGCTGCAACGCTGCTTTGCTGCCCGTGAAATCTCCACCGAGCAGAGCATGCAGAGCAAAAACGCGTGGGGAATGAGACCGAGCGCCAACTGCTTAGCAACCCGGCGACACTACAAGGAGCTGTCAAAGATTGGCTGACGTAAATTGGATTCGGCTCGCGAGTTTTTCTGCTCTATAATAGGTGTACGGATGTTCTTCTATGGTTCGTAAGAAGCTTTCAATTGTCCTCTGCCTTCTCGCTTTCTCCTGGCAGCTCTCTTCGCCTTTGGTTGCCTGCGTTGAAAATTGCCACTCACGGACTCGAAGCTGCCATCGTGAAGCAAAACAAGAATCCGACTCTCAGACCTGTCCCCATTCGAAAGCGTCCCCAAGGTTTGCAGTGGACGCGAAATCTGGATGTGATTGCGCTATTAGGGCTCATCAATCCCCTGCAAAGGAACCTGTCGTCACGTTAGATTCTTCGCGGACCGAGATATCCAAACTTTCGGTCGCTGATTGTGATTCTTCATCGAAGACCGTCTCCAGTCTTTCGGAAGCCAGACTCCACAGTCCACCTTTGTCCTTGTGGCTGACTGAACAGAACACCTTCCTCCTGAACTCCAACCTTCGTATTTGATCTCCAAATATACAGCCTCGCAATCTGGACAGTAGTTGTGCCTGCTGTCCATTGTCTCTCGGAAAGCAAACTCGTCTGCTAACGCCTCAGCTGTAGCGGTTCACAAGGGAGTTGCCTTTCCCGATTTACACCTCAATTTGCCGAGCGTAGGAGTGCCAAATGGCTTTGCATAGGAGAAGGATTATCTGGGGGCTTCTTTTGGCTGCTGCCCTCTTGGGGGGCGCCTGGGTCTACTGGTTTGTCAGCTCGCATGGCTTCAGCGCACGAGATAAACCGAGTGTGTTCGAGGCCTACCTGGCGAGACATATCCGGCGGATTGCAACACCGCGGGGCGCCAGAGAGTTGAAGAATCCCCTCAGCGCAACGGAATTAGATATAGCCAAAGCCCGGGATCACTTTGCCGATCATTGTGCTAGTTGCCATGCCAACAACGGCAGCGGGAAGACCCAGATCAATTCGGGCCTCTACCCGCCCGCCCCTGACATGCGCGAGAGGCAGACTCAGGACCTGACGGACGGAGAAATCTTCTACATCATCAAGAACGGGATTCGATTTACCGGCATGCCGGGGTGGGGTGGCGAAGATGAAGAGAACTGGAAGCTGGTTCTGTTCATCCGGCATCTGCCCAGTCTCACGGCGCTGGAAATTGAGCTAATGAATGAGATCAATGCCCTGGAGAAGGAAGGCGGGAGCGAAAAGACTTCGACTCCCCAGCACGAACAGAGCAAGCCGCATGGGCACTGAATACACGGCGGACGGCTTGGGTCAGAAACTGTCTTCTTGAAAAAGGTGTCGGCGTCCGTGGTGACTGGCGGACATTGCACTGGAAGGCCAGTGTTTGAGCATTAACCGGCTTTTGGCTGGATATTGACCAGGAGAAGCACGAAGAAGAAGTCATTGAGGAGAGAAGTCTATGAGCAAGAACAGACGAGATTTTTTCAGGCGAGTTGGCTCGCTAAGCGCTGGACTGGTAGTAGGCCAAAAGGCAATGGCCCAGGAAAAACCGCATGACATGCAGCAGATGAAGCAAATGCAACCTTCTCCAACGCGGCCCGCCAAGAAAGCCGTCAAGATTCAAACGGAGGTCTCCCAAGGCCAATACCTGCCGGTGGAGACTCCGGATGTTCCCACGCTGCCGTGGAAGATGGTCGATGGCGTCAAAGAGTTCCATCTCATAGCTGAGCCGGTGAGAACGGAGTTTGTTCCAGGAAAGGTGGTGGATGTCTGGGGCTATAACGGAAGCCTGCCGGGGCCTACCATTGAAGCTAACGAAGGTGATCGCGTGAGAGTGATCTTCGACAATCACCTGCCCGAAATGACAACGGTCCACTGGCACGGCTTTGAGGTGCCGATGGAAATGGACGGTGTTCCAGGTCTCGGACAGGATCCGGTCATGCCAGGCGGACGCTATGTCTACGAGTTCACTCTCCATCAACACGGGACCTTCTTCTATCACTCTCACTTTGCGATGCAGGAAATGATGGGAATGATCGGATTGTTCATTCTTCACCCGAAACAAGCCTACCAGCCAAAGGTTCACCGGGATTTTGGCCTCATCCTTCAGGAATGGGCGCTGCTACCGAACAACACAGTGCCTAACACTCTCGCCATGGAGTTCAACTGGCTCACGATTAACGGAAAGGCAGGTCCGGCCTGCACGCCCATGCTGGCGCGGCTTGGAGAGCGCATACGTCTGCGCATCGTCAACCTGGGAATGGATCATCATCCGATGCACCTGCATGGCAATACCTGGGTTGTCACCGGAACTGAGGGCGGCCGGGTCCCGGAAGGCGCCTGGACTCCAGGCAACACGGAGATTGTGGGCGTGGCCCAGGCGCGCACGATGGAGTTCGAAGCCAAATATGTGGGTGACTGGATGCTTCATTGCCATCTGCCCCATCACATGATGAATCAGATGGTCTCGATGGTCGGTCCCCTCTCCCACGGCGGTCACGGCATGCATACGGGCATGAGCATGGAAAACGGCATGGGAATGCTTCGAGACGGGAATGCGCTATCCGAAGATTTTGGGCCATCTTTCGGCCGGGATATCGGCGAAAGCGCCCGGATGGAAAAGGCAGTCACTCATCTCGTGGGATTTTCCGCCGCCAAAGAACCTCAGACTCCCACGCAGTCTCAAGGTCAGCAAAAGCAGGACCCCCAGATGAAAGGTCATGAAGGTCATCAGATGCCAGGCCAGCAAGGCGATGTCATGTATCCGGTGGACGATCCGGTGAAAAAGCAGGTGCCTGGCTACCCACAGGACATGTGGATGGACATGTCACAGTTGGTCCCGAACAAGCCGGAGTTCTATGGTCTGCGCCCCACCTGGGACCGCGCCATGATGGGAATGATGACGCTGGTTCGAGTTTTGCCTTCCGATCTGTACGACAAAATTATGGGACTGAAACAGCAAGAACCTCAAGAGGAGAAGAAGTCGGCTGATCAGGGCCGGAAGAAGCTGAAAGATCCCGTCTGTGGGATGGAAGTTGACCCCAAGTCGGCTGAGGCCAAAGCCACTTACAAAGACAAGACTTATTACTTTTGCAGTGTCGCTGACAAGGAGCAGTTCGAAAAGGCCCCCGAAAAATACCTCAAATAGGTCCACAGACCAACAGCGAACTGCGGAACTAGCTTCATCATGGGCACCGAGACCTCTTTGAATGGATTGATTTCAAGTCAGGGGTTTCAGGTACCCACCCAAGAAGAGTTGTGACGTTCAACAGGAGATGAGGATGAAACTTCGATTACAAGCGATCGGGACGACCGTGGGACTCATGGTGATTCTGGGCCTGCCCTTATCCCTGGCAGCACAAGGCGGCGCGGGGCAGGGCCAGCCTGCCAGCGCTCCCCAAATCCTGGGGAAGGAAGGGAGCCTCCGTCTGGAAGACTTGGAGAAGATGGCTCTGGAGGCCAATCCAACGCTGGCGCAGGCGGCATCTAGCGTAAGGGCTGCGGAGGGGAGAAAGCTTCAGTCCGGACTTTATCCTAACCCGACGATCGGGGCGACTGGAGACGAGAACACGCCAGGTCCAATCATTCGAGGTGGTGAATTTGGTTTCTTCGTAGAGCAACAATTCGTAACTGCCGGCAAACTAGGAAAAAGCCGGAGCATTGCCGAACAAGAGCGTCTTCTGGCTGAAACTACGGCTCAAGCCCAGAAGCAACGGGTTCTCAACGCCGTCCGCAGCCTTTATTACGAAGCGTTGGGTGCCGAGCGCCGGGTTCAAGTGCAAACACAATTGGCAACCCTTTCCCAGCAGGCGGTGAAGATTTCAAAGGAGCTGACCAATGTGGGGGCGGCTGATCAGCCGGATCTTCTGGAATCGGAGATTGAGGCCGATCGAGCGGAGGTTAGTCTCGCGAAGGCCAAGACAGCCCAGGCGCGAGTCTGGCGAGAACTGGCAGCGATGGTCGGCAGTCCTTCTCTCCAACCCTGGCCACTGGAAGGGAATCTCGAAGACGTTCCGAGGTTGGAACTGGAAGGCGCCATGACAAAGCTCTTCAGCGAGAGCCCTGAAATCCGAACCTCCGAGGTAACCATTGCGCGCGAAGAAGCGGCTCTCAGGCGGGCGAGGGTGGAGAAGGTGCCTGACATCGTTGCTCGCGGTGGCCTGCGCTACAACCGCGAGCTTCTTGAGTTCGGTGGAACACCGGTAGGGTTGGAAGGCTTCTTCGACGTGGGAGTTAAGGTTCCTTTTTTTAACCGAAACCAAGGCAATGTAGCTGCAGCACGGGCGAATCTGGAGCGAGCGCAGCGCGAGGTGGAGCGCGTGAAACTGTCTATGCGCATGCGGATGGCCCGAGCCTACAAGGAGTACCAGGACTCGCTGATTACCGCTGAAAAATACCAAACTCACATGCTTCCTCGTGCCCAGAAAGCTTACGACCTTTACCTGAACAACTTCCGGCAAATGGCCGCAGCTTATCCCCAGGTGCTGATTGCTCAGCGAAACCTCTTCCAGTTGCAGGAAGACTACATTACGGCCCTTGTCAACACGTGGCGGAGTGCGGTCGAGATTCAAGGATTACTCCTCACCGGCGGGCTGAACGCTCCGGGGACTATGGGAATGGAAATGTCTGGTGCCGACAAGACAGAGACTGGAGGCCCAATCGAAGAACGTTAGGTGTCCTTACAAGCATAATAATTTCACAACTCAAACGGGACATCGATCGTTCTCCAAGACAGCTAGTTTTTAGAGTTTCGGGGAGATCTGAATAGGGGCAACTCAGCTAGCAGGAGAAACTTAACCAGGGGAAAGTTAGGCAACAGGGCTGCGAGAAATACATCTCGACATTCGAAACCAGCATCTCACTCAACCTGAAGAGGCTTATTCGTAAAGCTGTTTGATCATGGCACCCAAACTTAGGGCTACCAAGCAACCTTCAAGGAGGTTAACGATGTATTCTCGATTATTGGCAATTCTGTTGGGCCTGGGATTGGCTATGCCTTTTAGCGCATGGGCGCATGACCCCAGCAAACACAAGGAAAAAGTGACCCAAGGGGAAGTGGTTTCCGTCGCAGGCGATCGTATCGAACTGAAAACTGCCAAGGGCGTGAAAGGAGTTACCCTTACTGATCAGACAAAGTTTGAGCATGGGAACCAAAAAATGACGAAAGACGATTTGAAAAAGGGAGACAAAGTGAAGGTGATTGGGACGACATTGGCCAGCGGCGAAATTGCGGCCCAGGAAGTTCTGATGACCGGCCCACAAGCTCACGGTGCTCACCAGAAGGGCTCTGAGCACAAGCACTGAATGGGCAGGTTAGATGGCAGGGCCACGGCGGAAGCTATAGAAAAATTACTCCGACTAGCGCAGCCTCTTACGGCTTACTCAGGCGCCAATATCGGTGAGCGTTAGCTATGACTTGGTAAATACACCTCTTGCGTCTTTCTTACTTGTCTAATGCTGCGATGGCCTAACACCTGCTGACAGGAAGGCGATGATCATTTAAAGTCGGTCAAAGGAGACAAACCATGAAAGTCAAGACTACTTCAATAAAGCGAATTGCAGGAGGGCTTGTCTTGGGAGTGGGGCTGTTTGTTGCTAGCGCAATCGCCTACGCCCACGACGATAACGACCGCTACTACGCAGGGCAGAATGGTAGCCACAAGAAGCAAGAAAAGCGGGCTGAGAAGAGGCATCAGAAGAACGAGAAGCAAAGTCTCAAGGATCACCAACGACAGGAACGGGACTACGAAGGTAATAGTGGAGACTTACGCGACCACCAGAGGCAGGAGCGGGACGACCAGAAGTATCATCAACGTCAGGAGAAAGAGAACCGCAAGAGGCATCAGCGTTCCGACCGAAGTGGCGACTACTACAACGATCAGAATGAAGGGGGTTACTACGACCGTGGCTATAACGATAATCGCCAGTCCGATTATTATCGCCGTAACCGCCAGGGCCAATATAACGACGGATACAGGGATGATCGCTACAACAACAACCGGTCAGAGAGATCTGCTCATGCCGATCATGATCGTTATGAACACCGTAACAGGTAGTTGACTTCCTCTTCATGGAGCATGGGCGGGTGCCGATGCTGTAATCCGGTTTGCCCGCCCAGCTTTTTCTAATCTCACGTCCTTCGGCAGAGCAAAGACAGTCAACGCTACCTTTATACTCCGCTGGCTAGTTCATGTCGAACGGTACTGCGTTCCCTGGCAGTGTCGTGCAGGCGAGCGATGCCAGCAGGCATACCACGAAGCAGTATCAAATCAAGAGTTGGTCCAGAGCAACTTCGTGGGCGATTGAGTACACCAATCTCCAGACTTGGAAACTTGCCTACGCCACAGTATCATCCAGCCGCCCGTACACTGGCAGCCTGTCGAAGAGGCTCCCAGCATTCAACCAACTTGCAGTGACAGCGTGACGAGACCGGCAAGACTCCAGGAAGCCAGTGTTCCGCGCAGGCGCCCGCAAGCCCAGCTTGACCCCGCCGCTTCACGGGCTGGCTGTGCGCAGCGCAGGCACACAGCCGCATTGGCGGGAGTGATGTTTGCCCGCTCTGCCAGGTCATGCAGGTTACCCTCACCCAGATCTACGATCTCAAGAGCCTTCTGGCATCCGTCCGATTTCAGATGAACGACGATGTCTGCGATGCATGGGCAAATGCCATCCTTCAGAAAGTCTCACTCGTCCAACAGAGTCCTTCTCCCAGTATTGGTCGATGATCGCATGCGCGGCAGCCGGTAAAGGCGATAGCGCTCTCCTCGTCATGCCGCCCACGACCGAGCTCGAAGCCGCGGACGAAAGCTGTCTGAAGGATGTCTTCACTTCGACTGTCCGCTTTGGATTCCACCCGTCTTTCCAGAAAAGCCAGCAATTGCTGGGGGCTGGAGACTAACCGCTTCCGCCTCGGGTGAAAGAGAAGATGTCCGTCGTACTGTGGCAGACTTGTTAGATCATGAACGAGAATCAAGCTTCCTACCTCCGAGCTCTGAAGTACGGCTGGTTAACATCATTGTATGACCCGATCGCGCGAGTCACCTTGCGGGACTCAACCTTTAAGCGGCAATTGATCGAACAGGCTCAAATCCAGAAGGGGCAAAACATTCTGGACCTTGGCTGTGGCACTGCAACGCTAACTCTTTTGGTCAAAGAGCTGCACCCGGAAACACAGGTGGTTGGTCTCGATGTTGATCCCGCGGTGCTGGCAATTGCCAAAGCGAAAGCCACAAAATCCAGGCTGGCAATCGGCCTTGATCTTGGCCTGTCTTTCAAACTGCCCTACCCGGACAAGTATTTTCACCGGGTGTTTTCAAGTCTGATGTTTCATCACTTGACGCCAGAGAACAAACGCCGCACGTTGGCCGAGGTCTATCGAGTTCTCCGTCCCAGCGGTGAGTTGCACGTTGCGGACTGGGGAAAGCACCAGAACCTTACGATGCGGCTCGCATTCCTGATGGTTCAAATGCTGGACGGCTTTGAAACGACGGCCGAAAATGTGCGAGGGGAACTCCCGGAGATATTTCGAAATGCTGGCTTCAAAGAGGTTCAGGAAACGTCCCGCTCCATGACAATGTTTGGGACACTCTCGTTGTCTCTGGCAAAGAGACCAGTCGAATCAAACTTGTAATGTTTTGAGTCCTTGGCCGTCGTAGGGTCAGTGGCTCCCAAAGAGCCACGACCTTCATGATCTACAAGAATTGACGGAGGCCCGGAATGGATCAAAAAGAGAAGAATTTCCCGACGATTGAAACTCCACCTCGTTTTGAAAGAAGTGACAAGCTAACTGGGAAAGATCCCGTCTGTGGCATGAACATCAATCCCGCCAAAGCCGCTGGATCTCAAGAATATCGTGACCAGCTTTACTTCTTTTGCAGCACAAGTTGCCTCGAGGAGTTTCATCTAAATCCTGAAAAGTACGCTAGTTCGAGCGCTGCGGTGCCTCGAACGTCGGGCGTCGGCGAGCAGCCAGCGGAGATCACCAAGGCTCCGGTTCAATACACCTGCCCCATGCACCCGGAAGTTCGCCAGATTGGCCCGGGGGATTGTCCGAAGTGCGGCATGGCTCTGGAGCCGGCAAGCATCACTGCCGCCCCTTCCAAGACGGAATACGTCTGCCCGATGCATCCCGAGGTGGTGCGAAGCGAACCGGGGTCCTGCCCCATTTGCGGCATGTCCCTTGAACCCCGCATCGTGACGCTGGAGGAGGAAAGCGATCCAGAGCTCAAGGACATGACGCAGCGGTTCCGGTTCAGTCTCGCCTTGACGGTGCCTGTTTTTCTGACGGCAATGTCCGAGATGATCCCTGGACAGCCGCTACAGCATGCCGTTTCAGCGGACTTGTTGACCTGGTTCCAACTGGCGTTGGCGACGCCAGTGGTGCTTTGGGGCGGCTGGCCTTTCTTTCAGCGTGGTTGGGGCTCCATCGTCAATCGAAGCCTCAACATGTTTACCTTGATTGCCGTCGGCACCGGCACAGCCTACCTCTACAGTTTGGTTGCAGCCTTGTTCCCCAGGCTTTTCCCGGACGCATTCCGCGGACACGGCGGCGAGGTAGCAGTCTATTTTGAAGCGGCAGCGGTCATCACCACTCTCGTCTTGCTGGGGCAGGTCTTGGAACTTCGCGCGCGCAGCCAGACCAGCAGTTCGATCAAAGCTCTGCTGGGCCTAGCGCCCAAGACGGCTCGTGTGCTACGAGCAAACGGGGTGGAAGAGGATTTCTCCCTGGATCAAGTCTTGCCGAATGACATCCTGCGCGTGAGGCCTGGTGAGAAGGTCCCGGTGGACGGCGTGGTCTTGGAGGGGGCCAGCTCGGTGGATGAATCCATGATTACGGGCGAACCCGTGCCTGTGGAGAAGGTGCAGGGAAGCAAGGTGACCGGAGGCACGGTGAACGGGACCGGAGGGTTGGTGATCAGAGCGGAACGCGTCGGAAGCGACACGCTGCTCGCCCAGATCGTTCGAATGGTGGCGGAGGCCCAGCGCAGCCGGGCGCCTATCCAGCGACTGGCGGATATCGTTTCCGCTTGGTTTGTCCCTGCTGTGGTGTTTGTGGCTATGGGAACGTTCCTTATCTGGAGTCTTGTCGGCCCCGAACCGCGAATGGCCCATGCCCTCATCAATGCTGTCGCCGTGCTAATCATTGCCTGTCCTTGCGCCTTAGGCCTTGCGACCCCTATGTCGATCATGGTGGGCACGGGCCACGGGGCTCTATCGGGAGTGCTCATCAGAGATGCGGAGGCGCTCGAAGTGATGGAAAAAGTGGATACCCTGGTTGTGGACAAGACCGGAACACTGACATTGGGCAAGCCTAGGGTCCAGTCGGTGGTCGCGCTGCCCGGGCGGACTGAGGTAGAAGTACTAGCGCTGGCAGCCGGCCTGGAATTGGGCAGCGAGCATCCGCTGGCGGGTGCTGTTGTGGCCGCTGCCCGGGAAAAAGGACTTGACCTTCCTTCGGTGGAGAACTTCCGATCCGTCACCGGCAAGGGAGTTATAGGGAGTGTGGCGGGAAAGGAAGTAGCCCTGGGAAATCAACAGCTCTTTGAACAACTCGGGCTGAACGTCCAGCCCTTGCTCGACCGAGCCGAAGCGCTGCGACTGGAAGGCTATACGGTCATGTTCGTGGGTGTCAACGGCGAGCCAGCGGGTTTACTGGCGACAGCCGATCCGATTAAACCCTCCTCTCGCCAAGCGATCCAGTCACTTAACGCCGAAGGGCTCCACATCATCATGCTGACGGGAGACACCGAAGCAACAGCCAGGGTGGTGGCCCGACAGTTGGGAATTGACGAAGTGAAAGCCGAGGTGCTGCCGGACCAGAAGAACGCGGTGATTCGGAGTCTGCAAGAGTCAGGGCGGGTGGTCGCCATGGCAGGCGATGGGATCAATGATGCCCCGGCGCTGGCTCAGGCTCATGTAGGTATTGCGATGGGAACTGGAACCGACGTCGCTATCGAGAGCTCCGGGATCACTTTGGTGAAGGGAGACCTCGAAGGCATCGTGCGAGCGCGCAAGCTCAGCCGCGCGACCATGCGGAATATCCGCCAGAATCTCTTCTTCGCATTCATCTACAATGTTTTGGGAGTCCCCATCGCAGCCGGAGTGCTTTATCCCTTCTTCGGTTTGCTGCTGAGTCCCATGATTGCCGCGGCCGCCATGACCTTTAGCTCTGTGACCGTGATTACTAACGCACTGCGACTCCGCAAGCTGGCACTCTAGTCCTAAAGCGACGCGGCGGATCTGGACAAGACCCTTTGGATTCACTGACGCTTGAATCAACTCCAGTGAAGGCTGGGCCTGCTCATTATAACGTGGCTGTCGGTAGGAACCCGGGATAGCCCGCCCAGCTTTCAAAACAGGTTCTCCTCCCACCAACACCTGATCGGAACTATCCTGCAAGATAAATTCTTTGCGGCATCCGCTCAATTGCCAGTTCGAGTCAACGACTACCAGTTTAGCCGGCCGCATTATCACGAGTCGTCCGCGATTGGCGGGTTGGGAAAGTCAAGCACAAGCGGCCTCCGCCGAGAGCCGCTATAATTAATTAGTAGAGGATGACGAAGCCGCCAGGCGTTATGACTACCGCGCCAGAGCTCCACACAGGGACGCCCGCTTTGGTGCCCTTCTCGCCCATCACTTTGCCGCTGGAGTCATAGAGCTGCCACGCGAGCGAGCCGCCACGCGCCCAACCCGTTCCTTCGGTCCAAACCATCAACGTCTCCCCGCCTGAGGAAATCGCGATACGCGGGTGCTTGCGACCTTTACCTTCCTCCGGTGCGCTCACAGGAACAGCATTCGCTCTGGCGAGATCCGCGAAGTAGACCTGTCCGCCGGTCTCCCAGGCTCCTTCTACTTTGCCGGTTCCTTCGGCGAAAGCCATGCTGCTCATGGGGCACGCATTAATCTCCCATGGGTGCAGCTTGCGGCCTACGAGGCCGCGGGCATGATCCTGTGATGTGAGCAGGTAAATGTCGCGATGGACGTTTTCAGTTGCCGAGCGGTAGAGCGCGCGGACGATTCCTTTTGTATCGGCGAACATCGCCATGCCACAGCAGCCGCAGGCGCCGGTTGGCTGCTTCCAAGCTGGCCGCTCGGCCGCGAATGTCTTGCCATCGTCGTGGGATTCGGCTACCCACACCTCCCGTCCTGCTTCGCCTTTTGCCGCCGCGGGAGCTTTTCCATGCCACGAAACGTACACGGTGGGTTGTCGCGGCCGGAGCAGGTGGTCTACTTTTTCCGCCAAGTGGTTGGAGTTCCCGTGGTCGACAAGGAAGTGCTGAGCCAGCGCACCCGGCAGTATCAGAGCTGGGTGGAGGCCTTCGCGCACAACCACCAGACCCCGATCGAGTGGGCCGAGAAGGGTGTGCGGAAAGAAGATTACGTCCGGCGCTGGCTGCGGGCGATGGAGCGGACCGACCGCTACGGCGTCTATTTCATCTTCAAGAGCCTGGAGCAGGGACCGACGTTTCGGTGTGCGATGCCCAAGTACCCGGCCCAGGATCCGAATCATCGCATCTTGGCTGCCCAGCGGAGCCGCTTCACGCACTACTACTTCTACCTTCGGGACGAGGTGTTGGGTCCGATGGGGATGCGCGTTGCCTCCTTCTTCCCCTTCCAGACGACCTATTACCTCAATGGCCACGCGTTCATCGAACGGGAACTCCAGCGCAACCAGATGGGCTTCCGCAAGAACGACAATGCGTTTTTGGCTGTCAACGATCTGGCCCAGTTACAGGCAGCGGCCGACCGGCTCAGCCCCGACCTTATCCGGCGACGCCTCGACTACTGGACTTTCCTGCTGGGACCGAAGTTCTCTGCCAAAGAACGCCAACAGATGAACCTGCACCGCTTCTATGCGGTGGCGCAGATCGAGTATTGCCGGAACTTCATCTTAAAGCGCCACTTCCCCATTCACCGAATCTTTGAGCGCAGTTGCGAGATGGGACTCTGGCGTCTGACGGCCCACAAGATCTCGGAGATCTTCGGCAGCCGCATCACCAAGAAGCTGAAGGGCAAGCTCAACACCACTCTCGAACAGGTCGAGCACGGGCATCATGTCTTCCGAGCCTACTGGAAACATGCCTTTGTCAAGCAGTACGAGAAGTTGAGCCTATGACCGGCATGGGGGTTTGTGGGCATGGATCTCTCGCCTGATGCAATCGGGTTTGCGCGCGACGAGGCATCGAAGAAGGGCCTCAACAACATCGAGTTTGTGGCCGTCGATCTGAGCAACTTCGACGAATCCTTCGACTTCATTACAAGTTTCGATGCCATACATGACCAAGCGAAGCCGCTCAATGTGCTCAAGGGTATCCATCGGGCATTGAAGTCGGACGGGGCATATCTGATGCAGGACATCAACGGGACGAGCCACGTGCATAGGGATATTGAGCATCCGATCGGGACATTCCTTTACACGGTCTCCTGTATGCATCGCATGACCGTGTCCCTTGCACAAGGCGGAGAAGGTCTGGGTGCGATGTGGGGCGAAGAGAAAACGCGCGAGTATCTCCAGCGAGCTGGCTTTCGGTCAATCACCACAGACCGGCTAGCGCATGACATCCAGAACAACTGGTACGTGGTGATGAAGTAAGAGGTCAGGTAACTGGTCCAGCTACTATGCCGCCCAGCAAGGCGCCGGAGCGGTTGAGCCGTTCTATGTCCGAGCGGCGGTGGCTGCCAGCCGCTTACCGGATCAGTAAGCACCTTCAGCGTCAAGGAGACACTCATGACGCCAAAGGTCCCCGCCGCGCAAGCATATGACGCTTTCATGGGCCGGTGGAGCAAGGTCGTGGCGCGTGATTTCCTAGCCTGGCTTTCGGTTTCACAGCACAGTCGGTGGCTTGATTTGGGCTGTGGCACCGGTGCACTTGCATCTGCGATTCTACAGTCGGCGTCACCGAGCGAAGTGTGGGGCATTGACCAGTCTGAAGAGTACATCGCCCACGCCCGAGCCATACTGCCCCAAGACCGGTGTCATCTTCTTGTGGCCGACGCACAGGCACTGCCCCACGAACTCTCTGGCTTTGATGCTACAGTCTCAGGACTCGCGCTCAACTTGGTTCCGGAGCCCATCGCAGCCATCGCCGTGATCCGGGTCACTCGTCCGAGTGGTCTTGTCGGTGCTTACGTGTGGGATTTTGCTGGCCGCATGCAATTGTTGCAGTATCTCTGGGATGTGGCAACGAGGTTGGACCCAAAAGCGGCCGAGTTGGACCAAGGCAAGTGTTTCCCACTCTGCCACGCAGACAGGCTGCGAGTGTCGTTCACAGAAGCCGGCGTCAGGGCCGTAGACGTTCGGCCCTTAATAGTCCCGACAATCTTTCGTGATTTTAACGATTACTGGACGCCCTTGCTCACAGGTCACGGCCGCGCTGCAGGCTATGTCATGTCCCTCACTGCGCATCAGCGCTCTCGTCTACGAGAAAGCATTCAAGAAGATTTGCCAACGCACGCGGATGGGTCGCTCCATCTGACGGCCCGAGCATGGGCTGTCCGAGGCAGGAAAGCCGGACCCGAAGCCGGTGGATCAGCCTGACACGGACTTTGTTGCGATTTGCAAAAGAACGCTAGCGGCTGAAGGCAGCTAGACGACGCGGAGAAATATCATGGGGCTCTATCAGAAATTCGTCCTCCCACGGCTCATCGACGTGGCGATGCGCAACAAGGAGGTCACGGCCCGGCGAGCAGAACTCATTCCCAAGGCATCCGGCGCGGTACTCGAAATCGGCATAGGCTCTGGGCTCAATCTGTCCTTCTACCCTGGCACCATCACTCACCTGTCTGGGATCGATCCTTCGGCAGAACTTCTTAGCATGGCCCGTCGCAAGCTCAACGTCTCGCCCTATCCGGTTGAGTTGTTCTGTCGATCCGCAGAGGAGCTCCTGTTTGGAGACGGGAGCTTCGATACTGTGGTGTTGACATGGACACTCTGCAGCATCCCGCATCCCGTGCGAGCACTTGCCGAGGTCAAGCGAGTGTTGAAGCCCGATGGGCGGCTCTTGTTCGTTGAGCACGGGCTGTCCCCCGACCCCAAAGTTCAAACGTGGCAGCATCGTCTCACACCCATGTGGAAGCGCATTGGCGGCGGTTGTCATCTCAACCGCAAGATCGACGACCTTATCCGTCCAGCTGGCTTCGGCATCGTCGAGCTGCAGACCACCTACCTACCGGGGCCGAGGGTAATGACCTTCACGTACCAGGGGATTGCATGTCCCGCCTGATCGGACCGCCGTTCTTGCAGGCGGCGCGGTTGTGTGAGAGCCCCAAGAGCCGAAAACCAAAGCGCTTTGTTGGGTGCCGGAAATCCTTCCACTTACACACAGTCTCGCGCTCGGTTAGAAGCTCCCAAACACGAAACGGAAAGATTTTGCGAAGCAAAAGATCGCGTCTTGTAGCCGACGGATGCATAGACTTGTCTTCGACCGCGGCCCGATCGGCAAATCCGCCAAACAGCATGGGCGACCGAGTATGCTGCGGCAGCTTTTCGGCACAGTGCTTTACGCCATGACAGAAGCCTTCTCTTGTCGGGTCGCGGGGTCAACGCCCCACTCGTCTCATGCAGACTCGCTTGGGCGAAGGAGCCATACCGGAGTCTCCTTGGGAAATAGTTCTTGACTCTGGCCTGTACTCCAAGGCCTATCCTACAAAAGCGGCCGAGGAGATTGGATGAGACTCCTGGGAATTCAAATTGGTAAGCTCGCGTGTATGACGACGCGCCAGTAATTGAACTGCAACTTCTTGGCGGCGCTGTTCCGGCAGCCAGGCTGCGAGGTCAATCTGATCTGGCAGCGGGTACTGGGAAAAGCGCCAATCCACTGTTTCCTCTTTGGGTCAATTGATCGGTGGGAGCAAAACAAATGCAAATGAAACGCTGCCTGCAGAAATCCTGTTCAGGAAGGTTTGTGTGTCTTGGCCTTGGCTTGCTTGCGCTTGGACTGTGGCTCTTGCCTTGGGCCGCGCCGTTGCTATCCCAAGACCAGATGTCTGGCGCCCGCGTCGACACCACTTCTTTGACGGGGCCGGAGAAGGCTGTAGTCGAGCGCCTACGTCAGGACTGGACAAAACGGTATCGTACCACCAGCATTGGGTTAGCTGCAGAGGTCAAGCGGCTCACCCTTTCGGATGATTCCCGGTTGCGGCTGGTACAGTTCCTGGAGTCGAATCGAAAGCCATATCCAGTGCTTGGCCGGCATGGGACGACAACCGTCGCTCTTACGCCTCAGGAGAAACTGATTGCCCGCACCGTTCTTCTCAGAGAGGTCCGCGGCAAAACTGGTTCTAAATTGGAAGAGGTTGCTGGCGACCTGCAGGTGCCAGTTGGCCCATTGAAATGGCGTCTTGAGTTCATGCAGAAACTGGGCGTTGTGCTGACAAAGGGCGAAGGTAAAGATCTCCGCTACCACGTCGCTGAGCGCTTTCCACGTCGGCCCTCGTATCGCATCGATTTTCATTCTCATCAAGTGGAAGTGAACGGGAGCGATAAGTTCGAGGTGGCTTGAGCGATTGACTTTTTGCTGTTGGTCAACAGCACGCACTCTCAGGACACGCTCAAGATTGAAGACTCCTGCGCCCACTGCACTCAGTCCATCAGCATGATCATTGAAAGTGGCCGGGTCAAGAGCATCTCGCCCAGCGGGGTGCTTGTGTTTCGCGGAGGCGGTTGAGGGATCAATAATCTCTTCAGGTCTGAAGAGCACCTTAAAGAATGGCTGCAGCGTTATCCCGAATTTGCCGATCGAGAGCGGATGACGGTGGCGGAGTTTCTGCGCCGGAACAAGAAGTGAGTGGGTAATCACGCCCTACGGAACGTCGGTTCACCGGCTGGAATGATAGTGCGTGCTGTACTTGCAAATACAAACAAGGAGCGAAATGGAAGCTAAACCAGCGCCGATTGCCTGTGACCTTCACAAGCTGACCGAAGCCGAAAGAAGTCGAGAACAAAGCCTGCTGACTGAAATTCGGGACGCCGCTCTTGAATTGAGGGATCTCCCGATGGGATACGCCCTACGGTTTTCGGGAGACTCTGCCACAGTGCTAAAACTTGCCGAGTTCATCACGTTGGAACGTGTTTGCTGTCCCTTTCTGAATTCCGAGCTGCGATGTGAGGCCGAGGGAGGACCTGTTTGGCTCAATGTGACAGGGCGTGAAGGAATCAAACAGTTCCTTGAAACGATATTGAGCCCATAATTCTCGATTTTACAGTCAGGAGATCACCCACGGTGGTCCCTTCGAACAAGAGGGAGCTGGCCCTGCTAAAGCAAAGGCCCTGGGAAAGAGGAGCGAATGGAGTGGAAGGGCCTGGAACGGAAGGAGCGAGGATTGCCCAGGGCTTTTGCTTGGGGCCAGCGGGCACGCCGCTTTAGCCTCAAAAGAGTTGTCAGCGCTTTTCGACATCTCTTTGGAGGCGTTGGCGTGCGGAGGGGTGGGGTGCGGGAACTCAAGGGATGGTCCGCTGCTGTTTTGTCGCAGCGGGAGCCTGAGATTGATTGAGCGTTTCTCTTGTCAAACGGAAAGTAGACCTTTTTGACGTAGGCATGCACTTCGGATTGGAAATCCCGAATGCGACGACCCACTTGGGATCGCGGCTCACGGCGCTTGGATGCAACCTGGACGATCTGTCGGCTCTGCTGGCTCTGGAGATGCGCCTCCTAACCTGCACAGAGCCTCATCCCCTTCGCTCTCTACCTGCCGGTGGCGTGACACATCCACTGACACCGATCGCAGCCGCCCACTGAGTGGCGGTTGCAAGAAATGCGGCAGCTTAACTAATAGTAAAACTTCAGCGCAAACTGCATCACGCGAGGATCACCCGCAAGCGTGGAAATACGGCCGACGGCGCTGCTGGAGCGGTTGCGCTCTGGTAGGCCGAACTGGGGAGTGTTGAACATGTTGAACATTTCCCAGCGGAACTCCAGGCGACGGCCTTCACCAAAATATTCAAAGCTCCTTGCCAGAGCGAAGTCAAAGTTCACCAGGCCAGGGCCGTCCAGTGTGTTCCGCCCGCAGTTGCCCAGACGCGCTGGAGTCGGCACCGAATAGCCACTGGCATCAAACCAGCGGTCGACGTTGCGTTCATCAGTCGGCAAGGCACCATCGCTGACACAGTCGGCCAAGGCGTTCGCCAGACCTCCACGATTGCCTACCAAGCTGTTGTTTGCCCCCGCGAAGATCGTAAACGGCCGTCCAGAGCGAAGGTTCGTCACCCCGCTGACTCGCCAGCCACCCAGGATGTGAGAGGCCGGGCCGTCGGTGAGATAGGTCTTCCCTCTTCCAAATGGCACCTCGTAAATGTAGCTGGTCACCCAGCGATGGCGGTAGTCGAAGTCACTGCGTCCGCGCTGCTCTCGCAGATTGCGAGCGTTCTGCATGAAGCTGTTTGAACCGCCACTGAAAAGGTGCTCTTGAGCATAGTTGATGGACTTCGAGTATGTATAGGCACTGTGGATGGAGAATCCACGACTGAAGCGCTTTTCGACCGTTGCTTCACCCACCGTGATAGATCGAGTTGCCTCCATTATCCCGAAACTCAATCGGACCCAAAGCGGGATGAGGGATGATGCCTGTCCCGGTGCCGCTGGAAGTGAACAGTTGCTGGTTCAGATTGCGCAGTGTGGAAAGATGACTACCCTTGGTCCCGACATAATCCAGGGTAACCACCCAGTCTCCGGGCAGAAGCCGCTGCAAGCCAAAATTCCACTGATCCACGTTCGGAAAAACGGAGTCAGGATTCACTGCACGAAGGCGAACTGTGACTGGGTTCACCGCGCTGGGATTGAGCGACAGATTGAAGCCTGAGCGGACGCGCATGTCGTTGGCAGTTTGAGCAACAGTGGTAACGCCCACGGTGTTATTCACCAGGAAAGGAAGGTTCAACCCGAGTTGGCGCACGCTCAAACAACATGAAGAACCGGCCATATCCGATTCTGAGCACGGTATTCGAAGTCAGCTGATAAGCGATCCCCAGGCGTGGGGCAAAGTTGTTCTTGTCGGAACGGATCAGACCCCTCCCATAGGGTGAATTAACAGGAGTGAAGGTCTGGCCGGTGAGAGGATGGAAGTTCGCCATTCGATCGGCGCCTTCGTAGGGCCAGGTAGCGAAGTCGTACCGAAGACCTAGATTGAGAGTCAGCTTGGGCGTTACCTTCCAGTCGTCTTGCGTGAACCATGACAGCATCCAGAGCCGTTGATCGACAACCGCCAGGTTGGAAAGCTGCGCCCCGCTGGGATAGCCCAAGAGGAAGTCAGCCGAGCCAATACCAGAGCGTTGCCCGTCGAAGGTCCAGGTACCGCGCAGGCCTGGCACGTCCAGATTGATGTTGCGCATGGGGCCACGGAAGTCTGCCCCAAATTTGAGCTGATGCCGGCCGCGAGTCAGGCTGAGAGTGTCGCTCCATTGAAACTAGTTGGTAATTTGGAATTTTGGCAGGAAGTCAGGTGACCCGAGGCGGTCGAGTCCGCCTCCGGCGCCGGGAGCCACCGTTCCGCCACGCGCGCCGATGACAATGCCTGGCAGACCCCCGCTATACACCGGGCTGTCAGATACGCCCAAGATCCCAAACTCAGCTAACGTGTTCAGGCCGAATGGATCTTGAACCCCTCGCGATTCGTTGCGGCCCCAGCCGATGCGGAATTCATTCACGATGCGGGTCCCGATCACTCGGTTCCAACCGACCGAGGCTGAATGACCCTTCATGCTCAGCCGCCCAAAGGCTGAGGTAGACGTGCCGTCGATGATCCCGCCAAAGGTGCCCGGGACAAAGCGAAAGCGATCACTATAGGTGTATCGAACAAGTAAGTTGTCGGCCGTTCCCAACTGGTAGTCACCGCGGGCGGTGTAGCTGTCGGTGTCGTCAATGATGCTGGGCACCCGCAGAAAATTGTTTTACGTTCAGTGGACCCGATGAGGGAGTGATGTTTGGTCCCGGGACCAGGCTCAGGATTCTCTGAGCCACCGGGTCGAGGCACCGGTCGGGAATGATGTTACCTGGGAAGGGATTGCCTCTGCCCACGCAGTCGCCCACCTGATCAATGACCGGAGAGTAGAGGGTCCGATTCACCGCTGCTGCCGCTGCCGAAAAGTCGCCTCGGATCTCGTTCGCCGTGGGAACGTTTCCAAGTCGTGTGCTGCCTTTTCGGATGCGGGTACCTTCGTAATTGAAAAAGAAGAAGGCACGATCTTTCACAATCGGTCCACCCGCGTTACCGCCGAACTGATTTTGAATGTTCTGCCCCTTGTCGCGTCCCGCCCGATTGAGAAAGAAGTTGTTGGCGTCAAAGACACGATTGCGATGGAATTCGTAAAGTGCCCCATGAAAGCCGTTGGTCCCTCCTTTTGTTGTGACACTGATGAGCGAGCCGGGGCTGCGGCCGTTCTCAGCCGAGTAGGGGTTTGTGCTGATCTTGAACTCCTGAATAGAGTCCACCGAAGGGCGAGCAACCTGCGTAGTCAGCTCTTGCACGTTGGTCGAGACGGAGTTGTTGTCTACCCCATCCAGCACAAAATTATTCTGCAGCGAGCGGACACCATGAACGTTGATGCCACCGGTCCTGCCGGCCGTGTGCCACCGCCTTCTTCCGTATAGCGGTCGTTTTGAACTCCTGCCACGAGGCCTAACAAGTCATCCCAGTTGCGGAGACTCAACGGGAGATCGGTGACCAGCCGGTTTTCTATGACCGTACCCGTCGAGGCTTCCTGTGTGGTCAAAAGCGGCGCCGTTCCTTCGACAGCGACCGACTGCGTGACCTCTCCCACTTCAAGAGCGAAATCGATCCAAGCCTGAAACAACCAACCCCACCTCCATAGTTCCCGCGAAGGTCCACGACGAGGTGGCGACAGTCGGCCAGTTCCTGAATGGCTGCATCAAGCAGTCTGGAGGTATGAAGACCGAAGATTCCACGGAAGAAGGTCACTCTGATCAGTCCAACATCAGGACCGATCTTTCGGCAGGAAATTAGCTTGGGCAGGCACATTGGACGGTGGCGGCGGTATCGGGGCTTGGGAATCCAGACCTCCGTTGTAATCTGTGCCCCACTTCTTTTTTCAACCCCCAACGTGTTTGCTTCTCCCATTCGAAACCAGAGTTTTGTTGGCGGGTTAACCACATGCCCGCTGACTGCGAGCAAGAGATCACCTGGTTCTAATCGGGCAGCATGTGCCGGCCCGCCTTCGAAAACATCCTGAAACATCCACTGGGTTCCCGCCGGCATGAAGGTGGCGCAGATCGCGTATCGATCCTGTATCCGCTTGGCATCACTGTGAAACAGTAGGGTGTGGCTCGTCCCAAGCTGGGCCAGCACTGAATTGAGCTGGTCCTCAAAATCGTCTTCAGACAAACCGTTCCCAATCCGCTCGCGGATCTGATCGAGCGCGCTGGGCCAATCGGCGGACCGGGCGAAGCCGGGGCTGAAGTGCTTTCGCTCAATGAGCGCGCACATTTTGTCCAAAATCTCATCGCGCTGCGACTGACTGAGAAGAGGCCTTACCATGCCCTCACCGAACCAAGAATTGCTTCAATTAACAAGTGGAGCTTACCTAAAGCCCAGAGTCACGGCAACGGTGTTGCGCCAATTACGGACCGATTGAAATTGCGCATTGTTTCCCTGCCATTCCGGCTGCCCTCTACCTGCTCGTCCTACCAGATGTAGAGAGTGGCCCGAAGACAAAAAAGAGGAGTGCTCATTTAATATAGAGGTGGGAAGTCGACGATTTCGGACAAGTAAAATCAAATTAGTTTACGAAAGGAGGGTCCTCGTTACTTGACGATAAACAGCAATAGTATAATAGTTGACATATATCACTGATAGTTATAATTTCAAACTGCCATGGCGACTCCACTCAAAAGGCTGATTCACTTCTTTCAAACGCATCCGGTCTTTACTTTCGATGAGGCCTCCCGATTTTTGACAGAGCGAGGAACTGCCCACCGTGGTACCCAGAAAGCCCTGCTGAGCTACCACCAAAAGCGCGGCCGACTGCTGCGCGTGCGCCGCGGCCTCTATGTCACGGTTCCGAAAGCCGGTTCTGGCGAACTCCACCTGCCCGATCCCTTCCTGGTCGCTTCCAAGCTCGCTCCCGACGCCGTCTTGGCTTACCACACAGCACTGGAATTCCACGGTTGCGCTTATTCCTATAGGTATGAGACCACGGTCTTAACCCGCTCCCACCTGCGGCCGTTTTCGTTCCGCGGCCGTTCCTATCGTTCTCTTTCCCCGCCTGTCGTTCTGTCCCGCCACGGTCAGCCCTGGTTTGGGGTCCAGACGATGGACTACCATGGATTGGCGGGAATCACGGTGCCGGTAACGGTCACGAGCATAGAGAGGACCCTGGTGGATGTCCTGGACCGCACGGATCTGGGCGGGGGCTGGGAAGAAATCTGGCGTTCTCTCGCGATGATCGAGCGGCTGGACTGGGAGAGCCTGCTGGCCTATACGCGGCTGCTCGGCAATGCTACGACGGCCCTAAGGTTGGCTTTTTCCTGTCGCAACATCAAGCCGAACTCCAGGTGCCGGGACGTGTCGTGGAAGATTTAGAATCCTTGCGCCCGGGCCAGGTTCATTACCTGGACCGCAAGACGCGCGCCGAGGATAACGAGCTCTCAGCGGAGTGGAACCTCGTGGTGCCGCGCCTGGTGGCCGGGCGCGCCTGGGAGGATCTCCCGTGGGATGACCTTCGTTCGGAGGGCGGCCAATGACCTTGGATCGTGACCAACTCCTGGCCGAAGCGGAACGGGTTGGCTTTGAAGGGCGGGCTCTGGAGAAGGTAGCTCGCCTGCTGCACCTTCTCGAGCGGATCAACCAAGAGGAGTATCTCAAGGACCGTCTGGCCCTCAAAGGTGGCGCCGCCATTCATCACTTCTACCTGGAGGCGCCGCGCCTTTCCGTGGATCTCGACTTCAACTACCTGGGCTCTGCCAATCGCAGGGCGATGTTGGCCGAACGGCCTGAACTGGAGAGGCGGCTTCAGGAGCTCTTGGTTCGGGAAGGCTACACGATTCATCGCGTCCCGGGAGAGCACGCCGGCGGCAAGTGGCGCCTGCGTTACACCGACCTTTTTGGAACTCGTTCGACGTTGGAAGTGGATCTGGCGTACCTTTATCGCGTCCCCTCTACCCCGTGGTACGGAGAGACTCTTGGGGTGGGATGGGTTTCGGCGCCCACGGAATCGCGCTGGTGAGTTTTCCTGAGCTGGCTGCCGGAAAGCTCTCGGCCCTTATGGACCGCCAGGCGAGCCGTGATGGCTACGCTGCCAGCCGGTTGCTGGCAACGCCTTTCGACGCAGTCGCGCTACGCTGCGCTTTGGTGGTGCTGCGCGCCATGTCGCTCAGTAATCCTCTGGAGGATGCTCCCGAACGAGTTGCGGTCGACCGCGATGAGGCGAGGCAGAGGCTGTTGCCCCTGTTGCGCCAAGGGGAGAGAGCCCTTTTGAATCAAGGAGCGGATTGGATCGATCAAGAGGTCGTGCCGAGCCCAATTGAAAACGGTGCTTCCCTGGCGCGACCCAGAGCGGGAATTCCTGGTCCGGTTCCGCCGTCATGGAGAGATCGTGCCCGCCCTGGTCACCTCGGATGCAGGTCTTCAGCAACGAATCCTGGAACATCCGGCCCTGCGCTGGAGACAGTTGAATATCAAACGGAGTGCCGATTTCCGAAGAGGGGATCCATGAACCGCCACGACGGAAGCCTCGCGTTAGATCCAATGCGAGAGGGAACGAGACAAGCGCACCGGCTGTCCCTCTTGTGGGAGTGGATCACCGCCGGCTTTGGGCGATCTTTCGGGCAAGCATTAAAGCGCCGATTCCCAGTGTGACGATGATGAACCAAAGCACAGCATCCTTTTCCCCGGCAACCGAGCTACAGGCAAGCAAGATAAGAAGAAGTAGGAATTGGAGTTGTATGATTCTGGCAATAATCATGGGAAACCTCCATCCTAATGAATGGCCCCAACCCTCTAGCGGTCCGCTGGACCAATGACACCGGAAGCTTAGCGATACAGGCTTTCGAGGCCTCTCTTGAAACAAACTATAGCACCATCCATGCCAAGAACTGCCAGCGCCGTTTCTCAGCGCGCTAGCGCGCGCCGCTGTGGCTGTCCATCGGGGCAATGCGGGGTGTTTCTGCTTAGGCAACCTCTTGTCACTTAAGGGCGTGCTTGGAGCTGTCATCAGTCTGTCTGATGCTCGATTTCAAAAGAAAAGATGAATGGCTCCGCTTTTCTTCGGATTGAAGAGGGCAGCCAGGCACGCTTCGCAAGAGGGCATTCGGGACGACTCCTCCAGTCGAAGCAAATCACCGTTCCGAATGCGCTGTTGCGTTGTGCCTGGCTGAGCCACGTTTGACGCTTGGAAAAGAGTCTTTCACGAATTCTGATGAAAGTCTCTTTTCCAAGCGTCGTGGCCTTGAGGGGCTGGGGTGCGGGAACTAAGAGAATCTCTCAGCCAGCCAACCTAAAATAGCGAAACAACGCCGAAGGGAGGAAAAAGGCGGAAATCGCTGAGGTGAATGATCTCCGTGTTCTCTGAGCCGACTGGAATCATGCCATCTTTTGCATTACTTTTGAGCAAAAGCAGACTTGAAAATAATCTAAGCTCGGCGAACCACAGGGCAAGACGTGTTTCTCTTGGTCCCCGTCGGTCAATCCCTGTGCAGAAACGGGACGAACGAGAATTGGTGGAAGCCTGGAAAGGGAATTCAACAACGATCAGTGAAACCGCTTCATTCTCACCGATCATCGTCTCAAAAACCAGAACCGTTCGCTTGGGTTCTGAAGTAATAGCGGCATGATGACCCCTACCACGCAAAATACTTCGCCCATGATGTGACCCGCCGCGCACCTGGCGGAATGGACCGGCTCTCGATATCGTTATTCGACGCGGCCGTGGATCTCAACCCGCATCAGATCGAAGCAGCGCTCTTCGCTCTGGCTTCGCCACTCTCGAAGGGCGTGCTTCTTGCTGACGAGGTCGGGCTCGGGAAGACCATCGAAGCCGGCATTGTGCTCTGCCAGCTTTGGGCTGAGCACAAGCATAGCCACAAGCCCGTCCTTCTGCTGCACCGTTTTGATCGGGCGGAGGGTATGCGGCTTCCCTTCTTGTCGGCAATGAGCATGCTCGAAGCAAGAGCCAAAGAGGGGCAGCTACATGGAATTCGTGGATGTACTGCGCCAGCACGGCGCGGAGCCGAAACCGGACATGCACGCGCTGTGGCGGCGGATCGTGTTCAATATCCTGATTTCCAACACGGACGACCATCTGCGCAATCACGGCTTCCTCTACGGGGGTCCCGCCGGGTGGCGATTAGCCCCGGCCTACGACCTCAATCCCGTGCCCGTCGATATCAAACCGCATGTCCTGAGCACCGCCATCGATCTTGACGACGGCACGGCGTCTCTAAAACTGGCGCTGAGCGTTGTTGACTATTTCGACTGGGTCCGGACGAAGCGCGGCGGAGCGCAGCCAGAGTGGGCAAGGCGGTTTCCATGTGGCGCAAGGAAGCAGCAGCGCTTGGCCTCGCGAAGCCGGATGGATATTGAGCGCATGGCATCTGCCTTCGAGTATGAAGAGCTGAAGAGGGTGTTGAGTTCTACTTCGACCGTTCGAAAGGCCAAAACGTAGTGCCCTTTATGAACATGCAGAGTTTGGTAGATCGGCGGGGAACGGTCTGGCGCCGAGCACGAAACCTTTGCTAGTGTGCAAAGCGATATCCCGACGGAAATCAATGGCCCGATGAGCATAACCGCATACCACGCCAAATATTTTGCTCATGAACTTACCAAACGCTGTGCCTCGGACAGCGTTGAGAAGCTGGCTACAGCTCTATCAAACGCGCAAGTTGACTTGAATCCGCACCAGATAGAGGCCGCCCTGTTCGCATTTCGCTCGCCCCTCTCGAAGGGAGCAATTCTCGCCGACGAGGTCGGGCTGGGCAAGACGATTGAGGCGGGCATTCTCCTCGCCCAAAAGTGGGCGGAGCGCAAACGCCGCCTCCTGGTGATTTGTCCCTCAAATCTACGCAAGCAATGGAGTCAAGAGCTTGCCGACAAGTTTTTCCTGCCCTCCGCAATTCTGGAGACCCGGACATTTAATGAGGCGATCCGCGCCGGGAACCTGAACCCGTTTCAGTGCGACAGCGTTGTAATTTGCTCTTACCAGTTCGCCCGGTCCAGGGAGCCTTACGTCCGCCAGACTGCCTGGGATCTGGTTGTCGTCGATGAGGCGCACCGGCTCCGCAACGTCTATAAGCCCAACAACAAGATCAGTCAGGCGATCAAGCAGGCCATATTCCCGTATCAGAAGATACTTTTGACCGCCACGCCGTTGCAGAACTCTCTTCTGGAGCTCTACGGCCTTGTCAGCATCATCGACGATTTCACCTTTGGCGATCTCAAGAGCTTCCGCGCCCAGTTCGCGCGACTCACCGGGGACGCGGATTTTGCCGAACTCAAGCTGCGGCTCCTGCCGGTCTGCAAGCGGACACTGCGGAAGCAGGTGCTTGAACACATTAAGTACACAAACCGCCATGCTCTGGTGCAGGAATTCATACCGAGCGCAGAGGAACAGCGGCTCTACAATCTTGTTTCAGATTATCTGCAGAAAGATACGCTCTACGCCCTTCCGGCAAGCCAACGGCAGCTCATGACCCTCATCCTGCGCAAATTGCTGGCATCCTCCACTTACGCGATTTCCGACACCCTGGACGGGCTGGCCAATCGCCTCCAGCTCGTGGCAAACGCCGCCGAGCATGTCCCGACTCCCCAGGAAGGACTCGCCGACAATTTCGAGGAGCTCCCGGAAATCGAAGACGAGTGGCTCGAGGATGAGGACGAATCGGAAACACCGTCCGCTGCAGAGCGGCTCACACCCGGTCAATTAGGGGAACTCAAGCAGGAAATGGCCATGCTGCGAGAGTTTCACGCCCTGGCCAAGTCGATCATCAAGAATTCAAAGGGCGAGGTCCTCCTGACCGCCCTGCGACGTGGATTCGCCGCCGCCGAGCAGGCCCAGAAAAACAAAGGCGTCCCCGCCCTCCAGCAAAAGGCCCTTATCTTTACCGAATCCCGGCGAACCCAGGAATACCTGTATCAGATCCTTGAGGAGACCGAGTTTGCGGGTCGAGTGGTTCTCTTCAACGGGTCCAACACCGATCAGAAATCAAAAGAAATCTATCAGGCGTGGCTCGAACGCCACGCCGGCACGGATCACATCACGAATTCGCCCACGGCCGACAAGCGGGCCGCTCTCGTGGAATACTTCCGCGACGAAGCGGCCATCATGATCGCCACCGAGGCGGCAGCCGAGGGGATCAACCTGCAGTTCTGCAATCTGGTCGTCAACTACGATCTCCCCTGGAACCCGCAGCGCATCGAGCAACGCATAGGCCGCTGCCACCGGTACGGCCAGAAGTTCGATGTCGTGGTCGTCAACTTCCTCAACCGGAACAACGCCGCCGACCTGAGGGTCTATCAGCTCCTTGACGAGAAGTTCCGGCTCTTCAATGGCGTTTTCGGCGCGAGTGACGAGGTGCTCGGGGCCATCGAGTCCGGCGTGGACTTCGAGAAGCGCATCATAGCGATCTACCAGAAGTGCCGCACACCAGAACAGATCAGCTTCGAGTTTGATCAGCTCCAGCAAGATCTCGAATCCGAAATCGACGACAAACGCAAGGAGGCGCGGGAGCAGCTCCTGAACAACTTTGACCAGGAGGTGGTCGAGAAGGTCCGCGTGAGCAGCGGCGACTACCTCGATCGTTTCGAAGAATGGCTCTGGCAGGTAACGCGCTTTTACCTTGGTCCTTATGCCCGCTTTGACCACGGCGGGTATTCCTTCGTCCTGGAGCGCAATCCTTTTGAAGGGGAGCGGATTCACCCCGGCCCATACCGGATGGGCAAGCGGGTCGAGGAGGCGAACACCTACCGGATAGGCCACCCCCTGGCGCAGAGAATTCTCTCGCAGTGCAAAGCCATGGCGACCGAGACAAAGGCGGTGCGCTTCGACTACCGCAGCAGCGGCAAGAGGATCGCCGTAGTCGAGGACCTTGTCGGCAAGGAAGGTTGGCTACTGTGCAGCAAGGCGACCCTGACCGCCTTCGAAACCGAGGATTACCTGCTTTTCGCCGGCATCACCGAGGGCGGCGATGAGCTCGATCACAGCCAGTGCCGCCGGCTTTTCGATATTCCGGGCGTGGACGCCGGGCCGCTTTCATGTGATCCGGAAATCCGCCAGCGTTGCGAAAGCCAGATCACCGCCGAAATACAGCGCATTGCCGCGCGTCTTGCCGAGAAGAATGGCGGGTGGTTTGACGCCGAGATGGACAAGCTGGACCGATGGGCGGAAGATCAACGCCGTTCCTTCAAGGCCGACCTGGAGGAACTGGATGCGAAGATCAAGGAAACCAAGAAAGAGGCGCGAAGCGCCCCCAATCTGCCGACAAAGCTTGACCTTCAGCGCCAGCTCCGGCAGCTTGAGACCAAGCGCAACGAGGCGTGGAAGGAATACGATGAATCATCCCGCGACGTGGAACGAAAAAAGGACGGCCTTCTGGACGATATCAGCCAACGGCTGAACCAGAAGACCGAACGGGAAGAGCTTTTCATGATCCGATGGCAACTTGGTTGAGTGAATGAAGATGAGCACCGCTGAAAATATCAATGAGCAGGCCGCCGCCGTGACCATCGAGCCGGAGCGGCTTGATCTGTGCTCCCACGACATCGCGGCTGACAGACAGGCGGAGTTACTGCGCCTCTTTCCCGAGATCCTCACCGAGGGCGGGAAGATTGATTTTGACCGTTTGAAGCTTGCCCTTGGCCAGTCGGTGGATGTGGGCAAGGAGCGGTACGGCATGAACTGGCCGGGTAAGGCCGACTGCTTCCGTACCATCCAGGCCCCGAGTGTCGGGACGCTGCGCCCCTGTCCCGAGGAGAGCGTCAACTTCGACACGACGGAGAACCTCATCGTCGAGGGGGACAATCTGGAAGTTCTCAAGCTGCTGCAGAAGTCGTACCTGGGCAAGATAAAGATGATCTATATTGACCCCCCGTACAACACGGGCAGGGATTTCATATACCCCGATAACTACACCGAGTCGCTCGGCACCTATTTGGCATACACAAGACAGGTCGATGCAGCAGGTAAACAATTCGGTACGAACACGGATACCGACGGTCGCTTCCACTCAAAGTGGCTGAACATGATGTACCCGAGGCTCTACTTGGCGAGAAATCTGCTCCGCGACGATGGTGCGATATTCATCAGCATCGATGACCACGAGGTCGACAATCTGCGGAAGCTGTGTAACGAGGTATTTGGCGAAGAGAATTTTGTGGCAACCATTCTCTGGCAAAAGGTCTTTTCTCCCAAGAACACGGCCCGTCAATTCTCGGAAGATCACGACTACATCATCTGCTACGCCCGAAACACGGCCACCTGGACTCCTATGCTTCTGCCGAGGAGTGAAGCTGCGGAGGACCGATATGCGAATCCCGACAACGATCCTCGCGGACGCTGGAGTTCAAGCGACCTTACCGCCCGAAATTACTACGCCGAGGGACAGTACGAGGTCACGAGCAAAACAGGCAAAGTCTTCAAGCCAGCAGTAGGTAACTATTGGCGAGTAAAGAAGAGCAAATTCGAGGACTTAGACAGGGATCGTCGAATCTGGTGGGGTGATACCGGCGGCGATTCCATGCCCCGCCTCAAGCGGTTTATCTCCGAAGTCAGAGAAGGCGTCGTTCCACAGACTCTATGGAAATTTGAAGAGGTCGGACACACTCAGGAATCCAAAAAGGAGTTGATGGAATATGTTGGATTTGAGAACACCGACAACGTGATCGACAGCGTAAAGCCCACACGCCTTCTGAAGAAGATGATGAGGATCGGAACCCAGCCGAAGGCGGGAGACATCGTACTCGATTTCTTTCTGGGAACCGGAACGACTGCTCACGCAGTCTTGGCACTCAACGCAGAAGATGGCGGAAACCGCCGATTTATCGGCGTTCAACTCCCTGAACCATTGATTACGCCCGAGCCGGGCTTGCGGACGATTGCGGATGTCGCACGGCGCAGAGTGTCACGCGCCGCCACAGAGCTATCAAGTAGTTCGGAAAAGATGCTTCAGTTCGACAAGGATGCCGGCCGGGATTTCGGCTTTCGTGTATTTAGACTCTCGGAGTCAAATCTCACGACGTGGGACGCCGGTGTCTCACATGATCCGAAGGCGCTCGAACAGCAACTCGAATTGCACATTGACCACCTACGGGAAGGCCGCACCGCCAGTGACATTCTCTATGAGCTTCTGCTCAAGAGCGGCTTTCCCTTGACGACACCGGTCGAGACGAGAACGCTCGCAGGCAAGGCCGTGTATTCAGTTGCGGGCGGAGCACTAGTGATCTGCCTGGAACGTCCCCTGACTCTCGACCTGATCCGCGCCATTGCCGACATGAAGCCAGAGCGGGTCGTTTGCCTGGACGAGGGTTTTGCTGGCAACGACCAGTTGAAGGCCAACGCCGTGCAGACCTTCAAGACCAAAGGCATCACCAGCTTCAAGACGGTCTGACGGAGCGCTCATGAAGCTGCAATTCGACGCCAACCAGCAGTACCAGCTCGACGCGGTCGCCGCTCTTACCGACCTGTTCGAAGGCCAGCCGCAAGGTGCACCCGAATATTCCGTTATTCAAATGGGCGACTGGGGCGGTATGTTCGCGGGGCAACAGCAAACAGAGCTGGGCATCGGCAATCAGATGCTCCTGTCGCCCGACAAGCTGCTTGCCAATGTCCGTGCCGCGCAGGCCGGTAACGACATTGAAATATCCGATCCCTCAGTACCTCTGGAGACATGGGACCTCTTTGATGTTACCGCCAACGCCGCCCGGACCTGCCCGCACTTCTCGATTGAAATGGAGACAGGCACAGGCAAGACTTACGTTTACCTGCGCACGATCTTCGAACTCTCGCGGCGCTATGGTTTTCAGAAATTCATCATCGTTGTCCCGAGCGTCGCCATTCGCGAAGGCGTCCTCAAGAATATCGAGATCACAGCCGAGCATTTCCGAGCAATCTACAACAACCTGCCCTTCGAGCACTTTGTCTATGACGCAAAGAAGGTCAATCGTCTCCGGCAGTTCGCCGTCAGCAACACGCTCCAGATCCTCATCATCAACATCGACGCCTTCCGCAAGAATTTCACGGGCACCGAGGAGGAGCAAAAGAGTAACGTCATATATAAGGAGAGCGACAAGCTTTCCGGCCGCCAGCCCATCGAGTTCGTTCAGGCGGCTCGCCCGATCGTTATCATTGACGAGCCGCAGAGCGTCGATTCAACAGAAAGAGCCCAGGAAGCGATCCGGGCGCTCAACCCTCTCTGCACGCTCCGGTATTCCGCCACTCACCGGAATCCGTACAACCTTGTTTACCGCCTTGATCCGGTTCGGGCGTTTGAACTTCGACTGGTCAAGCAGATTGTGGTGGCCAGCACCGCCGCCGAAGGAGGCGCTAACGACGCCTTCGTCCGCATCGAGCAGATCGACTACAAAAAGGGAATAAAAGCAAAGCTTCGGATTCATACGCAGACGCCGGAAGGCCCGAAGGAGAAATCCTTCACGGTGAAGAATGGCGCCGACTTGTTCCAGCTTTCGGGCGAGCGCGCCTCGTACGAGAACGGATTCGTCATCGCGGAAATCAACGCCGAGCCTGGCAATGAGTATATAAGATTCAACAATGGCCGCGTTCTTCGCCTTGGTGAGGAGTGCGGAGGCATGCGCGACGACGTATGGCGGGCGCAGATCAAGCACACCGTCAAGAAGCACTTGGAAAAGGAACTGCAACTCCAGAAGCGCGGTATCAAGGTCTTGAGCCTCTTCTTCATTGACCGCGTGGCGAACTACCGCGACTATGACGGCGCCGGGCAACCGGTGAAGGGAAAGTTTGCTGAGGCCTTTGAAGCGACACTAGCCGAATTCGCCAAGGACCCGCGCTACGCGCTGCTCGCGTGGCTCAAGCTGCCGTTTGAGAGCGTGCACAATGGCTACTTCGCCGCGGACAAAAAGGGAGTGCTTAAGGACACGCGCGGAGACACCCAGGCGGACGACGACGTTTACAACCTTATTATGAAGGAGAAGGAGCGTCTGCTGTCGGAGGATGAGCCGCTGCGCTTCATCTTCAGCCACTCCGCCCTCCGCGAGGGCTGGGATAACCCAAACGTTTTCCAGATTTGTACCCTCAATGAAACGCGCAGCACCATGAAAAAGCGGCAGGAGATCGGGCGCGGACTGCGCCTGCCCGTCGATCAGAACGGCCTGCGAGTATTCGACGAGTCGGTAAACAAGCTTCTTGTCATGGCCAATGAGAGTTACGAAGACTTCGCCCGCGCTCTCCAGACCGAATACGAGGACGACTGCGGCGTCACTTTTGGCAAAGTGCCGCTTACTGCCATCGCGCGCATTTCGCGCGTCGTGGACGGTCAGGAACAGCCTATCGGACGCGAGACCGCCGAACTTATCCGCGGGGCTTTAGTGCAACAGAAAATGTTGGACGGCGAGGGGCGTATCCAGGCCGCTTTCGATCCTAAGAAGCCGGGATTCAAGATCGACCTGCCGGAAGGGCAGGGAGACCTGGCTCCGGCAGTCATCGATTTGCTGGCCTCCTATCAGATCGAGCGCCTTATCCGGAAGGATCAGGACGAGGGGCCGAACCGCCTGAAGAAGGAAGTGCAGCTCAGCCCGGAGTTCAAGGCGCTTTGGGACCGGATCAAGCCAAGGACGACCTACCGCGTGGAATTCGAGACCGAGACGCTCGTAAGCCGCGCAGTAGATGCCGTCAAGCGCATGGAGAAGATCGAAGCGCCGAAGATCCACGTGAGCGTCGGACAACTTGACGTAAAGCGCGGTGGCATCGCAGCGACCGCCCTGAGCGTCGCTGAGGAACGTGTCTCAGCCTATTCCTACCCTGTGCCCGATGTCCTGGCCTACTTGCAGAACGAAACGGAGTTGACCCGCTCAACACTGGTTCGCATCCTGAAAGAGTCTGACCGGCTCGCCGACTTCTTCATCGATCCGCAGCGGTTCATGGACGCCGTCGCCAACATCCTGAAGTACGAACTTCACCGCCTGCTTGTGGCCGGTATCAAATACGAGCGTATCGGTGGAGTAGGGCCTGAAACCGAATGGGAGATGATGCTCTTCAAGAATGAAGAACTCGTCAGTTACCTCACGGCTCTGCAAGTGCAGCACTCGCTGTACGAGTACGTCGTCTACGACTCCGAAGTCGAACGGGAGTTCGCCCGCAAGCTCGATCAGCGGGAGGACATCAAACTCTTCGTGAAGCTCCCCTCCTGGTTCGAGGTCGATACACCCGTCGGCAAGTACAATCCTGACTGGGCCATCTTGAAGCATGACGGCCAGGCTATGTACCTTGTTCGGGAGACGAAGGGCACCAAAGACTTTCTCAAACTACGCACGAGCGAAGCCGACAAGGTCCGCTGCGGCCAGAAGCATTTCGAAGCCATCGGCGTCCCATTTGCGGTGGCAGTGACAGCAGATGAGGTGTAGACATGAACTGGCCGAAAGGATCTAAATGGCGCAAGTGGGATCTCCATGTGCATAGCCCAGCCTCCCACAACTTTTCAGGCGACTGGAACCAATTCATTATCCAGCTCGGTAATGCGGACTGCGACGTTATCGGCATCAACGACTACTTTTCCGTTGCCGGATACAAGGAAATCCAGAGCCGGCTCAACGATCCTGGCGCGGCAGCTGAGGGCAACAAACCCTACCGCGAGGCTCTCGAAAAGCTGAAAAGCAAGACGTTGCTGCCAGTCGCCGAATGCCGCATGAATAACGTTGTCCTCGACAGAAAACTCAAATCTGGACCGCGCATCAATTTCCATCTCATCTTTAGCCCGGAGGTCCCGCCGGACGATATCGAAACTTTCCTCAAGAGCCTCAAGGTTAAAGGCACGTCGATCGGCAGCCGCTACAACGATTCCAAGTTCCTGCTGGAAGAGGTGTCAGTCCATTTCGGCGAAACTTGTCAGGAGCTGCGCGGGGACGGAACCTTTGCCGGCCGTTTCCTCGTCTGGATTCCGTATGACGAATATGGTGGGATCGACAACATCAATCCCGCCAGCGACACGCTCTTCAAGGAGGGGCTGGTATACCAAGCGGATATCCTCGGCTCGTCCAACAAGGCGCAGGCGAATTTCTTTCTCTGGAAGGACGGCAAGTTTACGGAGGAGAATTACCGGAAGTGGTTCGGTCGTCGTAAGCCTTGCATCAAGGGTAGCGATTCCCACAACGTCAACGACGAGCTGGGCAGGTTGAAGGACGAGCACTCCAAGCCTGCCGACAAGTACTGTTGGATCAAAGCCGACGCGACCTTCAACGGCCTGCGCCAAATCATCAACGAGCCGGAGGACCGGGTTTGCATCGGTCGAATCCCCCCGAAGATGGAAGAGGTGCACCGCAATCCCACACGGTACCTCTCGCAACTGCATATTCGCAGGACCACCGACGCCGACACCAATGACATATGGTTCGATTGCCAAATTCCCCTCAACTTTGACATGGTCGCCATTATTGGCAACAAGGGTACCGGCAAGAGCGCGCTCGCCGATGTGCTGGCGCTGGCTGGCAACACGCACTGCGACCCAACATATTTTTCATTCCTCACGAAGGAACGCTTCTGCGAGCGCAATGGCCGTATCGCACGGCAGTTCGAGGTCGAATCTCTCTGGCAAGACGGCACCAAGACTGTGACTTCGCTCAATGCGAAGCCCGACCTTAACAACGTGGAGCTGGTGAAGTACATCCCTCAGACCTACCTCGAAAAGGTTTGCACCGAGACGGAGCCGGGGCAGAAAAGCGAGTTTCAGCGGGAACTTCGTAAAGTCATTTTCTCGCATATCAGCGACGCCGATCGGCTCTCCAAGGAGTCACTCGACGAACTGATCGAATACGAGACCGAGGAGCTGACAACACAGTTAGCTGCGCACCGCCAGGAGATTTCCCGGCACAATGCGGACTTGGTCCGGCTGGAAGCTAAGAGCACAGCCGACTATGCCGCGCAGCTCGAAGCCAAGCTCAAGTTCAAGCAAAAGGAGCTGGAGGCGCACGTCGCCATCAAGCCGGCCGCCGTCGAAAAGCCGAACAACCTGACTACGGACGAGCAGGGGGCTCACGCGCAGATCGCCGGTGAAATGGACACGGAGCGCTCCGCGTTATTCGCCTTGGAAACCCAGATCGCAGGGCACCGCGCGAACCAGAAGACGCTGACAGAGCAGATAGCACTCGCCAAGAAGCTGGAGGGCAGACTCGACAACTTTGAAGCCGAGTTCACCCGCATCAAGCAGGAATGCGACGCCGACTTCAACAAGCTCTCCCTCGACGTGAGAGCCGTCATTTCCCTGACCATCGACAAGTCTCCGCTGACTCAAAAGCGCTCCGCACTCGTCGCTGAAAAAGAAAACATTGATGCCGCCCTTTCTCCCGCCGAGGAGACAAGCCTCCTTGGTCGGAAGACCGCTTGTCAGGATCGGATCAAGGCCCTTCAGGACAAGCTGGATGCGCCCAACAAGCGGTACCAGGCATATCAGGAAGCGCTCAAGGCCTGGCAGCAGCAGAAAGAACTGATCGAAGGAGAGTCCACTAAGGCGGATACCCTCAAATACTATGAGGCGCAGCTCAAGTACATCAAAGAACAGCTTCCCCAGGAAATCGCCGCCGTCCAGGAACAACGGCGGGCGGCTGCTCGCAAAGCCCACGAGAGCATCGCGGCCATCAAGGATGTTTACCGGGAACTGTTCGCACCGGTGCAGCAACTCATCGAGGGGAGCGTAATCATCAAGGAAGGCTTCAAACTGACCTTCGACAGCAGCATCATCGAGCGCACGTTCCAACGGGATTTTTTCTCGACCTACATCAACCAGGGCGTTGCCGGTTCTTTCTGCGGTAAGGAGAAGGGCGCGACCGTGCTGGAGGAGCTGCGCGCCGAGTATGATTTCAACAAATCCGACGATGCCATTGCGTTCGTTGAGAAGGTCACAACCTACCTGCAAAACGATATGCGCACCGCGCAGCAGGGTAGGATGAACATCTCCTCTCAGCTCCGCAAGCATGTCGAGATAAGGCAGCTCTACGACTATCTTTGGTCGCTTCCATACCTGGAGCCCGAGTACTCGCTCAAGCTCGATGGCAAGGATTTGAGCCTTCTCTCGCCCGGTGAACGCGGGACGCTTTTGCTCGTTTTCTACCTATTGGTGGATAAGAGCAGCAAGCCGATCATCGTTGACCAACCTGAGGAGAATCTCGACAGCCAGACGGTCTATCGGCTGCTAATTCCGGTCATCAAAGAGGTGAAGAAGCATCGCCAGATCATCATGGTGACGCACAGCCCGAACATCGCCGTGGTCTGTGATGCCGAGCAGATCATCCATGCGTTTATAGACCGTGCAAACAGGAACCAAGTGATCTATACGATGGCCTCAATCGAATCCCCGCAGATCAATAAGTATCTAGTCGATGTCCTGGAAGGTACCCGACCGGCGTTTGACAATCGGGGATCAAAATACTACGCCACTTAGATGCATCGCGTCGGCCATCCAGCATGAAAATACCAAAGCTGCACAATCTCGAACCTTTGGCATTGCGGCACTCCTGGTCCTTGAGCAGCGTCTTGATGCCAACTACGCCATGAACGATCAGATCTACGCCTGGCCACGGTCATCCTGAAAGGGCTTTTGACTGACGGCTGCGGACCTCTCACAGTTTGCGGAGATGTGATGACTCTGTCGAAAGAAGTACGAAGGCAACAACTTGATCAAGCAAGGAGACGGATTTCAGAGATGGTCGAGGACGGGTTTTTAGAGAATAGGGAATTCGACTGCACTACACAGGGATTGGACAACCTTCCGGACACGACATGGAAGGAGCTTGAGGATATGTCCATCCTGAAACGAAGTCCGCAAATTATGGTTAGAAAGTATCGGGTGACTCCTCATGGGTGGGTTGAAATACTTCGCAGGACAGGACGGTTCCAAGATCCGGAAACCTTGCACCGGGCTGGCGAGCTTGCGGCTGTCCTCAAAGGCTTCGTACAAGGCCGCCGTGAGGATGAGGAGATCGCCACGGACAACCTCATTTTGAAGACAGAGGCGCGCGGTCTACCTCAAGGTTGGGTGTTGAGTGCATTGAGGAGTAACCTATTGGCGGCCCTGTGGCCAGCACTCAACGTCGCGGTTCGCTTCACCACAACTAACATGAGCTTCATCAAGATTCCATCCCGATTCGGAATGGATGATGACGGTGTGCTCGCCTAAAATTTGGTTTGGCAAGCTAACGCCTTCTTTCGACGGCACCGAAATAAGACATTAGGATTTGTAATGACATTGTCATTACGTTATGCTACATTGAATCTTAGTGGAGGTATAAAGCTATGCCTGTTTCTGAACGACACGCGTCCAAGCGCGCTACTCTCAACCTCCGGATCAAGCCAGAGGTGAGGGGGTTGATTGACCGCGCCGCCGAGCTCGTCGGCAAGAACCGCACGGATTTCGTGCTCGATGCTGCCCGTCTTGCGGCCGAGGACGCGCTCCTGGATCGCACTATGCTCATGGTTAGCGCAAAGGCTTACGCCCAGTTTCTGGAGCGTCTCGATGCCGCGCCCCGGCCCAATGAGCGCCTGCGGCGAACCATGCAGACCCCAGCACCCTGGGAGTGAACGTGCCGCTTTCCCCGCCCGCGCTGCTGGCCGCTCATCACCAGATCGCGGAGTTCAATTCAGGCGAGCCGTCCCTCGATAACTGGCTCAAGCGCCGCGCGCACGCCAATCAGGCGAGCGGCGCCTCCCGCACTTTCGTTCTTTGCGAGGCGGACAGGGTCGTCGGCTACTACGCCCTGGCTTCCGGCGGCCTCGCCGTTGAAAAAGCGACCGGCAGGTTCAAACGGAACATGCCTGATCCCATTCCGGTTGTTCTCTTAGGCCGTCTCGCCGTCGACGGCGCATACCAGGGCCGCGGCCTCGGCCGCGCCCTTTTCCGCGATGCGGCGCAGCGTGTCGCAAACGCGGCCGACGCAATCGGTGTCCGGGGCATCGTCGTTCAAGCCATATCGGAAGACGCTAGGAACTTCTATCTGGCTCTCGGCTTCGATCCGTGCCCCTTTGACCACATGACGCTCCTCGTCACACTGGCTGATCTTCGCGCAACGATGTCGCAAGACCGTTAATTTGGAAACGTCTTATCAGCCTTGCCGAAATGGCAGAGACAATCAAAAAAAGAGTACGGAAAAAGTTCCCTGCGAACGTGCGCCGGAAGGTACTTCTCTGGTCAGGGCGACACTGTTGCTTATGCGGGAAGCAGAAAGGCCTCGACATAGAGCTGGACCACATAGACCCAAACCTAAAGGGAGCTCAGCTTAATCAGATAGATAACGCAATTCCAGTGTGTTATGACTGCCATGCCAAGCTCGAATTCTCTAGGGCAGGGAGTCCTCGGGGAAGCAAACTTAGCATACCCGAGATAAAGGCAACTCGTAACCAGATCTACGAAGAGAAAACGCGGCACCTCGTACCCGTCCTTTCCTACCGGCCGTTAAATAACCGGCCGTTCCCCGAAGTGGGGTTCACTATTCAGAACAATGACGGCGGCTTGTGTGTGAGAGCGAAGTGTGTGGTTGAGATCTATGTTGACCGAAGGCTTTTCGGGACGCCGACGAGGCACTATGCCGGTAAGCGCAGCTGGGTATGTAATCCCGGCCTAACAGTCGTGGGATGGTTCGACCTCTCGGACGAAGCCCGCTTGGCGCAGAGACCCCAGTATAAGGGGGTGCATCCTGCAAAGGCTGAAAACCGAGACCTCCGCTTGAGAGTACATATGACGATAATTGATCGACTCGAGTTTGAACATGATCGCCTGCCGGTTGAATGGAATTACGACTGGAGAAAGCAAAAGTGGGTATATGATCCCTAAGTTGGACCCAGTAGTCAGATGCAACATGCCTAACGCTCGATGTCACCCCTTCCGGGTTTCTCCGCATTCTCCTATCAATGCCACTTGCAACACAGTTCCCGTCAGTTTTTACCAAATTGAGTAGGGGTTTCACAAAAGCGACAGCAACTCTATTCCTGGTATAGATTCAAATCCCGCGATAACTGGGACGGATATCAGAACTCGTCAATCTCGAAGATTAACCGGACACTCCCGTCCATGATGACTAAGCCATCGACATTTTGGTTGACCCGAGACTTGATATCCGAGCAGAAAAGCGGGAGCCTGTGATCGCCCCGACATCGGAAGAAGCAAGTATCCAAGATCTATCGCTTTTGTGTTCCAGATCAAGGCGCGGCACTTGACAGGCACTCGTCATACTTTTTCAACTCCCTGCAAGAAGTTTCCGAAGATGGGATACGCTCTGGAGCCAGTAAGTTTTTGAGAGAGTGGTCTACGGCCCGACACAGGACCAGCCGGCTCGCGATCTACAGCGGAGCTGGTTTTGATCGAGTTGTCGGCGAGTACCTGACCGGATACCTCCCGCTCTTGTGCGATATCGTATCGAGCCTAAACTCGCACCCCAAGTTCTACAAAAGCGCTGTGGACAGGCAAAAGAAAAGCTGGCGGCCCAGGGACGTTGAAATGGCTGCCTACTATTAGTGGGCCAAACACGGTCCACGTTGATCGGCTCTAACTTCGTCGAGCAAGAGCCGGTATTCCTGCTCCTGCCTATTCCGAACGATCGAGGAATGAGTCTGACCGGCAATTTTGGCGAGGCCGAGGAGATCATCACCTCGAAAGAATCGTGGAGCGCCAGCAGCTGCCACTCTTATGTGGACGCCGAAGTTGTGGTCAGGATAGGTCCAAAAAATGGGCGGACCAGAATTCCTTGGAAAAATCAACATCCAGCAGGCATTGAACTCAGGTTGGTGGGAACCGGTATGTGAAGTGGAAGAGAGAGCAGTTTGGGGAAAACACGCACAGCCAACGAGGTTAGAGCTGATACTATTGGGTCGCCGCTATGTGCTGATGGATCAAGAGGTGAACGTCGAGGACCCAGAATCGGGTGAACTCTATGTTGAGGCCTGGGATATCCCTGAAGAAGATCTAACTGCGATCAATGACGGTCTTCATCGGATCGTTCATAACACCGACCGGCAGCTCAAGAGCTCTGCGGTGGGGTTGAGCTGGCGGCTTGGGCTGCTGTGGATTGAGGGATCTGCTGGAGTTCGAGAACTCCAAGCTTATACGACCGTTGACTATTGAACGACTCTTTCGCCCCAGGTTCGTGATCTTTACGAGCAGATTGCTCTGGATCTTTACAACTCCGTGTCACTCAAAGACCTGGAGCACAGCGGCTGGCTGAGATCGGATGAGATTCAAGTCTGACCCGCCCGGCGTGAGCCGGGCGGGTGAGGGCGAGGGTTATTCGGTGGACTGCTGGGATTGATAGATCCAGGTGTGAGCCTGGTCGAGGGCTTTAATGACCAGAGGGATGTCTTGCGGACCAAAACTGTCCGAACTCTTCCAGTTCTCTCCGTCTCGGAAGGACCGGGTGACGGTTACGTTGTGGCGTTTTCCGCTTTCGGTCTCATTGAGCCAGATCGCACATTGGACACGTCCAATCCTGATTTGATGCACGGGCTTGTTGCTGGCGGTGCTGCTGCCCTTGGGTTCCTGGGGTTGAGCTGCGGGATTTTGCTTTGCCATTGAAGTTTCTCCTTTTGAGTGAAGAGGATCTTGTTCCTGCACCCGAGGCAGAGGAACAAGTCAGCGGAACGAGGGAAACGACCGCCAGAACGGGCCGTAGTGACGTGCAGGACTGCAAAGATGCAAGGGGAATGACAGAGCGCCTGAAAGCGATGCTTTCGTTCTGGCGTGACCCTTGCTGCAGGACCAGTGGAACAGGCACGAGCAGGCGGGTGGCAAAGCAATTCGCGACGGGCGGCGGAACGGGCGCAATCCATGTAGTTTGGCAAAAGCGAAAACAGGAACGGCGATGGAAGCGTTCGGTCCGACGGGCGGATCGCTGCATCTGATGTTGGCCGCACTTCTCGTTGTCTACGGAGTCCACGAAGCAGTCGCACTCAAGACCAGCTCGTCTTCACTGCTCACCCTCGCCTCACCTGCCCGGTAGTGCCGGGCGGTTGGACGCGCAGAGCCGGTCATCATGACGGCCTCTTCCGTCACGGCGCGAATTCCGGGACCTCGGAAACAGCGGCTGATGATGGCACGGCCGGAGCCTCCTTCAAGAGCTGCTGCAGATCGAAGTCACGCGGCAGGAACTCATCCGTGATGGCTGGCGAGAACTCCTGTGGGGTCTCCATGGCCGTGATGCCGTAGTTGGCAATCTTCAGGTATGTGTGGAAGTCGTGCAGATCCTGAAATTGAGTCGGCAGGATGATCTTCTCGAGCTTTTCCTGCTCGCTGATGCTGATGCGGTCGCCAAGATCGGTTGGACTCATCTGGCTGCTCGAAAACTTCTTGACGACCTCGCGCTCGCCAAAGGCTTTGCTCAAGAAGTCAGCCGTGGTCGGGTCGTTGAGGCGAAAGATGAGATGCAGATTGAAGTTGTTGAAAAACGTCTCCTTCTGATCGTGTCCGTAGATGTTCCCCACTGACCCCAGGTCCTGGTTGGCTAGGACCAGAAACCCTCCCTTGGACCGTCCCATCGTTAAGAAGTCGAAGATGGAAGGCATCTTGGCCAGAGAGCCGAACTCGTCGATGAGAAAGGTAATGCGGCGGGTGCGGCTGTCGGGGAGCGAGAGCACTTCACGCGTCATGATGTCGATCACAAATGTTATCAGCGGCCGAAAGATGGCATCGTACTGCCGGATGTTCATCAAAAAGAGACTTCGTCTCTCAGCTTCGTCAAGGATAAACCTGCGGAAAGAGAAAGTGCCGTCGCGGTCTGTGAGGTAGCGGAAGAATGTGAGCCGTTCCTGAAGGATGGAGACGACCGAAGCCGCTTGTTGGGAATCCGCCTTGTCGATGTGCTTGAGGGCGCCCATCTCCCGGATGGGCAGCGTAGCGAGACAATCGCGGATCTGCTGCAGCGGGTAGGAGAAGAACTCCCAGATATCGAGATTGGACGTTTTGCCCTCCCGCAGCAGGTAGAACAGCCCGGTCCGAAAGATATCCCGGGCCGCTTTGTACCAGTAGGGGTCCTTGCAGTCCTTCGGGGGTTCATAAAGCGAGGTCGAGAGGACGTCCAGATCCGGATAGTCTAGGACCTCGTTGAAGAAGCTCCAGCCGACGGAGCGCCGATCGAAGGGATAGAAAATGATGTCGTCTTCGCGATGATGTATCGATGTGAACTCACCTTTGACGTCGTAGATCACGGACTTATGAACGTTAGGGCTGGCCGCCTTGAGACGGTTGAGGCTGTGGATATACTGGTTGAGGCAGACAGACTTACCCGTACCGGTGGTGCCGGCCACAAAGATATGGCGGCGCGACACTCTCTCGGGAAGAGCCAGCACGCCCAGCTGCAAGGGCAAGAGCTCTGGATTGGCTTGGGTTTCCTCGGCGATGGCCTGATCGAGGGCTTGTTTCATTTGAGAGAGCGGAATCAGGTCAGCTCCGCGCACGAAGCGAGTTTTAGAAATGTGTTTGTTTACCTGGCTGAAGGCCAAAAAGTAGAGCACCGCAAAGGCGGGAAAAAACACAAGGCTGCACGCAAAGATCCAGGGGAGCTGATCGATGCGGCCATGGGTGATGAGACGAATACCACGGCAGTAGGTCTCTCTTGGAACCAGCTCGCGTTGGAAGAAGGGAAGCAATTCCCGATCAACGCGCTCTTGAGGGGTTTGGGGTTGAGAGCTCCGGGGATTGGGATTCCAACGGATGTAGTTCTTGGGATTGAGCGAGACAAAGTACTTAAACATAGCGATCAAAGGCAGACGACCGGCATGAGGCGGGCTGACAAGGCGCGGCTGACCATTGACGGTGCGAATCTCCGGAATGGGGGCAGCGACGTAGCGCGAAAGAAAACCAGCCATCAGAGCGGCGTACAGCACAACGGCCAGGACCAAGCCTACGACGATCATCTGAAAGTACATGCGAACGACTGAGACCGCATGATCGTGAGCGACATAAGCACGTGAGGGCATTTCAGGTCTCCTGCTGGGCCCGTTCTTTCAAGGCGGCGACGAAGCTGTGGAACTCAGAAGGGTTGGTGGCAAGCTTCTTTCCGAAGAAGTAGGCCAGTTGGTAGACCAGCTCCAGCTTCTGCTCCTGCCGGCGCGAGGCAGCACGGAGCTCACGGATCTCGGACTGCAGCTCACCGAGTTTAAGAGCAGCGATGTCTTGAGAGAGGCGCTGAGAACAGATCAAATGGCGCGCGAAATCTTCGATGCTGGCACCCGCGGCTCCAGCCTCGTGAGAGAGCGAGGTCATTTCAGCTTCCGAGAGAGACAGCGTGATCAAGTGGTCCATCGAAGCCCCCCAAACAAGTTATAACCGTCAGCATTGCTCGCTCCATTGGAAGGGTGACCCTCACCCGGCGCTTCACGCCACCCTCTCCCGCAGGAGAGGGAATCGCATCGTTGGTTACTCCCGGAATTCGATCACACCGTGATGCTGGCTGGACTCCCAGCCAGAAGCGTCTTTCATAAGCAGGTAGTACACTCTGGGGCGCTTCGAGTCCTGGCGTAGCTCGAGAGCGCGGCCCGACTCGGCGAGCTTCAGGAGCAGCTGACGGTTCTTCTTGTTGTCACGTACGAGAGCGAGTCGCTCGCGTTGCATTTGCTGGGCGTAAGAGTTGCGAATGAAGAGCCAGGACCCAGCGGCAAGAACGATGGCGATGACCAGCGAGGCCAGGGCGTAGCCGCCGAGGTTGATCTGACGCGCCACGGCAGCATGCTTCTGCATCCCAGCCGTGGCCGTTTTGCTTTTTTCGATAGCCTGGTCCAAAGCGTGGTTTGCCACCGCGAGATCACTCAGCTGTTGGTGGAGAGGTGCCAGAACGGTTTCGTCAATCCGCGAGTGGAGGAGCCCCGCCATCCGCGTGGCCAGGGTTTGAGCCGACTTCTCAATGGCGGCCTCCACATGCAGATGGATTTCTGCCAATTGGCCCTGGAAGTTTCGAGCCTCAACGCAAACTTCCTCGGCGATCTTGGAAACAGTGGCAGCCTGTTGGGTGGCAGCAGCGCTGAGCGCAGCAATTTCCTGCTTGAGACGGCTGACGTCGGCGACGGCTTCCTGCACGGCTGACGGAATGGACTCGTAGTAGGCCTTGTAGAGCTGCAGGACACGCAGCAGACGTGCCAGCTCCACATCGTGAGTGGTGATGTCAGCTTCGTGCAGCGCTTGAAAGAACTCCGAGCGCTGCTCAGGGGAGAGTCCTTCGGCGAGCTGGTCGAAATGGCCGTTGCTGGCTTCAGTCATGGTCTATTCCTTCTCTCAAGCGGTCTGCGTCACAGTTCGAGTTGAGCTGTAGAGCGGGAGTTCATAACCAAAGCGGCAGTGTTCTTCAACTCCGGTTCCGCAGGCAGATCTTTAGCCGCGGCCGGTTTGTTGACTTCCGCCAGCGCCTTATCGAGCGACTGATGCAGCTCCAGCTGCAACAACAAGTCGGCCGCTTTGTGGGCGTCGCGAGCAGCGCGAAAGATTTCGTGCTTGTCGTTGCGCAAGGCTTCCAGCCAGGAGTTCAAATAGGCGGCGTGGCGTTCGGGGTTATGGGGAATGCCGCGCTCGGCCATTAGAAACACACTGGCCAGTTCAGCCCGGAGTTCTTCCTTCGCGTAATTGGCGTCTCCAAAGCGGTAGCTTTCGTTCAACGTCTCCCGGTTCAACCGATCAGGATGGCCACAAAAGTGGACGAGCTCATGCAGGGCGGTCCCAAAATAGTCGCCCGCCGTCTTGAAAGCGGCTTTGGGAGGAAGATGGATGGTGTCTGTGAGCCGATTGTAGAAAGCCCTATCTGATTGGTCGTGCAGAATCCGGGCTCCAGAAGAATCCAGAATGGCTTGTCCACTCTGAACCACCTCCCAGTCCTGCCGCACGCGCGGCGTGTGCGGTGGAACTCCATCAATCTGCCTCGCGTTAAAGACCGTGTAAGCCCGGTAGACGAAAGAGTCACGTTCCGATTTCGCGGGTTCATCCTTTGGCTCTCTGTCTGGTTTCGGGCCACTGTTCGGGAACTGCCAGAATTCCACCTGAGTCCCTTTCTCGCTGCGTCGCACCTGCCAGCCGTTCTCCTGTGCCTGGCGATAGGTAAGCCAGCGAGGATCGTCGTAGCTATGGCTCGAAGCTACAACCATCAACTGGACGACGTTGCCGCCACGATACGGTTTCCCCGAGACCGGATTGAACGGCAGCTCCAAAGCCCCCGCTTGCCACGGCTTCTGCCAGGGAGCAGTACCCTGCTCCAGGGCTTGGATGATCTGATCCGTCACTTCCTGGCGAAGATCGCGTTTGGATCTATCGGCCATGGCTAATCCCTCCATTCGAAGTCGGTCTCCGGGATCTCCTCTTCGAAGCCGGAGCCTTCCAGCGGTTCACCAGCCAAGCGAGCGGCGTCGTTGGCACGAGGGTGGCTCGAGTTCACGGAAGTTTCGGGGTCATTGGGTATTGGATCAGGCATGGGTGACTTCCTTTCGTTGAATCTCGTGCTCCGGCAACAGCAAGGCACGGATCGGGTCGAGTTGCTCGTAGATCGCTCGCTGGTAATTGCGCAGCCGCGCACGAACCAGGAGGCGGGACAGTAATGGCCCCAGATCGTGGCCGCGGGCCGAGATTCCACCAGAAGAGTCGAGAACCTCAGCGATGGTCAGATTCAAGCGCTCGAGATCGGTCTGGTATTCCTCGTCCAGCCGGGGAATAACCACGTGATGGGGATGGAAAAGGTCGCGGAAGTCGGCTGCTTCGGAAGTCTGGTCGTAGTCCGGCAGGTAGTCTCCGTCCTTGAGGTTCTTGAAAACAACGTAACGGACGCGATCCTGCAAGGCGGCCACCCAGGTGAGAAAAGACTGCACGCTGTCGGGGGAGCTGGTAATCGATCCAAGACACACGAAACTGACACCCATCGCCTGAAGCTCCTCGAACGGCACGTCCAGCCACCAGTCAAGGACCTCCCGCCCCGTTCCGGCTTTGAGATCAGCAAGGATTAATGGCTCGCCGATGATGGCCCGTTCGACCAGAACATCGTGCGAGGACTTTTTCTTGATGACTACTCGCTGGGCTTCAGGAAAGAAGCGAGAGAGGGTCGAGCTTTCGTCATCGAGGTCCAAGAGCAATGGATCGACGCCCTGCTGGCGGAGGTAAGTAACCAGCAAGCGTGCAGCCGTGGACTTGCCGGTGCCGCCTTTGGCGCCTGCTGTAAACAAGATTTTCGAGGACATAATCAGTCTCCTTCTTCAATTTGGTTCATCAGAGCAGCGATCTGCTCAGGAGTCAGTCGAGTGAGGTTATAGCGGTCACTGGGCTTGTATTTGAATCGAGGCTTCGGTTTGTCAGGACGGGATTCAATGGTTGCTGATAGAGTGCCGGCCTGCCGGGAACCAGAAGGTGGCAATGGTATCGAGACGGATGCAGTTTTTTTTTCAGCAGTAGCGGCCCGAGTGCCAGAGCCCCCGCTCTGGGACCGATTCCAGCGCCGGCGGATCTTCAGAAACGAAAACAGCGCGTTGATACTGACGACAACGCCATGACGCTGGTGGAGCCAGACGACAATCTCGCGATAAGGCACCCGCGGCCGCTGTTGCCGCAACTGGGTGATCTCTGCTTCGTAGGGTGTCAGTTTCGACTTGTACGGAGACCCTGGCATGGTGATGGCTCGCTAAATGAAACAATCAACATGACCTTCCCAACTTTTTCCCAACTTCAGAACCGCGCTGGCTGAGGAGTTGGGAAAAACTCGTGAAAGAGTTGGAACATGTCCCAACTTTTTCCCAACTGCCGCAGTCCGTCTAAGAATCCTTAGACGTATTGCGTCTTAGCTCCCAATCGTAACGAGGCCTTGCTGCCAGCTCGGCGTAGTTGAAGAGCTCCAAACTGGCGGATTGCGAGGCCGGTTCCTACTGCAACCTCCGCAGCTCCCGAGCGGCGTCCTTCACCACCGACGCCAGGTCATCCTGCTCGATGGGGAAGCCCCACTCGAACCGGTCCACCCAGAGTCCCTCGGGAGTGGCTGGGCCGCCGCATTCATGCACTTCACCCAAACGGCCTCGACGCGCCTCCTCGAACAGCTCTCGCAATTGATGGCCACGAATGCGGAGCTGGCCGAACGGATAGTGCAGGGTCAACAGCCGCTCATCGTCGCTGAGCTCCACCAGCGACAGTAGGGAATCCACCAGCAGGCGGCGGTCCCCATTGAGAGAAATAAAGAGAGGACCTAACTGAGATCCTTCACGCTTCCGATAGCAGACCGCCTGGTCACGGGGCAGATTCAACGAACTGTCGTAAGACATGGGTTGCTCCTTTCAGGGTTCAAATGTGGACTCAAGGCCAAAGCGCCTTGGAGCGAGAGCCGGTTCTGCAAGGTCTTGCTGAAGCGACTGGCGGAAACCCTCTCGCAGGCGAGACATCCAAATGTGGCTGCGGTCTTTCACGGATTCCCAGAGCCGGGGAGATCGCGACGCCGGTGGAAGTAAGAGAGGCAATTGGGACTTCGCCGGGACCGATGCGGGAGCCAGATCCAAAGCGGCGGTGCGATCTCCCGAGCGAGGCAGCCGTTTGAGAAAGTGCGGCAGATCGGGAACAAAGACGCTGCAGCGTTCCCGCCCGCGCGAGCAGGCGACATAGGCGCCCTTGGCATCCACTTCCTCGGCGGCAAGAATGACGGACGGGTGCGTCCGCCCTTGGGATCTGTGGCTGGTGACGACGTAGCCGTGAGCGAAGTGACGAAACTGAGGTGGGATGACCGCGCTTTCCCGAGTATGAACCGTGCCATCGGGGTCAATCCTGGAAACGGTAAGCACATCACCGTTGGTCAAACCGGCCCGGCGATCATTGCGGCGAATCAGAAGCCGGTCGCCTACCGACACCTCTAGGCTGCGCGCTTCAGCCACGTCGATCCTGGCGGCGTGCCAGTGGGGCTCAAACGGTTTCATGCTTCCCTGGAAGTAGACCCGGTCCCCTTCAACCCTTTCCACAACCCTACTCTGACCCCGCGCCATGCCCGTGGTTTGGCGGTTGAACGTCACCACCAAGCCAGGGCGGTAGTTGGCAGCGTCACCCATCTGCTGGCGAGTCCATTGAAGGGAGTGGTGGGAGATGATCTCCTGGCCTTTGGTCAGAATACCGGCTTGCTTGAGCCGGCTGCGGATGGCATCAGTAAATCGATGGTTCTCGGCCCAGGTGGGAGAAACAGCCAGGGCCCGGTCCAGCTGGGTGCCGCTTTGGGTCTCGCGGAAGAAGGCATCCGCAGCCGCTTCAAGATATTTGCCTCGGGCTTCCTGGACCCAACCGAGGGCCTGCAGCCGCTCCATGCCCTCGGTCGTTCTGCCGGCCGCCATGTCGCGAATGGCCCGGTTGTATTCCCGGACCACCTGACGGCGAATGTCACGAAGCTCCGCCACTTGCATGCGGGAGTGAGACTCCAGAATGCGGAGGAAATCACCCGCTTCGACCGAAACATGCTGGCGGGTGTCTCCGACGAAGAGAATTCGGGAACCTGTCTTCTCAGCCACGCGAAGCAGGCTGCCTCCCAGTTTGTTCGATTGCAGCCCGGCCTCATCCACAATCAGCACTGCATTGCGCAGCCGCTCGACTTCGTTACTAACCCGGTTGATCAGGAAGTCGCTAACCGTGGTGGCCGTTCCAAATCCGTCGCCCTTAAGAACCTTCGCTGCCGAGGCGGTTGGGGCGAGATAGTAGACGGGCTGGCCCGAGACCTCCAGGGAGCGGGAGATCTCGCGCAGGCTGGTGGTCTTGCCCGCCCCGGCCACTCCACGAATTCCGCACACCTGGTCGGTACAGGCCAGTGTCTGAAGCACGACCCGGCGCTGTTCGTCAGACTGAAACTGGAAGGCAATGCCTTCGATCCGACCGAGGGCCTGGCGGGTATTCTGAGTGCCATTGACAAAGGCCACGGCCCAACGCTCCAGCGCCAAGCCTTCAGGGGTCGTGAAGGGCTGGTTGAGAGGCTCCGCAGGCTTGGCGCCCACGGCGACAAAGCTGCTGTCCTTCCGAACGGCGACCTGAAGCTGGTGAGGATCGGCAGCCCCGAGGTTTTGATTCAAAGCCTCAGCCAGGACCGCGTGGGCAGGCAGGACAGACTGCCGCTCGAATAGGTGTTTCCTGGCGGCGGTCAGGGCTTTCTCTGCAGGCACCCACGTCGGTTCGAACTCGGGCCGCGAGAGGGCTTCATCCCTTAAGCGCTCCAAGCCGCAAAGCTCCTGCGGGCTGAGCTGGCCTCGCTGCAGGCCCCGGACTTCAGGGGTGGTGATTTCCCTCAGCTTCTCTCCCCGCGTCTCGCGGGCCAGCTCGGCGATTTCGTCTGCTCTGGGTTGGCGGCCGCGCTCGGCTACAAATCGCTCGATGGCGGTTTCCACCTGGGCGCGCCGCTTCGAAAAGCGCAGGCGAAGCTCTTCGGAGACACCCTTGATCTCGAACCCCTCCACCCGTCCTTTCTCGTTGCGGATCGACTCAATGTCATAGCCCAGACGCCGGCATTCGCGGGCCAGCTCGTTTTGATAGACCTTGCCGCAATAACGAATGGCTTTGAAGATGTCGTGGGTCTCCAGGGCCAGCCAGCGTTTGCTGCGGGGGTCCCAGGTGGTGTTGGCCACGACGAAGTGGGTATGGAGCTGAGGATCGAGCTCGCGCGAGGCATCGTGGCGAAAGGCTGCCGCACAGATTGTTCCGGTGGTGTTCCGGTGTTTGCTCCGTCCCTGGCCAGCCTGGACAGCGGCAAACCTCTCCAGCTCTCCGAGCGCCAGACGACTGGCTCGGTCATGAGCCTCGTAAAGCCGTTGATCATCCAGGGTCACTGCCATGATCGAGACCGATTTTTGGGCTGAGCACTGGAAATCGAAAAAACGAATTGAGTTCTCGACATTGCGGGGAGTGAGCTGGCCTGAGCCATCGGGATGCTGGTTGACACGCAGAGCTTCGAAGGTTGAATCGTCTCTCTCAATGGCCTGGCCTTCCATGCCCAATAGCTCAGCACCCTTTCCAACCCACGTGCCCATGACGTGCTCGGCTTCGCAGTAGTAGTCGTTAGCCGTCAGATGAGTGCTCAGATAGGTGCTGCCGTTGCGAATCTTCTTGCAGGTGAACATAGCCTTCAGCGTTCCAATCCACGATCCGAAGCATTGGTTTGGGGGATGCCCGGTGCGTCGAGAGGGCGGCGGCGCTCCAGCTCAGCAAGGGCTTTGCTGACGGTTCTGGCTGCGTAGTCAGAAGGATTGTGTTTGTCCTGCCGTTGCTGCTCCAGCCTGGCCTGGACGACTCCTGGATCCTGGCCGCGGCTTAAGTCCCGCATGACGCGAGCCCAGTCGATTTCAGACTGGGAGAGATGACCCTGAGGCGGCCGACTCTGGGCAGCCGGCTTCGATGCGATGCCCCTGGCTGGTTCGGGAAGCAAGTCTAGCTGGAGTCTAAAGTGAGACGGCTTGTAGGTCTGATCCGAGAGCTTCTCGGCAGTGACCTGGTGGGGCGTGTCGTACTTCTTGTTGTAGAACCCGGGAACTCGCAGGACCCTCGCCACGTCGACGACCGCCTCGTCGGCGCCGAACTCCGCCGCCATCGCCCGCTGCAGACGCTCAGCCTGTTCCAGCGTGAATTCCTCAACTTTCCAAAGGGTCTGGAACTTACCCGGCGAAGTGTTGAGCACATAGTTCGGTTGGGGGATTCTGGCATCGCTTAAGATTTTGGCAAGGACGGCCGGGCCATCCTCATCAATGTCCAGGTAGACATGACGGATGGTTTGAACCTGCGCCCGGGTCCTGCTGGTGGCCTCGGCCTGGAGGCTATTGACCGAAAGATAGATATTGCCCCCGCGAAGATTTTCGAACCGCAGCCAGCGCTGGAACTCAGGCGAGGCAATCCGTTCGGCGGTGCTGATCCGCTGGACCACCGATCCGGACTGGTGTTTGATCACCACCGCCAACCGGTCATCGGGATGGTAATTCTGTTTGATGTAGTCCCAGGATGTGACGGTGTGCATAGGATGCAAAACCCTCCAGGGGGCGCTGCGCTGAGAGAAAAAGGCAGCTCGCAGGCGCGGCCGGCTTCCGAGCCGGCCGCGTCTTCTTTGCCAATCAGCCAGGCGGCTCTGCGGAACCTGGTCAGAGGCTGTGGCCGAGCTGCGAACCTGGCACTTTGAGTTCTGGCGCGGGCGGCCCCTTTTTCGAGTTGACTAGCTCTTGGGCTTGGGCCGCTACTTCGGGTTTGCTGTGATACCACTGTTTGGCCTCCGGGTCCCAACGGAGACCGAGTTCCTTGAGCTCGTGGGTGAGGTCGCGCGGCGCATCCGTCACGTAATGCTTCTGGTTGGCCTGCTCGTTGGCCTCATTGATGAGCTCTTGAGCTTTGGTGGCAGCTTGGGGATTGGTGTGGTACCACTGGCTGCGCTGCGGGTCCCATTCGGCTCCGAGTTCTTTGAGCGTTTCCCTCTGGCTGTAGTTGGCCCCTTCGATATAGTGCCTGTCGGGTCCCTTGTCGATGACGGCTTGCGCTTCGGCAGCTTTGAGACGATCGGTGTGATACCACTTCTTGCTGTCGGGATCCCACTGGGCGCCGAGCTCCTTCAATTGTTCTTTGACCGCGAAGACTTGGCCCGTGTCGCCTTCCAGAAAATACTTATGGTGGGCAGAGTCCACGAAGGCTTGGGCCTGGCAGGCAATCTCAGGATCGCTGTGATACCAGCGATTGGAGCCGGGATCCCACCGGGCACCGAGTTCTTTGAGCTTCTCCCGATCTGAAAACTCAGCCCCTTCGATGTAATGCTTCTCGGGTTGAGGTGGGACGAGTTGTTGAGCCTGTTGCGCAACGTCCCGCTTCGTGTGGTACCACTGATTGGCTTCCGGGTCCCACTGGAAACCACGGGACTTCAGCTCGTCGCGAACCGGGTAGGTGTTGCCTTCGAGGTAGTAGCGTTTGGGTTCCTTGTCCATAAAACCTCCTCATGCTGGGTTGGATGAATTGACGGGTGGCCAGAGGCCGTCGGTTGGAATGCTTTCGTGAAAGAACTCGACTATCGCTCCTCGATGAGCCAGAGGTAGTCCGGGTCCTTTCCGATGGCCAGATCGCGACCGGCGCCCAGAGTGACCGGGGCGATCAGGAAATACTCGACACGCTGCGGGGGCTGGCCGCTACCCGAGCAAGCCGGCAGCGCTTCGGCGTAGCCGAGGTAGACAGGCGCGCTGTTTTAGGTGCACCACGCCGCCTTGCCCAGAGAGAGGGTGACGCTGGTTTGTGTCTCGGCCTGGTGGTCGGACAACTGACTTTCCAAGGTGCCAGAGGCGATTAAACCGGCGACGGGGGCAATGTCGCCTGTTGAGAGGAAGAGCCGGAGCCCTCCAGTGAACGATTCGACGCGCGCGATAGAAAAAGGCGGGGTAGGAGTACCGTCCTCGCGCATCTCCTCAACAGCATAGTCCGCCGCCAAGATAGGACTGGCTATGAGAAGTAAAAGGATGGAAACGAAAGGCAGTTGCTTCATGACGCACCTCCAGGTGACTTAGATTTCATGTTCAATTGAGATGGCGCCTCACGGCACCCTTGCTGAGGTGAGGCTCAGGGTGCGAGTTGCTATTGAGCCACTGCCCGACATGAGCCTGGATGGCCTCGGGCGTCGAAACGTCTGTAGGTTCGATAAACCAGACACTGTCGCCATTGGAGACGGCGACGCCGTTGCCGTTTTCGCAGGGGAGGGCCGCTAGCTGGTGGCCGCTTGCGCGCTGGATCACGTCGGCTATGCCGTAGACCTCTTGCTTGCTTGGACGGGGATTGCATGGTTCCACGGCTCTCCTCCTGGCGTTGCTTCAAAGCTCGTGATCGATCTGTTTGAGCGTTTGTTGGACGACTGCACCGACCGGCACGCGGGCGTAATCTTCTTTGGCGAGAGAGACGGCTGGCTTACGAAGCTCGGGTTCCCGGACGGCGGAGTTCGTGACATGGAGCTCTTGCCTGCCGCGGCCAGGGCCTTGCAAATCGCCGTTGCCGCGTTCCAGCGTCGTGTTCTGTTCGGTCCTTTCCAGAGGCACCGATTTTTCGCTTTCCTCCGTAACCAGATGCAGTCCTTGGCCGGTAAGTGCCCGGCTGAGGGTGTCATAGGTCTGCTCCGCAGCCTTCACGTTCTGGTGGTATTGCTGGTAGGAGGCGACCGCATTGAGTGCCTGCCCTTCAGCCGCGCGAGCGAATGTGTCGCGCTGTTCAAGGGCCTCCCTGAAAACTTTCTGCTCGGTGGGCGTGAGAGTGCGGTTGGAAGACTCCTTTTCAAGCTGGGTGATGGTTTTCTGAATCTCAACGACTTCACGGGTGGCTGCCCGCACTTGCTGGTGGGCTTTGTGGGAGTCTTCCAGATGTTGCTCAGCTCGCTCTAATGCCCGCCCGGCCTCGCGGAGGTTGGGAAGTTGAGAATGTGCGTCGGAATTCTCGACTTCGAGCGTCTTGAGTTTGGTCTCGTAAGCCGTGACAACGGTAGTCAGCCCGCGGCTGGTGGCATTGTCCAGGCGGGCCCGGTCCTGGTAGGCCTGGGACAGATCGTCCTTGCCGAGCTCGTGGTAGCGAAGCTGGAGGAGTTGGTTGGCCCCGGCTCTATCCTGGTGGACCTTGAGCTCTGTTTGCGCCTTGGCAAGCCCTTTTTCGATGAGGCTAGTCTCGGTCGAGGGTTTCACCTTGGTGGCCAGTTCGTGCAGCGCGGTGCGGGGCTTCCCTTCATAGTCACGGATGATGGATTCATAGGCCGGCTCCCGGCGGGCTTTGTCATGGGCCAGGCCGACCAGCTGGCTGTGGACAGCCTTGAGGGCCGAGATACTGGCTAAGCCTTCGAAGTATTGGCGGTCATAGCGATCCTGCGTCTGGTCGAGGACTTCCTGCCAGTTGCGAGCGGCTCTGACAGCGGCTTGTTCTTTTTCCAGGCTTTCGTGCAACTCCTCGACATGCTTCTCGTGGTGGAGACCGAGCTTTTCTTGCAGGCTGCCGACGAGGTTTCCCGCTAGGGAGCGGCTGTCTTTGATCACGGCTCGAGCCACAGCCTGACTTTCCATCGTCGTGGTTTCTTCCTTGCGGCGTTCCATTTGTTAACCTCCTTGGGTCAGGCCCAGAAGTCTGGGAGCTGATAGTCGGGAATCATCTTGAGGTCGCCGAGCCAGGATGGAGGGTCTTGAACGAGGAAGTGCCCGTGGGCTCTGTGGCTGGTGTCGTAGTGGGAGAACTCGAAACGGTAGAGCGTCCTAAGCTGGTAAGGTGGGAATTCGACCGAGCGTTCGTAGTCGAGCCCCTGAATTTCGGCGATCTCAATCACTTTTCGGGAGTGGTCCGGGAGCTGGTTGACCTGGACCACGATGTGGATGGCGCGGGAAACCATCTCCTTGACGGCCCTGGCAGGCACGTCAAGCCCCGACTGCAGGATGAGGCTTTCCAGGGCGAGCAGGGCGTCGTAAGCGGAGTTGGCGTGGATGGTGCCGGCGCCGTAATGCCCGGTGTTAAACGCTCGGACTAAATCCAACGCTTCGGCGCCGCGAACTTCGCCAACGATAATCCAACGTGGATTCATTCGCAGGCTGGTGCGAACCAGATCACGGAGGGTGACATCGCGGTCCTCCGCATCCAAGGCCCGCTTGGTTTCCAGCCCCACCCAGAGCTCATTCGAGAGCGCGATCTCACGGGCATCTTCCACCGTCACGACAACGTCTGTGTCCCGGATGAAGGAACAGAGGCAGTTGAGCAGGGTGGTCTTGCCGGAGCCGGTTCCCCCGGCAATGAGTGTGTTTTTTCCGAGGCGGACGATGGCCTCGAGCATCGAGACGCCAGCCGGGTCGATCGAGCCAAAGCGGACCAGGTCCGTCCACGTGAAGTGATCGAGGGGAAACTTACGGATGGCGATGCAGGCGCCGCGGTTGTAGCAAGGATCGATGATCACGTTCACGCGGGACTTGTCCGGGAGCCGTGCGTCCAGGATGGGCTCCCGATGATCCAGGCGCCGGTTCATCTGCCGCCCGATGGTCTTGGCGGCCGTCATCAGGTCCTCATCGGAGAGCCAAGAGACTGGGACGCGCTCGAAGCCGCTGCGGCGTCCACGCACGTAGACGTGCTGGCTGCCGTAGACCATGATGTCGGTGACATGGGGGTCGTCCAGCAGCCCGGCAATCGGGCTGAGTGAGACCTTCAGCAGTTCGTTATCGAGGGTGGTTGCGCTCGGCGTCTTTAGCATGGCTTCCGTGCGGTGCCAGTGGGCACTGCTGTGCCCGCTGGCACTTCGGTGCCCGCCGGCACTTTGGGAGTCTCTGACTGATTGACCCGGATAACAGCTTCATGGATTCGCCTGCCTCTCACATGCTCCCGGCGACGGATACTTTCCAAACCGCGCTTCGCAGCTAGCGCCAGGTTGCCCGCCTGGACAGTGGCCGTCTGCTCGGCATGCGAGGCTGCCAGCTCCGGAAAACGAACATAGACGAAGAAGTCCCTCATCTCGTCCTCCCCGTTTGAACATTGGATCCGGCGGCTGTGCGGCCAGAGTGCTGACCGGTGTTCGCTCTGGCGATGATCTGAGCCGCCAGCATTTCAGCCGAAAGGCGAAGGGCTGCCGGAAGGCCTCGCGGATGGCCGGAGCCATAACGAATGAAGAAAGACTTTTTCAAAACACTGTTTCTGAGATAAGCCTCCACCATGACGCCGGGCAGAGTGTTCGGTGTCTCTTGCCGCTCGACGCCGACGATCGAGACTCCAATCTGGTGCGGTGCTCTGGGCCTGATGACCAGGTCTTGAGTCTGGAGGGCTTTCTCCAAGGCGACCCGGTAAGCGTTCTGGCAGCAGCTGCCCGCGGAGAGATCCTTTAGCACTTCAATTTGGACTTGGTTCCCTTCCAGGAGAAAACCTTCGTCGTAGTCATAGCCAAAGTAGGCATTGCCTTGCAGCTTGCGATAGATCCGGTCGGTGAAGAATCGATGGAGACTCTTGGGCTCGAGGTAGACATCGGGAGAATTGGTCAAGAACGGCTTGCGAGCGCCAAGCCGCCGCAGCTCGGCCAGAGCCTGGCGCGGGTCGATGTCAGGCGATCCCGACACCCAGTGGGGTGATGACACCCGGCGGGGTGATGCACGATGGGGCTGCGCCCAGAGGAGCGATGTCAGTAAGACGCCGGCCAAGCAAATCTTGGCGAGGATGGCACTGCGGTGCCCGCTGGCGCGCCGGTGCCCACTGGCACTGCGGTGCCCGCTGGCACCTCGGCGCCCACCGGCGCACGCGCTGAGACAGAGTTCATTGGGTCGCATAACTGCGTTCCTTGATCCTGGCGTAGGGCGAGATGAACACGTCATCCGCCAGGTAGATCTTCATCTTGTGCCCCTGATGCACAGTGATCGTAGGCACGACGGAAGAGTACTGAGACATGATGGTGTCCAGAATGCGCTCGAAGTTCCGGGAAGTGCGGTCGACGACGATTGAGGTTGGGGAGAAGATCTCGCTGTGGCGCTGGGCGGCTCCGGCCAAACCATCCAGCACACCGAAAAAGATCGCGGTCCCAAATTGCAGGAACCAGTGGCGATTGACGTTGGAAACTACGCCCATGGCGCCGGTTTCATCGAGCGCCTTGAGCGCTTTCTGGCTGCCGGGAAACTCCACGGCGGGGCCGTTGGGCAGAATGATGCGATGAAAACTGATGAAGAGCCGGTGGGCCCCCTTGTAATTGACGACCTGGGACGAGCCTACGATGCGCGAGTTGGCTGGAAAGACCACGTAGCGGCCGCCCGAGTCGAAGACATCCTTGCTGATCTGGCAGATGACAGGTGAGGGTTCGGTGTCGGCGATGATGCGATTGACCAGCACGGCATCGAGCAGCTCGCCTTCGTAAAGGGTGACCGGAGGAAGGTCGGTGTAGAGGATGCGAGTTTGTTCATCCTTCTGCTCCTGGGAGTTTTGAGTGACTTCTCGCGACACCGGATTTTGTTTTGTCGCCACGTCACTACGCTGGCTTTCGATCTTTTGAGGAACCGCCATGTTCTCCTTTTTCTCAACATACTTGGCCCCACCAAAACTGCGGCTATAGACGAACATCGGCTGGGGGCTGCCTTGTGGCGGTTCATTCGAGGCATTTGTGCCCTGATCTCCCTGACCGCGGCGTCGGCCGGACTCGTAGGAGACAGGCGCCGGCTGAGAGACCGTCCGGGGATCCCGGATGACACCGGCAATGGCCTCCTCTTCCGCGCGGGCTTGCTTGGGATCGGTGGTGTGGGCCGGGAACGCATCATCCTTTTGGATGTCCTTCATCAGGTTGTTGAGCTGTAGCGTCGTGTCGTCGTCTTTGCGGACCAGGAAGCCGTCATTGCGCAGCTGGGCGGCTTTGAGCCGCTCGTTCTCCTGCGCGCGGGCATCGTACTTCTGTTGCTCCAGGTCGTCGGCTGTCAGCCGGGGTTGGGGCGTTTGCAGCTCGTTCCTGCTGAGAGCAGTAAACAGAGCCAACAGGCCAAGGGCGAGGAGTGCCGCACCCAGTGTGGCTGCGAACAGCCAGCTGCGGCTCTTGGCTTTCGTGGCGGTCGCCGGCTTCTCTTCCACAATGTCTGTGTTGGATTCCAAGGGTTCCATGAAGGGCTCCAGTCTCGTTAGCGGGCACGAATCTCGCTGACCTCATTCCCCAATTTGAGGAAGAAGCGCTTGTGTTCTCCCGGCGTCAGCACGCGGTGCACGGTGTAGTACTCGCCTTCGTCGGTGTACTTGACGGGCTCCAGCTTTTTCGGATCGTTCTTCTCCCCGACATAAACCACGGGACGGTCTTGGGATTTAGCCAGGTGAATGTAGGTGAAGATGCGATCGTCGGAGACCTTGGTGATCTGGAAGCGCTCGTCTTTGATGTCGTAATTGCTGTTCAGTGAGAACAGCAACTGCTCCTTCACCTGTTTGGCGTTTTGGTCCAGCGCGGATTGCAGCTGCGCCTGGGTGGCTTCCAGTCGCTCTTTGGCCAGCTTGTGGGCCTCGGTCCGGACTTTCTCTTTGAAGAACTGGAGATCGCTGGACTGGATGATGACTAATTGGTCGATGGTGTCGCTGGGTTCAGAAGACAAGTGAAAGACAAAGAGCTTCTCATTGTCGGTGAAGATTGAAACCGAAGTGCTCTTGTTGGGAACAAGTGGCGTGACAATGCCGATCGTGCCGTTGGACTCGGCATGGAACCCCTTCGGGTCGGTGACCACAAAATCATTAATCTTCAGGCCTTCCGGAAGACGAAAGGTGGTGCCGACGCCTACGGCTGTGACGACTTTATAGACGCGAGTGGCATTCTCTCCGTCGAAGTCACAGGTGAGCGTGCGCGGCTCGCCGGCCGAGAGCAGTGGGGCCGGGAACAAAACAACGAAAAGAAGCTGAAAGAAGCGAATCATTGTGCCTCCTTGAATTGGCTTTGGCGGTACTCGAGCACAATCAAGCCGTGGGGATTGCGCTGGGAACGCTTGATCGGCTTGATGAGCAGGACCGTCTGGAACTGGCCCTCTTCCAGGACCTCGGTGGTTTGGGAAAGCGCCTTGGCTTGGAAGTACACCTGGACCTTGAGAACCGGCTGCGTCTCGGTGATCAGGAAACTGCGGATTTCGACAACACCCTGGGCATTGCGGGTCATCAACTCGGAGCGGTGAGCGAGATTGACCGCCTCTTTGACCTGGATCAGGGCTTCCGGAGTCGCCCATTTGACGACCGATTCCAGGTTGGTTCTGACGGTGAAGCGGTTATAGGTGAAGAGCTCACGCACAAAATCCTCGCCGAACTTACGGATCTCGACCGGAGCCCGCTGCTCGCCGGCAGCATCCATGACGCTGAAATCCACCGCCAGGGCGTCACCCGTGGCTTGATTGATCACAATAGGCAGCACGCGCTCGGTGCGGCCCTCGACAATCTTAACGGCCAGGACGGCGCCCAGGAGCAGAGCCGTGAGGAACAACACCAGAACGATCAGCTTCAGCCAGGTGTTGACAAAGGCCAGGTTGCCGCTGGAACGGATGAAATCGTCGGTTGGGTGAGACACGTTTCCTCCTTACTTGCCGAGTGCAGCTCGGGCCGTGGAGCTGAGCTTGCTGCCGACCGTCTGTGCGGCGCCCGCTCCTGCCCGTGCCGCAGCACCAGTCGCAGCTCCCGTGGCACGGACAAGGGCACCGCCGGAAATCAGGTTGGCGCCAATGCCGGTCAAGCCCAGCACCGTCGAGCCTGCCCCTGAGCCCGAGGCTCCACCGATGAGAGCGTTGATGAGCTTGTTGGTTGAAAATACGATGCCGACTGACAGGATGGGACCGATGAGCTGGGTGAGGACCTGAGGCATAGAAGGCACGCCGAAGGGAGCTGGAATGGCAGCTCCCGCAATCGAGGCTGCCATGCGTAAAGCGGCGCCGTAGAGCGGCATCAGCAGGATGTAGGATAGAACCGCTGCAAACCAACGCTGGCTGTGGCCGCGAAAGTCGCGGTCGAAGGCCAGGGCGAAGAAGACGGGGCCGAGGACGAGGTTTAAGGCCAGGACTGTGATCGAGCCCGCAATGTTGACAAAGATCAGTGCATAACAGAGAAAGAAGATCAGGACGCCCAGCATGCTTAGGACGGCGCCCAAGCTAAGGTTATAGAGGCTTCCCAGGATGGTGGCTACCAGCCCCTGGCTGTTTTCCGCCGCCTGAGTGGAGGTCTGCATGAAAGCCATGCCTCCGGCCATTTGGTTGAACACCTCATTCAGGTCCGGGAAGAAGGCGACGGCGAGCAGCTGAACCGCCCGGAAGAGGCTGGAGGATAACTGGGGCCAGATGCCGAACATGCCGGCGATGAAGAGATACTTGACGAGGATCCTGGGCAGCTCGGAGCGATTGCCCACGGCCACCTGCAGTCCCTCCTGCAGGAACACTTTGAACAAAAGGAACCCCCAGAGGATGGCGCCTATGGCGGTGTAGACGGCCACGAAATCGGTTCCCCAGGCGCCGCGCAGGCCAAACCAAAGCGTATCCATGAGCCAGGACAAACTGATCATCGCGCGTTTCCTCCTTCGACTCGGCGGACAAAGAAAAACTGCTGGTGTTCGGGCTTCGCCGAGGGTTTGCCGGTAAGGGAGTCCTCGACAAAAAGAGTGCCGCTGACCTTGATGGCTTCACCGAGTTTCAGGGGCTGGAAGAGAAAACAAAGAGCGGTCGCTCCCCAATTGTTTTCGATTTCAGAGCGCAGGTGCGGGTAGCGATTGACGAGTTCGTTGGCTCTAACGGATTCCATCTCCAGTGGCGCGGAGGCGCCTCGACTGTAGAGGGTGGCCTTAGGGTTGAGGAACATTGGAATCGCCAAAACCAGAATGATCCGGTCGGGTTCGACGTGAGCGTATCGGCCCAGAACGGACAACCCGGTGTAGTTTTCGTAGGGAAAGTACTGGAGCACTTCATATCCGTTCCAACGTCCGTTGAACCAGAGATTCATGGGAGGACAGCCGGAGGAGCTGGGACCAACCCTCTCGAAGGAAACCTTCTTGCCATTGGCCGTGAGGCTCAGCTGCTTACCCATCGGAATATGGAAAAAGGAGACTCCTCCGGCGGCGATTCCGGGACGAAACCGGCCTGGCATGGGTGCAGGCGCCGCCTCGGTTTTCCTGGTCTTCGGATCCACCAACCGCACGCTGGAAACCTGCGGATTCTCTGTCCACACCGGATCGATGAACATCACCAGCCGCTGGGTGACGTACTGGTAGTAGCTGCGGTCCTGGCCATCCAACAGGATCTTGTAACAGTGGGAAGGAGCCGTTTGCGATACAGGCTCCTGGGCCAGAACAACCGGACCACATGTGCCCATTAGAAAGACCAGCGGGATTGCTTGCAGGGTTCGTTTCATGATCGTCCTCCTTACCGGTTGCGAGTGAGTTCCAGCAGTTGGTCGAGATTGCGAACGTCGCCGGGTTGGGCCTGGATCTCGAGCTGCTTCATCTTCATGATGAGATTGCGGGCTTCCTTCTGTTGCGTCAGCAGGCGCTGCTGCACGATCTTTTGCTCCGCCTGGATGGCCGCGACTTCGATCAGAATGGCGTTGGTCAGCGCAATCTGCTGGCTGACTGCGATCTCATTGCCTTCCGAGTCTTCTCCCAGAACCAGTCCGCCGTTGCGTGCCTTGAAGCGTTGCAGGGCCTCATAGTGAGCCTGGTCTTGTGCCTGCAGTTCCAGAAGGTGGGCCTCCTCCCGCTTCAGCTGCTCCACCTGTTGCTCCGAGAGCTGAATCAAATTGTCGGTGTAAGTCCGGTACTCGGGTGAGCGCGTATAGAGAGGGTTGATTGTGAGCGACAGCACCTGGGTGTCATAGGCTGCCTGGTCGAAGGTCTTCCAGATTCCGATGACGTGATCTCGTAGCCGTACCCAGTCCGAAGGGGTAAAGTCCTGCCAATCCCCCGAAGAGAGCCGGCGGTAGATCTGGCGGAAGTTCTTGAAGTACTTCTCAAACTGGAGCTTGTATTTGTCGAACTCATCTTTGTAGGAGATGAAGGTCTTATAGTGGGCGGCTGTTTGGATGAACTGCGAGGCGCGCTGCGCGAGTGCGGCTGTGTCAGTGAAGATAAAGGCATCCGCCCGTCCAGTCAGGCCAAACAGGAACAACGCTGCTGTAATCACCCGTCTCTTCATAATTGCCTCCGTTTCTATAGTGTGAGCTCAGACTGCAGGCGCGGTTCTTCGCTCTCTCGCCTTGCGGCTTCTCGCTGTGCGGCTTTCTCCCGCGCCTCCGGATAGCGAGCCAGAGCAACATCCTGCCATTGGCCAGCGATAAAAAGCCGGGTGCACGGGTGGCTGGAGGCCACGAGCTTTTCGTTCACATGCACCGTCACGTAGCGGCCATAGTCATCCACAAAGACCCTCACGCTACTGTCCTCCCAGAGGTACTTGGGACCCGGTCTGCCTACCTCACGGCCAAGCTCTCTGCCAACCGTGGCTAGTCTCAAGAACACACCGCTCTTGCGCGCTTCCTCATACTGCGTGCGTTTGAGCTCCTTCAATTCTTCAAGGCTCATTCCCTCAGTTTTCATGGCTTGCTCATGCCGTAATCAATGCGCACCGCGCGCCGTGTGCTGGAGGGCCGCGCCCGGTTGGGTCGGCCTGAGGTCCGCCTCGGACACGATCCCTGTCAGGCGTTCCTCCAGATAAGGTTCGAGGATTCCCAGCCGCTCTTTGGTCGTGCGGCAGTGCCCGGTTAAGCGGACCAGGTCATTGACGGCAGTTCCCACGCTGCCGTGATGAAGTTGGGTCATCAGGCGCCGCAGGTCTCTTTCTTCGCTCTGAGTGGTGGCCAGCCAATAGGTATGGGGATCGGTCACGGGCCGAAGAATGCGGCGCAAGCCTCCAGCCGACCAATAGAGGACTTCATGCCTGGCTGGGTCGAGACTCTTGTATTGCTCGATGTGGTAATCGGTCATCTGGAGCTTTCGCAGGGAGGCCTCGACATCCGGCTGGCCGGCAAAATAGAAGGCTTGCTTGAGATTGGTGATGATGGCGCGTGACCAGGGTTGGTCGGGCCGGTCTAGATCACCCAGCGACTGGGTGATGATGTCGAGCATGATGTTCCAGTGACGGCCGGTACGCGCCAGCAGGGAAATCCAGAATGCGAAGGCCTCGTCGGTCAGATAACGATGCGCCTCGTCCAGGACAAAGCGCTTTTCGACCCGCCGGTTGGATTCGTCGACCGTGCTCTGATAGACCTTGGAGAAGATGACGTAGACGATGGCGGTCATCAGTTCGGGCTCACCGTCCAGGTCCCGGAGATCGAAATAGCAGTAACGGGCACTCTTCAAGGTATCCTGGCCCGAGTTGAACATCTCGCCCCGGCGGCCAACGGTCCAAAGCTTGAAAGCACTGGCCAGCTCGGGGCTCTTGAACTCCATCTGCAGGATGTTGGCCAGCAAGGTGAGCGGTGGAATGGGCGTGTGCTGCTGTTGATTGCGCAGCAACATGCGGTAGCTGTTAAAGAACTCGGTGAGGCCGTTGCGCATCGCCATCTCATTGGCTGGCGTGGTCAGATCTTTTCCCGCCATCAGTTTCAGCAGCCCCATGCAGAACTCGAACTGCTCGTCGCTGACAGCTTGAGAAGGATCCTCGATGGCGAATGGATTGAAGTGGAAACTGGTCTGGGACTTCGAGACCCGCATGATCGCCGTCTCAGACGGCATCTCCTCGCGCAAGAACTCAAACAAGTCGCCGTAGGAATTGGAGAGGTCCACCACCCAGAGCAGGGGGTTAACAATGAGATGAGAAAGAATGTCCTTGATGACGAAGAAACTCTTTCCTCCGCCGGTGGGGCCACAAACGGCCCGGTGCCAGGCCTTTTCACGGCTGGTGAACGGGTTGTAGGCGAAGACGCCGTGCAAACGGTCTTCCAGGTAATCCACCGGATCGGAGTCTCCTCGGTAGAGGATGTAGGCGCTCAGCAAGTCGCCGGCATTGCCGGAAGCAATCAACGACCGGCGCAGATAGAAGCGATCATGCCCGGGAAGCATGGAAAAGAAGGCTGCCCGAAGATTGCGTTTTTCCAGTATCCCAAAACTGCCGATGTCCTTGAGCAATCCCATGACTTGCGTCTGGCGGGAGCGAAGGGTTTCCTTATCTTTGGCACGGACGAGGACCGAAAAATGCCACCAGAGCGGAAGCTCCTTCTCGTTCTCAATGCGGCTGCGGAAGTTCTTGATTTCCTCGACGTACTGGAGATTCTTCGGATCGACAGTGGACAAGGCCAGGGCAATGGGCGTGTTAAAGTCCTGCTCCTTGTACAACCGTTGCTTGCTGCAAAACCCGATAGATTGCCGCAAGGTGAGAGGAAAGGAGAGTTCGTAAAACCGCCTGAGATAGAGAGCGAGAGAGGTGGGAGGCGGGTACTTGATGCCCACGACAGAGCAGCATTCCTGACCGTTAATGATGACATGCTCGTCGGAGAAGACGTAGCGGCTGTGGGCCAGTTGAGCGTTCAAGGAAAGGTCGGGACGGTAGGCAGGCGGTTTTACGAAATTGATTAACTGATAAAGGCAGCGGAAGGATTCCACTCGGTTCAGGGCGTGGAACCCAAAGCGGGTCAAGGCATTGGAGAGCACCAGAAACCCTTCTTCAAGCTTTTGAGCGTCCAGACGGAGTTGGTCCCGGTAAAACCGGAAGAGCGCGCCTTCCTGCACCAGCAGGTTCCAGGGTGGTTCCTTTCTCTTGGGATTGAAGTAGCGCAGGCCGCAGAAGATGCGATTGCCGAAGGTGCTTGCGACGATGCCGTCCCAGAAACGTTGCTTGTTGTCTTGCACCAACTGAATGAGCGAATGAGCTTGAGGATTGCTTTTGAGCGGAATGGGATCGGGGGTATCGCGCACCAGCAGATTCGAGAGCATGAAGCCGGCGCCTTCATCAGGAAGCTGCTCGAGTGCCGTGCGCGTGTAATAGCTGTACTGCCGCTTGTCCTCTTCGGAGAGCCCCTCGTAGTCGAGCCCCCCAAGCTCAAACAAGACCAGCAGCGATCCATCCTTCATGAGGATCAGAGGCAAGCTGTGACCAGGGAGGAAATCAACGTAGAGCAGCGCGTTTTCGAGCTTTTGCTCGTACCGGTTGATGTTTCTAAGCAGGTCGCGGAACCTCATGCTTGAGAACCTCACGATCGAGCAGCGTCAGCTGCTGGAGAGAAAGCGACTGGGAGTTGAATTCCCGTTTGAGAAAAGGGGTGGTGTTGGAATCCAGTGGATCTCGATTGTCCAACCAGAAGGACACTGCATAGAACCCGGCCGTGACCAAGACGGCAAAGACGATGACAGCGATTTTGAGAACGGCCGATCCGCGGTTGACCAGCGCAAACGCCACGGTCATGATCAGGAGACCGATGCCCAGCGAGGCAAAGAGCTTGAGATAGGTGACTCCCCAGATCCTGGGCACGTGCTGGATATTGCGGAAAATCGGAGTCTCTTTCATATGGCTAAGCGATAAAGGTGTTGGCCAGGAAACCTAAGACGATGCCAACGATCGCAAAGATGAGTGCGGTCATCGAATCTGTGTCGCCTTGGCTGAGTTTGTAAGCGGTGCGCCCGAGACCCACGAGGCCAACCAGACCGGCGACCAGCGTGCCGGCTGCCACGGCAATGGTCCGGATATCGGCGATGGCCCCCTGAAAGGCGGGCGCGACAGGGGTCTGGGCTTGCAGCGCCACTGGAACCAGGATGAAAGCAACGGCCACCACTGCAGGGTTCTGAGCGATGAGCGTGATCGGTAGAGTTCGGACTTTCATGACTTGAGTGTTTCTCCTTTCGTGGTGAGGCGGTCGCGAGCCGGAAGCTAGTCCTCGGATTTGCGTTTCTTGATGAAGAGCGCCCCGAGCACCAGCGCAGCCGCCAACAGAGCTGCGAAGAACCAGTACATGACTTGTTGGAAGGTCTCCATAGTGTTTCCTTTCAAAAGAAGAAAATGGTGAGATTCCCCCTTTTAGTGACCTCACAGGAGAACGGGTGTGCTTGAAGGGTTATCTAACCGTTTCGACCCTTCCCGATTGCCGGGTACAGCATCCCGTCGATTCATAGTCCTCACAGAGAATCCACTGTTGTCCGTCCCCCTTTGCTCGCAACTGCCGATTTCTTAGTTCCGCCTCTTCAGGTGTCATTTCTTGGTGAAGCAGGCAGCTGCTCGAGGCGTAGTCATAGAGCTCGAATACCATGATGGGCATAGCACCATGCTCTCTCAATTCATCGGGAACCCTCGGGAAGAGGGACAAGTCCCGGCTTCCTCAAATCGAGGTCTGGCTAACAGGGTGAGAGGAAGTATTTCCCCTCTATTCATAATGAGTGTTCAGGAGGGCAAACAGTAAAGAGGTAGAGAAAAAAAGTTCTGGGTTCCGGTGGTGGGGTGGGACTACTTCTCGGGAGTGGCGAGTCATTCAGACTTTCTTGACTGGCCGGCGAGTGAATCGAGTGGAAGGGCTATGTGGAAGACGTTACCCTCGTTTCCCCTGGCTTGGGATGGGAAATTCCCCTTTGCGAAGAAAAACACTGTTGGGTTATCGTATAGGCAATCAGGACTCTACAGAATGAGTGAGTTCAAGGGGATAGCACCGGGACGATGGATCTGCTGTTCGGACCTTGACTGTCTGGCCGGGTGGCAGCTTCTGATGCTGGCTCACAGTCTGAATATCACCGAGTGAGCAGGAATCGGAAATCAAATGGAGAATAGAAAGCTCCTGGAAGGATGGATTTCATATTTGGACTCCAGGGGACCTGAGATTCAGCCTCTGGTCACCGAGGCGGCTTACGCGGTGTTGCCTGCAGCGGTTTGGTACTCGCAGGGCAACTCTACCGAGGCTGTGGAGATTTTGGCCAAGACGGCCCTTGAGGTTTCGAAGTTTGTGTTTCGGAGCGGGCCACCAGCAAGGGACAAAGAGGGAGAGGAAATTCGGGACTTGAAGGAGTACCTATACCGTGGGTACATGAAGAAGGCAAACCATCGTTTCAGACAAGGAACCAAGAACGATGCGGTGTTGGTGAGTCTTGATCTTACGAAGGAATTGTCCGATGGAGGCTCTTCCAAGCGGATGATGGAGAATGACGCGCTATTCCAGGAACTCTATAGCCAGATGGAATCGAAGATGAAGGTAATGTTCTACTGGAGGGAGATCGAGGGGTGCCGCTGGAAGCAGGTGGGCAGGATTGTTGGCATGAAACCTCACGCGGCCAAGGTGTACTACCTTCGGGGCCTTCAGAGGCTGGCCAAGCTGGTCTACGAAGGAAGCAACGTCGTCCCGATTATCCAGACCAGGAGCAAGGGCAAGGCAAGCACCGAGTTTTAGCGTATGTTCGCAAAGGCCAATCGAGAAGCACCTTATCTGTCAAAGAAGGATCGCAAGATCCTCGCGGAGACGGCGAAGCGAGTCTTCCTTGCGCGCAATCCGAATCCTGAACGGAAGGGGTGCCCAGATCCCAGCACTCTGAGAAGTCTGTCATTCCATAAGCCTACGAAAGACGCGATGGAAGTCACTCTCCACCTGGGCCGATGCTCTGACTGCTTTAGAGACGCTCTCAGCTACAGCCAGGAGTTCAAAGAGTGCCGACGGCGACTCTGGCTTGGAGTCGGAACGGCCGCAGCCGTCGCGTTGGTTGCCGGTGCGCTGTATTTTGGAATCAAGGGGTTCAACTTCAGTCGCCCACCGGAGAGAATCGCCAACGTCCCGGCAAACGTAGTACCCGTTCCCGTTCAGCCAGCTCCAGCACCTTCCATAACGCAGATGGCGAGGGCTGGGACGCCCTTGCCAGTTGTCGATTACAGAGTGGTTGCCCCGACGCGAGGCGTTGCGACAAACACTGTTGAACCAAAGGCATTGACACTGAAACGTGAGCACTTGAGATTGAGGATTTACCTTCCGCTAGGAAGCGAGGAAGGAACCTATGAAGTGCGGCTGCACCGAGCGAGTGATAGAAGGGAAGTCGTAAAGTACAAACGTACTGGCGACAAAACGAACTCATACATTCTCAGTATCGAAGATGATTTCAGCAAGTTCGCCGCTGGCTCATACCTCATCGTCGTGTTCGCACCAGGCATCACAGGCGAGATCCAGGGGTATCCTGTACGAATTGTTGACAGTCAAGCACAATAGAGAAGCCTGGTATGTCAGACTCGCGATGGTACCCAATCCAGTAATAAGTTCGTTGTACCGGTTACACTGAAGCCATCTAACGTATTCTTGGGGTTCTTGAATCGCAATTCCACTAACAATCACAAAGAAGCGTCAGCCGAATGAGTCTTAACTGAGTGTCTGGAGGCATAAATACATGGCGTACGAAGACGCATTCAGGTCGAATGATACCCTGATCAAGATGTTGGGAAAGGCAACGCACATTTGGTTTGGACGATGGCCCTCTATCTGGAAGAGCCCGACATAGAAGCCCCGGTCCAGATGACAAGAAGATCGACTTCATCTACCTCGATCGAGACGCAAAACGGATCGTGTTCGCACAGGGATATTTCGCGAAGACCAAAAAAGATGCCGCTCCCGCCAACAAAGCTGCGGATCTCAACACTGCGGCAGCTTGGCTCATGTCCGGTGATGTCTCCAAGATCCCAGAACAACTCCAGCCGGCGATCGAGGAGTGTCGAGCAGCATTGGCCGAGGGAGACGTCGGCACGATCGAACTACTCTACGTGCACAACCTACCTGAGTCGGTAAACGTCACAAGGGAACTTCAGACCGTCGCCTCCCATCTTCGAAAGGCGCTTGGGGAAGAGTCACTCACCTCCGTAAACTCCCGAGAGCTGGGCAGCTCCACGATTGAGCACCTCTTCGTAACCCAGGAATCGCACATCAAAGTCAGGGATGAGATCACTTGCCCGGCTAAGGCAGAATTCTCGGTCACTGGACCGACCTGGGAAGCCTCGGTCATGTCCGTGCCGGGGATCTGGCTGCACCAACTCTTCTCGAAGTACGGCGACTCCCTCTTTTCGGCGAACTATCGGGGATTTCTAGGAATTGCTCGACGCCGACGGATCAACACTGGCATTCGCCAGTCCGCGGAAGCGAAGCCCAAAGACTTTTGAGTTTTCAACAACGGTATCACACTTCTGACGCTTGCACGCACGCAGCTGAAGGATGGAACTCGTCTCACCGGCGTCTCAGTAATCAACGGCGCACAGACGACGGGCTCTATTGGTTCTGTTGATCTGAAACGAAATGACCTAAAAGAAGTCAGTGTCATGTGCCGGGTGATCGAGTGCACGGACCCTGAGACCATCAACCACATCGTCAAATACAACAACACCCAAAATGAGATCACGACTTGGGACCAGTACAGTAACGATCCCCAACAAAACAGGCTTTACGCTGAGTTTTGTGAGCTCGGCCACGTTTATGTTCGAAAACGCGGGTTCCGACCCAAGGGCGACCAGGTTGGTATTGAGGAGGTGGCTCAGCCGCTGCTGGCTTTTCACGGTAAGTTTCCAGGACGCCAATCGCTGAAAGAACCAGATCTTCGATAGGAAACCGCTGTACAGCAACGCCTTCGAAGGAAAGAAGGCTCGCCACATTCCTTTTGTCTATACGCTCGCGCGGGCGATTGACGAAAGGCGAATCGATCTCAAGGCCAAATCAAGTCAAAAGATTCTCTCTTGAGGAGGAGCAACTTGCTCTCTTCCGCAATCTGCGGTTCAAGCATTTTCTGATCGCATTCATAGCGAAAAGTCTCGAGACGATCGTCGACAGGAAAGTTGATCGTGAGGCGATAGTATTCACTCCCGATGCTGCCAGGGCAAGCCAGAACAACCTGCTTGACCTCGTCGCAGCATGGACACCCGTCGTCGAGGCGGTGCTTTCTTTCTTGGCCACCAAAGTATCTGCTGCTGAATTCTCGACAAAGCTAACGGATGAAACGTTATTGGATGATGTAGCGAAGCATGTGAGTGCGCTCCTGTACGCAGGCAAGGCCTCTATTCAATTTGCCGACTTTTCCAAACTCGTGGCGGAGTCGTGACCAGTAGCCCGAGGGTAGCGTCCGTTCCCAATCAGAATTTGCACCATCGAGCGAGAAACATGAAGGGTCAACCAATAAAAACCTAGTCTGTGGAATTCGTCCGTTAGTAGTAATCACCCCACCCGCTGATAATTCCCGCGAAAATCATCCCAGCCTTGCAGAAACAATATCGTTTCTCGAACCACACCAGGATCATCCAAGATTGAGTGGTGACCGTTCCCTGAGGTGCTGATGAGCTCCGCGTGCTTCCACACCATTGCCAACTCCGCAGCTCGCGAATGCGCAAGTAATGGATCTTCTTTGTCGTGAAAGATCAGCAATGGCGGAGTCTCCATCTGGCGGGCAATCCGGATAGCATCAATCTTGTCGATAGACCGCTCAAAGATCGCTTCAAAGTGCTGGACCATTCCCTGGGCTACATTCTCAGGAATGTCGAGGGCCCCAGAAAAATGTACGAAGGCCCCGCCGATATTGGTCAGCGGGGAAACGAAGACGACCTTGTCGGTCTTCAATCCGGCTTCCAGCGCCAGAACGCTTGCCGTTACTCCGATTGAATGGGCAACGAGCCCGCGGATGAGACCGACTCGTTCTGCAACTGCTAGGATCGCTTCGGACCACTGGACGATATTGATGTGAGCTCCTGAAGACCGTCCGTGCGCGGGAGCATCAAAGACAATGACCTTGAATCCAGCCTCCAGCAACGGGGCTATCATGTGGCTGAACCTCAAGCCGCGACTGCACCACCCATGGACGAAGAGCACCGCAGGACCGTTTCCCCACTCCAAGACGGCTAATCGTTCCTTGCGATATGAAACGGAAACGGGCCGGGCTTTTGCCAGCCATTCCATTTCGTGCGCCGGCGATTGAGATCTCTTGGGCTTGGTCATGAGCCACGCTCCGGCTCGCACGGCCAGTCCCGGCGCAAGCTGCCCTCCCAGCTTGAAGCCTTTTCTCACGATTCCCACAGTTAACCGGGAGAGTCGGTCTTCATAAAGTGCATTGTCGCCGTTCGGGGGCATCGATGGTGTGTCTGGCTACTCAGTGGGCTGGTGCAACCGGCAGCCGGTCTTCTCCCCACATTGTGAATCCTGCCCAAAAATAGGGAGCAAGATCTTTGTATTTATTGACCAGGGCCAGCTTCGCATCCCGCAGAGCTGTGCCCTTCACTGCGCCGGTGGCCAGCCTCGAATAGAAAGTCGTCATGAGCTCGCTCGTAAAGATATCATCCACTTTCCACAAGCCAGCCACAACCGTCTTGGCCCCGGCAAACATGAATGCTTTGACCAGGCTTGACATGCCTTCCTGGCCATGGAGCTTCCCTACTCCGGTATCGCAAGCAGAAAGGGTGACCAAGTCAGCCGATAGAGCCAAGTCCAGAATCTCCCTGTCTTGTAACAACCCATCTTCGGAGGAGTCCTCTTTTGAAGTCAGAATCAAAGCCGATCGCTCTGGAAAATTGATGTTCGAATAGGCATGAACGGCAAAATGAAACATCCTGAACTGACTTAGGGGACGCAGTGATCTTAACCGATCTTCCGTCGCTTCCTTCCCGGTCAGCACAATTCCGGTCTCGGGAAACAACCGGCCAATGGACAAGACTTCTTTCTGGGTGCCTTGCAACCGAGGCAGGTTGAATCCCTCGATTGGAAACGAATCCCGCTGAACCGAGGTCTTCGGATCGAGCTTGTAAATCGCGTCACCCATTGCCAGAAGCATCTTCGAATGATTGCTGGTTCTCGACGGCATGGTTCGAAGCAAATGCAGAACTGTGGCCGACTGAACGTAGCTCACAATGTGCGATTCGAGGAGAGATTTCCGCTTTGGATCAATGAGCGGCTCGAATGGCAGGAGATACAAGCTGTGGTCTGGAATGATATGCAGCCGCCCGAAGTTGTCGAGGCCTTCAATGCCGCCAAGCAATACCGAATAGAGATGCCTTCTGATTTCCCGGGCATCCTGTTTGTTCCGTACTTCGAAGAGGAACTGGTCAACCAGCGAGTCTATTTGAGTGCGACTTGGCAGACGGTGAGCAACAATCCTGTCACGAGTGATGGCCAAGCAATAGGAATCGGGATTGTTGAGGACGAACTCCAGTATGATTTCGTCCCCTTGAAGGCTCGATTGAAGATCGTTCAATGAGACAGGCTCAGCGGTGATTCTGCGGAAGTACTCGTTATCTCGGGTTGAAGCCGGAGCCATGAGTTGCTCGGCTTCAAATCTCTGGTCCCGCAGCGCCTCTCTTTCGGCTTCCGTCTTGGCTGAGCGCATTTTGGCCTGCAGCTCGGAGATTCTCTTCAAGCGGGCCTTGGTCTCCGGACTCTCCCTGTCTGCGTCGTCGCGCTTGCTTAGCAAGCCGGCCGCGACGGTTCCCCCACGAGCCCGTTCCAGGACCTGGAACGCCTGGGCTGCGTCTTTCAAATCCTCCAGAGCCAGGACAAAATAGTTGAGGTAAATGTCACTCATCCAGTGGATGAGTGACGCTCGAACATAAGGGCTGGCCGACCGACCCAGTATCCCTTCGGTGATCTTTGAAAAGTCGCCAAATAAGGATCTCGCTTCCGAGATTCTTCCACGGCGCCTGACGATGTCCGCCAGTTTTCCCAGTCTCTCGGGCAAATAGCTACTTCCAGAACGCCGCTGAGTGATCTGAATGCTCTGCATCTGGTGCTGCTCGGCTTTTTCGTAATTCCCAAGGCGAGCATAGATCTCGGCCAACGCTTCTTCCGCATCAGCCAGTGTGCGCAAGAAACCATTGCTTCTTGAGATCGTGCTCGCCTCATCAAGACTGCTGATCGCTTCGGTCACGTTGGTTTGAGAAAGAATCTTAGCACGATAAATCAGAAGCTCCGCTCGCGCATTGAGGTCTCCGGCTGTCCGCTGCATGACCTCATCAATCAAGCGCTTCGCCTGATTGTGGCTGCCCATCTGAACCAGAGTGCCGACCCTGGCAATGTGGATCTCCATTGGAAAGGGTGATTCCTTGTCCAAGCTGGCGGCGGTGAGCGCCTTGCGGTAATAGTTCAGGGAAGCCTGGTAACGCCGGAAATAGCAAAGCACCGTTCCGACTCGCTCCAAGAAGTAGGCTTGTGCGGATCGATCTCTGGAATTCATCACGTCGATGAGAGCCAGCCCGACTTCCCTTGTGGACGTGGCACTGTCCACATCGATCAGCCATTGAAGCACGCCCAACTGACCGGAGGCTCGCCGCTCCCAGCCTTTGTTCTTCGCCTGTTTGGCCAATTCTAGAACCTCGCTCCAGCATCGACGTGACTCGGAAAGATCCATCTGCTCTGTTAGCTGAGCCTTGGCCACAAACCAGCGCAGCTTCAAATCCGCATCTTGATTGATGGCTGGCTTCTTGAACTCCTGGTCGAGAAGTTCAATGAGGTCTACTGACGAAGTGGACCAGATTCTCGAATGGATCGTCCCAATTCTGGCTGCTAACACATTTCTGCCGTCACCTTTGGCGTTGGCTTCCTCTTCCGCCATTTCATAGAGTGGCCTGGCTTTTTGCCAGTTGGCCAACCAGGCGAAGCGATGCGCCTCCAGGAGCGTCTTGGGAGGTGCAAGAACCGCAGAAAGCCCGTCGTTAGCGGCAAAAGGGACACACAAAGCGACTAAGAAGAGAAGCGATGCGCTTCGAATTGGAATTGTAGTCCGACTCGGTATGAAGCCCATTAGAACAGAATCTTCAGACCTGCTTGAATCTGACGTGGGTTGAACGCGCTAACCGATCGGCCTGAGTGAGCATACGAGTTGTCGACTCTATGGATGTTCACGCGATTGAAAGCGTTGAAAACATCCACGATGCAGTTGAGCCTTACGTTTTTCACCAGCTGAACATGACGGGACACTCGGAAATCGAGCGACTGAAAGCTCTCACTTCGGTAGACGTTGCGCCCCAGGTTCCCAACGTGTCCAAGCTCGGGAAGCGCGAGGCCAACTTTTCCGTCCGGTGAAAGGAATGAGCCCGCGGTTCCCAGGGGCACAACGCTGGGCCTCGCCGTTGAAGAGCTATTGACCAAAGTCCTGTCAGTTCGAGTCAGCAATCGATAGGGTCTTCCTGAGCCGATTTCAAGCCGAGGGGCGAATGTCCAGTTCGAAAGTAGCTTCCGGGCAGCGACCGGCTTGAGGCCATTCCAGGGACTGTCAAAGACGCCGGTCAAGACGAAGCGGTGGCGCTGATCGAAGTTCGAATTGCCTCGCTCCAGCCGAGTATTGCTGTTGTCTTGCGGCTCTTCAAACGTTTGCACGTCGGTGGCATCATCAATCGCATGCGACCAGGTCCAGGAGGCCAGCAATTGATGCGATCGTGAGAGCCTCTTCCTGAGCGTGAGCGTCAGACCGTGATAATAGGAGGATGCGGACGACTCGTATTGCTTGACGTTAAAGAAGGGGACGAATGAGTTTCCTGGCGCTCGTGGAAGACCGAACGTGGTGGCTAGTTGGTCGAGTACTGCTTTGGTGAGCTTTCCAGTGGACACCGTATTGGCGTAGGAATAGTTCGGTCCGTAGGAGCGAAACTGGTTGAAGATGAGCTGACCCAGAGGGGCCAGTGAGCTGGGTGAATTGCCCCCTAAGGCATCCCAAAGGCCGGCCAGTTCGCCAGCGACTCCCTGATAGAGCGGATTGGCGCAGCCGTTCGTGGCCACACCCGGTAGAGTTGCGCAGACTGCTCGAGCACGCTCATAGGAACTGATGAGACTGAAACTGCCTTGATTGATGTTGCGTGGTCTCACGATGTGAGAGCCCCGAATGAAGCTGTAGTCTGCTGCTATGGTCCAGTCCTTTGCAAGTTCGCGTTCCAGCCCAAAGGTGTTGTGCTGCGAATAGGTGTACCTGAAGTTTCGTTCAATCGGCAACACAGTTGGAAGGATCGGACTTAGAGCGAGTGCAGAATTGACATCCAGGAAAGTGGGCGACAGTGGATCGAAGCGCTGTTCCTGCGGTCTGTAGCCAAGAGAAGGATTGACCAACGCCCTCCCGAGTGGAGTAAAAGCCCTTCCTTGAAACAGGTCTTCAACTCCCGTTAGCTGCGAAGCCACAAGAAAGGGTGAGTTCATCCCATCGACCACATCCGCCAGAAAATTCAAGGCTGTGAGTGGGTGTCCGTAGTAGATTCCATAGGCACCGCGCAAAACCGTCTTTCCGGACTTCAATGGATCCCAAGAGAACCCAATCCGAGGCGCCACATTGTTAGGGTCTCTTGGAATGGACTGGACAACGCCCAGGAGTTGCTCTGCCTGCTGAAATAAGGGGGAGCTGGCACTCTTCCTGCCCATGAACTCAATGTCGTATCGGACTCCATACTGCAAAAGAAAATTCGACGCAGGCTTCCAGGAATCCTGAAAGAACCCACCCAGCGTGGTATTCGAATACTGAGCTCTGGCCCGTGAAGGTCCCCCAAACTGTTGAACGAAGGATTCAGGCAGGCCCATTCCATAGAGCTGAACGGCAGTGAAGCTCGGAGCACCGGCTGCTTTCAGGGCGGCAGTCAACTGAGATCCCAGAATAGACGCAATCAGGGGAGAGTCAACGCTTTGCGTGACAGGAAAGGCGTACAGTCCCAATTGGTTCAGCGGGAATGAAGCAACGGCTGGAATGTAGTTGAGGTCCAGACCAGCTTTGAAAGAATGCGACCCGCTTGCATGCGCAACGTTGTCGCTGACCTGCCAGCGTTTCTCGACGCGATCTGCCGGCGCAAAGGGCTCCGCTCCAATGGAGGCCGCTCCGGGAATCTCGACGGCAACCGAGGAACCGTTTGTGGTCAATCCCAACCCGCGACGACCAAACTGAAACCGCAATTCGTTGAGCCAGGTCGGACTTAAGGAACTGCTCAGTTGAGAGGTGAACGACAAATCTCGCACAAAAAGATTGTTGGTTCGAGAAAAGGAGTTTTGTGCGTCGATTTGAGTCTGGCTGTTGCTGGACCGGCCGCGGGAGTCGGATGAATTCAGACCGAAGCGAGCAAAAAGCATATGGGCATTAGAAAGGCGCTTGTCGACTCGGGTTGAATGAACATACGAGTCCTCTGTTTTCTTGTAGTTTCGCGCCTCCGCCGTGAGTCCCCGAAAGGAAGCCGGCAATGGGTTTGAAGTCAAAGCGAAGGTTGTTGGTCCTCCGGGAGTGTTACCGTAAAGACCAGTCCTTGAGGCTTGATCGACGATTAGAGAATAGGGGACGGCTAAAGGTGCTGGAGCAGACTGAATGAATCTTGCCTGATCCTCCGTTAGCATTAGAGACGAAGGGGCGAAGGGATTTGAAACACTTCGTAGGCCATAGCTATCTTGGCCGATGGTTGAAATTCCCACTGAGTTGTTCTGAGCGGCTTCAAATGCCGTAAAGAAGAATACATCCTCCTTTCTCAACGGTCCCCCGAAGGTAAACCCTGCCTGTGTGTTGGTATCACTTGGATCTGGCTCGTCGGCGAAGGCATTAGTAGCCGAAAGGTGCCGGCTGCGAACAAGCCCGAAAGCATCGCCTTGAAACCGGTTCCCACCTGCCTTGGAAACGATGTTGATGGAAGCTCCTGAAGACCTGCCAAACTCTGCTTCGTAGCCGCTTTTAAGAAGAATGAACTCTTGAACGGCATCCTGTGGAATGGTCACGCGAACCCCGTTGACGGTATTGTCTATCGCGTCAACGCCATCGATAGTTACCATGTTGGCCCGCATTTGCTGTCCGTCAACGTTGAGTCCCGTTGCCGGAATCGGCGGCAGACTCGACTGGTTTTCTCGCGTGACTGCCGAATCCAGCAGTCCAAACTGAAGAGCGTTGCGGCTATCGCTCGGAAGGTTCTTGATCAGCCCTTCGACGATGGTTGTAGCAACGGAAGTTCTTCTCGCTTCTAGAAGCTGGGTATTCGACAAAACCTCAACGGCTTCCATCACTGGGCTGATTTCGAGTTTGAAGGAGAGTTCCGCCTTTTGACCTACTGTGAGCGTGATCTCATTCGCAAGGATAGGACGAAACCCGGAGGCCTCGACTCGAACCGAATAGTGTGCGGGTCTCAATCCAAGGAACGCATACGACCCGTCTTCGCTCGTGATGAAACTCCGCGCGAGTCCAGTATCTAACGTCCGTATCGTGATTGTCCCAGCAGGAACTCGATTCCCGGAGGGGTCCGTCAACACGCCATGCAGTTCCGCTGTATTTGTCTGTGCCAGAGCGGTCAGGGGGCTCCCGGCAAAGAATAGTGAAAGGAAATGAACTACCCAGATGCAGCCATAGACCAACTTGGTCAACCGATTTATGAGTTTTCTGAAGACTCGCTTCATATTTGCGCTCCGAGTTCTTTGTCTGTTGCCAGCCGCCGCCATACCACGGCCGGGAAAAGAAAGACTTTAAACTCCGAAACTGTGCCTTTCACAGATAAGATGCGCTAGGAATGGCAAAAAGTCACACCGCCGTCTTGAATTTGGTCGGGTTCTGAGGGGAATGGGTGTGTCAAAGGCAGGAATCCAAAGAGGTGGTTGTAGATTCCTGGGCAGAGGTGCCGTTTCCGGGCTATCAGTTTCCGGTTACGCCGCTTAACCGGAAACTGAAGATAACCTCCCCGCGCCGGAGCTTACTGGCTGCAAAACCGTTGCGGATGATTCACCGTCGCTGTCGAAAGCTTGGGGGACTTCAGAGCGGCCAAGCTATTGTAGTTGGATTGGATATCGATACCATCCCCATCCAGCTTGGCGGATCGCCAAGCTGTGTCTCCCTGCTTGAAGGCTTGCTGTGTCCATCTCAACAGCCAGGGCATTGATGTGGTTTTTCATGGCCGCCCGGCCCTTCGCCATCACAACGTGGTCCCGCCTTCCAGATATCCGAACTTCATAGTTACCCTCCTCGCTGCCAATGGGTAGAAGGATGGACAGCTTCAGCCGCCCCTTCGGCAGAGCAAGGTCTCCATCTTGGTTGCTGTTCTCTCCACGACTGATGCCACGCTTGCGAAGGTCTAGCACGACAACCTGAATCTCGGGTACCTTGGGCTCCTGCGCTGAAGGTTCTTGAGTCCGAGGCGGGGACGTCGGCTCCGATGGCGTTTTAGCGATCGGTGGGGGCTGTGGCACGTTCGTAGCTCGATGCCGCATGAGTGCCCACGATGCCCATGCGGCCATTCCAAGAACAATCAACCCAACGGCCGCCAGTCGATAGACCCATTGCCGCGACTTGTATTGACGAGTGAGTTCGGTGAGTTCCTGGGAACATGGCGAGCAATGACTGAGGTGAACGACAACCTCCTGGGCTTCGGAAAACATTTCTCGACGGGCGAGTGCCCTAAGCTTTGGCTTGTCGGGACAACCTTCACGTTTCGGATTTGGAAACTCGGTGGCGTACGTCTCCCTTAGCGTTTCACGCATCTCGCGTTCTTCCTTGCGACTGAACGGATTGCCCTTCGACTGCTTTTTAGTAGGCTTGGCCATGGTCGTTAACGGCTCTTCGTGCGGTGATCTTCCAGCAACCCTTTCAGCTTCTTTCCCTGGCGATCCGGCGAAGTCGGCGTAACAAGAGATAGCACGTCTGCTTGGCGCTTTGGGGGGTGAGTCCCACGATCGGGCCAATATACTCCCAAGGGCAGTCCTCCGAATAGAGCCTGAGCAAGGTTTGGTCCCGTGCTTCCAATTTCGAAAGCAGTTGGCGGGTCAGCACGCGATTGTTGATACGATCTTCCCACCCCAGATCAGGCTGGGATTCAATCTCCTTTTCAGCAGTCTGTTCTGATCCCCGCTCCAAGTTTGTAAGCCGCTTGAACTCCCGATGGGCTGCGCGGAGCGCGTATCCGGTCAGGTTGTTGACGCGAGCTCGCGCTTTGATGACTCCGACAATACTCTCCTGCAGAGCATCCGCCGCAGAATCCAAGTCATTCTTCTTCCTTGCCAACTGCTCTTTGGCAACGTTGTAGGCCTTCAGAATGTTGTCATGGTCTCGCTTATCCATGATAAAGGCTCCAGAAACCCTACAAGCTCAGGTGAGACTGAAATTGATAGCGTGGACGCCGAGGTCCCCGACATCTTGTGTTCGAGCGAAGCGAGACCGCCTCATGACCGCTAAGCAGCTCCATTGAAGAAGATGGTCTCAGTCCTCTGTTTTTGTCACACACGACTCCGAAAAAACGAGCGGCTGATTATTACGGAAATGATCCGCCCTGCTCGGTCTGCCACCTTGCTGGTCTCACGAGTCAGACAACGACCCGAAACTTGCATTCGAAACTTCGCGCTGCGCCAATACTGATCACGCTGGTAGGTTGTCCCTTGAGAAACCTATGCTTATACGCTTGAGTTGATCAGTTCGTTGAACAGACCGTTGTCGAACATGATTTCCTCGCGGGCGCATGCGTTCTTCACGTCAAAGACCAAGTCAGCCATACCGTAGGTTGACAAACCCATGTGATTCTCCCGAACCCGTCGAATGATTTTCGTCAGAGCTTTTCGCCTTGCCCCTAGGGTCAGTTGGCTGTTTGTTGCCAGGATCTCTTTCACGAATTAGGCGAAGCTGTTGACTCTGGCAGATCGACCGGACCCAAGTCGACAGAGGCTGGCTGCAGCCGTCCATACAAACAGGACGACGCAAAAAATCACGCCTCGACGCGTTTGGAGCCATTCCAAAAGCAAGTAATCGCCCATGCTCACCTCCTAAGTTAGACAGTTCACCGCTAGAGCTAGACCTGACCAATCCCAGTTCACACTATTCCAGCTCCCAGTCGAAATCCCTTTATAGCGTCTTCTGCTCTTTTTCTACGGTCATGCTCCGAGTCCGTTCTTTCGAGGACTCCCAGAAAGTATCCCCTGGCATTTCTCCGATCCTCCCTGGTCCGCTGTGGATCTTGCAACGTCTCTTCCCAGAATCTGTCCATGGCCTCCAATTCCGCCACCCTCTTCGTTTCTTGAGCCTGTTGAGCATGGAGCTCTTCGTGTTTCCTTTTCCGGTGTAGCTTGAGAGTCTCGCCCGTAAGACATTGCGGCACGATCTTCAACAACAAGGCCATCCTGCTTGTCCTAATGGCATCAGCCTTTAGTACGGAGCCTTTCAATCTCACAAAATCGGCGATTTCTTCGTCCCGGGTGTCCGCACAGACGGCTTTGCACCTCTCAATGAGATCCAGGACATCTTGGTCGCTCGGGTGGATGTCCGGGAATTCGGTCAACGCTTTTCGAGTCAGTGGAAATTCCGCTGCACTCGACGACGACGTTGTTATTTCTAGTTTATTATTTCTAGTATTAAGGGTACCCGAATCGGGTGTACCCGAATCACCTGAAGCAGGTATACCTGATTTGATCATTTGGGATGAGTGGTTTGAAAGAGGTGTACCTGTTTCGGGACCACCTGAAAGAGGTGGTCCTGGTTCAGGTGCACCCTCTCTGCCTCGGTGAGTTATCGAGGAGATCAGTGCTTTGCCGCTTTCAGGATCTACAAATAGGACTCCGCGTGTCTTGGTGTAGTGAGTCAGGCCTGCCTTTTTGCGTCGCTCAAGGAGTGCTGGGAAGCTGTAAATCAAGTAAGTCCTGGCCTGGGTGTGAGTGTAGGAAGAGATTTCTTCAACGGCGAGCTTGTTGGTTAGTGACTGCATATTGGCCTTGCAGTTGTTCACGGTAAGACGGGCAATTCCCGCCATCCTTCGGTAGCCGATGGTGATCATTCGGGCTTGAGCGCTATGGGGACGTGCGGCTTGCCAGAGTGCGTCATAGAGGGCCTGTTCTCCCAGTGAGTGCCCGTCCTGGACCAGTACGGCGCGACGGATTCGTTGAGTACGAGGTGCAATTTCTAAAGCAGGTGTGCCGGATTCAGGTATACCTGTTTCGGGTACACCTGGTTGACGTGCACTCGATTCCTCAACACTTCTCAGATCCGCAGAATCAGGTACACCCCTTTCAGGTATACCTGGTTGCATGGTTGGTGACTGGGACGAACGCTGATCTGAATGACCCTCCGGAAGACGGGGTGCCAAGCTATCCGAAAGTAAATTCGGCTCGGTCTGATCACGCTGGATAAGGTAATCATGGGGCAGCCGGACGGTTGGTACAAATAGCCCAAGTCGCTTTTTCGCTTTGGGTGTTCGAAGATGCGTGGGGGAAGACTTTATCTTTAGCTCAGTCACCGTAGTGGTCTCCTATTTGACCGCAGCGATTCTGTTTCGTGTCAGTTTGAGTTTGTCGAGAACTTCGTCAGTCAAAGTCCACAACTGATCAGCCGACCGGTGGGTTTTCGCGTAAAGGACGGTTGGAAGTTTCTGGGAGGGAGCCTCGGCAATTTTCGAATAGTCATGAATGTTGGTATCGAAGACATAACCGACGAATTCGGTCGCTGCCTCGACTGCAGACCTCACCTCTGAGGAAAGATTGCGCTGGGGCTTGTAAAGATTGATCACCGCGCCTAGGATTTGCAGGTCGGAATTAACATTCTTTCGCACCTGTTGAATCGTAAAGGAGAGGTCGGCTAAGCCATGGAGTCCCATGGCATCGGCGGGGCAGGGGATAAGGACGTAGTGGGCCGAATACAGAGCCGTAGTCAACAGCTTTCCCAACTGCGGAGGGCAGTCAATAAAGACAAGATCATACTGATTCGCGTGTTCTCTGAGCTGGTTGCGGAGCCTGTGGGTCAGATAATCGGCCTGCATCTCGAACCTAGCGAGACGAATATCGGAGGGAACCAAATCGAGGCTTTCCACGGGGCTTTCAACGATGGCAGCCTCAAGGGGTAGCGCTTCAGGCTTGATTCCGGCAGAAGTGGGTTCGGGTTGGATGAGGACATGGGCGAGAGTCGCTTCATACACCTCGGCATCGATCCACGAGGAGGTCAGATTACCTTGTGGGTCGCAGTCAATGACCAGAGTCTCATACCCGCGCAAGGCACAACAGGCAGACAGTTCGCGGGTCAAAGTGGTTTTTCCAACCCCGCCTTTCTGATTTGCTACGGCAATTATCTTCATGAAGACCCCTGCGCGGATTTCAATCAGGCAATCTCAGGTCGAAGTTCTCATGTGCGCTTTGGTTGGGCTGTCCCTAAGGGCAGTTGACATCCGCAATTATTGGTAGTCACAGCGGTCGAAAGGCCGAGGCAGCCAACACTTGTCAGGGGTCGAACATGTCCGACTGTGCCCAAATTGTGCCCATGGTCAAGCAGGATTAAACGTGCTCAGCTAGGTTTAACGGGATGGCGAACTTCTAAGTGGTTGTAAATAGAAGAAAAAAAGTAGGATAGAAACTGAGCCGACTATTCCTAAACCGTTGGTCGGGGGTTCGATTCCCTCCAGGCCTACCATTCCTTTCAACAACTTACGAACCCTTCCAATTCCTGTTTTCCTCCTTGGTGCGACTTCTGGTGCTAGTTGTGTTTTTCCTTTACTGAGAACTTCCACTGCTTTGTGCAGGTGTCCTGGAGCCAGATGAGCTGTGGCGCAGGTCATGCCAGTGGAAATCTGAGATACCTGCCTTCTCCAGACACTCCTGCCATCCCTTTGGGAGATCCTTTATCCGCTCTCCTTCCAAAGCTCCATAGAACACATAAGCATTGCTAATCATGCGCGGCAGGCGTTGGAGAGTATCCAAAACCACTTGGTTCATTGGAATGTGCCGTGCCTTCCCCGCCTTCGAGTCCCTCACCGTGATGACTCTCTGCCCGACGTTCACGTCCTGCCACTTGAGACTAAGCTGCTCTGTCTTTCGCAGTCCCGTGTGCAAGGCGATCAGGACTAATGGATGATGCTCAGCGGGCAGGGCTGCAAACAGCTTTTCCTCCTCTTGTTCGGTTAGGTAGCGAACCCTGCGATTATTCTCCTTTTGAAGCTTAACCTTCCTGAAGGAATTGCCGGCGATCTTTTCGTTCTCAAGGGCAAGCATGTAAGCCGCTTTGAGCGTGGCGAGGTGCCGATTTACCGTTGCGGTGCTGCGGCCACCCTCTTTCAGCTTGTGTCCGTTCGAGGGGAAACGACTTTTCGCAAGCGACAACCGGGCGTCTTCAATGTCGTTCTTCACAAGCGTATTGGCGGCTCTCGATCCGAAATGCGCTTTCCACCAACAGGCTCTTTGTCGAATGTCATCGATAGACTTGCGCTTCATCGCCTGGCTCGCCTTGATGTAGTCATCAATAATTTCAGCTAGGTTGATGGACTTGTGTTTGCTATCCTCCGGAGCAAATTTCCCAAGCCGGATCTGGGTCTTGCGCAGCTGGTAGACGTTGATGGCGGCCTGACGCATCCCGACCTTCTCTCGGTGGAGTTGGCCATCGATTCCGGCATAGGAGATCCACCAGATGCCAGACCCTTTCGGTCTTTCAAAGATCCCCCGTTGTTTCTTGATCTCTCTCGGCATGCCCTGGTTCCTGGCTCAGTAAGAAACTCCACTTGCTCAAGCCGACACTCGATTCTCAGACAAGATGCCGCTGGCTGCGCCATTGAACACCAGCTTCTCCATGTCTTTATCCTCAATACGATTCTAATTCAATGTGAAGCCAGTACTGCAAGAACTTGCGCGACAGACAGTGTGCTTGTCGGCTAGCGCCACTGCCAAATCGAAGGCGACTGACACCAAAGTGAAGCACCGATAGTCGCCTTTCATCTATAGGAGTATTGAGGGTGGGAAAATGTGAACTGTCGAAGCGAGGTTTTCCGGATATTGTTGTGTCTGAGGGGCATCATAGGAAAGGGCGGGTCGGGAGACTGGTCAAGAAAAGCGTTGAGCCACGTGCTTTCGCATTGTCCCAAGCACCTTCTTCAGTTGTTGGGCATGATCAACGCCGCCTTGATGGCTTCATCGACGGCTTGGACAGTGATGATCTTGAGCTTCTGTGTGATGGCGGCAGGGAGTGCCTGAGCTTCGGCGAGGTTGTCGTGGGGAATGATGACCTCTTTTACTCCGGCCTCATAGGCCGCACGTAGCTTCTGCTGAATCCCGCCGACCGGAAGCACTTTGCCCAGGATGGTGATCTCGCCGGTCATGGCCAGGTCGTTTCGCACCGGCAGACCCTTCAACGCGGAGATGATCCCAACCACCAGCGCGATCCCTGCGGAGGGGCCTTCCTTGGGTATACCCATGAACGTCGCCAGGATGGCCACATCGAAGCTCTGGCGCCACTCGGCGGTCACGCCCAGCTCCTCGTGCTTGGCCTTCACATACTGGGCGGCGGCCTCGATGCTCTCCCGCATGACCTTTTGGATCGAACCTAGGGGAACGATCCGACCCGATCCCTTTGTCGCCTGCATCTCGAAACGCAGGATTGCCCCGTGGTCGCCGCAGACCGCCAACCCAAGCACTTCGCCCACGGCAGGCTTATCCGGCAGGGTAATGCGCTGGACGCGCTGGCTGTCCGGCAGGCTCGGGCTGATGACCTTGCCGGATGCCGTGATTTGGACGCCGAGGGCGACCTTCTCATATTCGCCAGGCGAAATCAGGTGCAGTTGGTCACGCACCCGCTGGCGGAGTTCGCAAGCCAACATCAGCGTCTCCTCCAACTCCTCGTCACTGAGCCGACCATCGGGATAGAGCAGCTTGAGAAGGCCCGAGGCGTTCTTCATGATGGCCCTCTGATCCCGGCCGGACACGCCCTGAGCCGTCATTGCAGTGTCCACGATCTTGAAGCGGGAGCGAATGCCAGACAGCAGATCCATCCGCCGCAGCTCGTGTAGGATCTCGCAGAAATAGTCGGTGATGAACCCGTAGTCCTTCGAGTAGCTATTCGGTCGCAACTTTGGAATCGACCAACCGGGCATGAATCCGTGAAGCCGATCCAGGAAGGCGATCACCTGGAGGTAATCCGGCAGCGGCTCGAACAGGTGGTAATACTTCTCGTGCGGCATACTGCCCTGCACGTCGATGTTCCCCACCATGACCAGGCTCGCAAAGGCCAGGAGCTCCTTCTTGCCGCGGCTAAACTTCGCGTCCTGCATGTAGCCCTGCATGATGCTGACCATCGTCTTCGGGTCGGTGAAATCCGTGTTGGCGATCTCGTCAAAGACCACCGCGTCCCGCGTCCCGACCTCACCGATCTTCCCGGTATTGAGGTTGATGAAAAGCTGCGCCGGAGTTGCCTTGCCCCCCGAAAGCACATGGGCGTAATAGCTGATGTTCCGGTAGAGGTAGGTCTTGCCCGTCTCCCTGGGGGCCAATTCGATCTGGTTGACGTTGTTCTCGGCCAGTGGCACGCAGCGACAGATGTAAAGCAGCTTCTGCCGCCGGCTCAGCGGCTCGGGATCGAGACCGCAGGAGGTGACCAGGATGTCCATCCACTCGTCGGGGTGAACTGGGCGCGCTTCTCGATGAATTCGCTCAGGTTGATGACGCTTATCTGGAACGGGGTAAACGAAACAACCTTGAAGGGGCGGATCTTCTTGCTGTGAATCTCGGAGTCGTCGTAGGTCAGCTCGATGGTTCCCCACATACCGCCCGAGAGCAGCATCGGATACTGGTTCACGACGCCCTCGGAAATGTTCACAAAATTCTCGTTGATGGCCGAGATCGACCCCCAGTATTTGTCCTTCGTCTCCACTAACCGGGCCTCCAGGCTGGCGATAATCGAGTGGTTGCGGTTTTCGCGGATGTAGTGGCGGATCTTCTCGGCCTCGGCACCGTGGACGAAATTCTCCTTCAACCGCCGCACCACCTTTTCCATGTCGGCGTGGAAACTCTCCTCGGAGCAATAGTTGTCTATCAGGTACTCGACGACATAGCGCGGAAATTCATCCACGCCCGTATTGATGGTCAGAGCCTTGTTGACGACCTTGCCCTTGAAAACGTCTTTGAATTTCTGATTCATGAAATGCCCAGTTGTTGCATCAAGAAGTTTACTTTCTCGAAAGCGTCCCGCTGCCGGATGTTGCGTTCCTCCTCGTCCAGCGCTTCGTCGAACTCCGCCACGTCCCTCGGCCCGACGTGATCCAGTGTGGCGAACTTGCCCGCGACCTTCTTCAGGCCCTCCTTGACCAGCGTCAGCTTGAGATGGGGTTTGAACGCCTTCACGACCGCCTCGACACCGCCTGGGTAGTTCTGCAGGACGAAGTAAATGTCGTAAGCGTCCTTGGCCTTCCGCCGATCCTCCAAGGCCATGCCCTTCATCACCAGGAACGGCACCACCGACGCGACTTGCACCAGCACTTCGTCCACCGCGCCGTCTGGCAATTCGCCCTTAATGCTCACCCTGGCCGGCTCAATCTGGAAGGCCAGGTCGCAACCTCGCGCCTTACGCGGTTGCATGTCCAACGCCTTTTGTGTGCGGCGGCTTTTGGCGGTGCCGCCATACTCGCCCGCCAGAAAGTCCACTTGCACTACCTGCCCTCGCACCGTCTTGCGAAAGATGAACGGTTGCTGATTATCCTGAGCGTAGCCGTGCTGGCGCAGAATCTCGCCAATCATCCGGTAACCAGCCTCGGTCAATTCCTTGTGGTTCAGGGCGAGATCCACATCAATGCTGCCGACGTGTCGCTCCTTGCTCTGCGGGATTAGCAACTCGGGAATCCAGCCGCCTACTAAAACCATGTCGTCCCGATACTCACCGAGGATGTGCGCCAACTCGATGAGCACAGATCTGGCCGCTTCCACCGCGCTTGCGGTGTAGTCTATGCGTTCTCCGGCCATGACGGTTGAATCACTTGTTGTTTCAGGAAATCCGCTGCCTCCGTGCCCCGACCCTTGATCTGTCGCAGATCGAGGTAGGTCTGCACCGGCGACGTGACACTGGCATCACCCTTGACTTCCGCGCCGTAAAGCACCCCGTCGTCGTAGGGGACAATCAGGTTCACGTTGGCCCCACTTGTGACAGGCTTCAGTTCAAGGCGCTCGGCCAGACCGTTGAGGTTGCCTGCCACGTAGGCCATCGCCCGTTGGTAACGTACCATTGGCGCGTACCGGGCCGCGCTGGAGAAGCCGGCCAAGGCGTAGGCAAACTTGTCCTCCGCGCACGCCTCGGCCAGCAAGCGCTCGAAGTCCGCAATGGGCCGGAGCGTGTAGAACTCCCGGACGGCGCTGCGGCGAAAGTCGTAGTTCTTCTCCCACTCCGCGAGCAGCTTGGCGGGAGCAGTGAGCCGAAAGCCCTCGCCGCCGGTTTCCCCCCACTCCCGATCTACCAGCAGCTTCTTGACGTTGAAGCTCTGGCCGAGGCTGACGCCCGCCTCCTTGGCCAGCGACTGCACCTTCCACCATCGCCCCGGCGCGGACAGCAGCACCCGGAGCACGCGCTCGGCCTTGGGCGAATAAAGCGACCGCAGATCGCGCTTCCGGGCGAACGGGTTCTCCTTGCCCTCTTTTGAGATGAACACCTGGTCGAAGCTGAGCACGCAGTTCCCGGCCAGGTCGGCGAAGCCGAAACCTTCTTTGAGGCAGATCTGGGCAGCCTCGGGCGAGATGTAGGGGGCCATCACCACGCCATAGGGGTTGGGGAGGTCATTCTTGAACCGCAACAACTGGTTCGTCGCCTCGCGGATGACGCGGGGTTGGCCCACGTTCTTTACCTCGACGATTAGGGTGCTTTTGCCTGTGGGTGTCTTGACCTGAAGGCACAAGTCCGACCTATCGTTGGCGTCCTTGGACACCTTCTCGACCCGCAAGAACGGCACCCCTTGGAGGCACTTCATCAGTGCTTCTCTGGCTTGATCCATCAAGTCGCTTTCTTTCATTGCAATAGCCATTTTCAACCGGTGTTGGAATATACGGCTTTGCTGAAAATATCGCAAGGTCAATTTTCATCAGATTTGCAGGTTTCAACCGCAGTTGAAACGATCAATTCCAGTGAAAAACCAGGATACCTCACAGAGTGTTCCAAGCGATCCTACTTCGAGCTACGTTCCAGATGCTTTACACAGACCTGGTAATCTTCTTCCACGTCCACCTGGGCCTGTTCACTCAGTGCGCTGAGATCACCGCCGCGCTCGTAGAGGAGCTTGCCTTGGGCGTGCAGGCCGGTGCGGCGGCAGTGGCGAATCCACTCGGCCAGAGTTGCCGCGTCGGGACGCTGGTTCTCGGAGATGGCGTCCAAGGCGTTCAGGAGGTTGCAGAACCGCTGGATCTTCCGACGCACGGCGCGTTGGCGCTCGCTGCCCTTTTCCTTCTTCTCTGGATCGGTCAATGCCGGACGCCAGTTGCCCTCGTCCGTCTGGTAGCAGTAGTCCTCCAGGATCTCCTCCAACGTGGCCTTGGGCTTCGGGTTTACAGCGTTGACGTAGAACTCGAAGATCTGGCTGAAGTCCAGAGCCTGGCTCGCCTTGATGTAGTCATCAATGATTTCAGAAGGATTGATGGACTTGTGTTTATTCTTAATATCCTCAGGAGCAAATGTCCCAAGGCGGATCTGAGTCTTGCGTAGCTGGTAGACGTTGATGGCGGCCTGACGCATCCCCACCTTCTCTCGGTGGAGTTGGCCATCGATTCCGGCGTAACAGATCCACCAGATGCCAGACCCTTTCGGCCTTTCAAAGATTCCCCGTTGTTTCTTGATCTCTCTCGGCATGCCCTGGTTCCTGGCCCAGTAAAATACACGACTTCCTCAAGCCGACGCTCGATTCTCAGCCAAAATGCCGTTGCCTACGCCATTGAACACCAATTTTTCCAGCTCCTGAGCGGGAATAATAACCCGCCGTCCAACCTTCACCGCTTTCAATTGACCTTTCTCTATCAGGTAGTCAATCCCACGCAGCGACAGGGATGTCACCGCTGCGGCTTCTTTCTTCGAGTACGCCAGTTGTCGTTTGTCCATGTCTCTCTCCTCGATACGATTCTGAGTCCACTGTGGAGCCAGTGCTGCAAGAACTTGTACGACAGCCAGTGTGCTCGTCAGCTAGCGCTACTGCCAAATCGAAGGCGAAACTGACACCAAAGTGAAGCATCGATAGTCGCCTTTCATCTATAGGAGTATTGAGGGTGGGAAAATGTGAACTGTCGAAGCCAAATTTTCCAGATCCTGAGAGGTCAACTCCAAAGCCGTGATTGCAGGAATGATGAGACGACGGTCTGCAGGATGAGCCTGATGCCGGTCTGCCAATCCACAAGGACAAGGACCAATGCCAGAATCTCGACGCATCACGCCTCTTCTTTTGTCAACCTCCCCCGCTTGCGAGTTTGCAGGCCTTCGTTGTGCTGCAGACCGTCGTTCGCTATTACGTTTTAGGCTGGTTTTATCGGGCTCATCAACCAGAAACGGTTTTGCAGTTCTGGGACACCCCCTTCGAGGGCGATCTCTAACCCATCGTTTTGGGCGATAGTGAGCAAATTAAAACAAACGATCTCTGCCAGATTCCCGAGCTCCCATAGATCGACCGTGGTTGCATCTCGGCCAGCGTTGGCGAAATCTCCGTTCCAAGCTACCGGCGGGAACCTAATTAGCTGTCCAGATCCGGCAGTAACAACGAAGTGGTGTTGCAGAAGAGGATTTGCATGGAAATTGGAAAGACCGTACTCATGGGCAAAGGCGCACCTGAGCGCGTAGATCGCCTGGATCTCCCTATGTTCTAGTGGGCTGAAGTACGTGAGAGCCTTCACGACCGATGAAGTCTTGGGCGGCAGCTCCTCTCCACTCTTTCGCTTAAAGCAAATGCCAATGTGATCCAACAAAATCAGATAACCGAGCGCTCCGAGCCAGCTTCCCACGTGACCATAATTCACACTGGGATCCGGCTTGCCATTGTCTGGGTTACGTTTGGTTATGCCCCTCGCATCCCTCAGCGCGGCTGTAAATGATGTAAAGCGCACTGGGTTCTCGGTATCAACAAACAGCGTCAGATGCATCAAGACTGCTTCCTTGTCAGTCATTTGATTAGTTCTCCAGAAGCGAGTAGGAGGCCGCCACTGCTTCCAGCCTCACGCTTGCTCCAGCATGCGGCAGCGCGGAAGGACTTCTGCAGGTGATAAATGGCCCGCCCAGGGATCACTGTTTCAGCCCAAAGGCGAACTTCCCGCATCGGCCACACTCCCAAGTCCCGCCTCTGAAACGCTCAATGTCGTATCGGGACGGTTGCCAATTGTGTCCAATGATCCAGCAGAAAACTCGCTTTAGCGACTTCATCCTCTTGCGACCTCAGATCGAACGATGGGAGCGCCTAATCACAAGGCTCGGAGGATTGTAGCTCAAATGATCAGGATCTCGGCCTGACGTTGAGTCTCCTTTTGTTTTGACGAGGTGTGCTATCTTCTGTACAACCTCTGCTCAATAATGGCGGTTGCGACAGCTGGGTCTTCAGAAGCACCAGTTTCCCTCATTACCGGACAAGAAGTGCGTAGCGGTTTGGAGAACTGACCCCGACCACGCCGTGGTTTTCTGTGTCACGAAAGCAAGGTAGGCTCAGCATGAATCTGACGGACTACCACGCCAAATACTTCGCGCATGCGTTGACCCTGCGCTTCGCGCCCGACAGCGCCGAAAAGCTTGCTGGAGCGGTCGCGAGCGCACAGGTGGACCTGAACCCTCACCAGGTCGATGCTGCGTTGTTCGCGTTCAAGTCGCCGCTATCCAAGGGAGCGCTGCTCGCTGATGAAGTGGGCCTCGGCAAGACCATCGAAGCCGGCCTCGTGCTCTCGCAAAAATGGGCGGAGCGCAAGCGGCGCGTTCTCGTCATCACACCTTCGAACCTGCGCAAGCAGTGGTTTCAGGAACTGACGGAGAAGTTTTTTCTGCCTTGCCGCATCCTCGAAGCCAAATCCTACAACGCCGCGATGAGGCAGGGCCAATTTCGCCCATTTGAGGCGCCGGACGTCGTCATCTGTTCCTATCAGTTTGCCAAGAGCAAGGCGGGCGACGTACATGCAATGGCCTGGGATCTAGTGGTCATCGACGAAGCCCATCGACTCCGGAACGTGTATAAGCCAGCGAACGTCATTGCCAACACCCTCAAGCTAGCGCTGGCTGGCAAGCACAAGCTGCTGCTCACTGCGACACCCCTACAGAACTCGCTGCTTGAATTATTTGGTCTGGTCAGCTTCATTGACGAACACACCTTTGGCGACTTGAAAAGCTTCCGGGAGCAGTTTGCCAATTTGAATCAAAGCCAGGTGTTCGAAACGCTCAAAGCACGGCTCAAGCCGATCTGCCATCGTACGCTGCGCCGGCAGGTGACGGCGTATATCCCTTACACCAAGCGTCTGCCGCTGGTGGAGGAGTTCACCCCGGAAGAAAGCGAAGATCGACTCTATCGCGTCGTTTCCGAATACCTGCAGCGGGACAACCTGCAAGCGCTTCCGGCCAGCCAGCGATCTCTGATGACGCTCGTGCTGCGCAAACTGTTGGCCTCATCAACCTTTGCGATCGCGGGTGCTCTAACGTCGATCTCGAACCGGCTCAAGGCCAAGCTCCGCCAGCAGGAACCCTCTGAATCCCTGGAAGAGGAGTTAGATAAGGACTACGAAGCGCTGGACGAAACCGCCGAGGAATGGGCTGAGGAGGAAACACCTGAACTACTCACGGAGGCCGACCGCAAGGCGATTGAACAAGAAATTGCCGACCTCGACGGTTTCGCCCAGCTCGCTGCCTCCATCGATCACAATGCCAAGGGCAAGGCTCTGCTCAAGGCACTCGGCATCGCCTTTGCCAAAGCCCAGGATCTTGGCGCCGCCCAGAAAGCCATCATCTTCACCGAGTCACGCCGCACACAGAGCTATCTGCTCCGCGTCCTTGGTGAAAGCCCGTTTGCCGAAGGCATCGTGCTTTTCAACGGTACGAACACCGACGATCGTTCCAAACAAATCTACGCCGCGTGGGTGGAGCGCCATCAGGGCACGGACCGCATCTCCGGCTCGCGCACCGCGGATTTGCGCTCAGCCCTCGTGGACTACTTTCGCGAGGAGGGCCGCATCATGATCGCCACCGAGGCTGGCGCCGAGGGAATTAACCTCCAGTTCTGTTCGCTGGTGGTGAACTACGACCTGCCGTGGAATCCCCAGCGCATCGAGCAGCGTATCGGCCGCTGCCACCGCTACGGCCAGAAGCACGATGTGGTTGTGGTCAACTTCCTCAACCGCAAGAATGCTGCCGACCAGCGTGTCTTCGAACTGTGTCTGAGAAGTTTCACCTCTTCGAAGGAGTCTTTGGGGCTAGCGACGAAGTGTTGGGCGCCATCGAATCGGGCGTGGATTTCGAAAAACGCATTGCGGCCATTTATCAACGCTGCCGCAAGCCCGAAGAGATCCAGACCGCGTTCGACCAGCTTCAGCTCGAACTGAACTTTGAAATTACTGAGTCCATGACGCGCACGCGTCAGCAACTGCTGGAGAATTTCGACGACGAAGTCCGTGAAAAGCTCAAGGTGCGGGACGAAGCCTCGAAGGCCTACCTCAATCGCTATGAGCGGCTGCTCATGCAGCTCACGCGTCACGAACTTATCGGCCATGCCGAGTTTCTGGGCGATTCCTCATTCCGTCTCAAAGCGCTGCCCTTCCAGGAGAAAGCCGCCGACATCCCGCTGGGTCTTTACGAGCTGCCGCGTCGTTCCGGCGAAGCGCACCTTTACCGTCTGAACCATCCGTTGGCTGAAGCAGTGGTTGCTCAAGCAAAGAGCCGTGCTCTACCGCTCGCTGAGGTTCACTTCGACTACGGCCAGCATGAAGGTAAGGTGACGCTGCTGCGGCCATTTGTCGGTCAGTCAGGCTGGCTCAGCCTCTCACTCTTAAGTGTCGAATCCCTGGACCAAGCTGAGGACCACTTGATTTTCGCCGCAGGGACCGACGACGGCCAAGTGCTGGATGAAGAAGTTGCCGCCCGTCTGCTGACTTTGCCGGGCAGTGTGGCTGGAACGAACCAAGGCCAGCCGGCCCATGCCACGTTCGAAACCCTCATCCAACAGCGTCAGGCCGCCATCCAGCGGAGCATCTCCGAGCGCAACGCACGGTTCTTCGAGGCCGAAGCAGAAAAGCTCGACGGCTGGGCCGACGATCTGAAGGTTGGCCTCGAGCGCGAGATCAAGGATCTCGACCGCCAGATCAAGGAAGCCCGCCGTGCTGCCACGACCGCGCTGACACTCGAGGAGAAGCTTGCCGGGCAGAAGCAGATCAAGGCACTCGAAGCGCAGCGCAATCAGAAACGGCGGTCACTGTTCGATGCGCAAGATCAAGTAGACAAACAGCGAGAGGAATTGATTGCTCAGATCGAAGGTAAACTCGCCCAAGTGACTCGCTTGGAAAATCTGTTCCGGCTCCGATGGCAGCTTGCATGACTTGGGAAGATGCTGCGCTGCGTTGGCTGAGTTTATTCTAGATCGGATTTAACCAGTTTTCCTTGTTAAATTAGACACGGAAGCAACTAACGTTTGCTGTCAGTTTGATATCTTGTTAATTTAACAAGCATGGCTAGTGAACAGGGCAGCAAAATAAACCAGCTTCTTAAGAAATGGCCTTCCGGCTCTGTGGCGGTATTGCCTTGGCTGGAAAGGCAGGGTGCCTACCAGCAGCTGGTCCATGAATACACCAAGACATCCTGGTTGCGCCGGGTTGGCCAGGGAGCCTATGCCCGGGAAGGTGACAAGGTCGAGTGGACCGGTGGTCTTTATGCCATTCAGGAGCAAATGAGGCTTCCCATACACGCGGGCGGAAAAACCGCGCTGCAAATGCAGGGCTACGCCCATTTCTTGCCGCTGGGAAAAGGGGCCACGGTCTCGTTGTTCGGCCTCCCCAATGTCAAGCTGCCTGCGTGGTTCAAGGATTACCGCTGGGAGGTGAAGATCCGGTACACAGCCACAAATCTCTTTGCCGGAGAGGAGAATCAAGGATTGACTAAAAAAGAACTCGGGGCCTACTCAGTCGCTGTTGCTTCTCCCGAACGGGCCATGATGGAGGTGTTGTATCTCGCGCCTCACCAAGAATCTTACGAGGAAGCAAAGCTGCTCATGGAAGGGCTGACAACCCTCCGCCCACGCCTGGTGCAGACGTTGCTCGAACGCTGCAACTCGGTCAAGGTCAAACGTCTGTTCATGGTCCTCGCTGAGAGTTTTCAGCACACCTGGGTCAAAAAGCTCGACTTGTCGAAGGTAAACTTTGGCAAGGGCAAACGCATGCTGGTTAGGGGTGGGCGGTTCGATTCCAAGTACAACATCACCGTGCCGGATACAGGCACGTGAAAGACAGCCGGTATTTCAGACAGGCAGAACTCATGCTCCGTGCCATGCCACATGTAGCAGCGGAGAGGTGTTTTGCACTGAAAGGCGGGACAACCATCAACCTGTTCGTGCGCGACGTACAATGGATGACCGCAGAGAACGCAAAGAACGCAAAGAACGCAGAGATTGGTTGGGTGGTTTTTCTTTGGGCTCTTTGTGTTCCTTGTGGCTGGGTTTAGAGCGATGGCCGGGAAGCAAAAACTCGAACTTACCTGGATTGGCAAGGAGACCCGGCCGAAGTTCGGATTCTGCTGGAAGATCCCGAGAAGTCCTATCACTCGAAGCACCGAATGTCCGAGAAGGACATTTTCGACAATCGTCTGATTTTCGGAGACAACCTGCTGGCGCTGAAGGCGCTGGAGGCAGAGTTCGCGGGCAAGGTGAAGTGCGTGTTCATCGACCCGCCGTACAATACTGGCAGTGCGTTCGAGCACTACGACGACGGGTTGGAGCATTCGATCTGGCTGTCGCTGATGCGCGACCGGCTGGAGATTATCCGACGGCTGCTCTCTGAAGATGGATCCTTGTGGATCACGATTGACGACAATGAGGCTCACTACTTGAAGGTCTTGTGTGATGAGACCTTTGGACGCGGGCAGTTCGTAGCTAACATCGTATGGCAGAAACGTACTTCGCGAGAGAACCGTGCTGCCATTGGGTCTGCTCATGACCATGTGCTTCTCTACGCGAAGCTTGGAGCACTGAGCTGGAAAGACAGCAGGAATCTTCTGCCACCCAATGATGCGGGCTTTTCAAATCCTGACAAAGATCCGCGCGGGCCCTGGCGTTCAATTCCGTTCAGTGCGCAAGGCTACCGCCCAAACCAGATGTACACCATTGAGACTCCATCCGAGCAAATCGTTAGTCCGCCCAAGGGAAGATGCTGGTCCGCTACCGAGCCGGTCTTTCTTCAGTATTTGGCTGATAATCGCGTTTATTTTCCGAATGATGGTACCGGACAGCCGCGACTGAAACAGTTCAAAGGGGAGGAGAAAGGGCTGGTACCGATGACATGGTGGCCCGCTGAGATCGCTGGCGATAATGAGACTGCAAAGAAAGAGATCCTCGAGCTCTTTCCAGACCAAGAGCCTTTTGCGACACCAAAGCCTGAGGAACTCTTAAGGATGATAATCCAAATCGCTACTAACCGCGGTGACCTCGTCCTCGACTCCGTCGCCGGCTCCGGCACCACGGGCGCTGTCGCCCACAAGATGGGTCGCCGCTGGCTCATGGTAGAGCTTGGCGAGCACTGCCACACCTACATCATCCCACGCCTGAAGAAGGTCATCGATGGCGAAGATACAGGCGGCGTCACTGAGGTCTCTGACTGGAAGGGTGGCGGCGGCTTCCGCTACTACCGACTCGCGCCCTCGCTGCTGGAAAAAGATAAGTGGGGCAACTGGGTAATCAACCACGACTACAACGCCGCCATGCTCGCCGAGGCGCTCTGCAAACTGGAGGGCTTTACCTACGCTCCCTCGGATTCGGTCTACTGGCAGCACGGCCATTCCACCGAGCGGGATTTCATCTACGTGACGACCGCCAGCCTGACCCACGATCAACTTCAGCAGTTGAGCGACGAGGTGGGGACGGATCGTACGTTGCTCGTCCTTTGCACCGCGTTTCGTGCGAAGGCCGACCGCTGTCCGAATCTGACGGTGAAGAAGATTCCCAAGCAAGTGCTCTCGCGCTGCGAGTGGGGTCATGACGATTACTCGTTGCAAGTCGAGAACCTGCCCAAGGCGCCGCCGAAGCCGGGCCAGGGGGAGCTGTTCTAACCGCAGAGAACGCAAAGACCGCAAAGGCTCGCGGGAAGGAGACATTGAGGTTCGGCACCATTCGGAAATTCATATGGACGCAGGAAAAGACAACGAAATCGAAGGGACAATAAAGACTTCTTGCGTTCTTTGTGGTTTGAAAGGAAGGCGCCATGAAAGATATCAAGGCATTGTGTGACCAGGTGAGACAGATTGCTTATGACATTCACGTGTATCACGGCCATGGGCATTTGGAGAAAGTATATGAGAACGCCCTGGCTCACCGGCTTCGCAAAGGTGGACTGGATGTGAAGCAACAGTTCCCGGTGAAGGTGTACGACGAAGACGGCACGCTCATCGGAGAATACCTGGCCGACTTGTTGGTGGAGGGTGTGTTGATTATCGAACTCAAGACCGCCAAGGCCCTGGCCCCCGAGCACGAAGCGCAGATCCTGGGTTACCTGAAATCATCGCGTCTTGAGCATGGGCTGCTGATTAACTTCGGAGCCTACAAGTTTGAAATTCGCAAGTTTGTTTGGACGGAGGGAAAGAGAGCTGCAAAGAACGCATAGAGTTCAAATAGGAGAGTCCTTTGTGATCTTTGTGTTCTTTGTGGTTGAGATCCGATGAACCGCCATGTGAACGCCATCGCAGGCCGCTTGAGCCTGCGCCCGCCGCAGCGTCGCTCGCTGGAGATTCTCGATCGCATCACAGAGATCACCCCGCCCGGCAAGGACGCCGATGTTGCCACCGCTCTGGCCACCATCCGCAGCGAGTTTCCCTCGGTCACCGATTTCGAACGTGAGTTCCCCTCGCTGTGCTTCGCTCTTGCGACAGGCGTGGGCAAGACGCGGCTGATGGGCGCCTTCATCAGCTACCTGCACCTGGCGCACGGTCTCAACTACTTTTTCGTGCTGGCGCCCAATCTGACTATCTACAACAAGCTGATCGCGGACTTCACGCCTAACACGCCGAAGTACGTGTTCAAGGGCATTGCGGAGTTCGCGACCGACCCGCCCCATATCATCACCGGCGACACCTACGATCGCAGGCCCGGACGCTATTCGACGCACTTGTTCACTGCAAGGTGAACATCTTTAACATCTCAAAGATCAACTCCGAGGTGCGTGGTGGCAAATCCCCTCGCATCAAGCGCCTGTCGGAATACATCGGCGAGAGCTACTTTGACTACCTCGCCGGGCTCCCAGATCTGGTGTTGCTGATGGACGAGTCGCACCGCTATCGGGCGAGCGCCGGAGTGCGGGCGATCAACGAGTTGAAACCGATTCTGGGCTTGGAGCTCACGGCTACGCCGTTTGTGGAATCGGCGAAGGGCGCAATGGCCTTCAAGAACGTTATCTACGACTACCCTTTGAGCAGGGCAATGTCGGACGGCTTCGTGAAGGAGCCCGCGGTGGTGACGCGCAAGAACTTCAACCCATCGGGCATGTCAGCGGAGGAGATCGAGCGCCTGAAGCTGGAAGACGGCGTGCGCCTGCACGAGAGTGTGAAGGTGGAACTTGAGACCTACGCACGTGAGAGCGATAACCCCATTGTCAAACCCTTCCTGCTGGTGATAGCCCGCGACACTACCCACGCCGGGCAGTTAATGACGCTGATTCAGTCCGAGGGTTTTTTTGAGGGGCGCTACAAGGAGAAGGTGATCCAGGTGGATTCCAGCAAGACCGGGGCTGAAGAAGAGGAAATGATCACGCGCCTGCTCAAGGTGGAGCACACCGAAGAGCCGACGGAAATCGTCATCCACGTCAACATGCTTAAGGAAGGCTGGGACGTCACGAACCTCTACACGATTGTCCCGCTGCGCGCCGCCAATGCGCGCATCCTGATTGAGCAATCCATCGGCCGCGGCTTGCGCCTGCCTTACGGCAAGCGCACCGGCGTGATTGCTGTGGACCGGTTGAATATCATCGCCCACGACAAGTTCCAGGAGATCATCGACGAAGCGAAGAAGCCGGATTCGACCATTCGCCTACAGGCAGTGGTCCTGGACCCAGACCAGCTCGGGCAGAAGACCGTAACGGTGGTGTCGCAGTCGCAACTGGCTACCAAGTTGGGGCTGATACCCGCACAGGTGACCAGCAGCACGACGATAGCCGGACAGGACGAACCGCCTGCGTTCACGAAACCCGAAGAGCAGAAGGTCGCTCAGATCGCCTACGAGGTAATCCGCAAACTGGAGAACCAGCCGAATACGCTTCCGACCGTCGAGTATCTAAAGAAACCGGAGATCCAGGCCGCCATCGTCAAAGCCGTCGAGGAGCAACGAGCGCCTGTCCAAATGGAACTCGAAGGCGTGATCGAGAAGCCAGACATCGCCAGCGTGGTCGCAAAAACGGTAGACCTTGTCATGCAACAGACGATCGACATTCCACGCATTCTGGTCGTGCCCAAGGGTGAAGTGAAGTCAGGCTTCAAACCATTCACGCTGAAGCTCGACACACTGAAATACCCAGCGGTTTCCGACGAGCTCTGGATTCAGCACTTGCGCACCAACCAGTTGGAAGTTGTTGCGCTCGGCCGTGGGGGCATTGAGGAAGCGAGGCCGGAAGACTACGTGGTCAGCGGTCTCGTGGACTTCGATGATGTCTCGTATGACGACCACGCTGATCTACTCTACGACCTCGCCCGGCAAGCGGTGCAGCATTTCGACGGCTACCTCTCAGAGGATGAGACTCGCAAGGTGCTGCGTTGCTACCAGCGACCGATCGCGCAGTTCATCCATGCCCAGATGCAGGATCATTACTGGGAAGACACCAGCGGTCTTGAAGTGAAGATCAGCAAGGGCTACAGCGAGCTAAAGCCCAGCTCATACACGCACTCTGTGCACGACCCGCCCGCTGACTACCGGGTCGCGCCGGAAGACAAGAGCAACATGGCAAAGTACCTCTTCGGAGGCTTCAAGCATTGCGTCTATCCGGTGCAGAAGTTTGGCTCCGATTCAGAGCGCAAGCTGGCCGTGATTCTGGAACGGGAAGCGATCAAGTGGTTCAAGCCAGCCAAAGGACAGTTTCAGATCTTCTACCAGCAGGGCTCTGATCACTGGAATACCAGCCAGACTTCGTCGCCGAGACCGCCGATACGATCTACATGCTGGAACCCAAGATGCGCAGTGAGCTGGAAGACCCAGCCGTGCTAGCGAAGAAAGAAGTGGCTCTCACCTGGTGTGGAAACGCCTCCAACCACGCAGCAACCTACGGAGGCAAACCCTGGCGCTACGTCCTGATTCCACACGATGAAATTGCCGAGAACATTACACTCACTGGACTGGCGGCACGGTTTAGCATTTAAGAGCTGCGGACTCGTGTCGGATTGAGCTACCGCGTAAGGTTGTTGGCGCACGTTGTCTCATGGGGCCTGAATTGGGGAGGTAGAGTGGTCCCATCGAGTAACGTGTTCAGCTGAACGGCAGAACGAGGTTCTTAAGATGCGGCTGGACTTCGCCGCGTGGATCAGCTGCAGAGGGCCGAACAGGGTGAGCGAGCCAGAGTTCGTTGGAAAGATTAACATCCAGCAGGCTTTGAATTCTGGTCGGTGGGAAATGACCTACGGATTTGATGAAAGAGCAGTCTGGGGAAAACACGCCCAACCGACGACCTTAGAGCTGAATTTGTTGGGTCGCCGGTATATGGTGATGCTGGATGAAGAGATCAGTATCGACGATCCAGAGTCGGGCCGGCTCTATGTCGAGCCTTGCGATCCTGCGGAAGACGATCTGGATGCAATCAATGACGGACTCCAACGGATCGCTAATGAAGCCGACCGAGAACTCAAGGTCTCAGCTGTCGGGCTAAATTGGCGGTTTGGGTTGCTGTGGATTGAAGGGGCTGATCCTTCTCGAGAACTCCAAGCTCATACGACCGTCGACTACCGAACCACGCTTTCTCCAGAAGTTCCTGATCTCTCCGAGCAAATTGCCTTGGATATCTACAATTCCGTCTCAATCCAGGATCTGGAGCGCAACGGATGGCTGGGTGCCGAGGAAACTGAAGTCTGAGCCCGCCCGGCACGAGGCCGGGCGGCACATTGAAGGTGAAATAAGAGCCCGTTATTCCGGCTCTTGCTGTTTTTGAACGATCCAGGTGTGTGTCTGATCGGCCAGCTCCAAAACCCTCATCCAGTGATGGGTTCCGCGCGCTGATCCACTCTATGGGATTCCCCCTCACCGCCAGCCCCGCGTTGGGGCGAGGGGAACCGAGGTCGATTGAGTTCTCGGGGAACAAAGGGTTTCGTCACAATGTTCTGCGATCCTCAATAAGTAGCGCGGGCGCGGGGCAGAAAGAAAAGTATTTCAATTGCCCGGAAGTTGCGTCATCCAGATGTTGCCGGTCACTTCACCCAGGTTGAGGACAATCTTGTCGGGCGCGACTGCAATATCCATCAGGCCGTAACCAACATTCAGGATCGAGCGCCGTACCTGGTGGATGTGGTAGAGGGGCAGAGGCGGCCCCACGGGCAGCTTGGTTTCTCGCTCCAAGGGCTGCGTCCAAAGGCAGGCAAAGCCGTCGCGATCCGAGACAAAGTAGATGCGGTTTCCATCCGGGGACCAGCGCGGCTTGTCGTTCCAGTGCTGGTCGCTGACGACTTTGATCCAGTCGCTCTCTTTCGAAGGAGTATTGAGCCGAAAGGGTGCGGCCAACACCTGCAATCGACTCGGAGAAGCCGCCGTGTCCAAAGCCACAAAAGTAATCCAGCGGCCATCGTGAGTGAGGGTGGCGTGAAACAGTAAGAACCGGGATGATTGAAGATAAGTGCCAGCCTTGCCAGTGGCAAGGTTAATGATGTTTATGGTGGAGTGGGCTTGGGCTGCTCGACCGTGCCTGTGAAAGAGAAGCGCATTGTCTGGGGACCAGCCCTACGGCTGGCCGCATCGGCCGCAGAGCTTCTGGAGCATCCCTCCTCCTACCGGAAGCAAGTAGATCTCCTCTGCTAGTGACCCGGTCCCAGGCGCGCGGATCGCATAACTCACCAAACTGCCATCCGGAGATATCCTCGGCGAAATCTCTTCGGCAGGGGATTCAGTCAGCGGCTTCTCCTTTCCGCTCTCCAGATCTTTGATCCAGATGTCTGCGTTACCCGAACGCCAGGAAACAAAAGCCAGCTTTTTCCCGTCAGCAGACATGGAAGGCAAGTAGTCGGCAGCCAGGTCACGGGTGAGCTGTTCCGGAGGCCCGTTCGCCCGGCCTTGGGATGCGTCGATGGGCAGGCTCCAAATGTCGGCATTCTCAACGAGGCTGGAAAAGACGAGGAGACCCGTCTTTGCGATGGACGGGCGAATCTCGAGTCCCGATCCTGTGGTCAGGCGATGAGCGGGTCCCGTGATCCGCCAGTTTTTCGGCGAGATGGAGACCTGCCACAAACTCACGCTGTCGCCCGCTTTTGCACTGAAGAAAACCCGGTCGTCCATCCACTCAGCCGGCGCGGGAACCAGACTCGGAAGACTCAGGGAGATATTCTGTGCTGCAAAGACTTCGAACGCCCCGGTCTTGACGGCGTGTCCTCCAGCCAGCGGCCAGACCCACCAGTCTGAGGTTGGAAACCACACCGGGAGGTTTGTTGAATCGCTGCCATAGAAGAGCAGATGAGTGCCATCGGGTGACCAGATCGGGCATCCAGCCGCAAGAATGCCTGGTGGATCGATTTGCTTTGGCGCCCCTCCGGTCGGAGGTATCAGAAAGATCTTTCCGGCTTGAGCTCCGAGAGGATAGCCTGCGACCGGTCCAACCCAAAAGGCGATCCAATCAACAGCAGGCGAGAATCGAGGATTGCGTCCCTTCAGAGCCAGCGGTCGGTCTTCGCGACCGAGCGCTGAAACAATGTAGATCCCTCCACCCGCCCGCTCGGATCGAAAGACGATCTGACCGCCGTCGGGAGAGAATGCAGGCTGATGATCGTCTGCAAGGTCCCGAGTCAGTTGAATGGGATCTCCTCCTGAGACTTGCCTTACCCAGATGTCGAGATTGCTTCCACCTCGATCCGAAGCGTAGGCGATCAGTTTTCCATCGGGTGAAACGACCGCATCGGTGGTTAGCCCGGAGTCGGAGGTCAGTCGGGTAAGTAAAGTTTCACGCAGAGGAGTTGGGCGACGTAGCGACCACCAGAAAACAAAAGCCACTAGCAGGAAGAGAACCAAACTGGCAGCAAGGAGTTTCCCTCGCTGAGAAAGCCAATGTGGCTTGCTAAGGGTGACTGGGCCTGACGCTGCCGGCGGTTCTATGACCGCTTCGTTCTCAGAAACCTGGGAAGACGGTTCAGCCCGGCGGCTGACGCTCGAGTCCAGACGGGAACCTATTCCGGCATCGGAGGAAACTTGGGCGACTCCCAGATCCCGAGTCTCCACGGGCGCGATGAAGCGATAGCCCCGACGTGTGAGAGTTTCCACAAAACGTGGACTCTCCGCGGAATCTCCTAACGCTTCCCGGATTTTGTTAATGGCGTTGTTTACGCTGTGGTCAAAGTCGACAAAGGTTCCATCGGCCCACAGTCTCTTCTGCAACTCCTCCCGTGTGATTACCTCGCCGGGCCGCTCCAACATCATCGCGAGCACTTCAAAGGGCTGTCCTCGAAGTCTGATTTTCAAGCCGTTCTTGCGCAGTTCTCCCGCGCCGAGATCGGCTTCAAAGATCCCGAATCGAATAATTTTCGTAGACAAATGGGTTGGCTTACCGACAGTCATCTCACTTCACCGTCAGAGGAGTACCAACGTCGAGAGTTCCATGAACCGAAGGATGTCCGCAAGCTTATCACAGTCCTGGTCGACGGTCTGGCTGGCACGGCAAAGTTCAATTCAATCGCTGGTTTCCGCCAATGGATGTGCTCTCCGAACCCGCACATTTTCAAAACAATAGCCGTGGATCAGATTTGGATCTGGATTTGGAGACGCGTTGCATTGACGTGCCTGCCACTCTGACCGAAAGTCGGCGTCATTCCGCAAGTAACGGAGGTGACACCGATGTTCCGTTTTACGAAAATTCACCCGGCTCTTTTAGGGCTGCAGGTAAAGAGAAAGCAGATACGCAAGCCGACAATATCCAGGACTTGCACCATTCTCTTTTCAACAATGTTCTATCTCTTGCTTACGCAAACTGACGCCCAGACTCCGCGTGAGCGGTCGGCAGCCTCCTATCTAGCACGTGGAAAGGCCTTTGCAGCGAAAGGAGATTTCGACCGCGCGATCGCCGACTTCGGAATTACTCTGCAGTTCGATTCACAATACGCCAACGCCTATGTCTGCCGAGGGCTTGCCCGCCAGTTGAAGGGTGAGCTGCAAGGATCTCTCACCGACTATTCTAAAGCGATTGAACTCAACCCAAGTATTGTCCTTGCCTACTGCAATCGGGCTCATGTGCGCTCGCATTCCGGCGACCTGGATGGGGCACTCCGTGATTATGATCGAGCTCTGGAACTGCAGCCGCGTCTGATTGAGGCTCTCAACGGTCGGGGAGCCGTGCGCGGACTGAAGGGAGACATTCAGGGTGCCTTGGGTGACTTGGACAGCGCGATTCGGATCTCTCCTCACTTCCCCCAGGCCTTCTTTAACCGCGGTCTCGCCAGGCAAGCAGCGCGAGACTTGCTTGGTGCGATTGCCGACTTGGATCGTGCTATCGAGCAGGATCCTGAGTTATTCGCAGCCTATCGTGCGCGCGGCGACGCCCGTGCTGAACACCGACAGTTCGAACGCGCCATTGTGGACTACGACAAAGCGATCCAGCTCAATCCGGAAGATGCAGTGGCTCACATGAACCGAGGGAACGCCTGTGTAGCTCAAGGAGAGGTCCAAGCAGGTTTGGTAGACCATGACCGCGCCATCGAGCTCGACCCCAGGCTAGCTCTTGCTTATGCCAACCGCGGCTGGGCCCGATTACTTGTTGGTAACGCAATCGAGGCAGGAAAGGATTTTCAGAAATGTTTCGAACTCGATGACGCCCTGAGAATCAGATTCGAACCACTGATCAATAAGCAGAGAAGGCAGCTAGCGGAAACACAACGTTGATTCGCTGATTGTGCCTGCGGCCGTCTGAGATCCCTTGTCCCTGGCGTGGGAGAGGGAAACCGAAGCCTGTGGAGTTTCCAGGACTGGAGAATCAAGCACCGACGGGCACCATTTACGCAACGGTCATCCCGGTGAAAGAACGTCAGCCACTGCGAAAGCAGGAGATTCTGCTTGGACACCGGACTTCTACTCGATTCCCAGCGTGCGCTGAATTTGCTCCAGCGAGACCCCTTTGGTTTCTGGCAGGAACTTCGACACCATTACGAGTTGCAGGAGCATCATGGCGGAAAAGAACAGAAAGGCATGCCCGCCGGATTGTTCGGCAATAATCGGGAAAGTCCAGCTCACCACAGCACACCAGATCCAGTGGACGAAACTCCCCAGAGCCTGGCCACGAGCACGCACGCGGTTGGGAAAGATTTCGCTGAGGAACACCCAGATCACCGAGCCTTGGGAGAAGGCGAAGAAGCCGATATACCCCATCAAGCTTGCGAGCACCAATCCTCCGCCACTCTTTTGGTAGAAGGCAAAGGCCGTCACGGCCAGGCAAAACGCCATTCCTGCAGCGCCAATCAGTAGCAGCTTCTTCCGTCCGAAGCGATCGATGACGCTCATGGCCAGAGCTGTCGAGGCCAGACAGGTTACGCCAATAATAACCGACTGGAACAACGCGCTAGCCTGTTCTGCGCCGGCCATGCGAAATATGTCGGCAGTGTAATAGATCAACGCATTGATGCCCGACAGTTGGTTGAAGGTGGCCACCATGATGGCCAGCAGAATCGGCTTGCGGTACTTCCGGACATAGAACGGTTCATGCGTTCTGGCGGTTTCTTCATGAAGCGATTCGGAGATCTCGCCAATCAGGCGCTCGGCGTCTTGATTGCCTAACCGACGCAAGATGCCCAAAGCCTCCTGTGACCGATGCTGCTTGACCAGCCAGCGAGGGCTCTCGGGAATTCGCAGGACCAGGAAGAAGAACGCCACCGAGGGCACCGCCAGGATTCCAAACATCCAGCGCCACGCCACCAGCGCTCCATCTGCACCGGGACTCGCAAAGATCAAGGCGATGACGTAGTTCGTGAAGTAAGCCACGAGAATACCCAGTACCGTATTGAACTGGCTCACTGCGACCAGGCGACCACGCGATTCCGGGGGTGCGATCTCGGCGATATACATCGGCGAAACGACAGATGCGACACCGATGGCGATTCCGCCCAGGAATCTAAAGATCAGAAGTGAAGCCCAACTCCAGGCAAAGCCGCAGCCGAGGGAAGAAACAAAATAGACGATTGCCAGCAAGGTCAGCGTTCGCTTCCGGCCCAGCAATTCCGCCGGTTTGCCAGCCAGCAATGAACCAAGGATGGTGCCCACCAGCGCGCTGGCAACGGTGAATCCCAGCTGACTGCTGCTGAGCTGGAAGACCTGACGGAGCGCTTCGGTCGTCCCTGAAATCACGGCAGTGTCAAAACCAAACAGGAAACTTCCCAGCGCAGCAACCAGGGTGCTACTGAGCAGGTAGCGATTTATTTTCATGGGTTGAGCCGGGATTCGAAGGCGTTTCTTGAATGAGTCAAAGGATCAGGTTATTTCGGATTGCTAACCGTGGGACCTAAGTCACGAGCATTCCTCGATTGCATTCCGATAAGTGTGACGCAATTCCCCCTTAATAAAGGGGGCGGCGGCGCAGCGACAGCGTATCTGCGCCGCCCGGGGGTTGTCTTGCGCACTACCGCAAGGTTCGCTTCAGTGCCCTCGCAGTACGCCGCGGCACTACGTTCCTTTGGCCTGCCGACCTCGCCGGACAACCCCCGCGCCTTCGGCGCCTCCCCCTTTGTTAAGGGGGAATTGCTTGCAATCTGTTCGCCGCTCACGGAACCAGCGAGATGCTGGCGATATTCCAATCGCCTGTTCTCATCTGATTCACAACGCGGCCGGAGGCATCAATCTCCAACAGTCGTCTGCCCGTATAGTCGGCCACCAGCAGGCCTCCGTCGGGAAGCGGCTGCGTGCCAGTCACCCATCCCAAACGAATATCCATTTTGTTGCCCGCGATCGAGCGCACGGTCTTCCCGGCTTTATCCACTTCCACGAGTTCTCCGGGATTCGCCAGCCCGACCAGGGTATTCCCGTTCGGCAACCGATGCGCCTGATAGGGAAAACGATTGGCAGCATCTTCGGCAACGTAGCTCCAGACGACTTGGCCACCCTTGTCCACTTCAATGACCTTGCCCGCCGCTTCTACAACGATCAGCGTTGTCCCCGAGGCCGTGCGCCGGCAATTCCGCATCCGCATGTTGCCGATGTCAGGATTCTCATAACTCCAAACGACCTTGCCGGCAGGATCGACTTCAATGATTCTGCCCCGTTTTGAGTCTCCGATGACGGTATTGCCGTTCTCCAAACGCTGGGCTGCAACCGGAACCTCCAAACCTTCGACGGCGCCGTAAGTCCAGACCGCGCGATGATCCTGGTCGAGCTCGACGACTCTTCGAGTCACATCGAGCGTCATCAGGACATGGCCGTTTGGCAGCGCTTGAACATCGCGGCCACGATTGTTCGGCACGCGCCAAAGAACCTTTCCTGACGGCCACGACAATGCGACGACTTCTCCGCCGGGACCGTGATCCGTAATGAGGATGTTTCGCTCCCCTTTACGAGCCGCCAGATGCTTGTCAAAGAACTCGAACAGCCGCCGCTCGGCGCGCTCGGCATCCTTCCCCTTGAATCCGTGCCCCGCGCCTTCCAACGTCTCCAGCTCTGTTTCAACGCCTGCGGCCTTGAGCCGTTCGTTCAGCCAAACAGCCTGTTCATAGGCAACGTATTTGTCCTCCGTTCCATGAATCGTAAGGACGGGAGCGGCGCTCGGACTCACCCAATTCAGCGGACTGGCCTTGATGTGCGCCGGTCGCTCGTGCTCCAGGTCTCCGCCAAGAAACAGCGGCAGGACCTGGGCCGCGTCCACACTCTTGCCATAGGACTTGGTGAAATCGGTAGGGCCGTAGTAGTTCACGACACACGCGACACGGCTGGATTGCTCCGAATGCGGCCCGCGGCCTTCAAAGTCCGCGATGCCGCCAGTGAGTCCCAGAAACAAGGCGAGATGCCCACCGGCAGAGCCACCTGTGACGCCGATCCGTTCAGGATCAATGCCGAAGCGTGCCGCATGGGCTCGCAACCACCGCACCGCGGCTTTGACATCATGAACAGGAGCAGGAAACTGATCGCGCGGCGAAAGCCGATAGCTCACGGTAGCAGCCACGTAGCCGCGTTGCGCCAGCTTAATGCACAGCGGGAGATAGCTTTCCCGGTTGCCGGCCCGAAACCCACCGCCGTGAATGCACACGACGGCTGGCAGGCGTCCGCTCTGCTTTCGCGGGCGTACGACGTCCATCATCAGATTCACTGTCTTGGCGCCCGCCGCGGCATACTCGATGGCAGGTTCCCAGATCACATCGTCAGGAATCGGTGGAGCCTGCGGCTGTTGGCCTAGAACGGATCCGGCAGCAGCCAGACATGCACCCAGCGCCAGCATGCGAAAACCGGCAAAACTTCGCAGGAATTTTCGAGGTCTATTTGTCATGGTTTATTCAGCCTTTAGCTTTGTTATTGATGATTGCAGAACATGATGACGAAACTCCTCACCCCCAGCCCATCTCCCATTGGAGAGAGGGGTGAACGCTTGAGAAGCGTTCACAAGGCGGCGTGAGGGGCAACCTCAATCAAAGACAGCCTAGAAAGTGTCACGATTCTTTGTGAGGATCACTCAGTTTCAAATCAGGCAGGAACCAGGCGAACACCAGCGCGACTGGAATCAGAAAACCCACAGAGAAAAGCGCCACTCGAAAATCGCCCACCTTTGCGAACAAACCAAAGAAGACGGTCCCGAAGGCCGCCGCAATGCGCCCGATGTTGTAGCAGAAGCCGGCGCCTGTCGTTCGCAGCAACGTTGGGAAAAGCGGAGGCAGGTACATGGTAAACAAGCCAAACACTCCGGAGAAAACGCCGATCAAGGCCAGCCAGACGATGAGCGAGCTGTAATCGCGTGGCACCGCATAAGCGCCCATAAAGGAAACAAACAAGCCAAGACACATCAGCGTAATGGCACGCCGGTAGCTGAACAGGCTGGCCAACCACCCCGCCAGAAAGTTTCCGAAAATGGCCGACGCAATCACAATGAAGAATGACTTGCTCACCAGTTGTTCGCGCTGCTGAACCGTCCAGGAAGCCAATTCCGGAAGATTGCGCAAATGCTGTTGATTCCAAAATTGGAAGGCCCACCAGGCAGTGAGCGTCAGCGAGCAAACCACAATCGTCTTCAGGCTGATGGCAAGCACTTCGCCTCGAAACAAATCCGACACTGGGGGCGGGTGACGGGCTTCAGCCTTGGCGCGGTGCCATTCTTCCGGTTCCGGCACGGCCCGTCGAATCCAGAACACCAGCAAAGCCGGAAGGATTCCGACCAGGAAAACCCAACGCGGATTCTGTCCGGCCATCAGGTAGGTGGTGACGCAGGCCAGCAAGACACCGATATTGACACCGGTCTGAAGCACCGCAGCGATCCAAGGCCCCCAGCGTTTGGGCCAGGTCTCTGAAAGCAACGAAGACCCGACGGCCCATTCACCACCGATGCCCAGCGCTGCCAGAAAACGAAGGATGAGCAAATGCCACCAGGTCTGAGCAAAGGAGGAAAGCCCCGTAAACAAGGCGTAGGTGATGATCGTCAGGCTCAGCGCCCGGCTGCGGCCTAGCAGGTCGCCGACGCGCCCAAAGAATCCACCGCCGAGCGCCCAGCCAATGAGGAACGCCGCCTGAATCCAGGAGCTGTAGCGCCGTACCAGGGGATCGGAGGGACTGTTCGCCAGAAGCAACTGCATCACAAACGGAGCTGCAACCAGGGTGTACAAGTGCATGTCCAGCCCGTCGAAGAGCCAGCCAAGCCAGGCGGCAATACCCGATTTCCATTGTTGAGGCGTCAACTCCTGGAGGTTCTGGGCTTCACGCTTCGGAGCGGAAGCATACTCTTTGACTGGCGGGACTGGAGGCGACTGCGTTGTTGTTTTCACGCTGGGTCCTTTGAAACTGGAATCTACTTACGGGGATCAGCAGCAGGCCGGCGAAAGCTGCTGACCTTTTTGTGAGAACGCGCCTCCAGTGAAGCCGCCAGCCCGAGAAGTCTTCTCAGTTCCTCGACTGCAGGTTCTACTTGAATCTTGCGCGGAAGACCATCAAGCCTGTAGGGGGCACCAAAGCATAACGCGCGGCCGGCTGTGAGAAGCGCGGCGTTGATACGATAATGGTCTCCCCTTGAACAAGGGGGGACTTGAGGGGGGGACCACGCTTTCGTCGGCCATCCTGACAACCCCCTGAAGGCTGCGCCTTCTATCCCCCTTTGTTAAGGGGGACTTTTTATCGTTCCGGTGAGAAGGAAGCATAGGCTGCGGGGACTCTATTCACTTGCACTCGCCCGAGCAAATCGCGTTGTCTACAATCACTCTTTCCGGCTCGTCGCCCGCGTAGACCCAGACCATGGCCATCGGCGCATTGGTTTCATTGATAAAGCGATGAGGTTGTCCTTGGGGAACCAGGGCCGTATCGCAGCCGCTGAGGGAGTAGCGTCTGCCGGCTACCAGACATGTGGCCCCACCCTCAACGATGGTGATGGACTCATCATAGAGGTGCGTGTGGCAGGGTAGCGAGGCTCCCGGAGCAAAACGACCGTATCCGCCGCAAATCCCCTTCGAGCCAAGCCTCTTCGCAAACAGATCGCGGAACAACGCATTCGCAGAAAGCTCGTACTCTTCCGTTCGGGAGAATCTCGAAAGCGCTTCCGGTCCCTCCGTGGAAGCCACGGCGTCTCTCAGATCGCGCTCGGTAAAAGGCGTGCTCACCAGTTCCCGCGTCACTGTCGCCGACGAAAAAGCCACATGCGCCAGCAAATCGGTGGAACGCTCGAGGCTCTTCATTTCGTGGGCCAACCCCGCCAGCACGTGAATGGAATCATAGGGTGCCAGTCGATAGGTTCGTCCTTCCACGGCAATTTCACATCGTCCCTGCAGAACGGTAATCGATTCGCCGCATTCGTGCCTATGACAAGGCAACTGGGCCCCGGGCTTGAAGCGGCCCAAGCCGGTACTGAAGCCGCTTGCGCCCAGTTCCCCATTGGCAAAGAAAACTACCGATACGCCTTCGACCAGTTCCAGGGCAGTTGCGCTGGCTGCATGAGTGACTCGCTCCAGACGCGCGCTCATTCTTTGCCCTTCTCCAGGAATCTCATTTGTGGCAGGACGCCCTCCGAGGTCTTCTTCTCCAACAGCTCATGGTAGCGAAGCAATGTCGCCAGATCCTTTCCCTTGGCGACTTCGTCCTCGATCTTCTTTTCAACCACCGCCAGCCGCTTCGCGCCTTCGACCACCGACTCCAGCCGGTCTTGCGGGATCACGACCACTCCGTCTTCATCTCCCACCACCCAGTCGCCGGGATGCACGATGGCGCCGCCGCACTGGACCGGGACCTGAAACTCGCCGGCGTATTGAACGCCTCCGGCGTTGGGAACGACTCCTCGGGCGAATACCGGGAGTTTGTCATGACGAATCTTGTAGAGATCGCGAATCGCCCCGTCAATCACCACGCCCTGCAAGCCTTTCAGCCGGGCCGCCAGCGTAGTGACTTCACCCCAAAGAGCGGTATTGAGTTCGCCCTGCCCGTCGATGACCAGCACACTGCCTTTCGGACAATGCGAGAGCGTAATGCCTACCATAAGGATGTCCGCAGTATGGACGCGCACCGTCACTGCCGGGCCCGCCATCCGGCAGTTGGCTGAAAAGCAGTGCATGTCGTGATCCATCCCGCCTCCCTTGCCGAGCGCGTCGGAAAGCAACGAGGTGCGGATCGTTCGGATTTCTTTCAACAGGCGTGAGGACACTGCGGCGGAAGGCCGCGCTGGATTTTTCATAACATGACTTGTGCCGGACTGATGGCTTTGTATTTTCCTTTGTTGGAGGTGATTTCAAATGCTTGGGGCACGGACTCGATGCCGGGGAGCACGTGGGTAATCATCGGCTTGAGCTGGACCCGGCCGGAAGCGACCAACCGGACGGTGTATTCCAGATGAGCCGAGGTGCTGATATCGGGAAACAGATAACGCAGACTGCGTTCGCGCAGCAGATCGATATCGACGGGGAAGGGTTCGCCAAACCAGGACACTCCGATCACCTTGCCACCGGAGCGGACCGCGTCGATGGCCTGCGTGAGTGTCTTTACGCCCGAAAGCCCCTGTCGCGGGCTCCCTCCGGCGCATTCAAACACGACATCGGCGCCATTGCCGTCGGTAAGGTCGCGAATGGCTGCCACCGGATCATCCTGATTGGCGTTGATGGAAATGTCGGCTCCCAACTCCCGTGATTTCTGGCACGCTTCATCACGGACATCGACGGTGATCATCTTCCCTGCCCCGCAGTTTCGGGCCACCTGCATGCACTCGAATCCCATGCTGCCTTGCCCGAAGATCGCCACGGTGTCGCCCACCTGAATGCCGGCAGTCTCCACGGCCGCGACGCTATCACTGAGCGACTGCAGGCAGGCGGCCTCGCTGTGCGAGATCCGGTCATCCACCTTGACCAGGGCAATTTCTGGAAGCAGTGCGAACTCGGAGAAACATCCGGGAAGATCAAATCCAATCACCGGGCCTTTTCGACACAGGGTCATCCGGCCCGAAAGGCAGAGCGAGCAGTTCTGACAAGGAAGCTTCGCCCGCGCCGCGATCCGGTCTCCGACTTGAAACTTGGAAACACCCTCGCCCACTTCCACAATCTCAGCGCAGAATTCGTGCCCAAACAACTGCACCGGGGCTTCGGTTTCGAGTCTTTTCTTGATGCGCTCATAAGCTAGTGTCTTGATCCCGCGCGCCAATTGCGCTTCGGTAACGCTCGGCTGCACACACTGCACTTTCACCACAACGTGCCGCGGCTTGCAAACCGGGGGCGCCGTTTCGTCCATTCGCAAATCGTTGAACCCGTAAAACCGCCATGCTTTCATGAAATCATGCCTCTGACTGTCAAGATCCTGCCCTCCTCCTCGTCCTACAAAGCGGGAAGAAATCACCGGAGCCGCAGTTGCGGAAAATTCCCCCTTAGAAAAGAGGAGCTGTGAAAAAATTTCGTTTGCCGCATGAACCTGATCCGGTAGGGACGCGGTGCCTCGCGTCCGGATTAAGTTTCCGGTTGTGGATGCGCGGCAGCGCGTCCCTACCGTTGAATTTTTTCACGGCTTCAGGGGGCAGCGCCGAAGGCGCGGGGGTTGTCTTGCGACACCGGAAGGCCATGGGAAGATGGTCAACGCTGTTTGAACTACGACGCACTGAGGTCAGGTTTCGCCAGTTTGCAAGACAACCCCCAGGCGGCTGCGCGACCGGGCGACTGCCGTCGCGGGCAACCGCTGTCGCGGGCGACCGCCGTCGCGGGCGACCGCCGTCGCTCCGCTGCCGCCCCCTTTGCTAAGGGGGAATTCTTTCTCCCTGACTCGCGGGAACCACCATCGGACTCTTACAACGGCCGGACAATCGACTGACTGCGCAGGTAATCAAACAGCGTGTCCGGACCTAACACTCCACCGCCAAGACCGCTCAGGTTGACGCCGCCGTAAGGCACACCATGCACGAACACGTTGTGCGCGTTGATCCAGCCGTTGCCTGCCTCTAGCGACTCTGCCACTCGATTGGCCCGAGTCAGATCCTGGCTCCACACGCTGTTCGCCAGGCCGTAGGTCGAGCGGTTCACCAAATCAATGGCTTCTTCCTCCGCCTTGAACTTCAGCAGGAAAGGCACCGGTCCAAAGATTTCTTCGCGGGCAGCAACGTTGTCAGGGGCGCCAGCCAGCACCGCCGGCTTGACGTAGAAGCCTTCCGGCTTGCCGGGAACTTCCGCTTCGCCTCCTGGAACGACCGCTTCGGCTCCTTGCTGCCGGGCTTTCTGGAGGTAGCTCAACACACGCTCCTTCTGCTTCTGGCTGACGACCGGTCCCATCTGAGTTTGTGGATCGTTCCAATAGCCAATCTGAACGGCGGCCATGCGCGCTTGAGTCCGCTCCACAAACTGATCGTAGATGGATTCGTGGACCAACCAACGCGTTGCCGTGCAGCAGACCTGTCCGGTGTTCAAGGTCACCGCGCCACAAAGCGCATCCACTGTTTTCTCAACATCGATGTCGTCGAAAATGACGGCAGCGCCCTTGCCTCCAAGTTCCAGCTTTACCGGAATCAGGTTTCGCCCGCAAGACTCAGCCACCAGCCGTCCCACTTCCGGCGACCCGGTAAAAGACATCCGGCTAAGCCCCGGATGCGTTGCCAACGCTTCGCCAGCTGTCGTTCCCAAGCCGGTCACGACGTTCACAACGCCATCCGGAATTCCGGCCTCTTTCACCAACTTCGTGAGGTAGAGCGTGGATAGTGGCGTGTCTTCCGCAGGCTTGATGACAACCGTGTTCCCGGCTGCCAGCGCCGGAGAGATTCCCCAACCGACCAGCAGGAAAGGAAAATTCCAAGGGAAGATGAAGCCGCACACGCCGTAGGGATGCCTGACGACTCGTGCCTCATGTTTCGAAACAGCAATGGGTGTTTTGTACTGAGTGTGAACCGCCAGATCGGTGTAATAGCGGAGCGTTGCCGAGAAGTTTTCGATGTCCCACGTAGCCTGTGGCAGAGGCTTCCCCACATCCAAAGACTCGATCTCCGCCAGAGTGGCTTTGTTTTTCTCCACGAGGTCGGCCAAGCGATGGAGATAGACGCCCCGGGCGTTAGGCGTCATTTGAGCCCAGCCTGAACTTCGAAAGGCTTGCCTCGCTGTTTGCACCGCGAGATCGACGTCGTCACTGCCAGCGTCGTAGACAGCACTCAAAACCGAACCGGCGCCGGGATCGAGTGTCTGAAACGTCTGGCCTTGCCTTGATGGCAGCCATCCTCCTCCGATAAACAAGCGCTGAGGCCCTTCTGCTAGAAAGGCTTCGACTGCGGAAGAATGCTTGCTGGTTTGAGTTGCTGGCATAACTCCTCCTTGGTGTTCTGTTGAAATGCGAATTGGATTTTACCGAAAGGAACCCGACCGAAAGCCACAACGTGCGCACGACCGGTGAGCTATTCCCCCTTAACAAAGGGGGCGGCGGCGACAGCGGTCGCGTAGCCGCCCGGGGGTTGTCTTGCACATTGGGGAAAGCCTCACCTCAGTGCATCGTATCTCAAACGGCGCCACGGTTCTTCCCTTCGCCTTCCGTCCTCGCGAGACAACCCCCGCGCCGTCGGCGGCCTCCTTTTCCAAGGGGGGATTTCTTCCACTACCAATACTCAGGCAAAGGCAGCTTCGAAAGCAACCCTCCATCCACCACCAGTGACGTGCCCGAAATGTAGTCCGCATAAGGGGAGGCCAGAAACAACGCAACCTTGGCAATGTCCTCGGCTTTGCCTAAACGCTGCAAGGGAATGGCTTGGGCCATGCGTTTCACGACGGTTTCTGCGTCCGGCATGGTGACGAGAGTTCGGTCCATCATCGGCGTATGGATGCAACCCGGACAAATCGAATTCACCCGAATCTTGTGCTTGCCGAATTCACGGGCCATATCGCGCGTCAGCGAAAGGATGCCTCCCTTGGCGGCGGCATAGGGAGCAACCTGGCCCGTCGTGGCTAACGCCTGAACGGAAGACAGGTTGACGATGCTTCCTTCACCAGACCGGATCATAAACGGAATGGCCTGCTTGGAACAGTAATACACGCTGTTGAGATTCACGGCCAACTGACGGTCCCATTCAGCGGACTCGAATTGCAGAAAATCTTTGTAAAGCTCAACGCCTGCATTATTGATCAGGATATCGATCTGCTTCAAGCTTGCAGCAATCTGCTGAAAAGCCTCGGCGACGTCCTTCTCGACCCCGACATCTGCACGCAGCGCCAAGGCCTGGCCGCCGGCCTGACGGACCATCGCCGCCGTCTCTTCAACGCCCGCCTGATTGACGTCCAGCAAACCTACTGAAGCGCCGTGCTGCGCAAAGGCAATGGCCGTGGCTCTGCCAATTCCCGCTGCCGATCCCGTGACGACTGCGACTTTTCCCTTGAAGTTCATGTTCCCTCAGAATGTTTGAATAGAGGATTCAGAGAGTTGGGTCAACAGATTACTCTGTTCTGGAGATCTGGACATTTTGCTCCCCTCCTTGGCTGAGGAGGGAACTTGTTAGGTTCTCCCTGCCACCCAATGAATCGCACATGATGTACCAAAGTAATACGTGTTGATCCAGACGATTAAGCTGCCCTTAACCCAGGAACCACGCCACTGCTCGGGAGCCAGCGCGACATCTCTGCTCAATCAACATGGAAAGGGGGTGGAACGGCTTCCGCTCCACCCCCAGTTAATCGCTGACAAGGCTCGGCATCCAGAGTGGACCTCCATTTACGGTGTCGGCCGGTCAGGGCCGGCCGAATCGGACCTGCGACGGTCCCCTCAGACAAGCAACCCAGCATCCGCCCTGGACCTCAATCCGGAGATAGGTCGATTCGCTCAGCAGAACGCAAATACTTTGATTTTGTTGGGATCGAGATCTACCAGTGATCCTGTCATCAACTCAGGAATCCTGTCTTAGCAGAGGCCTGGCGTTCTTTGCGTGCTGAACTTCTCTCCCGGACCCGCATCGTAGAGCAAAGGGCGACTTAACTCGACGATGAATCAGATTCACTGAATATCATTTACACTGAATAGGATTCAAATGATAGCGATAGGAATTTGTTTGTCAAGATGTTTCTGGAGGATTTTGTAATGCGTTAGTTACGGGGGGAAGCTGAAGATTTAGCTGGACAAGAGGCGGTTGCTTGGGTAGTGTGGAGTAGCAGCACACTGCCAAGCGAGCGA
>Ga0163150_10000160_pt1 | contig 122330 bp, 104 predicted proteins | sample OliLakLV19P2IB_FD_148628 | JGI IMG/M metagenome (GOLD analysis project Ga0163150, IMG submission 148628) | Freshwater microbial mat bacterial communities from Lake Vanda, McMurdo Dry Valleys, Antarctica - Oligotrophic Lake LV.19.P2.IB | ecosystem: Environmental > Aquatic > Freshwater > Lake >...
TCGGCTCGAGCCTTGCAGCCGTCGAGGCAGCCTTCGAACTTGCCGAAACCTGCGAGCCAAAAGTCCGCGTCGGCGTCCACCTCGGCGACGTCGTAGTCCAGCCCAACGGCGACCTCCTCGGCCACGGCGTCAACGTCGCCGCACGGTTGATGGCGCGCAGCGATCCCGGCGGCGCTCTGGTATCTGGCGCAGTGCGCCAGTCCATTCGTGGACCGATCGCGCAGCGGCTCCAATCGTGTGGGATGTTGAAGCTCGACAAGATGGCCGAGACCATCGAGGCCTTCGCGTTCGCCGCAGCCGCGTCAGCGCAGAAAGGCGTGTTCCTCTCCTACGCACGCGAAGATAAGGCCGTGGCGCGCAAGTTCGCCGAATCGTTCGAACGTGAAGGCCTGTCCGTCTGGTGGGACGTCGCGCTGCGCTCGGGCGACGCCTACGACGAAGCGATGGAAGCCGCATTGAAGTCGGCCAAGGCCGTCATTGTTTTGTGGTCGAAAAAGTCGGTCGACTCCCGCTGGGTGCGCGCCGAGGCCACGCACGCTGATCGAAACAAGACCCTTGTTCCGGCGATGATTGAGCCGTGCGAACGGCCAATCATGTTTGAACTCACACAGACGGCCGAGCTGACGCATTGGGACGGCGCACCCACCGACAAGGCGTGGCAGAGTTTTCTGGCAGATGTGCGCCGCCTGACGGGCAAACTGCGAACGCCGGAACAGGCAAGCGCCCTGCAAGTTCAAAACGTTGTGTCACCGGCTGCAGTCCCAACTGGACCAACAACCAAAGGCGAGAAAGGAGTTCGCCCGGCGCTGGCTGTGCTGCCCTTCACAAACCGCTCGGGCCTGAAGGACGACGACATCTTCGCAATCGGCATGGTCGAGGACATCATCGCCGCGCTCTCGCTCAGTCGCGCGATCAGGATTTTGGCCTCGGGTTCCGCCGCGGCGTTCCGCAATAACGCGGCGGACGTAGCGCAGATCGGCCGTAAGCTTGGCGTGCGCTATCTGATGGAAGGCAATGTGCGCCGCGTCGGTGACAACCTGCGTGTGACGGCGCAACTCCTCGAGGCCGATAACGGCGCAATCCTCTGGACACAGAAATTCGACCGGCCTTTGAGCGAACTTGCAAACCTGCAGGAAGACCTGGTCACGGAAGTTGCCGCGCATTTGGGAACCCAGATCCTGCGCATCGAAATGGAGCGCGCGCTGCGCAAACCCGGAAACCTGAACGCCTGGGAGGCCATGACACGTGCGGCGATGGCCACCGGTCGCGGCTATTGGCCCCTGGCGATCGCGGAAGCGGAAAAAGCGGTTGAACTGGCACCCGACAGTGGCAGCGCGCACGCAACGTTAGCGTTTGCATTGAGCGGCATGGTGTGCTCCGGGCACAAGCTCGAGGACTGGTTTCCCCGCGGCCAAAAACACATTTCGCGCGCACTCGAACTCGATGCCGCCCGTCCTGCGGTATTGTTGTGGGTAGGCTGGGCGCTCGCCTGGTTTGGCAAACCGGAAGAAGGCGTCACCTATGTCGAACAGGCAGCCAGGATCAACCCCAACAATGCCATCGCACAATTGGGACTCGGCGCGATCTACGGCATGCTGAACCGGTTGGACGAGGCTCAACGTGCCCTGCGCGCGCAAGAGGCGCTCTCGCCCCAGTCACCTTACCAATACAACGCGCTGATCTGGGACGCTTTTGTTCATGTAAAGGCAGAAAGATTGCCTTTGGCGCTGACAGCGTTGGATGATTCGCTTCGCCTGATGCCAACCTTCACTGCAGCCCTGCTTTGCAGATCGTATGTTTGCGAATTGTTGGGCCAGGGCGACGCCGCGCATGACAGCGTAAGGCGCCTGCGTGCCCTTGACCCGGCCTGGACCATCGAACGCGGTTTGAGAAACAGCGCACTGTTTTTTCGTAATCATCCAATGAAACCGAAGGTGCTCGCGGCACAGAAGAAAGCGTGGGACGAGACGCCCGTGGACTCGTCCGCTACGTGACAGACACTACCCGCAAACTCGCCACCATCGTGGCCCTCGACGTCGCCGGATACTCCGCGCGGACGGAGGCTGACGAGGCACGCACAACGGCGGAGGTCGCGGCCCTGCGTAAGGTAATCGAAGCGATCGCCGCGAAACACGGTGGCCGCGTCTTCAACACCGCTGGAGACGGCTTCATGCTGGAGTTCGGCTCGAGCCTTGCAGCCGTCGAGGCAGCCTTCGAACTTGCCGAAACCTGCGAGCCAAAAGTCCGCGTCGGCGTCCACCTCGGCGACGTCGTAGTCCAGCCCAACGGCGACCTCCTCGGCCACGGAGTCAACGTCGCAGCAAGGCTAATGGCGCAGTCGGCGCCGGGAGCAGCGCTTGTGTCGGGCGCGGTGCGCCAGACGATCCGCGGACCGCTGCTCGGCAGGCTCATCTCGCGCGGCATGCTGCAGTTGGACAAAATGAATGAAACCATTGAAGCCTTTGCGATGATCGCGGTGAGCGCCACGCCGGTTTCCCCGCCACTGCCAGGACTTGTCATTGTCCAACCGGAAATGGCTGAGGGATCGCCTTATGTCGGCCGGACGCGCGAGCTTGAGCGCATTCGAGATCGCATCGAGAAAGCCAAGCGCGGCGAAGGCGCGCTGCTGCTGTTTTCAGGCGAGGCCGGTGTAGGCAAAACCAGATTAACGCTCGAAGCCGAACGTCTGGCACGCGCGCAGGGGTTTCTGGTGACACGCGGCCACTGCCACGACACGGACTCAGCCCCGCCCTATCAGCCGCTGATCGAGCAGCTCGAACAGGCGCAACGCTTGCTCGGCCCCGACCTGATGCGGCGAAGCATGGGCGAGAATGCCGCCGAACTGGGTAAGCTCATGCCGGAACTGCGCCACCAGTATAGCGACATCCCGGCCTATCCGAACCTGCCACCCGAGCAGGAGCGGCGCTACCTGCTGCACGGTGTGGTCGAATTCCTGGCCCGCAGCGCGCGGGCCAATCCGCTGTTGCTCGTGTTCGAGGATCTGCACTGGGCCGATGAATCAACCTGCATCGTGCTGCGCGACTATGCTGAGCGGTTGAAGAACGAACCTGTGTTGCTCATGGGTACGTACCGCGACGGCGAACTGGCACCCGGCGGTCCGTTCAGCCGGACCTTGCAGAAGATCACGCGCGAGCGCCTGGCGGAAGATATCCGCCTGGGCCGCTTGTCGCCGCGCGAACTCGGCGAACTGCTCATCCGGCGCTTTGACATGGAACCGCCGCAGTCGCTGGTTGATCTCATTTATTCGGAAACCGAGGGCAACCCCTTCTTCATCGAAGAAGTCATTGGCCACCTGCAGGACAGCGGCAAGCTGCTGACCGATGCTGGAAAATTCCGCGATGACATCGAAATCGCCGACACGGAAGTGGCGCGCGGCGTGCGACTGATCATCGAAGACCGCGTCGGGCGGACCAGCGCGCTCTGCCGTGAAATTCTGACATTTGCAGCCGTCGCCGGGCGCCTGTTTCCGTTCGACCTCCTCGTCAAGGCCGAGGCCAAACACAACGAGGACGACATCCTCACCGCTATCGAAGAGGCTGAGGTCAAGCGCCTGATTGAAGATGTCTCGCTAGGCCGTATTGCCCGTTATCAGTTCGTGCACGAGCAGATCCGCCAGACATTGTTGTCGGGCCTCTCCAAACCCCGCCGTCAGCGACTGCATCTGCGTATTGCCGATGCACTGGAGAGCATTTACCCCGGCGCCCTGGATAAATACGCCGGCGAAATTGGTCATCATCTATACCATGCAGGCTCTGCGGCCGATCATCTGCGCACGGTCCATCATCTGAGTGTGGCGGGCGAGCGTGCCATCGATGCACTGGCGTTCGAAGACGCACTGCGCCAGTTGGATCTGGCCTTGAGCGTGCTCGAGGAGCAGGACGAGGCGCAAACTCGCGCACGGCTGCAGGGCCTGCGATCCAGGGCCCTGCACGGCGCCGAGCGCATACCGGATTCACTGGTCGCATTGAAACTCGCAGTCCAGCTGGCGCCCACTCCAGCGGCAAAAGACGAGTTCACCTTCCAGCGCTGCAACATGTTGCTGGAAATCTGGCGCGGTAGTGAAGCACTCGACGATCTGGAAGGGCTACTGGTACGCGCCCGCGAGTCAGGCGATGCCCAACGCGAGTTGAGTGTGCAGCGTTCCGTCGCGCGTGCATACTATGTAATGTCGCTCGATCGGATGGGATTTGCCGAAAAGTCAAAACTGGCCTACGAGCGCACCATCGAACTCGCCCGTCTCCATGGGGCACATAAGATACTAGGCGAATCCCTCGTTGCCACCGCAACGCTTGTCGACTACTGGCCCGATTATCGCGTCCAAGCCAATTCAAACCTCGACGAAGCCGGCGAAATCGCACGCAAGACCGATGACGAAGGCCTCGCAATCGACGTGGCCACGGCGAGCCTGAGCTTTTATCTGCGAGGAGATGCCGCCACCGAAGACGAGCAGGTCCTGAAACGCGCCCTTGCGCTGCGCGATCCAGTTCGGCTCAACGCGCTCTACTTCCGCATGATGTGGTCGACGCTGAGTTCGGCCCGGCTAGTGCGCTGCGTTGAAATCTGCGACGCAGGAATTGAACTTGCCTATCGCATCGGCACGCTGCCGGTGCAGTATCCCACAATCAAAGCGCTCGCATTAATGGAACTTGGCCGTTTCGCCGACGCATGGGACGCACTCGGGAAAGAAATCGCCGATGATGCCCACCGCTTTGGCGCCGCATTGCGGGATTTGGGAAAACTGCAGTACGAAGTTCACGTTGGCGCCTTCGAGGCAGCGCTCGAACGCACGCCCCATGTGATTGCGGAATCCAAGGCACTGGAGCGCGCCTGGATGCTCAACCGCGTTAGCGCACTCCTCGCGGGACTGGCACCGCTCGTTGCAGACGATTCGGCAAAAGTGCTGCGCATTGAAGCCTTGATCGCGGAGACCGGCTTTCCGCCCGGAGCAAGTGGTAAGGCCGCACTTGCATTGGCGAGGGGCAACTTCGCTTTGGCGCGAACCGAGTTAGGCAACAAGGCCGAGTGGTCGAGTGTGAATTTCGTCGTCAGTTCCAGACTAACCCAGATGCAGTTGCTGATTGGTATCGACGCCGCCGAACAACGCTGGCCAAGCGCCCGCGAAACCGCCGCCGCTGCAGTCGCTTTGGCGCGTGAGAAAAACATGAGGCTGTTTCTATGGCGCCTTCTGGGCGAGCAGGCACTGATTGAACAAAAATTGGGGCTGGTGGAAGAAGCATCAGCCAGCCTCGCCGCCGCACAATTCCTACTGACAGAAATCGCAGCCACGATCCTGGACGAGCAACACCGTTCAACCCTGTTGCGCGGCCCCGTTGCCACACGGCTGGGTTTGCTTGCGAACCCGTGATCCGGCAACCACAGCCCCCATCGTCTGCAGCCGCTATCGCGGCGCAGCCACTTTCCCCCGCAAGCGGGGGCAGACAGAAAAACTTGTGTCTTCCTCCGCTTGCGGGGGAAGCCCCTGCGCACACCGAAGCTCTTGCGAAGGTGGGCTGCAGGGGAAGGGAGACTACCCGCCCGCGCGAACCGTATAGTCGCCCCACTTCACCTTCTCCGTGGCAGCGGCGTAGTCGCGCGTGTGGGATGACCAATTTTGGGTGATATGACCCTGCGCGTTTTTGTACCACGACCGGCAATGCGGATCGGCCCAAGTGGTCTTGCTCAGCGCCTCTTGCAGTTCCCGGTTGAAGCGTTCCTGCGCCTGTTGCGTCACTTCCATCGCCGCAACATTTCGCACCTTCATTTCTGATATCGCCTTGACGGTGTACTCAACCTGGCGCTCGAGCATGAACGTAATTGAATTGTGGCCCAAGTTCGTGTTCGGCCCATACAGCACAAACATGTTGGGAAACTTCGCAACTGAGATGCCCAGATAGGCCTGCGGACTTTCTGCCCACTCATCATTGAGGCGCCGCCCGCCTTTGCCCACGACGTCGACCGACCAATGCCAGCCCGTGGTCTCAAAGCCGGTCGCATAAACGATCACGTCGAAGTCGTGCAATTTGCCGTCCTGTGTCTCAATACCCTTGGGCGTGATCCTCGCAATGGCTCCAGTCTCGAGCGCAACATTCGGGCGCATCAATGCCGGATAGTAATCGTCCGTATACAGAATGCGCTTGCAGCCGATCGGATAGTCCGGCGTCAGCTTTTTGCGCAACCCCGGATCACTCACCTGTTCCTCCAGATGGTTGAGCGCGACCCGCGTATAGGCGGCCCTGCCCTCCTTCGTCCAGCTGAACGCCTGCCAGAAAAAATGATCCGCATTCTGATAAACCATGTCCCGTGCCATCATCGCAACATGCGGCACCGTCATCGCAAGTGCCTTTTCTTCTTCTGTGATCGCCCGGTCAAGGCGCGGAACAACCCAGTTTGGCGTGCGCTGAAAAACTGTGAGCTGACCCACTTCCTTCGCAATTTCAGGAATGATCTGCACCGCACTGGCCGCAGACCCGACAATGGCAACACGCTTACCCGCAAGCCTGACCGAATGGTCCCAGCGGGCCGAATGAAATGAAGCGCCCGCAAAACTCTCGCGTCCTTCGATGGATGGAAACTGCGGACGATTCAACTGGCCCAAGGCAGCGACGATCGCATTTGCATCATAAGTCTTGCCGCTTGAGGTCGTCAGCTTCCAAATGGACCGCGTGTCATCCCACACGGCGGATTTTGTTTCCTCGTTAAGCCTCAACTGCGAACGCAAGCCAAAATTATCGGCAAGCGTCTCGGTGTACTGCTGCACCTCTGCCGCTCGCGGATAAATGTGGCTCCACCCCAAACTGGGAGCGAAAGAAAACTGATAGAGCGACACCGGCACGTCGCAACAGCAACCGGGATAGGAATTGTCTCTCCAGGTCCCACCAACTTTGCCAGCCTTCTCAAGGATGACGACATCATCAAAGCCCGCCTCCTTCAGCTTGATCGCAGCGCAAAGTCCGCCCAATCCTGCACCGATAACGGCGACTGATGGATTTTTGTTCATATGCTTCTCCTGAAATTATTCCGCCCGCACTACGTCAACTTTGACCATCGGCTTCTTGCCCCACACATCCTGTACGCCTCGGCGTACGGCACGGCGCACCTCTTCGGCGGTACGCGCGTCATCGTCGGTGCGCCGTCCAAGCCGGGTCTGTGCTTCGATGGCGGCTTCTCCCGCACGCTCCACTGCGCTCTCCGGCAGGCCGCCGCAGATGACCATCGGCTCAGCCGCAGGGCGGCCTTTGTTGTCGAGCACAATTGTCACTGCAACAAAACCCGCATAGGCAAGCCCGCGCCGCTCGCGCATGGCGTTGTCGTTGCCTTGCGTCAGAATGCTTCCATCAAGGTGCAATCGCCCGTGTGGCGCTTCGTCGATGATCGTGGCGGGACCAGGCGCCAACCGCACCACCGAACCGTTCGGCGCATGGATGGCCTGTGGTATCTGCAGGCTCTTGGCCAACCGCACATGCTCCATCAAATGGCGCTCTTCGCCGTGGACCGGTACCGCAATTTGCGGGCGCAACCATGAATACATATCGGCCAGCTCGTCACGCGCCGGATGACCCGACACATGGACCTCGTGATCTTCGGCCGAAATCACTTCAACGCCGCGCATCGCGAAATCATTCTGCAGCTGATGGATGAGCCGTTCGTTTCCCGGTATCACGCGCGAAGAGAATATCACGGTGTCACCAGGCCCCATTGAAACGTGCGGATGATCGCCGACCGCGATCCGCGACAAGGCCGCGCGCGCTTCGCCTTGACTGCCCGTGCACAGATACAAAACCTTATGCGGCGGCAAATTGGCCGCTGACTCTTCATCGATCAGTGGCGGGATGCCTTTCAGATAGCCAGTTTCGATCGCCGCATTCGAGATTTTGTGCATGGAGCGGCCAACAAGGGCGACATGCCGATTAGCAGCCGCACCGGCTTTGATGACCGACTGCATCCGTGCGACGTTTGAGGCAAATGCACTGACCGCAACACGGCCTTTGCACGATGCGATCAAAGCCTCAAGTTTTTTGGCAACATCGGCTTCCGATCCCGAGCGGCCGGGCACAAAAACATTGGTGGAATCGCAGATCGCCGCCAGCACGCCTTCATCACCAGCCCTCCGCAATGCCGCGATATCGGTTTTGCGCCCGACCACAGGATTGGGATCGATCTTCCAGTCCCCCGTGTGAAGCACGGTTCCCAACGGCGTCCGGATAACGATGCAATTCGGCTCCGGGATGGAGTGCGTAATGTCGATGAACTCAAGCTCGAACGGCCCCAGTTTCAACGCCCCGCCCAGCGGCACGACATGCAAAGGCACATCATCCAAAATCCCCGCTTCATCCAGCTTGCCGCGCACAAGTACAGCCGTGAACGGCGTCGCATAAACCGGAACCTTGAATCGTTCCCACAAGTGCCCGACTGCGCCGATATGATCTTCGTGCGCGTGTGTCAGCACGATGCCGAGCAAATTCCGCCGGTGCTCTTCGATGAAACCGGGATCAGGCATGATGACATCGACGCCTGGCGTATCGTCGCCGCCAAACATCACGCCCAGGTCAATCATGATCCACTGCCGCTTGGCCTCAGGTCCGTAGCCATAGAGATTGAGATTCATCCCAATCTCACCCGCGCCGCCCAGGGGCACAAAAACCAACTCATCACCCGGCTTAACTTTGGACGCGCCCTTTGTCATTCGACGGGCTTGCGCGCCAGCGCAGCATTGCGTTGATAGATGTAATTCAGTCCTCGAATTGTCAGGTCGTGATCGACAACTTCGATCGCCTGCGTCGAGTGCCGGAACAAATGTGCCAGGCCTCCGGTGCCAATAACTTTCATAGGCCGGCCGTACTCCGATTTGATGCGCGTGACCAACCCTTCGATCATCGCAATGTAACCCCAAAATACACCGGACTGCATGGCCGGTATCGTGTCCCGGCCTATGACCGACTGCGGACGCTCTACCGCAATGCGCGGCAACTGCGCGGATGCCAGATGCAAGGCCTCGATTGAAAGATTGACGCCTGGCGCAATCACACCACCCTCATAACTGCCGGCCTGCCCAACAATGTCGAACGTCGTGGCCGTTCCAAAGTCGATAACGATCAGATCGCCGCCATAGTCTTTGTAGGCCGCAATCGCGTTGACGATACGGTCCGCGCCGACCGCGCGAGGCCGGTCGGTGTTGATGTCAAGCCCCAGTTCGACCTCAGGATCGCCAATGACAAGGGCAGTTTGGTTGAAAAACTTCGCGCACAAGCGCCGGAGATTGAACAACGCCGGCGGAACCACGCTCGAGATGATCGCGGCCGTAATGTCCTTTGCCTCAACTCCTTCGAGCTGCATCAATTGCATCAACCACACGAAATATTCGTCAGCGGTGCGATTGTCCTTGGTGACCGCACGAAACTGCGCCCGCACCGTCTTGCCGTCATGTACGGCAAAAACGATATTGGTATTGCCTACATCAATCGCCAGAAGCATCAGGCACTCCATCGGCTAACGGAAAAAACACTTCACCAGCCGTAATCGCGCGCCGCGCACCAGAAGGCAAAATCAAACTGAGCGCACCATCAAGCATCAGCGTTTCAATCGTTCCGAAAATTGTTTCGCGTGCCAACCGGACTTCAGCCGGTTGACCCACGCCCGCCGCCACTCCCAGCCAAGACTGCCGGATGGCTTCAAATCCGTTCAATTTCCACATACGAAACCGCGTTTCCCATGCCTGCGCAAGATCGCTCAGCGCTTCCGGCACATCAGGCGCTGCACCATGTGCGTTAACATACGTTGCCGGATAGAGCGCCTCTTGCGGCGCGTGCGCAAGGTTGATCCCGATCCCGGCCGCCAGCCACGGTAATTTACTTGAGCTTTCTTCGCTTGAGGCCTCCAGCAGAATGCCCGCAATCTTCCTGCCTTCAACCAGCACATCATTTGGCCATTTCACCCGGACATGGGCACCCGGAGCCCAGCGCAAGACCACATCATGCACAGCCAGTGCCGCCACAAATGACAATTTCGCAGCCTCAGCCGCCTTGACATCCGGCACCAGCAAAAGCGTCGCCATAAGATTGCCTTCAGGAGAATTCCAGTCACGGCCACGGCGGCCGCGCCCTGCGGTTTGCCGGCGCGCCCAGATCCATGTGGGACCGCGCGCCCCCGCCACCGCCCGCCGCTTGGCCTCCTCGTTGGTGGAATCGATCACACCGAACCCAACCACCGAATAACCCGCGGGCATCTCCGGGGCGCCCATCTAGGGAAACAGGCTTTTCGCAGCAACGCCAGCCGCGTCGGTGACCATAACCGGCGCCACCACAAAGAACATCACCACCGCCGTCGACAACGCCAGAAGTGCAGCGTTGATCGTACTCAGAGGCTTTTCAAACGGCGCTGCTGGTTGATCAAAAAACATCGCCTTGATGATGCGCAAATAATAGTACGCGCCCACAACACTGGTCACAAACCCAATGGCCGCCAACACATACAGTTGCGATTCCACCGCCGCCAAAAAGACATACCATTTCCCCCAAAAGCCCGCGAGCGGAGGAATACCGATCAAACTGAACATCAGGATGGCGAGAAGATACGCGGTCGTTGGATCCCGTTGCGAGAGTCCGGCAAGATCGGAAATATCCTCCGCTGCCTTCCCCTCGCGCCGCATATGCATAATGCATATAAAAGTTCCAACCGTCATCGCTAGATAAATGACGAGATAAGTTAAAACGCCCTGGACCCCTGCCTGACTGCCGGCCGCAAAGCCGATGAGCGCATACCCCATATGACTGATCGACGAATACGCCATCAGCCGCTTGATATTTGTCTGGCCGATGGCAGCGAGCGCTCCCAAAACCATCGATGCGACCGACAGCAGCATAACAATCTGCAACCACGCAGATTCCGCTCCGGCAAACGGTCCGAACACCACCCGCAGGAACAACGTCATCGCGGCGATTTTTGGTGCAGCAGCGAAGAACGCGGTTACCGGGGTGGGTGAGCCTTCGTACACATCGGGTGTCCACATGTGAAATGGCACCGCCGACACTTTGAACGCCAACCCCGCCATCACAAACACCAGGCCGATCATTACGCCAAGCTGCAACCCATTTTCCGAGATCGCCCAGGCAATGCTGGTGAATGAAGTCGTGCCGGTGAAGCCATACACCAGACTGGCGCCATAGAGCAGCATGCCAGACGACAGCGCTCCCAGGACGAAATACTTCAAACCCGCCTCGCTCGACTTGGCGTTGTCGCGCGCAAACGAGGCCAGCACGTACAGCGCCAGGCTCTGCAATTCCAATCCGATATAAAGCACAATCAGATCATTCGCCGAGATCATCGTCAGCATGCCGAGCGTCGCCAGCGTCACCAGCAGCGGATACTCAAATCGCGTCAGTTTTTCTTCGCGCAGATAGTCAATCGACATGAGCATCGCCATCGCCGAACCCGCCAGCACCAGCAATTTCGCAAACCGCGCAAAGGGATCGATGATCAACGAGCCGCCAAAGGCCAGAACCTTCTCTTCGCCCCCGGCCACCACCAGAAACGCAACCAGGCCCAACAAGGCAACACAGCCCCAGGTCACCAGCCCGGTGCGTTTGTCGCCGATAAACACCCCCAGCATCAGAAGCGCCATCGAACCACAGGCGAGCGTGATTTCCGGCAGAACCGCAATCACATCGGCATTGAACTGGACTAAACCCGCAGCGTTCATGGCGCCACTCCCGCGCCGGCATCAGCGGTACTGCGCTTGCCTTCGATGTTGTCGATCGTTGCCTGCACCGCCGGTCCCGTCATGTCAAAAATGGGTTTGGGATAAATTCCGAAATAAAGCGTCGCCACGGCCAGCGGGATGATTACCACTTTTTCGCGCAGATTCATGTCCTTGATGCTCATCAGAGACTGCTTGTCCATCTCACCGAAAATGACCCGGCGGTACAGCCACAACGCATAACAGGCGCTCAAGATTACGCCCGTAGTTGCCAGCAGAGCGACCAGACTATTGGCCTTGTAAGCTCCGACAAGCGCCAGGAACTCGCCCACGAAACCACTCGTGCCCGGCAACCCGACATTTGCCATCGTGAACAGCATGAACAGCGCAGCGTAAACCGGCATACGGTTCACCAACCCGCCATAGGCCTTGATCTCGCGCGTGTGCATGCGGTCGTAGATGACGCCGACACACAGAAAAAGCGCGCCGGACACAAAGCCGTGGCTGATCATCTGCACCATCGCCCCGTCAATACCCTGCCGGTTGAGCGCAAACAAACCCATCGTCACAAAGCCCATATGCGCCACCGACGAATAGGCGATGAGCTTTTTGATGTCTTCCTGCATCAGGGCGACAAGCGACGTGTAGATGATCGCAACTATCGACAGCGCAAACATCATCGGCGCAAAGTCTACCGACGCGTCCGGAAACATCGGCAGCGAGAACCGGATGAACCCGTAACCTCCCATCTTCAACAGAATGCCGGCCAATATGACCGACCCTGCCGTTGGCGCTTCCACATGCGCATCCGGCAACCATGTATGTACCGGCCACATCGGCATTTTCACGGCAAACGAAGCAAAGAAAGCGAGGAACAGCCAAGTCTGCATTTCGGGTGCGAAATTGTAGGCCAGCAACGATGGAATGTCGGTCGTTCCCGCCGTCACATACATCGCCATGATGGCAATCAGCATCAAAACCGAACCAAGCAGCGTATAGAGAAAGAACTTGAACGAGGCATAAACGCGACGCGCGCCGCCCCACACCCCGATGATCAGGAACATCGGAATAAGGCCGCCTTCGAAGAACAGATAGAACAACACCAGGTCCAGTGACACGAACACGCCCGTCATCAACGTCTCGAGCAGCAAAAACGCGATCATGTATTCCTTTACGCGCGTCTCTATCGATGTCCAGCTCGCCAGAATGCACAGGGGCATCAGAAACGCCGTCAGGATCACGAACGGCAACGAGATCCCATCGACGCCCAAATGGTATCGGATCGTGCCACCCAGCCAGGCGTAGTTTTCATCGAACTGAAAACCCGAAAATGAGGGATCAAATTGCGCCCACGCAACCAGCGTCAACCCAAACGTGACCAACGTCGCGAACAGGGAAATCTGCCGCGCCAGCATGTCGCCTGCTTTGCCTTCCTGCGTCATCAGCAGGATCAACAGCACACCCAGAACCGGCATAAACGTTATGAGCGAGAGAAGGAAACTCATTGCCCTCCCCCCGCCATGAACCAGCTGGCAAACAAGGCCACACCAATCAGCATCGCAAAGGCATAGTGATAAACGTAACCGGTTTGCAGGCGAACCACCTGCTTGGTCCAGTCAACAATGCCCGCTGAAATACCATCCGGCCCAAAGCCGTCGATAATTGTCCCGTCACCGACTTTCCAGAGCTTGTATCCCAGCCATTTCGCAGGGCGTACAAATAGAAAGTCGTAGAGCTCGTCGAAATACCACTTGTTGTAGAGGAACAGATAAAGCGGACCCCGCTTCGCCGCCATCAGTGCCGGCCATTCCGGATGATCAATATAAAAGAACCACGCCGTCGCAAAGCCGATGAGCATCACCGCCGCCGGCGCAAAGATAACCCAATCCGGCACGTGATGGCGCGCCTCGAGCGCTGTGTGTTCATGCACATTGACAATCGCCCCGCGCCAGAACTCAGCCTGATCGTGCCCGATGAACTGGCCTTCGAACATCAGACCCGCCAGCACCGCACCTGCCGCAAGCACCACCAACGGAATCAACATGACCGGCGGTGAATCATGAATATTCTCCAGAGTGTGCGGATCGCCCCGATATTTGCCGTGGAAGGTCATGAACACCAGGCGCCACGAATAAAATGACGTCATCCCGGCCGCTAAAATTCCCATCGCGAACGCATAGGATCCCACACCGGAGTGGGCTGCAAACGCGCTCTCGATGATCGCGTCTTTCGACCAAAACCCAGCCAGGAAAGGAAATCCGGTCAATGCCAGAGTACCGATCAACATCAGCATGTAGGTGTAAGGTATCATCTTGCTGACCCCGCCCATCCGGCGCATGTCCTGTTCGTCTTTCAGCGCGTGGATGACCGACCCCGCCCCCAAAAACAGCAGCGCCTTGAAGAAAGCATGCGTGAACAGATGAAACATCGCCGCCTGATAGGCGCCGACACCTGCTGCAAAGAACATGTAACCCAGCTGCGAACACGTCGAATAGGCGATCACGCGCTTGATGTCATTTTGAAACAGCCCGACAGTCGCGGCAAAAAACGCCGTCGTCGCGCCAACCACCGTCACCACTTCAAGCGCTGTTGGCGCCAACTCGAACAGCGGCGAGCAACGGCAAACCAGAAACACACCCGCCGTCACCATCGTCGCCGCATGGATCAGCGCCGAAACAGGAGTTGGCCCTTCCATTGCGTCCGGCAGCCACGTGTGCAGCATGAATTGCGCTGACTTGCCCATCGCGCCCATGAACAACAGCAGACAGATGGTGGTTAGAATGTCGACGTCATAGCCCACGAAATTGAAGGTCTTGCCCGCAAACCCTTTGGCCGCCTGGAACACACCAGGTGCCGCCTCACTGCCGAAATCGAGCGTTCCAAAAACAAAGAAGATCGCCATGATCCCAAGCGCGAAACCAAAATCTCCAACGCGGTTGACGACAAACGCCTTGATCGCCGCCGCATTGGCCGACGGCTTTTTGTACCAAAACCCGATCAGCAAATAGGAACAGAGCCCCACACCTTCCCAGCCAAAGAACAGCTGAACGAAATTGTCCGAGGTCACCAGCGCCAGCATCGCAAAAGTGAAAAGCGACAAAAAGGCGAAAAAACGCGGCCGATGCTCATCGTGGTGCATGTAACCGATGGAATAGACATGCACGAGCGAAGACACACCCGTCACCACCACCAACATCACCGCCGTCAAAGCATCTATCCTGATCGCCCAATCAACCTGCAAGGTGCCCGAATCGAGAAACGGCAACAACGTGATCAGTTCAGGCTTGCCCGCTTCGATCCGCGGCAGATCAAACAGAAACGCACCCACAGACAGCAGCGCGGAAATACAGAGCAAAATGGTCGACGTATACTCAGCCGCATGCTCACCCAGCCGCTTGCCCATCAAGCCCGCAAGAATGGCACCAAAAAGCGGCAAAAGAAGAATGGCCTGGTAGATCACTTTGCCGCCTACCCCTTCATGATGTTGACGTCTTCAACCGCAATCGTGCCCCGATTGCGGAAATAGACGACGAGAATGGCAAGACCGATCGCGGCCTCAGCTGCAGCGACGGTCAGCACCAGCAGTGCAAACACCTGGCCTGTGAGGTCATGCAGGAATGATGAGAACGCCACCAGATTGATATTGACCGACAGCAAAATCAATTCGATCGACATTAGGATGATGATGATGTTCTTGCGATTGATGAAAATGCCGAAAATGCCGATCGTAAACAGCGCCGCTGCCACCGTCAGATAGTGCTCAATTCCGATCGCAGCCATTACAAACCCTCTCCTGGCCGGACCTTGCGCAGCTCAACCGCTTGCGCCCGCGTCCGCCCGACTTGCGCCGAGGCACTTTGGCGTTTGACGCCCTCGCGTTGGCGCAAAGTCAGGACAATGGCCCCGATCATGGCAACCAGCAAAATCATGCCCGCACCCTGAAACACGTAAACATAGTCGGTGTAGATGATGTGCCCCAGCGCTTCGGTGTTGGTCACGCCCGTGGGTGTCGGGTGCTGGGCGACAGTCTGCGCACTTGGCATAACAATCCAGCCCGCGCCAACGGCCGCCAACTCGCCAAAGAACACGACGCAAATGATGATCCCCATGGGCGCGTATTGCAGAAAACCCTGCCTCAACTCCGTGAAATCGATGTCGAGCATCATCACCACAAACAGGAACAGCACGGCCACGGCGCCCACATAGACAACGACAAGCACCATCGCCAAAAACTCGGCGCCCAGCAGCACAAACAACGCTGCCGCGTTGAAAAACGACAGGATCAGAAACAGCACCGAGTGCACCGGGTTGCGCGCGCTCACAACCAACAGCGCCGATAAAATCAGCACCGTCGCAAAAACATAAAAGGCGATTGTCGCCACCAGCACGTCAGTTCGTCCTTTCGAATGCGCCTCTAACGGTAGGGCGCGTCCAGTTCCAGATTCTTGGCAATCTCACGTTCCCACCGGTCACCGTTCGCCAGCAGCTTAGCCTTGTCGTAGAGCAGTTCTTCGCGTGTTTCCGTTGCGAACTCGAAGTTAGGTCCCTCAACGATAGCGTCCACCGGACACGCCTCCTGGCATAACCCGCAATAGATGCACTTCACCATGTCAATGTCGTAACGCGTCGTGCGGCGTGAGCCGTCATCGCGCGGCTCCGCTTCGATGGTGATCGCCTGGGCCGGGCATACTGCTTCGCACAATTTGCAGGCGATGCAGCGCTCTTCACCGTTGGCATAGCGGCGCAAGGCATGCTCGCCACGAAAACGCGGGCTGAGCGGGCCCTTCTCGAACGGATAGTTGAGCGTGAGCTTTGGCCGGAACAAGTACTTCGTCGCCAGCCAGAAGCCGGAGAGAAAATCGACCATGAAGAACATTCTGAACAGACGGGTCATAGCGGATCTCAAGGCAACTTGTCGAAGGCAAGCAGATACCCCGCCGTCACCACGACCCAGACAAGCGATAGGGGAAGAAAAAACTTCCACCCAATCCGCATCAACTGATCATAGCGATAGCGCGGCACGATGGCCTTCACCATCGCAAACAGAAAGAAAATCGCCCAGATCTTGATGATGAACCAGACAACGCCGGGCAGATACGTGAACGGTGCAATCTCAAAGGGCGCATGCCATCCGCCGAGGAAAAAGATGGTCATCATCGCGCACATCAGCACGATGCTCACATACTCTGACAGCATGAACAGCAGATAGGGTGTCGACGAATACTCGACCATGAAACCGGCGACGAGTTCGGACTCGGCCTCCGGCAGATCGAACGGCGGGCGATTGGTTTCGGCAAGGGCGGAAATGAAAAAAACAACGGCCATCGGAAACAGGTGGCCGAACAGATACCAGTGCTGCAGTCCACCTTCCTGAGCGGCCACAATTTTCGATAGATTTAGCGACCCCGCCGTCAACAGCACGGTGATGATCACGAACCCGATCGACACCTCATACGACACCATCTGCGCTGCTGAGCGAAGCGCACCCAGGAACGGATATTTGGAGTTCGATGCCCAACCGCCCATAATGATGCCGTAAACGCCCAGCGACGACACTGCGAAAATATAGAGTACGCCGACATTGATATCGGCAAACACCCAGTGCTCCGCCACCGGCACAACGGCCCAGGCGCCAAGTGCCAAAGTCGTCGTAATCAACGGTGCCAGCAGAAACACGCCCTTGTTCGCACCGGAAGGAATGACTAACTCCTTGAAGACAAACTTGAACAAATCTGCGAACGACTGCAGCAATCCATAAGGACCCACGACATTGGGGCCCCGGCGAAGATGCACCGCCGCCCACACCTTCCTGTCGAACAGCAAAATGAACGCGATCATGATCAACAGCAGGACGATGAACATCAGCATCATCGCCATCAGACCTACCACGTCCAGAACCACGTGGTTCGCCCAGTAGAAATCGTGGAACCAGGTTTGAACTCCTGCCATCGCCCTACTCCGCCGCCGCCGCAAGGCGCGGCTTGACGAACAGCGCACTGCACTCGGCCATCACCTGGCTCGCGCGCGCGATCGGGTTCGTCAGATAGAAGTCCTTCACCCCATACTCGAACGGCGCGTTGGCAATAGTGCCTGCGATACCGATACTGGCCCAGACCGGCGCGTCAGCCCCCGGACAGGTTGGTGCGCGATCAAGCGCCGTCCAGGACGGTGCATCGTTGAGCATGGCCTGGCGCAACGCATTGAGATCGTCATAGGGCAATTTCTTGCCAACGACATCCGACAGCGCCCGCAGAATGGTCCAGTCCTCACGCGCCTCGCCCGGTGGAAAATTCGCACGCTTTGAAAGCTGCACGCGCCCTTCAGTGTTAACATATGTTCCGTGCTGCTCGGTGTAAGTGGCGCCCGGCAAAACAAGATCAGCGCGGTGGGCGCCCGCGTCGCCGTGGGTTCCTTGATAGACGACAAAAGCCTTGCCCAGACGATTCATATCAATCTCGTCGGCGCCCAGCAGATAGATAAAATCCATCTCGCCGCGTGAAGCCGCGTCCAGAATAGCGACTGTGTCTTTGCCGCCTTTGTGCGGTACAAAACCTACGTCCAGCGCACCCACACGCGCGGCTGCCGTGTGCAAAACGTTAAAGCCGTTCCAGCCACCATCGCCTGCAGGCCCAATCATACCGCTATTGCGCGCGATCTGCGCGCATGCGGCCAGTATCGCGGCGCCATCAGGCCGCGTCAGCGCCCCTTGGCCCAGAATAAGCATCGGATTCTTGGCGTTTCTTAAAACATCAAAAGCGCTGTGTTTACCCGCCGCAATATCAGCCAGGTCTGCAGGATTGTTATCAAGTTCGGTCACCCGGTAGGTCAGATCAACCAGCGGCCCCATACGCATGATCTTCAGGTCATTGCGCAACCAGGCCTTGCGAATCCGTGCATTGATGATCGGTGCTTCCCAGCGCGGGTTGCTTCCCACCAGCAGCAACGCGTCGGCGGTCTCGATCCCGGCGATTGTCGTATTGAACAAATAACCTTGCCGTGGACCATGACCAAGCTTCGCACCATCCTGGCGGCAATCAAGACTGGCCACGCCAAGCGACACCATCAAGTCCTTAAGCGCCTTGACCGCTTCGGTGCTGACCAAATCACCAACAAGGGCTGCCATCCGCTCCGGCCGCACCGTACGAAAGCGATCCGCTATCACGGCAAGCGCTTCGTACCAAGTCGCTGGCTGCAACTTTCCGCCTTTGCGAATATATGGCGTGTCCAGCCGCTGACGCCGCAGCCCATCCCAGACAAAGCGTGTCTTGTCCGATATCCACTCCTCGTTGACCTCTTCGTTGACCCGCGGCAGAAACCGCATGACTTCGCGCCCACGCGTATCGACGCGGATTGCAGAGCCCACCGCGTCCATCACATCGATGGAGTCGGTCTTGGTCAGTTCCCACGGCCGCGCATTGAACTTGTAGGGCTTCGACGTCAACGCGCCGACCGGACACAGATCAATCACGTTCCCCGACAGCTCCGAGGACAGGGCCTTCTCAAGATAGGTGGTAATTTCCATGTCTTCACCGCGCCCGGTGGCGCCGATGTCGTCGACGCCCGCGACCTCGGCCGCGAAGCGAACGCAGCGGGTGCAATGGATGCAGCGGTTCATGCTCGTGTTGATCAAGGGCCCCATGTATTTGTCGGTTACAGCCCGCTTGTTCTCATCATAGCGATTGAAGTTGGCGTGCCCATACGCCATCGCCTGATCCTGCAAATCGCACTCCCCACCCTGGTCACAAATCGGACAGTCCAGCGGGTGATTGATCAGCAGGAACTCCATCACCCCTTCGCGCGCCTTTTTCACCATCGGCGAAGCTGTATTGATGACGGGCGGCTCACCGTTTGGACCCGGCCGGCAATCACGAACACCCCACGCGCAAGACGCAACCGGCTTCGGCGACCCCTTCAGCTCGACCAGACACATGCGGCAATTGCCGGCAATCGACAGGCGCTCGTGATAACAAAACCGCGGAATCTCAGCGCCCGCCGCTTCACATGCCTGCAGCAACGTGAAGTCGGGCGGAACCTCAATCTCTTTTCCATCGACGATGAGTTTGGTCATGACCTCACTCCGCCGCGATCAGCGCGGACTTGCCCGCGCGCTTGGCGTTGATACGCCGCTCCACCTCTGGCCGGAAGTGGCGCAACAATCCTTGAATGGGCCACGCGGCCGCATCGCCGAGTGCACAAATTGTGTGACCCTCGACCTGGTAGGTGACTTCCAGCAACAAATCGATTTCCTTTGGCTCGGCGTCGCCCGTAACCAGACGCTCCATCACCCGCCACATCCAGCCCGTACCCTCACGGCAAGGCGTGCACTGGCCGCAGGATTCGTGCTTGTAGAACCGCGCCAGTCGCGCGATCGCCCTAACAACATCGCACGATCGATCCATCACGATCACTGCCGCCGTTCCCAAACCCGACTTCACGTCGCGCAAACTGTCGAAATCCATCAGTACTGTGTCGCAAGTGACCTTGGGCAACAGCGGCACCGATGAGCCGCCCGGAATGATCGCAAGCAAATTATCCCAACCGCCGCGCACCCCGCCCGCATGACGCTCGATCAATTCGCGCAGAGGAATACCCATTTCCTCTTCAACGTTGCACGGTTTGTTCACGTGCCCTGATATGCAAAAAACTTTTGTACCAGTATTGTTGGGACGTCCAAGCGCCGAGAACCATCCAGCTCCGCGTCTCAGAATTTCAGGCGCAACCGCAATGGACTCGACATTGTTGACCGTCGTCGGGCATCCATAGAGCCCGACATTGGCCGGGAACGGCGGCTTCAACCGCGGCATACCCTTCTTGCCTTCAAGGCTTTCAAGCAGCGCCGTTTCTTCGCCGCAAATATAGGCGCCGGCGCCGTGATGCACATAACAATCGAAGTCCCACCCGGACCCGGCAGCATTCTTCCCGAACAGCCCCGCGTCGTAGCACTCCTGAATGGCCGCATCCAGGCGCTGATACTCACGCCGGAACTCCCCGCGCACATAAATGTAACACGCATGTGCGCCCATCGCGAACGATGCGAGCAAACAGCCCTCGAGCAAAGTATGCGGATCGTGCCGCATGATGTCCCTGTCTTTGCACGTGCCAGGTTCGGACTCGTCCGCATTGACGACCAGATAGGACGGGCGACCATCTGAAACCTTTGGCATGAACGACCACTTGAGCCCCGTGGGAAAGCCCGCACCGCCACGCCCGCGCAATCCCGAGGTCTTCATTTCGTTGATGATCCAGTCGCGTCCCTTTTCGATCAGCGCCTTGGTCCCATCCCAATTGCCACGCTTGCGCGCACCGGCCAGCCGCCAATCATGCACGCCATACAGGTTTGTAAAGATGCGATCCTTATCGGCGAGCATATGAAACACCACTCATGACTTCACATCCAATAACGTCATCGGCCCACCCTCGGGAGCCGAATTCTGCCGTCCAATCTGCGAGCCAGGCTTGACCGGACGGCCAGCACGCAGATCGTTGATCATTCCTTCCATGCGCGCGCCATCCAGATCTTCATAGAAATCGTCGCCGATCTGAACCACCGGTGCATTCACGCAAGCGCCCAGGCACTCAACTTCCATCCATGACAGCTTCCCGTCATCCGAAACGGTTTCGGCGTGCGCATGAATGTGTTTCTTGCACGCGGCCACAACCGCCTCCGACCCGCGCAGCCAGCACGGGGTGGTCGTACACACCTGGATCAGATGTTTGCCAACCGGCTTGAGGTTGAACATCGTATAGAACGTCGCGATTTCCAGCACGCGGATAGGCGACAGACCCAACATCCCGCCGATCACGCGCATCATCGGTTCTGTGACATGTCCGCCATTCTGTTCCTGTGCGCGCCACAACAGCGGCACTATGGCCGAGGCTTGCTTGCCCTCAGGATATTTTTTCATCTGCTTGTGTGCCCACGCCTGATTGTCTGGCGTGAATTCAAAACTAGCAGGCTGATCGGGCGCGAGGCGGCGCAGGCTCAACGGTCGACCTCCCCGAATACGATATCCAACGAGCCCAGGATCGCCGAAACATCTGCAATCATGTGTCCCTTGCAAAGGAAATCCATCGCTTGCAGATGTGCGAACCCCGGCGCGCGGATCTTGCAGCGATACGGCTTGTTTGAACCGTCGCTGATCAGATAGACGCCAAACTCACCCTTCGGGGCTTCAACGGCTGCATACACTTCACCAGCCGGCACGTGATATCCCTCGGTATAGAGCTTGAAATGATGGATGAGCGCTTCCATGGATTGCTTCATGTCGGCGCGCTTGGGCGGAACGACTTTGCCTGAACCCTCGTGTACGGCGCCTTTTGGCATCCGTTCAATGCACTGCTTCATGATCTTCACCGACTCGCGCATTTCTTCCATGCGGCAAAGGTAACGGTCATAGCAGTCCCCGTTTTTCCCAACGGGAATGTCAAACGAAAGATCGGAATAACACTCATAAGGCTGCGCGCGCCGCAGATCCCACGCCAGACCTGAGCCCCGCACCATGACCCCGGAAAAACCCCAATCAATCGCATCCTGCGCCTTGACCACACCGATATCGACATTGCGCTGCTTGAAGATGCGATTGTCGGTCAACAAGGTTTCGATGTCGTCGATGACGCGGGGGAACTGCTCGCACCACTTGTAAATGTCGTCGAGCAACGCTTGCGGCAAGTCCTGATGCACGCCACCCGGCCGCACATACGCTGCATGCATCCGCGAACCGCTGGCGCGCTCATAGAATACCATCAACTTCTCGCGTTCCTCAAAACCCCACACAGGCGGCGTCAGGGCGCCAACATCCAACGCCTGCATGGTGGTGTTCATGATGTGATTGAGAATTCTGCCGATCTCGCTGTACAGCACGCGGATATACGACGCGCGCGGCGGAATCGTAATACCGCAAAGCCTTTCGACCGCAAGGGCAAACGCATGCTCCTGGTTCATTGGCGCGACGTAGTCGAGCCGGTCGAAATACGGCAAAGCCTGCAGATATGTCTTGTGCTCGATCAGCTTTTCGGTGCCACGATGCAACAGGCCAATATGCGGATCAACGCGCTCAACCACTTCACCGTCAAGCTCAAGCACCAGGCGCAAAACGCCATGCGCGGCCGGATGTTGCGGCCCGAAATTCAACGTCATGTTCCGGGTTTTCGGTTCGGGGGCGGCAGTCATGGCTTGGTGCCCTTTTCATCGCCAGGAAGAATATATTTGGCCCCTTCCCACGGCGACATAAAATCAAACTGGCGAAAATCCTGAATCAGTTTCACCGGCGCATACACCACGCGCTTTTGCTCGTCATCGTATTTGGCTTCGACGAAGCCCGTGAGCGGAAAGTCCTTGCGCAAAGGATAACCGGAAAAACCATAATCCGTCAGAATGCGCCTGAGGTCGGGATGATCTGAAAACTGAATGCCATACATGTCGAACGCTTCACGCTCAAACCAGTTAGCCGCAGGCCACACGCCAATTGTGGAAGGCACCGCGACCTGTTCATCGGTTTCCACTTTGATGCGGATGCGTTGATTCCGGTGCATGCTGAGCAGGTGGTAGACAACATCGAAACGTCTCGCCCGCTCGGGAAAATCAACGCCACAAATGTCTATGAGTGTCGAAAACCTGCAGGCCGGGTCATCCCTCAGGAACAGCAGCAACCCGATCAACGTATCAGGCACAGCGGTGACAGTCAGTTCACCAAAAGTCATACTGGCCGTGAGCCCGAAACCACTGCGCTTGTCGAGTATATGCTCACTGAGGGCTTTGAGGTCGTGTTTCATACGGGTCCTCAGCGGATAATGTTGCCGGTGCGGCGGATTTTTTTCTGCAGCAACATCACGCCGTACACCAGTGCTTCAGCGGTCGGGGGACAACCGGGGACATAAATATCGACCGGTACGATCCGGTCGCAACCACGCACGACAGCGTACGAGTAGTGATAATACCCGCCGCCATTCGCGCACGACCCCATCGAGATCACATAGCGCGGCTCTGGCATTTGGTCATAGACTTTGCGCAACGCAGGGGCCATTTTGTTGGTCAACGTGCCCGCAACGATCATCACATCGGACTGGCGTGGCGACGCGCGCGGTGCAAAGCCAAAGCGCTCCAGATCGTAGCGCGGCATGTTGGCCTGCATCATTTCGACCGCGCAGCACGCCAGGCCGAATGTCATCCACATCAGCGAACCCGTGCGCGCCCAGGTAATCAGTTCATCGGCACGCGCCACCAGGAATCCTTTTTCATCCAGCGCTTCCCGCGCGCTCAAAAAGAACGGATCACTGGGATCAACTGGCGCCGCACCTTCAACACTTGCGCGCGCAGCACCATAGGCCGGTGGCCGGGTCACTCCCATTCAAGCGCCCCCTTTTTCCATTCGTAGATGAAACCGACGGTCAGAATTCCCAGAAACGACATCATCGACCAAAAACCAAAGACCCCGATGTCGCCCAACGTGATCGCCCACGGGAACAGAAACGTCACTTCCAGATCGAAGATAATGAACAAGATCGCGACAAGGTAAAATCGCACGTCGAACTTCATGCGCGCATCGTCGAAGGCGTTGAACCCGCATTCATAGGCTGACAGTTTTTCCGGATCAGGCCTGTAAGGTGCGATCAGCAGCGGCAGCACCATCAGCACCAGCGCCAGCACGCCAGATAGCCCAAGAAACAGGATAATCGGCAGATAGTCAGAAAGAATATCGGTCATCTGGTTCAAGCTCAGACCAATCCGCGCCAGTCAGCCGCGCATCAAGGTTCAGCCCCCTTCGAGTGGTAGCTTGCGAGCCCGTCGCCCGCCGGAGAGTCGCACAAATCATTCTATTTCCGCCCGGAAACTAAAGATTGTGCACCGCAAAGCAAGCACTTTGGCGTGTGCAAAGTGCGACAGTTCGGGAGGAAAGTTGAAGCGGAGACGATGGGGGGCCGTGGTGCGTGGCAGCCTTCGCAAGCGAAGGCTGGCGGGAGCGACGGGGCTCGAACCCGCGACCTCCGGCGTGACAGGCCGGCGCTCTAACCAACTGAGCTACGCCCCCGCAAAGGGCAAACGAGCGGCCTGGTACAGTCTGGCCGCCGAAGAGCGGTGGGTGTACTGAACACATCCCCGAGTGTCAAGCAAACCCCAAGGAATCTGTAAATAGCACCATGGCCGAGACCTACAAGGAACCCGACAAAATCAAGCAATACATGGCATCCTTTGAGGCGAACCTCGAGAAGGCGACCGGGAAAACCCTTGCGCAGTGGGTCAAAATCGCCAAGACCTGTCTACACGAAAAGACCGGGGAGCGCCTGAAGTGGTTCAGGAACGTCCACGGTCTGGGCATGTCCAGGGCGGGCCTAGTTTTGTGGCGCGCTTTTGGCGAAGGCTCCCTTGGTGAAGAAGACCCAAACAAGCTCGTCGATGCGCTCTTTTCCAAGTCCTTTGCCAACCAACGACCCCTGTACGAAAAAATCGCCGGCTTTGCTGCCAAGCTCGGCAAAGGCACATTGAGTCCACGAAAAACCTACGTGGCACTCTACCGGTTGAAACAATACGGAGCGGTCAAACCCAGCAAGCAAGGTCTGCTCCTGGGTATTGCGCTGCGAAGCTTTCCAAAAAACCCAAAGCTTATCGAGACCAAGGCCTTGGGTGGCGCAGACCGCATCAAGCGCGCTTTCGTTCTTGAAACAGCCAGGGATTTCGATGCAAACGTAAAAGCACTGCTGCAGGCCGCTTACGACGAAAACTGAGGAAAGCCAGTCTCGATGAGCCAGATCTTCCAAACCGTGGATCGCAAACTGTTCATTGCGGGTCAACTCGTCGCCGCCGCCGGCCCCGGCGACTACGCCGTTATCGATCCCGCGACAGAACAACGCTATGGATCTGTTGCGGAATCCACGCCCGACGAAATTGACAGTTCGATCGAAATCGCAGGCCGCATTCAAAAACAGTGGTGGCGCGGGCTCTCCGGTCTCGAACGGGCGCAAAAACTTCACGAGGTCGCGCAGAATCTAAAGGCCCTGCAGCCAAGGCTGGCCGAAGCACTCACGCGCGAAATGGGCAAGCCCTACAAAGAATCGATGGACGAAGTCAGCTGGACTATCAGCGCCTTCGACTATTACGCGGAAATTGGCCGGCACGAGATGGGCCGAATCTATGCGCCTTCAGTAGCCGGTCAGTTGCATTGTTCCATCAAAGAGCCGCTGGGCGTAGCCGTCCTCATCATGCCCTATAACTACCCCCTGCTCTTGCTTGCCTGGCAAGCAGCGGCCGCACTCGGTGCAGGCAACGCCGTCATCGTCAAGCCGTCCGAGATCACGTCGCTTTCAACCCTCTTGATGATGGAAGCCTTCGCACCCTTGCCGGAGGGTCTTGTCCAGTGCCTCACCGGCGGACCCAAAGTCGTGACACGACTTCTCGAAAGCAATGGCACGCAATGCGCCGCGTTCACTGGCACCGTGGCCACCGGCCAGATCATTGGCCGCATGTGCGGCGAGCGTTTCAAACCCGTGTTGATGGAAACCTCCGGCAATGACCCGTTCATTGTTATGCCCTCCGCCCCGATTGACATCGCAGTCCGAGGTGCCGCCTTCGCGTCGTTTATCAATTGCGGTCAGGTCTGCACTTCGGCAGAGCGACTCTATATTCACCACAAAATCTACGATGAGTTCGCCGACAAACTCGCGCGCGAAGCCAGGAAGCTGCGCATCGGCAACGGACTGGACAGAGTCGACCTCGGGCCTATGGCAACCAGCGCCTCCCGTGATCGCTACGAAGCCATCCTCAAACGCGCCATCGACGCCGGCGCCCAACCCATCGCAGGCGGCAACCGTCCTTCGGAGTTCAATCGCGGCTGGTTCGTGGAACCGACGGTTCTGATGAACGTCAAACCCGGGATGGACATCGTCAACAGCGAAAGCTTCGGTCCCGTCGCACCGCTGGTAAAAGTCGACGACTTCGACGAGGCGATAGAACTCGCCAATCAATCCGAGTATGGCCTGGGCGCAAACATTTACACCATGAATCTCGAACAGGCGATGCGCGCCGTCGATGAAATCGACTGCGGCATGGTCTGGGTCAACAACCCGCTTCTCGACAACGACGCCGCCCCGTTCGGCGGCCGCAAGCGCAGTGGCGTTGGCCGCGAACTGGGTTCGGAAGGCCTGGAACAATTCCGCTCAACAAAATTCGTTGTCATCAATCCCAGCGCCACGCCCGAAGACGCATCCTGGTTTCCTTACGCCGACGATGCCGCCTTTACCGGCAAGAGATAAATCGTGCGTCTCTATCACGACGCGCTCTATGACTGGTCGCAGCCTGTCGAAAGTCTCTGGGAAACGGATCGCCCTTCGCTCCCGGCCCCCGCCGTACCTGGGCTTGAAACCGATGAAACCGCCGACGTCGCCATAATCGGCGGCGGTTACTGCGGACTATCCGCCGCCTATCATCTGGCACGCGCCGGGATCGATGTGCGCGTTCTGGAAGCCGGTGCCATCGGCTGGGGCTCCTCGGGCCGCAATGGAGGCTTTTGCAGCATCGGCGCCTCATTCCTGGGGCCAGCAGAACTCAATGCGATTTACGGATCAGACGAAACCCTGGCGTTTTACCGCAGCCTCATCGACGCCGTGCGCCTTGTCGGCGAGCTCGCCCAAGAAGAACGCATCGACTTGAGGAAACAGGGCAACGGCGTCTGGACGTTCGCGCACAAACCCAATCGGTTCATGGAACTGCAAGCCCAAGCGGACCTCATGACGAAACTGGGTGTCGGCGCGAAGGTCGTTTCAGCGAGTGAATTTGAAAACCGGGCCTTCGCCTGCACCGAGCAGCTCGGCGCCCTTTTCGAGCCCGTAGGCTTCGGCCTGCACCCCCTCTCCTATTGCCTGGGCCTCGCCGATGCAGCCACGAGACGAGGCGCGCATCTTCATGCCCACTCGCGAGTATTGTCATGGCACCGCGAGAACGGTGCACATCGCCTTGTAACCAGCCAAGGTTCCCTCCGCGCCAAGCGTGTCATTGTCGCCGCCAACGGCTGGCTGCCTGAAGATCTTGTACCAGAACTTTATGGACGTTCATTGCCTGTCATGTCGAACATCGTCTCTACCCGTCCACTCTCCAACGCCGAGCTTGCCAATCAAAGTTGGCGAACACAATCACCCGCCTCCAACACCCGAGCTCACCTGGCTTATCTCCGTATGCTCCCCGGCAACCACTTGATGTATGGCGGACGCGGTGACACTACAGGTTCGCCGTCCGGGCTAGTCGCGATGAGTTCGCTCCTGACCAAACGCCTGGCAAGAATGTTTCCCGCATTCGCCGGTGCAGAAATCACCCATAGCTGGCGCGGCTTAATCTCAGCCACCCGACGCATGACACCAGCAATAGGAGAGCTGGAATCCGACCCCTCTGTATCCTACGCTTTCGGCTGTCACGGCAACGGCGTCGCCTTCATGACCTGGGCCGGCCGCGAACTCGCAAACCGAATCACGGGAATATCCCGCGATCTACCTGCACCCCTGCGCGGCCTGCCACCAAAATTTCCCATACCGGCACTCCGCCTATGGGCCTTGCGTCTCATGCTCCTGCGCGCGCGCATCGGGGATGAGTTATGATCCCTTTTCTCCGGTCAGCCGCGCCTCGGCGGCGGCGATCATCGCCTTGAAGCGCGGGTCGTCGCGGAGCGAATCGAGGTCCGGATCGGCCTTGGCGTGATTTAGGAAGTCGATCCCCGTCGTCGCGAGAAAGGGGCCTAACAGTTCGAGCGCGGAGTCGGTCTCCTTCAAATCGCGAGCAGTAGCGCACGCAAAGTTAAAGCGCATGTTCATATTGCCGGGATCGATCAGAAGGGCGCGCGCCATCCATTCCTTGGCGCGCTCAACCTGCCCAAGAGCCGCGAGAGCGTTAACACCAAAACCCATGGCCGCACCGTTGCTTTGATCCTGCGACACAGCCTTTTCGACGCGAGCCAATGAAATTTGCGCCGCACGTAGGCTGGCTTCGGAATTGCCGACTGCGGCGTAGCAGCCGATCAACATTCCTGCCGAATGAAAATCGCTTTCCATGAGCGCCGCAGCCATTTCAAAAAAGCGAATAGCGTCCTCCAGCCGGCGCTGTTTGTAGCACAAATAGGCGGCCACCCTGTTGACCTCGTAGCACTCTGGATCCAAACGAAGGGCTGCCGCGAGTTCCGAGGATGCCTCGTCCGGGCGACCATCTTCGTACGAGATCAACGACTTTACGGCATGGGCCTCGGGCAGATTGGAATCGAGCGCCAGCGCCCGGTTTACAGACGCCAAACCGCCGTCACCCATTGCGCCAAAAAGGTAGCGCTGCATATTTTGCGAGAGAGCCATGAGCGCCCAGGCACGCGCATAGCCGGAATCGATTTCGGTGGCGCGGCCGCACAGGCGGATGATCGCTTCTTCCCGGCGCGCATCACCCCAATTACCGGTGACGTAGTATTGGCGCGCCATGAGATAGAGATTGTAGGCATCGACGCTTTCCGTGCCGCGATTTTCGATGGCTTTCTTTTCTTCCGGCAGCAGCTTGAGCTTCAGCGCCTTGACGATGGCCTCGGAGATTTCGTCCTGCAGGGCGAAGATGTCGTTGAGGTCGCGGTCGTAGCGTTCGGCCCAGACGTGTTCGCCCGAGGCGCCGTCGATCAGCTGAGAGGTGATACGCACGCGCCCACCCGCCTTGCGCACGCTGCCTTCCAGGATGTGGCTGACTTTCAGCTGCCGCGCGACTTGCGGTACGTCCACGCTTTTGCCCTTGAACTGGAAAGAGGTGTTGCGCGCCGTCACGCCGAGCGCGGAAACTTTGCTCAAGTCAGTGATAATATCTTCGCTGATGCCGTCGGAGAAGTACTCCTGCTGCGGATCGTCGCTCATATTGGCGAACGGCAGCACGCAGATCGAGAGTTTGCGAGGGACCTCCAAGTTTTTACCTTCAGTTTGACTTCGTTCGGCGGTTCGCACCGAGTATACGTGCACCGGCCGCTCGATATTCTTAACGCTGTGTTCGCCCATGTCCTCAAACACACACGCTGTTTTGCCGTCAACCTGATCCTTGACGACACGCGACAGTGCCACGCCGCCGACGGGGGCCAGCGCCTGAATCCGCGCCGCGACGTTGACCCCTTCGCCGTAGATGTCGTCGCCCTCGACGATGACCTCGCCCAGATTGATGCCGATACGGTACCGTATAGGCTTGGCGTCGGCTTTTTCCGTCGCGTCTTGGATTGCCAGCGCGCAATTGACCGCCGCGACCACGCTGGCGAATTCGACCAAAGCGCCATCGCCCATCAGCTTAAACTGACGTCCGCCATGCCTCGCCACATGCGGATCGAAGACCGCCGTGCGGTTGGCCTTCAGACGCTCCAGCGTCCCCGCCTCGTCGCGCTCCATCAGGCCGCTATAGCCCACGACGTCGGCAGACAAAATCGCGGTAAGTTTGCGCTGCATCAGCTAGAGCCCGCCAACCGCACTTCGGCGGCGGCAATCATAGCCTTGAAGCGTGGATCGTCACGGATGTGATCGAAGTCCGGATCGACTTTTGCATGCATCAGGAGCCCCGTCGACATATGAGCGAACACCGGCTCCAGCATGTCAAGCGCGGCCGAGGAGTCTTTCAAATAGGCGGCGAGCGAACAGGCGAAATTGTATCGCATGTTATAGTTGTCCGGATCGACCAGCAGGGCGCGGTTCATCCACTCTTTCGCGCGTTCGGCTTGACCGAGCACCGCCAGAGCGTTGCTGCCGTGACCGATGGCCGTACCGTTGTTGCGATCAAGCGTCAGAACCTTTTCGGTGCGCTCAAGGGTGATTTGCGCCGCCCGCAGAACTGCCTGTGAGTTGCCGACTGCATTGTAACAGCTGATCAACATCCCAGCCGAGCTGAAGTCCGCGCCGACGAGGCTCATTGCCTTCTCGAAATGGCGGATGGCATCCTCCATCCGCCGGTCTCGGAAACTCAAATAGGCAGCAGACCTGTTGACCTCGTAGGATTCGGGATCCAGGCGAAGGGCGATTTTAATTTCCGTCGCGGCCTCGTCCTGACGGCCGGTCTCGGAAAAAATTCTGGCCTTAACCGCGTGGGCCTCGGCCAAAGTAGCATCTAACGCCAGCGCACGTTCGGCCGCGTTCAATCCGTCGTCCACATTGCCGGCGTTTCCGGCGTTGCCGGCGTGCAGGAAACGCAACAACATTTGCCCAAGTGCCATCAGAGCCCAAGCGCGCGCGTAGGTTGGATCGATTTCGGTGATGCGCTTGCATAGGCGCACGATACTTTCGACTTCCCGGCTGTCGTTTTCGAAGCCGGTAACGTAGGACTGACGCGCCATCAAAAACAGGTTGTAGGCTTCGACATTGTCGGTGCCGCGCTCTTCGATGGCCTGCTTTTCCTCCGGCAGCAGCTTGAGCTTCAGGGCCTTGACGATGGCCTCGGAAATCTCATCCTGAAGCGCGAAAATGTCGTTGAGGTCGCGATCAAAGCGCTCGGCCCAGACATGGCCGCCGGTGGTACCGTCGATCAACTGGGCGGTGATCCGCACCCTGCCGCCAGATTTCCGGACGCTGCCTTCAAGCACATGGCCAACCTTTAGCTGGCGCGCCACTTGAGGAATATCGATGCTCTTGCCCTTGAATTGAAACGCGGTATTGCGCGCGACCACAAACAGCGCCGAGACCTTGCTGAGATCGGTGATGATGTCTTCGGAAATGCCGTCGCTGAAATATTCCTGCTCGGCATCCGCACTCATGTTGGCGAACGGCAGAACGCAAATGGATAGTTTGTGTGGCGCTTCCACTTTGTGAACCTCGGGTTCATTACGTCCGGCGGCGCGGACGGAATACACATGCACCGGGCGGTTGATATTCTTGACCGTATGCTCGCCCATATCCTCGAACACACACGCGGCCTTGCCTTCGACCTGATCCCTGACGACACGCGATAACGCTACCCCGCCGGCAGGAGCAAGCGACTGGAGCCGGGCTGCGACGTTGACACCTTCGCCATAAATATCGTCGCCCTCGACGATGACTTCGCCCAGATTGATGCCGATGCGGTAACGAATGGGTTTTGCCTCCGCCTTCTCGCTCGCCTCCTGGATTGCCAGCGCACAATTGACCGCGGCAATGACACTGGCGAACTCGACCAGCGCCCCATCTCCCATCAATTTGAACTGCCGCCCGCCATGGTTCGCCACCTGCGGATCGAAAATCGAGACGCGGTTGGCCTTCAGGCGCTCCAGGGTCCCAGCCTCGTCGAGCTCCATGAGGCGGCTATAGCCAACAACATCGGCAGACAGGATCGCGGTGAGTTTACGCTGCATGACCCAAGGCATAGCAATCCTGACGACGCAAAACCAGCCGTTAATGGAACCAGCCAAACAAGGGAGTTACGGGTGAAGCGGTGGAGCCAACGGCCGGAAGATATGACCTGTAACAACAAACCCCACCTCCGTCATGGCCGGGCACTTGTCCCGGCCACCCAGCCGTCGCGTGTCCACGCGACGAAAGGACGAAAGCGCGGCCTGACTCAAAGCACGCTCATGCCTCGCAGACGCGAGGCCACTGGGCGGCCGGGTCAAGTGCCCGGCCATGACGAACGTGAGAGTGTGCAGTTGTCGATGGACACGCCATCACAGCGTCACGAGTCAATTCTTCCGGCCGTTGGTATTACTGCACTAATAGGTACTGATTTGGTGATCAATCATGAGCTTGTCCGTACGTCTCGATCCCGCATTGCACGAGCGTTGTGCAGCAGATCGTTAGGGTTGACCGGTCGAAACGAAATTCGAATAACGCTTGAAGCCAATATCAAGCACGCCATCAACAGCCTTGGCCATGCCTTTGAATCCTGCAGCGTCGAAACCGCCGACCGAATATTCCATCGTCACGCGGGTCATGTGATACATTTTCTGAAACCTGATCGCCATCGCGCCCGAAACCCCCATGAACGCCAACGGCCCCAATCCACCGGATAGTACCAGCGTCTCGCCCGGCGCGGCGTGCACGATTTCCATGTGTCTCACGAAACCGCCGTTCGGCAATGTCTCGCACCAGCAGCCGCCGTTTTTAACGTCCATCGACAGGTTTTTGCTGTCGCCGGAATGCGAGTGACTGGCATCCCACCACGACCCGATGGAAACAAATTTTTCATAAGCACTTTGCGTGTCGCCCGGCACATCGGCCTGGAACATTAGCGAAAAACCGGTTGCGCTTTGCGAAACGACTTTCGCGTGGGCGGCAGCAGGAACCAACATGACTGCGAAAATTGCCACTAACAGTTGAACGAATGAAAACACGGAAATTCCCCTCTGGCTTGCCAAGACATAGCTTGCGGCTGCGCCACGCGAAGCCCGTAAGGCGAAGCGTGGTGGGCGATGACGGGCTCGAACCGCCGACATCATCGGTGTAAACGATGCGCTCTACCAACTGAGCTAATCGCCCTCCAGGGCGCGAGATAGCAAAGACAGGCGCTTCTCGCAAAATAAAAGGGGCGCCGGCCTTGCGGCTGACGCCCCAAAACTGCCTAACCGCCAAATTAGACGTTGACGGCGTCTTTCAATTGTTTGCCAGCCCGGAACTTCGGCTGTTTCGACGCCGGAATTTTGATTTCCTCGCCTGTGCGTGGATTGCGGCCCGTACCGGCTTTGCGCGTGGTAACCACAAATGTGCCGAAACCTACCAAACGAACTTCATCGCCGCCCTTCAACGTGTTCGTGACAATGTCCAACGTCGCGTCGATGATTTTCTCGACTTCGGACTTCTGCACGGTCGTCTTTTCGGCGACGGCCCCAATCAAATCGTTCTTGTTCATGGATCCTCGCAGCTGAGTTAAATTTGGAAAATGACAGAAAAAGGCCGTTTTGCCTTCAGAACTTGAAAACCGGGAATAAAGGGCTGTTTAGGTCCTGTCAAAGCCAATTCGCGGTTTTCCGCGCAAAATCCCGTGAAAAGGTCGAAGGGCCGCAGTTTTGCTTGGCTGCGGCCCTAATTTTCCTCAGATTTTGGCCAAAAGGTTAATGCGCAACAACCCCTTCATGATCGCCCGCCCCATCTTTTGCAGCATGCGGGGGTACATCAGGTGGTTCCTCCCAGGTAATGGGCGTCGGCATGCGCACCAGGGCTTTCGCCAAGACTTCATCAACTGTCGCCGCAGGAATGATCGTCAGCCCTTTGAGGACGTTGTCTGGTATTTCTGCCAGGTCCTTCTCGTTTTCAGAAGGAATGATCACAGTCTTGATGCCTGCGCGCAACGCAGCCAAAAGCTTTTCCTTCAATCCGCCAATCGGCAAAACCCGGCCACGCAACGTGACTTCCCCCGTCATGGCCACGTCTCGCCGGATGGGAATGCTGGTCAGCACCGAAACGATTGCGGTTGTCATGGCAACACCCGCTGACGGCCCGTCTTTGGGAGTGGCGCCTTCCGGTACGTGGACATGGATGTCACGCTTGTCAAAGGTCGGAGGCGTGATCCCGAACGTCGTGGCCCGCGAGCGCACATACGACCGCGCAGCGTCGATCGACTCTTTCATCACGTCGCCAAGCTTGCCGGTGGTCTGCATGCGGCCCTTGCCAGGCAGCATGATGGCCTCGATCGTCAGCGTTTCGCCGCCGACTTCCGTCCACGCCAGCCCGGTGACGACACCAACCTGGTCCTCGCCTTCCATCTCGCCAAAGCGGAACTTGCGTACGCCAGCATATTTCTCGAGATTCTTGGGCGTGACCTGCACCGACTTCGATTTCTTCGAAACGATTTCGCGTACAGCTTTACGCGCCAGGTTCGCTAGCTCGCGTTCGAGACTGCGCACCCCTGCCTCGCGTGTATAGTACCGAACCAAGTCCAGCAAAGCCGCATCGGTAATCGACCACTCGCCATCCTTCAGCGCGTGGGCTTGCATTTGCTTGGAAAGCAAATGCCTTTTCGCGATCTCGACCTTCTCATCTTCAGTGTATCCGGGAATGCGGATGATCTCCATCCGGTCCATCAACGGTTGCGGCATGCGCAAACTGTTGGACGTCGTGATGAACATGACGTCGGACAGATCGAAATCGACTTCCAGATAATGATCGTTGAATGTCGAATTCTGTTCCGGATCCAAAACCTCCAGCAACGCCGAAGACGGGTCACCACGCCAATCCGCACCAAGCTTGTCGATCTCGTCCAGCAGGAACAGCGGATTGGCCGACTTCGCTTTCTTCATTCCCTGGATGACTTTGCCCGGCATCGATCCGATATAGGTTCGCCGATGCCCGCGAATTTCCGCTTCATCCCGCACCCCGCCAAGCGACATGCGCGCGAACTCCCGGCCTGTGGCCTTGGCGATTGATTTACCGAGAGACGTCTTGCCAACGCCGGGTGGACCCACCAGGCACAGGATCGGACCGCGCAACTTTCCGGCGCGCTGCTGCACTGCCAAGTATTCCAGAATGCGTTCCTTGACCTTTTCAAGTCCGTAGTGATCGTTGTCGAGCACACGCTCGGCCTCAGCGATATCTTTCTTGATCCGGTTCTTCTTGCCCCACGGCAGCGACAGCAGCCAGTCAAGATAGTTGCGCACAACCGTCGCCTCTGCCGCCATCGGCGACATCTGCCGCAGCTTGCGCAACTCAGCCAGCGCCTTGTCGTTTGCTTCCTTCGACAGCTTGGTTTTCTTTATGCGGTCTTCCAGCTCGCCCAATTCGTCGCGCTGCTCTTCACCTTCGCCAAGCTCTTTCTGAATGGCCTTCATCTGCTCGTTCAGATAATACTCGCGCTGGGTCTTTTCCATTTGCCGCTTCACGCGCGTTCGAATTTTGCGCTCGACCTGAAGCACGCTCATTTCCGATTCCATCAGCCCGAACACTTTTTCGAGCCGTTCGCCGACGTTGATCATTTCAAGCAACGCTTGCTTGTCTGGAATCTTGACTGTCAGATGCGATGCGATCGTATCCGCCAGCTTCGACGGATCGCTGATTTGCTGCACTTCGGCCTGCGACTCTGGCGCGATCTTTTTGTTGAGCTTCACATAGTTATCGAATTGCGCCATGGCTGTGCGCGACAACGCCTCGATCTCGCCGTCATCCGCCACCACATCGGGCAACAGTTCGGCTTCAACCTGGAAGAAATTCCCATTCGGAATAAAGCGCTTGATCCGCGCCCGCTGCTTGCCCTCGACTAGAACACGCACCGTTTGGTCGGGAAGCTTCAACAGCTGCACAACCGAGGCCAGAGTACCGATGAGATAGATGTCATTTTCGCCCGGGTCGTCCTGCGCCGGGTTTTTCTGGGTGACCAGAAGAATTTGCTTCTCTTCCAAACCCACATCCTCAAGCGCACGCACCGATTTCTCGCGCCCGACAAAAAGCGGCACGATTTTGTGCGGGAACACCACGATGTCCCGGAGTGGCAACACTGGAAACACCAGTAACGGCGGCGCGGCTTGCTCGTTGTCCGAACTTTGCATCTTGGACCTGACTTTCAAGTGATAGGCGGCGGCTACAATCGGGAGCCATATTACAGGCTATTGCGGCAAGCACCCGAATTCCGGTCACCAGGATGGTTCATAGAGGCTATGACTTGGAGGCGGCTACTCCGTCATTCAAGGCCTTGACTCTGTTTGGCAGGCTACTGATTTCTGCGCTCAAGAGGCGGCTGACGTGGCTTCACCACGTTTATCGGCATAGATCAAGAGAGGACGTGCCCTGCCCTCGGCGACTTCGCCGTTAATGACGACTTCCGTAACGCCACGCATGCCCGGTAAGTCGAACATCGTATCCAGCAGGATCGCTTCCATAATCGAACGCAACCCACGCGCGCCGGTCTTGCGCGAAATCGCCTTGCGCGAGATTGCCTTTAATGCGTCGTCTGAGAAGGACAATGCGACGCCCTCCATGTCAAACAAGCGTTGGTATTGCTTGACGATGGCATTCTTTGGCTTGGTCAAAATCGACATAAGCGCATCGATATCAAGGTCCTCCAGCGTCGCCACGACAGGCAAGCGGCCGACGAACTCGGGAATAAGTCCAAACTTTAACAAATCCTCAGGCTCGATCTCTCGCAGAATGGCGCCGGTTCCACGATCATCCGCAGACTGAACATTTGCTCCGAATCCAATCGATGAACCCTTGCCACGTGCTGCGATGATTTTCTCAAGGCCGGCAAACGCACCACCACAGACAAACAGGATGTTGGTCGTATCGACCTGCAGAAATTCCTGCTGCGGATGCTTGCGCCCGCCTTGCGGCGGAACGCTGGCGATCGTGCCTTCCATAATCTTGAGCAAGGCCTGCTGAACGCCTTCACCCGACACGTCGCGCGTGATCGATGGATTGTCGGACTTGCGGCTGATCTTGTCGACTTCATCGATGTAGACAATACCGCGCTGCGCCTTTTCGACATTGTAGTCGGCCGACTGCAGCAACTTCAAAATGATGTTTTCAACGTCTTCGCCGACATAGCCCGCTTCGGTCAATGTCGTCGCATCTGCCATCGTGAACGGCACATCGAGAATGCGTGCAAGCGTTTGCGCCAGCAGAGTCTTGCCGCAGCCTGTCGGGCCGATCAGCATAATGTTCGATTTGGCAATCTCGACTTCGCCGGTCTTGGCTTGATGGTTCAGGCGCTTGTAGTGATTGTGCACCGCGACCGCGAGCACCTTCTTGGCGTGATCCTGCCCAATGACATAATCATCCAGCACTTTGCGAATATCAGTCGGTGTCGGAACGCCGTCGCGCGACTTGACAAGAGAGGTCTTGTTCTCTTCACGGATGATATCCATGCAGAGTTCGACGCACTCGTCGCAAATGAACACAGTCGGCCCAGCAATTAACTTCCGCACCTCATGCTGGCTCTTGCCGCAAAATGAGCAGTAGAGCGTGTTCTTGGAATCGCTGCCGCTTTTACTCATTCATACTCTCCCTCGCAGACCGGAACTGCACCGTTTCCGGCCAATCGCCGCGCCCCATTTCCCACAAAGCCAATTGCGTGCCGAATCCCCATAACACGCCTTTTCACAGTCAATTCCAGCATGCTATGCGGCCATGGATCAAGAATGTATTAATGTCAGGTGTATTGGTCAAACCTGTTCAATCTCCCCTTGTATCACTCAGACCGGTTGGGGTCCAAAGCCGCCGGTCTCTTGGTGAACACCTGGTCTAACAGGCCAAAAGCCTTGGCTTCGTCCGCTGTTAAGAAGTTATCCCGGTCCAGAGCTCTCTCTATCGTTTCAACGGTTTGGCCTGTGTGCTTCGCGTAAATCTCATTCAAGCGTCTCTTTAATTTCAAGATTTCTTGAGCATGCCTTGCGATATCTGTGGCCTGGCCCTGCGCGCCGCCCGAAGGTTGATGCAACATCACCCTAGAATTCGGCAAAGCGTAGCGCTGCCCCTTCTCACCGGCACATAAAAGCAACGACGCGGCCGACGCTGCCTGGCCGATACACAAAGTGGCAATCGTCGGCCGGATGTACTGCATCGTGTCGTAAATCGCCAAGCCGGCAGTCACAACGCCACCAGGCGAATTGATATACATAGAGATTTCCTTCTTGGGGTTATCAGCCTCAAGGAACAGTAACTGCGCCGTAACCAGTGTCGCGATGGTGTCTTCAATCGGTCCTGAAACAAAGACAATCCGCTCCTTCAACAGGCGCGAGTAAATGTCGTAGGACCGCTCACCCCGCGCGGTCTGCTCGATCACAAACGGCATGTAGTAGTTCGCGTAAGTCTCGCTCATATCTTTCATCGGTCACACTCTCTCGTTCTCAACCCCTGTCTGAATTGGACAGGATGAGGTGCAGCACATTACCCGGCAACCTTAAACAGTTAGTTCGCCTTCAGAATTTTGGCCAGGTCGTCGGGGTCCTTAAACAGGTCTTCGCGACTCACTTGATGGTCCGTGATCTTCACCTGACCACAAAGGAAATCGACCACTTTATCTTCAAACAGGGGCGCTCGAAGCTGAGCCACGGCGTCGGGATTGTTTCGATAAATCTCGAATATGCGCTTTTCCTGACCGGGGTATTGCCGAGCCTGCGCGACAACCGCGCGGTTGAGCTCTTCCTGAGTCACCTGCACGTTGTTGAGACGCCCAAACTCCGACAGCACTAGACCCAACCGGACGCGGCGCTCCGCAATGCGGCGAAACTCAGCCTTAAGCTCATCCTCGGGCTTATTCTTGTCCTCTTCGGCCAGATTACCGGATTTCAAATCCTGCTCGACCTGCGTCCAGATTTGCTTGAACTCGGCCTCAACCATGCCTGTAGGTAAATCAAAACTATGCGCCACGTCCAAAGCGTCGAGAAGCGCGCGTTTCAAATGCGCGCGTGTCGCCCGTCCAAATTCGACAGCCAACTGTGATCGCGCTGCATCCTTGAGCTTGTCGAGGCTGTCCAAGCCCAGCTTGGTGGCCAAGCCTTCATCAACTTCTGCATCGATCCCACGGCGAATTTCCTTCACCGTCACGTCAAATTCCGCAAACTTGCCCGCCAGAGTTGCCGCCGGATAGTCACTGGGGAATGACACCGAGACCACTTTCGCATCCCCGGCTTTCACGCCCTTCAATTGATCTTCGAACCCTGGAATGAATGATCCCGAGCCCAAAACCAGTTCGGAATTCTCAGCAGTTCCACCCTCGAATGGCACGCCGTCGATTTTGCCCAAAAAATCCACGACCAGCTGATCCCCGTCTTGCGACACAGCGTCGTCACCTTTGGGTTCATAGGTTTTTTGCTGCGCTGCAAGCCGCTTCAACGAATCCGTGACCTGTCCGTCATCAACCTCGGCGACGGGCCGCGGCAACGAGATTTGCGACATATCGGCAAGCTTGAATTCCGGCATCAGATCGACGCCGATCGTGAAGACCAGGTCCGCCACGCCATCGATAACTTTTTCAACTTCACACGCCAATTCAATGCGTGGCGTCATAGCCGGACGCAGCGAGCGTTCTTCCACCGCTTTCTGACTAAACTCAGCGACAGTCTCTTGGACGATCTCGCCCATCACCGATTTGCCGAAGGTTTTGCGCAAATGTGCAACAGGGACCTTCCCCGGCCGGAACCCCTTAAGGTTCATTTGCCCTTTCATACCGTCCAGACGCGTGACAAGCTTCGCGTCCAAGTCGTTCTTGTCAATGGTAATGCGAAATTCGCGGCGAAGTTGCTCATTCACCGTTTCAGTAATGTCCATGAGTTTTCTAGTCCTGCTTCCGTTCGTCAATATCGCCACCGGTGTCTCTTGGGGGTGCGCATGTGGTGCGGGCGAAGGGATTTGAACCCCCACGACTTGCGTCACTGGAACCTAAATCCAGCGCGTCTACCAGTTCCGCCACGCCCGCGCGACTGACGTCAGCGTGCGTACCCAAAAAGATCCAGGCACATGCTGTTCCGCCGTTCCTGTAGCCTAACAAGGGCGGTGCTATAGCAGGGTGATCTTGAAACTCAAAGCCCGCGAATTCAATCTTGCATAGCATATGGCAAGAGTTCCGGAAGGTCCTCTGCTGTCAAGCCACGGCCAGCCAATCTGCCGCACGCACCATGATAATACGCCCCCGCAACGGCGGCCTCAAATGCCTGCATTCCTTGAGCAATTAGCCCGCCAATGATCCCGGCCAGCACATCTCCTGAACCCGCGGTTGCAAGATCAGCGGGTGCGTTTGTGTTGACCACAGCCTCGCCTTGCGGGTTGGCAACAACAGTATCGGCGCCCTTCAGCAGCACCACTGCGCCCGACAATTGGGCTGCAACCCGGGCCGCTTCAATCCGATTCGCGGATTTCTGGAGCAAGCCAGGGAAAAGCCGCTCAAACTCTCCTTCATGCGGCGTCAAAACGCTGTTTTTGTGCAGCACCGAAAACAGCTTCTCGCGAGCCCCGCCAAATGACGTCAGTGCATCAGCGTCAACAACAACGTTTTTCCTCAAAGTCAGCGCCGTCAATACATTGGATGCTGTCGCAGGCCCTACCCCATTGCCTGGCCCCATGACCACGCTCGTGACGCGCTCATCTTCAAGCACTCGTTTGAATGCCAAGCCATCCGCTATTTCGCGCACCATGATCGCAACCAGAGATCGGGCCAATATCGCTGCGGCCAAACCATCACCAACAACCGTCACCAAACCGGCCCCCGCCCTCAAGGCCGCGTGCGCCGCAAGTCGAGCGGCCCCCGTCATGAGCGCGGGACCGCTCACCACAACACAGTGACCACGTTGATACTTGTGCTTTGCCGGATTCAGGTCATCCGCTGGAATTGGCCGAGTGCTTTCATCGCACCGCATGCGCCTGGGCAACTCGTTACTGTGAACGTCTGTCAGCGCATGAAGCATACCAACCGGTATGCCGATATCCGCACAAACAATTTCGCCGCAATGCTGACGTGCGGGGTAAAGCACATGCGCGGGTTTCTTGCGAAAGAACGTCACACACAAATCAGCGGACCAGGGCTGTGAACCTTCCAGAAACTTCGCCCGGTCGCCATCGATGCCGCTGGGAATATCAACTGCAACCACCGGTGCATCCGACATTTCAATGTCTTCAAAGAGTTGGCTGAGGTCTGGACCAAGTCCCCGGGAAAGCCCCGCACCGAAGACGGCATCCACGAAGATATCTCCGTGTACCGGTTCCTCCGGGTTGAACGCGCTCGTGCCGCCGCTCCATCGCTTTGCCATCTGTGCCGAAACTGGTTTGAGCACCCCATGATCGCCGATTGTTACGACTTGCACCGGCCATCCGCGCGCCTGAAGATGCCGCGCCACAACGTACCCATCCCCCCCATTGTTGCCTGGTCCACACAAGACAGTTGCTTTTCGCAACGACCAGCGTTTGCAAATTTCATTGGCAACCTGACGGCCAGCATTCTCCATCAACGAGAGAGTCGGGATGCTGGACGACACCGCCAGCCGGTCAATCTCGTCCATTTCAGCAACTGTAAGAATTTCCGGACCCGGGCTCCACATATAAATCAGTATCCTTCCGGATGACGCTCTGCCAATCCCAGCAATTGCTCCAGCGCATGTGCCGCCTGCAGGACCCTAACGTCATCGCCGTGACGTCCAACAATTTGAATTCCGATGGGCAACCCGGCTTCTGTAAAGCCGCAAGGCACGCTCGCTGCCGGCTGCTGCGTCAGGTTGAAGGGATAGGTGAAAGGCGTCCATTCCATCCACAGTGTCCCCTGCGGATCGAACGGAGTCACAAGCGGCGTGTCGAACGGGGGCACGGCAATCATGGGTGTCACCAGAAAATCGTAAGCTACCATGAACGCCTTCATGGATGCACCATAGGCAGCACGATCAGCCGTCGCCTGCTGAAAATCCCGGCGCGTCATAGCACGCGACTCCTCAACAACCAGCCGGAGATTGGGGTCCAGCATGTCCAGCTTTTCCGGCGGATACTCGTCCAGCAAAAACCCCGCGCCGGAAAAATACAACACTTTGAAAACCGCGGATGGATCGCGCGCCGGCGGATCCGCCAGTTCAACGTGAGCACCTAACTCGGAAAACCTCTGAACGGCCTTGGCAACAACCGCCTCAACTTCCGGATCGACGCGCTCGACCCATCCAAGCCGCGGACTGAAAGCGACTTTCGCCCCGCGAATTCCCTTGGCAAGATTCCAGCAATAATCAACTTGCGCAAATGGTTGCTGATACCAGTCCCTTGTGTCGGGTTCACTGATCACATTCAGAAACAACGCACTGTCGGCAACTGTCCGCGCCATCGGACCGGTATGAGCCAGCGTCGCGAATGGGCTGGCGGGCCAGGCCGCCACCCGCCCAAATGTCGGCTTCAATCCAAACACACTGCAAAAGCTGGCCGGAATACGAATGGACCCACCTGCGTCGGTGCCAAGCGCCAGCGGACAATATCCGGCCGCAAGCGCTGCCCCTGCCCCACCACTTGAGCCCCCGGGCGTCTTGCTCAGGTTCCATGGGTTTCTGGTCACACCGGTAAGCGGACTATCGTTCGTCCCCTTCCAGCCAAATTCGGGCGACGTCGACTTTCCGACAAAGACAGCACCATGCTCGCGCAATCGAGCGACACTCGGCGCATCATCCTCGCACGGCTGATTTCGGTCGACAGTATTGGAGCCGCGCATTGTCGGCCAACCCTTGGACACAACCAGATCCTTGATCGCAACCGGCACGCCGTCCAACAAGCCCTGGGGCTCCCCCCTCATCCAGCGCTCTTCCGATGCTGCTGCCTGACCCATCGTCGCTTCGTGATCGATTAAGCACATCGCATTGACACTGGAGTCCAACGCCTCGATTCGCCCCAGCAAATATTCGGCCACCTCGACCGGCGATGTGTTTTTTTCACGATAGGCGGCCACCAGCTGTGTCGCGGTCATCCAGTGCAATTCAGTCATGAACAGCCAGCCTATCTCACGGCGGTTTGCGCCGTGTCTCCAAGTTCAACAAGCGACAACGCCCGCCCATTTGTTTCAAGAATCGTCACAGACGCATGCGCCGGAGAAAAACACATCACCCGGTCATCGCCAATCGCCGAACCCAAAGCGGCATTGATTGACACGTAATGTGAAAACACCGCGGTGTCCCCATTCAATTGCGTGAGAAACGCAACAGTATCATCCCGCCACCGCCGCAAACCGGGGTCCAAGTCAACCCACTCCCGGGCCATGATCGCGCGAAGCCATGCTCCCCGGTTTTGCATCGACATGTTGTCAGGTGTCGGAATTTCTGAAACCTCCTGGGCGACAAGCGGTTGCATCGACAGCGACATCGCCAAAGGCATTGCCGTTTCGGCCGCTCGCCGCATTGGACTCGTGACTATTTGCTTTGGCGTCAGCAACCGCAACCGGTCAGCCGTCGCTTTGGCCTGTTGGTGTCCAAGGTCTGTAAGCCCTGGATCAGGGTCGGGAGAGCTTCCCCAATTCCCCGCCGGTTCGCCATGCCTGACAAGATAGAGACGCGCCATGGCTCACTGCGGAACAAAAAGGTTGGTCTTGTCACCCGGGGTCACGCGCCCTCGCCGTCCCAACGCTTCCCGTTCCATCAGGTCATTCAGCGTGGAGGGGTCGTTGGGCGTCAGAGCCATAAATCGCGAACCGTTGGGCAGCCTCCCGATAATGATACCGATCTTCGGACCAGTCCGGTCATGCATGACGGTGTAGGTTTCCACCACCCCCTCACCGTCCGGTTTGGGATCGACCGCCGGACGCGCTATCGAATCGAGTTCGCTTTGATACGATTTGGGATCCTCCCTTTGCCAGTCGCCTTTCACCGCGTTGGTAGAATAGATACCCATCGCATGTTTCGTGATGTACCAGCCATTCGCCGTGACCAGACCGAAACTGCCGCGTTGCGCCCTCACTTTTTCCATCATCATAACGATTGAATGCATGACATAGTTGTTTCCTGCGCCACCAAAATAAGGAAGGCCACCGGTCACGGTCAGCCCACGCTGGTCGAACTCATCAATCCCCAGCTCCTGACACCCGATCTGCACCGCCGAAGGAAAACAAGAATAAAGGTCGAAGAAGTCCATGTCGGCCACGCCCTTCCCGGCCATCGCAAACGCCTTCTCCCCCATCGCTCGAATCGCTGGAGAGGAATGGTAGTTCACCCGTTCGCTGACATGCCAGATGTCTGTCGCCTCGGCACAACCGTGCAGATAGACCCACTTGTCTTCGGATATCCCCAAATCGCGTGCGGTTTTGACATTCGTCATAACGACGGCGGCTGCCATATCGACCTGAATGATGGCGTTCATATACTTGGTGTACGGGAAACCGACATACCGGTTGTTCTCACCAGGGGTCGCTATTTCCTCGGGCGTACGGAATGTTGGAAACCATGACAGCGGATTGCCGGCGGCCACTTTCGTAAACGGAGAGAATAAACGGCCGATCTCCAACTGATGCTCGCGAACGCTTCGGCCCTTGTGTCCGCGAATACCGTTCTCAAACAAAGGATAGGCGTTGACGGGAAAATAGAGCGAATGCGCGCGCTCCATGTCGTTGGAGCTACGGCGATTGTCGCCGATATGAATGGGTTCGCCACCGGCATCCTCGCCCCAGTTAAGCTTCACACCCTTGTTCAACGCACCAACCAGCGTCGCCAGATCATCCGATCCGGCGAGCAATGCAACCTTCGTTTCACCTCTCGCAATTTCCTCTGCGGTGCGGTTGACAAGCCATTGCGGTGTGTTGCCACCCACAGCCGTGTAATACTCAAGCCGGGCCTTGGCGCCGATCCGGTTACCCAGCGAACGCGGCGGGTTTGAATACTGACCGACAGGCAACCGCCCCGCTTCAGACGAGTCCGCAGTGAAGCGCACCACGGAAATGTTGTCGATCATTTGGACCAACCGGTCCGCAGCCCCCGTATCGGCAAGCGCGCGATTGGACGCCAACGTCAACAGCGCCAGCGGGTCAAGGCTCTCCTCCAACTTCCCGGCTTGCGCGGTTCGTTGGGTCATTTGGCCGCAACCAACTAAAATCGGCATACGATCATCACTCATTGAAATACTTACCCAGTCGGTTCACGGCGTCTTCGAGCACCGGACGTTGCTTGCAAAAGGCAAAACGCACCAGATTCTGTGGTGCCTCACCTGTGAAAAAGACAGACAGTGGAATTGCAGCGACGCCCGCACGCTCGGTGATGTGTTTACAAAAATCAACATCCGAACCATTGAAACGCAACCCGCTAATGTCTGTCGTCAGAAAATAAGTACCCTGAGACGCCAGGGGTTTGAAACCCACGGCCTGTAATTCGTGAGCCAGATAATCGCGATTGGCTTGTAGCTCACTCGCCAATCCCAAGTAATACGCTTCCTGAGTGTCAAGGCCAAACGACACTGCGATTTGCAAAGCGGTTGGCGTTGTAAATGTTATGAACTGATGAGCTTTCGCGACTGCACCCGTCAAACTCGCCGGTCCCTGAACCCAACCCACTTTCCAGCCCGTCAATGAGAATATTTTTCCCGCCGAACCAATCCGCAGGCAGCGCTCTCGCATTCCTTCAAATGTCGCAAGGGGGGCGTGCAACAATCCATCGAACGTAAGATGCTCATACACCTCGTCACAGATCGCAATTGCATCAAAGCGTTTGAGAAAGCTTGCAATCAGTTCGAGCTCATGCCTCGAAAACACCTTTCCGGCAGGATTCATCGGCGAATTGAGCATGATCGCCTTGGTCTTGGCGTTAAAGACTGCCGACAACGCCCTTTCGTCGAGCATCCATCCGGGAGCCTGCAGCCGTATGGGCCGCACCACACCACCCGCCGCTTCTATCATTGGCCGGTACGAGTCATAGGCAGGCTCGAGCAACACCACTTCGTCTCCAGGTTTAACAACTCCCAGGATCGCGGCCGTCAGCGCCTCGGTACCGCCACTGGTGACAACAATCTCGCTGCGCCAATCATAACTGAGATCGTAGAATCGGTTGGCATGCGCCGCCAACGACTGGCGCAAGGCTTCGACACCCATCATGGGCGGGTACTGGTTTGGCCCCTCTATCAGGGCTTGTGCCGCACGTTCTCGCAGCGCCAGCGGACCGTCCTTATCCGGAAATCCCTGCCCCAAATTCACGGCATTGTGCTGGCTCGCAAGTGCCGACATCACTGTAAAAATCGTGGTGCCCGCGCCGGCAAAATTCGGATTGAGAGGCTTCATGCAAACCGCCTGTTCGCTAAGCTACTACCTTGGCAAAGCGCCAATCCCACCGCAAGCAGCGACCGTGCTGCCCACAGTTTGTGCACAATTGCCTGTCCAGCGGGCAGATTCCCGGTTGTTCCGGTCTGACTCAGCAAGCTAAGGTCCGCGAAATTCACCCGGCAGGCCGAATATGAAAAAAATCGAAGCAATCATCAAACCCTTCAAGCTGGACGAGGTGAAAGAAGCCCTCCAGGAAGTAGGCGTCCAAGGCATTACCGTGACTGAGGCCAAGGGCTTCGGACGGCAGAAAGGCCACACAGAACTCTATCGAGGTGCTGAATATGTCGTTGATTTTCTGCCCAAGGTAAAACTCGAAGTCGTGCTGCCGGATGATCAAGTTGATCGCGCAGTCGAAGCTATCCAGCGCGCCGCCCGCACCGGCCGCATCGGTGACGGCAAAATTTTCGTCTCCTCTGTTGAGGAAGTCATCCGCATTCGCACCGGTGAAACCGGGCACGAAGCAATCTAGAAAGGCAAAAGCTCTCATGGCAAACGCAGATACCGTCCTCAAGAGAATCAAAGATGAAGAAGTCAAATTCGTCGACCTGCGCTTCACCGATCCGCGCGGCAAGTGGCAACACGTGACCTTCGACCTGTCTCTCGTCGACAAAGACCTGTTTGAAACGGGCACAATGTTTGATGGCTCGTCGATCGCAGGCTGGAAGGCCATCAATGAATCCGACATGACGCTTCTGCCCGACCCCGCATCGGCGGTGATCGATCCGTTTTTTGCGCAGAAAACGCTGATCCTGTTCTGCGACGTGCTCGAGCCGACGACCCATCAGCCCTATGGCCGCTGCCCGCGTTCTATCGCAAGGGCCGCCGAAACCTACATGAAGTCCGCAGGCGTCGGCGATACGGCAATGTTCGGCCCCGAAGCCGAGTTCTTCATTTTCGACGATGTCCGTTACGCTGTCGGCATGAACAAGTGCAGCGTCGAGATTGACTCCGCCGAGGGCCCCTACAACACCGGCACCGAGTATGAGCACGGCAATCTCGGTCACCGTCCGCCGGTCAAGGGTGGATATTTCCCTGTTCCGCCCGTTGACAGCTGTCAGGACATTCGCTCCGAGATGCTGTCAATCATGGGTGACATGGGCATCGAGCCTGAGAAGCATCACCACGAAGTCGCCCCTTCGCAGCACGAGCTTGGGTTCAAATACTCGACGCTGGTGAAAACCGCAGACCGCATGCAGATCTACAAATATGTCGTGCATCAGGTCGCGGCCGCGTACGGCAAGACCGCAACCTTCATGCCCAAGCCCATCAAAGGCGACAACGGTTCAGGCATGCACGTGCATCAGTCGATCTGGAAGGGCGGGCAGCCGCTCTTCGCCGGCTCAGGCTACGCCGACCTTTCTGAGATGTGCCTGTACTACATTGGGGGCATCATCAAACACGCCAAAGCCATCAACGCCCTGACCAACCCACTGACGAATTCGTACAAGCGCCTGATCCCGGGCTTCGAGGCGCCGGTGCTGCTCGCCTATTCCTCGCGCAACCGTTCGGCGTCGATCCGCATTCCATTCGGTGCTGGCCCCAAGGCCAAACGCATTGAAGTGCGCTTCCCTGATCCGGGCGCAAACCCTTACCTCGCTTACGCCGCGATGTTGATGGCGGGCCTCGACGGCATCCAGAACAAAATCCATCCCGGCCAGCCGATGGACAAAGACCTTTACGCCCTGCCACCAGAGGAACTTAAGGACGTTCCGCAAGTTTGCGGCAGCTTGCGTGAGTCGCTCGAAAACCTCGACCGCAATCGCGCCTTCCTCAAGCGCGGCAACGTCTTCAGCGACGATTTCATCAACAGTTACATCGAACTCAAGATGCAGGAAGTGCACGCCTATGAGCACACCCCGCATCCGATCGAGTTCCAGATGTATTATTCAGTCTAAAGGTGCACCTGAAAAGAGCCAAGGCGTCGCCTCGGCTCTTTTAGCATCAATGCGACCCGGTTGGCGACGAGCGCGAGGGATCCAGGTCCTTGAATATCTCCGGATTCGGAGGGCCCGAGACCTCGAGAATTCCGGCTAGGCCGCGTTCGACGCGGCTCAGCGCGTGGTCGACGAGTACAAATTTTCCGGGCACCTGAAGCTTGAACTCCACCACCCCCGCCCCGCCCGGCGGCACGCTAATTGTCTGCACGTCTTCCAACGGTGCAGAGGTCAGCGACCCCAAGTTATAGGCGCGGTCAAAGATCTCGCCGATCACATGGAAAGACGAGGTGAAATTCGGACCGCCAACGCCGAAGAAGATGCGCACTGTTTCTCCGACCTTTGCCTTGAGCGGGAAGGTGCCCGCCAACGCACCGACTGCTCCGTTGAAAACGAAATACTCTGGGCGCTCGTTGATCAGCTTCTCGTAGCTCTCCGTCATCTCGCCCTTCATCCCATACTTCTGTTCGGTATAGATCTCACCTTGCATCACATAGAATTCGTGATCGACCTTAGGCAGGCCGCCTTCAGGCTCGACGAGGATCAGTCCGTACATCCCATTCGAAATGTGCTGAGCGGCAATTGGCACGGCACAGTGACAAACATACAAACCCGGGTTGATCGCCGTGAGTTCGAAGCCGCGCGACTCGCCCGGGCCGGCATCTGTCGCCTTCGCACCACCGCCCGGTCCTGTTACTGCATGGAAGTCAACATTGTGCATCATCGAGCTGCTCGCATCGTTTTTTAGTCGAACCTCGACTGTGTCGCCGTCGCGGATCCGTACGAACGGACCCGGCACTTTGCCGTTGAACGTCCAGTAACGATAGGTGGCCCCATCAGCAAGCTGCCCAACCACTTCCTGCGTATAGAGGTCCACGCGCATGCGCTGCGGACCGCGGACGCCGACAGTTGGCGGCAGGTCCGTTGGATCTCGGATTATAGCGGCCGGACTGCCACCCGTGTGGCGCGAGGATTGCGTGTGAGCTTGCGGAACGGGGCCGCGAGCGGCTTGCGCGCTCACAATCTGGGCGCGGCGCGGCACAGTACTTTCGTCAACTTTCGTAGGCGAGGCCCACGGTAACGCGGAAACTCCAACCCCCAGCCCTACCGCAACGATTACCGCACCCACTGCGAGCAAGACGCGATCATTCTTCGGGGAAATGCATAACTCAACCTTTCCCAGTCAACCGCGCTCCCAGCGCTGCCTTTTGGTTTTCAGTACATGGCCCTCACTATCTCAATTTAAAGATGTCGCTACTGCCTCAATGAGCACACGATGCCCGGGAATCTATAAAGTTCACGACTAATCAAATGCGGCAACGTCTTCAGCGATGAATTCATCGACAGCTACTTCGAACAAACGTGCAGGAAGTGCGCGCTCCGCACTTTGAGGCAATCCCGGCTCTTTCTGTTAGTTGCGCGTCACAAATTTGACGACAGCAACTTTCGCTGAAACCCTCGCAAAATGCAAAAACAGTGCGGTGCGGATCTCTGGGCCGAAGTGCAAAGAGAACGCAGCGGGTTTATTGCGGAACTCCAAAACCTGTGACGCAATGTAAGTCGTGTTGAATCGCGTTGGAGGCGTACAGCGATGTCGAGCTACTCCTATCTGATCGGGCGTCCGGACAAGCGGCCGGTTTTCTCTCACAACAGCACCGCCAACGAGATTGCACATTCGTGCGACTGGATCCCGATTGGCTGGCTGGCCCTGTTTGAACCGCGCGACGTGCAACTCGTCGAAGAGCCCCTCGACTCTGAGACCTATGACCCCGAAACCCGCACACTTTGCCCCACGCTGATCCGCAAGCGCGGCGCCGCCCTGGACGCTTTGCGCAAACGCCGCGAAAAGCTGGCGAAAGTCATACCCAAACACCTGGAGCCACAACTTCATGGCCTGGAAGCGGCGATCGCTGCGTCAACCATGCCCTACATTCAAGTGGTCGTAAGCGACCTCGACATGTTCGTCACACGGCCGGGATCGGAAAACACGCTGCGCGATCTGGTCGCCACAATGGATGGCGACAACATCAAGCAATGGCGATCCATGTTGGCGCACGTCGATACCGACATAGGCAAGAGCCTGTCAAAAGTTGAGTTCTCCGACATGACGGGCGTCGCCGCTGTCGTTGGGTATTTGCCGGAAAACTATGTCGTGTCTCTCGGTGCCAAAAAGGCAGAACTCGTCAAGACCATGCCGATTGTCAAAACAATCCCGCGGCCGTGGTGGAAGTTCTGGTCATTCAAAACAGCCCCCGTTGGAAGTCACTAACCGCCTGCCAAATCTCGCGCTGCGTATTCATCACGAACGGTCCGTGTTTGGCGACTGGTTCCCGCAAGGGTTTCGCCGAGACAATCAACATCCGCGCGCCATCGGAACCTGCAACCGCAGTCAGGCCGCCTTCAGCCGATAAGATCCCAACTCACCCTTGCCAAGTTCGCGCCTGGCACCGCCTGGGCCAAGCGCCGCCTCGCCCTGAAAGACATGGGCGAACTCCGCATGCCCTCCCGCAATGGGAATGGAAACAGCGCCTTGGGGCATCAAAGCAACATCAGCGATGAAAGGAGCGGTTCCTCGCTCGGGTCCCGGACCCACCGTTGCGTTCCACCGGCCCGCAATCAGCTTGGCCGTGACGCAAGCACCCAGATCGATCTGCGAGATCTGTGCCGCCGGAATATCACGATACCACGGCTCGCGCATTCTCTCAGCCGCGGGAAGATTGAGCCACAGCTGAAACCCGAACATCAGCCCGCTGGTCTGCGCCGGCATTTCCGAATGCACCACCCCGCGCCCGGCTGTCATCCATTGCACGCCGCCATCGGTGATGACGCCCTCACCACCCTTATTGTCCTTGTGCCGCAAACTACCCGCAATCATGCAGGACACGGTTTCAAACCCGCGATGCGGATGCGCAGGAAAGCCGGCGATGTAGACATTCGGATCGTCGGACCCAAAATTGTCGAGCATCAATCTGGGGTCGATGTCGCCAATCTCCGGCGTACCAATCAACCGGGTAAGTTTCACACCCGCGCCATCTTCCGTCGGCATCCCGCGCGTCACGCGTTCAATGCGCCGCTGCTCGATATGTTCCAATGTCATGCTCTCACCTTTGCCCAGCAAATGTGGCGGCTCTCCTGCGGCGGCGCAAGAGGCGTGGGATTACTTGATGATGCCGTGCAAAGCCAACAGCGAAATGCGGGTCACCCAATCCTCGATCCTTGACCGCCAAACAAGGACCCGTGCCTCCATGCCAGGCGTGCGTCGCCGGGGCTACCCGATATACTCGGATACCAGAACGAACCTATATCCGTCCGCCTGCAAGCGGTCGATGATCTGCGGTAAAGCCTCCGCAGTATGAAATCCGCGGCCATTGATGTGGAAGATGAGGATATCCCCCGGCGCCACGTTCGTCATCGTCCGCTCTATCAGCCTTTCTGCCGTTTCGCTTTCGCTGGGGTCGCCGCTTGCCCAGCGCCAGTGCACAACGTGAAGCCCCAGCGCTTCAGCTGCTTGAAGCCCACGCGCACTAAAATTTCCGGCGGGAAAGCGGAAGACCTGTGGCGCATGTCCCGTGACGCGAGAGATGCTTTCCTGCGCGCCGACGATCTGCTGCTCACCCGCTTGAGGCGCAAAACGGTTCATCGTGTTGGGATGATCCCACGAGTGGTTTTCGATATCCACGAAGTCCACAGTAGCGAGCATCGCGATGTGACTCGCGTTGTCTTCCACGAATTTGCCGGTCGCAAAAAGCGTGAACGGGATTTGCCGCAAGAGCAGAAATTCGAGAAACGGGCGGTCGAACGAGACCCGCTCCCACCCCGCGCAGGCATCAAACGTCAGCGCCACGACCTTGTCATTGGTTGGCAGCAGCGTGGCCAAGTCCGCCCGCGCCGCGCCATCGGCCAGCAGTGCGCAAAGACAAAATACCGCTCGAATGATTTTCATCCCCATGAGCCGCACGACATGCCTGAGCACCACAGCAAGTGCAAGCAGTTTGCGCGTGCAAAAAAATGCGGGCTCATCCGACCAAAGATGAACCCGCCACCGAAGCTGACCGCAGGACCTTGAGGAAAGACCACAGCCCCGATGTTTTGCACCATCCTGAAAACGCAGGAACGCCGGTGCATGATTGAAAATAGAGATTCCATCGATCAGATACAAAACAACTAAAAGAGACGCCGCGTTCAGCGCGCGTTTATCTTGCGGCCACAGTTTCGGCGCAATGACGTGTGAAACTGAATACAGTTACGCTACGCGAGACGCAGCCGTTGCGAACGTGCCTACAGGCTGGGGAATCAGAATTTCAACCCGCGTCCCCTTGCCCAACTTGCTTTCGATTTTGCACGTGCCCCCGTGAAGTTGCGCCAACGCGCGCACCAAAGTCAGACCCAAACCAGTGCCGCCATTCGACTTCGCGTAGCTGTTGTCCGCCTGTTCGAACGGCTCGAACACGCGCCTGATATTTTCTTCGGAAATTCCAACGCCGGTATCTTCAACCGCAAGGCAGGCATGGCCGTCATCGACTGCAAATGAAACCGTGACAGAGCCTCGCTCCGTGAATTTTACGGCGTTCGATGTCAAGTTGAGAATCATTTGATTGAGCGCCCGTTCGTCCGCAAAGATGCGAGCCGAAGACGCGTCCAATTTCAAACGCAATGCGACACCCTTTGCCTCCGCCTGTTCGCGGACAAGCCTCGCGGCCTGTTCGACAATGGCATTACCGTCGATCCAGTCGACTTCGAGCTTCACTTTGCCGGCTTCGACCTTCGCAACATCCAATAGATCATTGATTAGGCTCAGCAGATGCTTGCCGCTGGAATTGATGTAGCCTGCATATTCTCGATACCGATCTTGCCCATTCGGTCCCAAGGCCTGCGTGGCGATGATCTCCGAGAAGCCCAAAATCGCATTCATCGGCGTCCGAAGCTCGTGGCTCATATTAGCTAGGAAATGCGTTTTCATCTGGTTGGCGCGTTCTGCCTCTTGACGCGCTCTGGCATTTTCGACCGTCAGGATTTCATTGCGAAGGTCCGTGACGATGTTGCCGCGGACGCGGGCGCTTGCGGCCCGGACATTGATAGTCAGCGCCAGAAACCAAAGCGGCAGCAGAATGGAAAAGATCGACGCTACATCCGATGTTTCGGTCAGAAACCTGCCCCACAGGACCAAAAAGGCCGCTCCCGTACCGAGCAGATAGGTCTGAAATCTGTTCATCCTGGAAATAACGCCATTGATGATGCCGCAAAAGACACAAATGGTAAGCGCCATTTGGTTAGTCGCATTACCTTCGGCCCAAAAGACCCAGACCAAGCTCGACCAAACGACGCTTGTTCCGATCGCGCATACCGTGCTTCACCAAATCCACAGTGCCGGATCAAACGTGGCGGCAACTTCGCGCGCTCGGCGGCAATTAATGTCCGTCACAAGCGAAATCAGTACGAAAACGACAATGCCGACAAACCACAAAGCCGACGGCAGCGTTTCAGATGCCCCTAGAGCTGGAAACGCACCCGAATTGATCCAACAAACAGCGCCCGCCCAAACTGGCAGCGCATACACAAGACCGCGTGTCGGCGCCGGCAGTAGCAGCAGCTGCCGGTCGAGCAGTCGGCGCTCGAACTCGGCGTCGCTATGAGGAGGTGCCGTTTCACTGGACATTGGCGCGCATTACCAAGATTAAACGTCAGACCCCGATCATAGCGCCCCGCCTGTTAATTTCAGCCTTACAGACAGACGCAGTTAGCAGGAAGTAAACCCGACCAAACGAGCCGATTTTCTTTCGGTGTGTCTCGGCTATCTGCATGATTTCGGCTAAAACCTCTCAGCCTGTGCATAAATTCTCCGGGTTGGAATGCGCTCCAAATCGTTATAGTCCCCCCTCGATTCAACTCCCGTTTCAGTAACGAGTACAACAATGGCCAAACCCGCCAGCAGGGCCGATCTCTTCGACATGGAAGACGACGACAAATCATCCAAAAACTATTCCGCCAAAGACATCGAAGTCCTTGAAGGCCTAGAGCCTGTCCGCCGCCGCCCCGGCATGTATATCGGCGGCACGGACGAGCGCGCACTGCACCACCTCGCCGCCGAGATCGTCGATAACGCGATGGACGAGGCCGTCGCCGGCCACGCCACCCGCATCGAGATCGAACTCGCCGAAGGCAACGTCATGACGGTCCGTGACAACGGCCGCGGCATTCCTGTCGACTCCCATTCCAAGTTCAAGAACAAGTCGGCCCTTGAAGTCATCATGACAACGCTGCACTCCGGCGGAAAGTTCACTGCCGGCGCCTATGAGACCAGCGGCGGCTTGCATGGCGTCGGCTCCTCCGTCGTGAACGCGCTTTCCGAATGGCTCGAGGTTGAAGTCGCCCGCGACCGCAATTTGTGGAGCCAGAAATACGAGCGCGGCGCCCCCGTCACCAAGCTCAAGGACTTAGGTCCCATCCACAACCGCCGCGGCACAACGGTACGCTTCAAACCCGACGTCAAAATCTTCGGCCCCGACGCCCATTTCAAACCCACGCGCCTCTACAAGATGGCGCGCTCGAAGGCCTATCTCTTTCGCGGCGTCGAAATCCGCTGGTCCTGCGACCCCTCTCTCATCCACGGCACCGACACCACACCAGCCGAGGAGACGCTGCACTTCCCCGGCGGCCTTGGCGATTACCTTGCCAGCACCATCGGCAAAGCCACCACCGTGACGCCAAGGCCGTTCGCCAACCGCATCGAATCCAAAGACAACAAAGGCATCGTCGAGTGGGCAATCTCGTGGTCGCCCGCCCTCGACCCTTTCATGTCGTCTTACTGCAACACGATCCCGACACCGCAAGGCGGCACCCACGATTCCGGCCTGCGCTCAGCCATGTCGCGATCACTGCGCGCCTACGGCGAACTCACCAACAACCGCAAGGCCGCCCAGATCACCGCCGAAGACGTGATGGCTTCCGCCCAAGCGATGCTCTCGGTCTTCATTCGCGAACCGCAATTCCAGGGACAGACCAAAGACAAGCTCTCCAACCCCGAAGCCCAGCGCCTGGTCGAAGGCGTAATCAAGGACCATTTCGACCATTGGCTTGCCGACTCGCCCAACGATGCCACCCGCCTGCTCGGCTTCGTCATCGAACAGGCCGAAGACCGCATCCGCCGCCGCCAGGAGAAAGAAGTCAGCCGCCAAAGCGCCACCCGCAAACTGCGCCTGCCCGGCAAACTCTCCGACTGCACGTCGGGCTCAAACGAAGACACCGAGATCTTTCTCGTCGAAGGCGACTCAGCCGGTGGCTCCGCCAAGCAGGCCCGCGACCGCAACACCCAGGCCGTCCTGCCCTTGCGCGGCAAGATCCTCAATGTCGCCAGCGCCGCTGCTGGAAAACTCGCCGCCAACCAGGAACTCTCCGATCTCGTCCAAGCCCTGGGCTGCGGCATCGGCGAAAGGTTCCGTGCCGAAGACCTGCGCTATGGCAAAGTCATCATCATGACCGACGCCGACGTCGACGGCGCCCACATCGCCTCCCTTCTTGTCACCTTCTTCTACCGCGAAATGCGCGGCATGATCGACAAGGGACACCTTTACCTCGCCATGCCGCCGCTCTATCGCCTCACCCACGGCACCAAGTCTTTCTACGCGAGAGACGACGCCCACAAAGACCAGATCATCAAAACCGAGTTCAAGGCCAACGCCAAAATCGAAATCAGCCGCTTCAAAGGCCTGGGTGAAATGATGCCCGCCCAACTCAAAGAAACGACAATGAAAGTCGGCTCCCGCATCCTCCTCAAAGTCATGGTCGCCGACGACGACCGCGAAGAAACCGACGACCTTGTCGAGCGCCTGATGGGCAAAAAACCCGAACTTCGCTTCCAATACATCCAGGAACACGCCCAGTTCGCCAAGGATATTGACGTGTAAAACGCACCCGATTTAGGGGAGGGGGAGTATCCCCCTCCCTACCCCCATTTTTGCATGCAAAGTTTGCAAAAACCTCCCCGCTTGACGATCCCCTCTGCAGAAAATCGATTTGCCCCAAGAAAAACTGCGTCAGGCCGACGCATGATTTTTTTCCATACAAAGCATCATCCCAGACCGTGATCAATGTGATGACATGTGTGAACTGCGCTCACGCAAATCCTCCTCACGCTAAACCAATGCATCCGAAGTATTCAGATCTCTGGCGCCATGTCAAGAACTAATGCAGAACACATGGCCACGCGCCTTATATCCGCCCGACTGAAAAGCGCTACGCTGGACGCCATACGCGATATTCAACAGCATTGCCCGGCAAAGCGCGGCCTTCTCCAATGAAGAAGGTAGTGTTGAGCCAAAGGTACCGCGCGTCTCCCGTCTCAAATCTGGGGTTGGTATAGAAATATTGATCGGTGAATTCGGTCCCTAACCCTTTGCCAATCGCATTTTGGACGGTCGTGTTCATCTCAAGCAGACCGAAATACTGCAGGTAGAGAAAGGCCCCATCGTGTGTCTCGACTTGAGCGCGAACGTCGACCCGCAAATAACCGTCGGGTCCGATCAGCGCCCATTCACCGCCTCCGCGCACCGCTCCACGCAGGCGCGCGCCAACCACTTCGCCACCGCTCACCTCGTAGTACATCCTCGTGCCGATAGGACCTGCTCCAATCGGGAGCGGTGGCTTGAGAGTCGCTCTGAACGTGAACTCATGCACCAAATCCATTTCGTTTTCTCCTTGATATTCCCCACACCCCAATAGAGCATTCGCATCAACGATCAATGGCGCATCTGTTTCCGTTGGTCCGATGGCGAGGCCCATGCGGTTGAGATTGTGGACTACCATTGAGCAAATCGGCTCTTTCCTGACACCATCGTGCGCCAAGAGTTCCGCGCGCGGGCGCAAGATCTCAATATCATCACCATCGATGGCGACTCGATGGAACCCGTGCTCTCATCTGGCGATCGCATATTGATCGACACCAGCCAGCGCGTATACGTGCCGCCGGGGATCTTCGTCATCTGGGACGGCATGGGGATCGTGGCCAAGCGCGTCGAGCACGTGCCGCAGTCCGAGCCCACCAAGATCGTCATCAAGTCGATCAATCCCGAGTATCAGACTTACGAGCGCGACGCCGAGGAGGTGAATATTATCGGACGCGTCATCTGGGCGGCGAAGAGGCTATAGCTTTCAACACTGCGGGGATTCCGGACGCTGGCAATGATCTGTCCATCAGGGCATCTTTGGCCCATACGCGACAACGGCCTCGGGGGGTGGGCTTGACAGCGTATCGCAATCTTCCGAGGATCGCTTGCACCGCTTGCTGCAGCAACCGGAACGCCAACCTTGGGAGTCTACATGAAGCGACTATTGACTGCCGTGTCGTTCACCGCCGTGCTCGTCCTCGCCGTCGCATGCTCGCCCCGGGAAACCAAGACGGCGGACGCCGTGGCAACCCCCTATGGCGCCAACAAGGATGCCGGCGCGACCTTCGTCCACGATGGCGTGACGCTTTACTACGAGACCTACGGCCAGGGTGAACCGCTGCTGCTGGTGCACGGGAATGGCGCCAGCATCGGCACGCTTGCAGCGCAGATCGACCACTTCAAGGCGAAGTACAAAGTGATCGCGATGGACAGCCGCGACCAGGGGCGGTCCGCCGACAGCCAGGAGCCGATCACCTATGAGAAGATGACGGACGACCTCGCGGCTTTGATCGATCACCTGAAGCTCGGTCCGGTGGATGTGGTGGGCTGGAGCGATGGCGGCATCGAAGCCCTGCTTCTGGGCGTTCGTCATCCCAGCAAAGTGAAGAAAATCATCTCAATGGCCGCAAACCTCAACCCGGGTCCGGAAGCGTTCGATCCGGAGGTCGACGCGCTGATCAAGTCGATGATGGAGCTGCCCGACGAGGCAAAGAACACTCCGCAAGGCCGACGCCAGCTCAAGGTGGTGGGCATGATGCTGAAGGAGCCGAACATTCTGCCTGCCATGCTTGCCAAGGTTACGGCGCCAACGCTTGTGCTGGCGAGCGACAACGACCTTGTCCGGCTCGAACACATCGTCACGATTTACAAGAGCCTGCCGAACGCGCAGCTGGCGATCTTCCCGAACAGGACGCACCTGATCCCGTACGATGACCCCGAGCAATTCAACAGCACAGTGGACCGTTTTCTCGCGACACCGTTCAAGAAGATCGACCTTATCCCGGAGACGATGGGATCGTTCGAGAGGATGATGACCGGGCTAGCGCGCTAACTCACGCGGCCGGACGTCCGCTCTCGGGCGACTTCCAGCCGGAGCACCGTAGCGGCACGAGCCGCCGCCCTTGAGACTCAAACAGTCGATCGTGTCATTGAAGTTTTCAGGTCCGTCGACACTACGACCGCGGCGATTTGGTCCACCCTCGCCATCGCCTCGGAATTAAAGGGACGCTATACTTAATTGACATACCGGCCCCCGTCGGGCAAACTCGCGCGTGACCCGGATCGCTCGCGTTGTTGTTCCCGATTGCCCGCACCATGTCACGCAGCGTGGCAACCGGCGGCAAAAGACATTCTTCGAAGACGACGACTATGTTCGCTATAAGGAACTGCTGGCCCAGGGCTGCAAGCAAGCCAGTGTCGAGGTGTGGGAAATTAAAGGGACGCTATACTTAATTGACATACCGGCCCCCGTCGGGCAAACTCGCGCATGCCTCGGATCGCTCGCGTTGTTGTTCCCGATTGCCCGCACCATGTCACGCAGCGTGGCAACCGGGAACAACAACGCGGACGAGCGAACGGGGCGGCCACTCGCTTCGAGCTCATTCCTCAAGCAGATTGAAAAGCGGTTGGGCCGCAAACTCACCAAGCAAAAACCCGGCCCCAAGCCGAAGCATGAGGGGTGTGTGGGATGAGAGATAAGTATAGCGTCCCTTTAATTCGAGAGAGGCTTTTAAGGATCATGCAATGACACTCGAAGTCGCCTATTTCATCAGTCAAATCGTTGCGGCAGTGGCGCTCGTCGCATCGCTGGCGTTTGTCGGGATTCAACTGCGTCAAAATGCCAGATCCATGCGCGCAGCGACGTCGACGGCGCACACTCAATTGTTGATTCAATTGGGGGTGTTTGCCGGTGGAACCGACGATGCGGCACACATCTGGAGAACGGGCCTTCAGGGTCTGGATCAGCTAACCGAGAACGAACGCGTAAGGTTCACGGTTTTCCTCAGTACCTTGGTGCGCTTCTTCGAAGCTTCGCGCGTGCAATGGTTGCACGGTCAACTCGATAAGGAGCACTGGCACAGCGTCGAGCAACAAGTGAAGGGATTGGTTACCCAGCCCGGTGTTAAGGCCTGGTGGAACGTGCGCTCGCATTGGCACTCAGAGGAGTTCCGAAACTGGTTCGATTCGATTGAAGGCATTTCCAGTGATTTCCGGTTCTACGGCGATCAAGCTGGCTACCAACCCAAATGACCACGTCCGGCGACGTCCGCAGATAGGTGAGAACCCTCAAAAGGTGGGCGTTGATCCTTTCGAGCGAGGCGGAGGCCGGCTGCCGTACGTGGAGAAAAGGGGCCACTTGCCGGGACCGCCGGCGTCCTCGCCGGCCGTCGGTCAGAGGACGCGTCGCTCTATCCGAGCGGTCTTGTACTGCGCCGAGGACAACTTCGTGTTCCGCTTGATGCGTCGGCAAGAGCCGGCGAGGACGCCGGCGGTCCCAGGGAGGCCGAGACGGCCTGGCCGATGTAATAAATTTCTTCAAGCGTCATGCGGTGGGCGTCTGCTCTAGTTTGCCTGGCTGAACGAAAGACTACGCCACCCGTCGAGGCAGCCGCTTGATCTCGCGGCCCTTTTCGCTTTCAGCCAACCGGAGTTCAAACGACTTCTGGAGGTTCAACCAAAATTCCGCGCTCGTGCCGAACCAGTGCCCAAGGCGAAGCGCCGTGTCGGCGCTGACGCTGCGCGCGCCGTTGAGTATCCCCGTAATCCGATTGGCGGGAACGTTCAGATGCCGTGCAAGCTCCGCCGCTGAAACATTCAGCGCCGCCAGCTCCTCCGCCAATATCTCGCCAGGATGAATAGGTGTGCGTGCCATGGGTCCCTCAATGATAGTCGACGATTTCAACGTTGGCCGGTCCCGGTGAGCGTTCCGGCCATACAAAGCAAATTCGCCATTGGTCGTTGATCCGAATGCTGTATTGCCCTTTTCGATCGCCCCCAAGCTTTTCGAGCCGGTTGCCCGGCAACGCGGCGAGATCGGCCACGTCGCGCGCCGCGTCAAGCCGCTCAAGACGGTTCTCCGCTTGCCGCCGAAAAGGTTCAAACGCCTTCACCATCTCACCGCGGGCGAAGCGTTCGGTGCGGGCATCCCGATAGCCAATAATCATTGCAAATCGGTATCGGAAAGTACGAGATACGTCAAGCATATTTTCAATGCCCTAGTACCAACCGGCAGTAACATGTGAGTCAACAACAACCCCAACATCGTCATGGCCGGGCTTGACCCGGCCATGACGAGCTTTTTTGGACTTGGAGGCTCACATCGACGCGCCGACAGCCGTGGGTCAAGCCCGGTCATGACGATGTTGGGGTTGTCGCCGGCTCTTGGTCAATTTCGAACACGCTGGGCTTGACGCGCAGGAAAGAGCCGGCGAGGACGCCGGCGGTCCCAGGGAGGCCGAGACGGCCTGGCCGAAGTAGTGGATGTCTTCAAGCGTCATGTGAGGGTCTTTCGCGCGGTAATTTCAGACGCGTTCGTCACGAACGCCGGGTGACAACAGCGCAACATCGCGATCGGGGTGGAGCTTCGCAAAGCGCGTGTTCACGTAGGCCGTAAATGCCGGACCGAAAAGGTCCATATGCTGCACGCGCCGCCATTCGCGCGCGAAGATCGGAGGCGCGGCCGACGAAGCGACTGAGGCCGCGTGAGCGCGAGACGTCGAACCGGTTGCGTGCGTTTCCGGCGCCGTTCAGCCGATGCACATGCATCGGGTTTGCGACACCCTTGACGCGAAACTCGCCCAAGTCCTCGACGTCAAAGTAACCCCGAACGAGCGCCGCCGTGTTCGCGCTCACGAAGCAGGTGTTCGGCTCGGCCAGGTTCTCCATCCGCTGCGCCAAACCCACCGTGTGTCCCTGCGCCGTGTAGTCCATGCGCAGATCGTCGCCGATCGTGCCGACCACGACCTCGCCGGAGTTCAGGCCCGTGCGCGTCGAGAAGCTCAGGCCATGCTCGCGCTTGAGCTCTGTCGCGTAGCGGGCGATCTCGTCTTTCAGGTGCAGGGCGGCGTAGCAGGCGCGCTGCGCGTGGTCTTCGTGCGCAATGGGCGCACCGAACAGGGCCATGATCCCATCGCCGGTGAACTTGTCGACGAAGCCTTCGAAGCGTTCGACGCCTTCGGTGAGGATGGCGAAAAAGCGGGACATGATGCGCGAGAAGGCTTCCGGGTCGAGGCTCTCGGCGAGTTCCATTGAACCCTTCACATCGGCGAAGAGCACCGTCACCTGCTTGCGCTCGCCCTCAACGCCCGCCTTCGACTGGCGGATCTTGTCGGCGAGATGTTTGGGGGTTTCGCGGACGTGCGTGGGCGCGGGCTGCGTGCCCGACCTCGCACCGCACTCTGCGCAGAACCTCGCACCAGGCGGGAGTTCGGCCTGACAGGTACCGCAGCGCGCCGCGAGGGCGCCGCCACACTCGACACAAAACTTCGCGCGTTCAGGATTATCGCCGCCGCACTTTGAACATTTCACCGTTAAGGCCTTTCAGAGCTTCGAGCGCACAAACGCAAATTCCGGATCATCCACACTTCGCATCCATGAGAAAGTACAAATTACGAAAAACATTGCCGTCTAACCAGCCCCAGGTCCCGCAATGCCACTTCCCCCATCGTCTGCAGCGCCGGCGGCGCGCAGCCAACTGCCCTCGCAAGCGGGGGAAGATAGCAGCTGTTTCGTCTCTTCCCCCGTTTACGGGGAAGTCTCTGCGCAGCGCTTGCTGCCGCAGGGGATGGGGGTTTGTGAACGTACCCCCCAACATCTGCCCCGAACAGCGCTACTTCTTCTTTGTATAAATCAGATCAAACGACGGCTGAAAAGTCTTGCCGCCGTCAACGGACTGTGTCCCTGACTGGCGCACAGTGCCGTTGGCGAGGGGTTCGAATGTCATCGTCACAATCACGTTCTGTTTTTGCGGCGTCGAGACATCGCCGGCGCGCATCTCAAGCTTTGAGCCGGTCCAGGTGCCGGTGTAGTGCACCTGGTCTCCTGTCGCATCAACCCAGGTCTGGTGCCACTTGCCGTCGGCCTGGTCATAAACATTGATCGAATGACCAGAGCCGCCATTTGCACCCTTCCAATTCTCAAGAATAATGCAACCTGCCGCCAGCAATTCGATCTTGCTTTGGCCCGCCGGTTTGCCGCCCGTTGTGGCGATGACGTCCCACTCTCCAAGCCAGAACTTAAACTGCTGATACTCAGCACCCGGACAGCCATAGTTGGGCGGCGCTTGGTTGGCGCCTTGAGCCAAAACGCTTGTAGAGACACTCAAACAGACCAACGCTGCGACGATTATGAGACGAAAGGTCATCATTCCCACTCCCCAAAGACGCAAAAAGACTATCTCATCACCCAGAAACCTTCTGTTCACCTTTAGTTGACATTCTGGCTCAGCGTACTATGGTGCGCCAAATTGCTGATCGCGTGATTTGAACGCGGAGCATGACCGCATGCGGTTGGTAAGTCCTGCGAGAGAGGGCGTTCCGGCCTTGGAAAACACAACGCACTCTCGTTTGGAGTTAGTTAAAGTATAATGTCGTTTGAAAGCCTCGGCCTGAAGGCCGAATTGCTCCGCGCTATCGCGGATTCCGGTTACACCACGCCCACCCCGATCCAGGAAAAAGCGATCCCCGTCGTTCTTGCCGGCAGGGATGTCATGGGCATCGCACAGACCGGGACCGGCAAAACCGCCGGCTTCACCCTGCCGATGATCCAGCGCCTGGCCTCAGGCCGGGCAAAGGCGCGCATGCCGCGCTCCCTGATCCTTGAGCCGACACGCGAGCTCGCGGCCCAGGTGGCCGAGAGCTTTGAAAAGTATGGCAAGCAACACAAGCTGACGATGGCGTTGCTTATCGGCGGCGTGTCCTACGAAGAGCAGGACATCAAAATCATGCGCGGCGTCGATGTGCTGATCGCAACGCCCGGACGCTTGCTCGATCATTTCGAGCGCGGGAAACTGCTGCTCAACGGCGTCCAGATCTTCGTCGTCGACGAAGCCGACCGCATGCTCGACATGGGGTTCATCCCCGACATCGAACGCATCTGCAAACTCATTCCCTTCACGCGCCAGACTTTGTTCTTCTCAGCGACCATGCCACCGGAAATCACGCGTCTCGCCGATCAATTCCTCAGCAATCCCGAACGCATCGAAGTTTCGAAACCGGCGACGGCTGCAACGACGATCGAGCAAAGAATTGTCGGCTTGCCCGCCAACGATCCCAAGCTCAAGCGTGAAGCCCTGCGCCGCGTCATTCGCAGTCAAACCATCGTCAACGGCATTATTTTCTGCAACCGCAAGACCGATGTCGATATCGTTTATAAGTCGCTGAGCAAACACGGCTTTTCAATCGCCGCCCTGCACGGTGACCTTCCCCAGCCCGTGCGCACAAAGACGCTGGAAAGTTTCCGCGCTAATGAAGTTCAGCTGCTGGTCGCAAGCGACGTCGCCGCCCGCGGCCTCGACATTCCGGCCGTCAGCCATATTTTCAATTTCGACGTGCCGATCAATGCCGAGGACTACGTCCATCGCATCGGCCGCACGGGACGCGCCGGCCGCGCGGGGTTTGCCTTCATGCTGGCCGGCCCCAAAGACGTAAAAGCGGTGGCCGCCATCGAAGCGCTCACCGGCATTCCAATTATCAGAGACGAAATGACAGACATCGAAGTCACACCCGACCATCGCCCGCACCGCAGTGACGGCCATCGCAGCTCGTCCAGCACCAGTGGCGACAAACGCCGCGGCGGACGTGATCGTGACCGCAACCGCGGACGCACGCACCAGGGCCCGCATCACGATCAAGTGGCAAGCCTGACCCCAATCGACCAGGCTCCAGCCGTAGTAGCGCCTGCCCCGGTCGTAGCTCCCGTTGCAGAACAGGTCGCCGCTATCGAAGTGGTGGCCCCAACGCCCCAGCCACAGCGCGAACGCCATCACCGCCATGAACGCCAGACTCGGCGCGAAGCTCCAAAAAACCCGCCGGCCCAACAGGCAAAACCTGAGCACCGCCAGCAGCGCGAGCGTCGTCCGCGCCGCGACGAAAGCCAGACCGCGTCATCGCCTTCAATGGGCGATCACATGCCGGCCTTCCTCCTGCGCCCGGTGCCCCAGCACCTGATCAAGCGCAAAAAGGAAACAGAGGTCGCCTAGCGTTTAATCGATCCCGCCAATTGCTTCTGAATGGCCGCCCCATAGGGCGCGCGGATGGCCTTCAGCTGATCATCGACGAACTTCGATGTAGGCTGGCTGTAGATCGCCTTGCGGTGACTGAACTGCCGGAAGCCATCGAGCCCATGGTACGATCCCATCCCCGACGGCCCGACACCGCCAAACGGCAGGTCTTCCATCGCCACATGCATGATCGTGTCGTTGACCGTAACGCCGCCTGAGGTAGTGCGCGTCAACACGCGCTCTTTTTCAGCCGTATCTCCCCCGAAATAATAAAGCCCAAGCGGCCGCGCTTTTGAATTCACGTAACCGATCGCCTCATCAACCGTCTTGTACGTCTTGACCGGCAGCACCGGCCCAAAGATCTCGTCCTGCATGACCTTCATGTCGTCGGTCGGATCGAGAATAAACGTCGGCGCGATCTTGTGATGCGGCTGCTGACGCAAATCTTCCTTCGCGGGATTGACTTCAATGACTTTGGCGCCCTTGGACTTTGCTTCGTCAATATAGCCGCGCACCCGGTCGAAATGGCGCTGGTTGATCATCGACGTATAGTCAGGATTGTCTTTCAGCGTTGGATACATCGCCGTAGCAGCGGCGGTAGCCTGGCTTACAAATTCGTCGCGTTGGCCTTCGGATACCAACACATAGTCGGGCGCCAGGCAGATTTGCCCGGCATTCATCGTTTTGCCCGTCATCACGCGCGCGGCCGCCTGCGCAATATTAGCGCCCTGGCCGATAATCACCGGCGACTTACCACCCAATTCAAGCGTCAACGGCGTCAGGTTTTCTGCCGCCGCACGCATCACATGATAGGCAATCGAGGTAGCCCCGGTGAACAGCAAGTGATCGAACGGCAAGCGGCTGAAGGCATCACCAACGTCTGCACCGCCAAGACACACGGCAATTTCCGTTTCATCAAACACCTTACTGAACATGCGCGCCATCAGCTCGGAACTGACTTGCGAATACTCCGACGGCTTGATCATGCAACGGTTGCCGGCGGCCAGCACGCCAGCCAGCGGTGTGAACGTCAAATTCACCGGAAAATTCCACGGCGCGATTACACCGACCACGCCAAGCGGCTGATAGTGCACCTCGGCTTTGGCCCCGAACCAGCCCAGAATGGCAGGCGTCGTCGTGCGCTTTTCGACCTTCATCCATTTCTTCAGATTGTCGCGCGCATGTTTGAGCGGACCAATGGAGCCCGAAACATCGGTAAACTTGCTCATCTGCGGTGAGCGGCTGCCGAAATCTTTGTTCAGCGCGCCGGCAATTTCGTCCTGATGATCGACCAGCAAACCAATGCAGCGATTGAGACGGTCAATGCGGATCTCCGCACTCGGGGGACCATCTTTGAGATAGGCCGCACGCTGCTTGTCCATGATGGCGCGAAGATTTTGTGGGGCAGATTTTGCAGCTGTGGCGCTGGCGCTCATAGACGGTACTCCTTCGATGCGGTGCTTGGATTCCCTGCTTATAGAGCAAAACAGGCGTCCACCGCAAAGCATCTGCAAACTCTAACGTTACGGAAAGAGCCGCATCAAACCAAGGTAAGCCATTGCGTTGGCCCGAAACCTGTGGTGGCTTGAGCCAAACTGACTTGAGGCTCCCATGACATACGACAACATCATCGTCGAAACCCACAATGGCATCGCAACTCTCACGCTGAACCGGCCGGGGTCGCTCAACAGCCTCAACAAAGGCCTGATCGACGACATCCGCACCGCCCTGCGCGACTTGCGCAAGGACGACAGCGTAAAATCGCTCATCATCACTGGGGCCGGTCGCGGCTTTTGCGCCGGCGCTGACCTGTCGAACGCCGGCTTCAATGACGGCGTCCAGCGCTCGGTAGGTGAAGGCGTCGCCCACTCCATGGAGATCGGCTACAACCCGCTTGTTCGCGATCTCACCAGCTTTCCCAAACCCGTCGTGGTGGCCGTCAACGGCGTCGCCGCAGGCGGTGGCGTCGGATTGGCGCTCTCCGGCGATATCGTGATCGCCGCGCGTACATCCTATTTCGTGCAGGTCTTCACACCGCGCCTCGGCCTCGTGCCCGATATGGGTTGCACCTGGCTCTTCCCCCAATTGTTAGGCCGCGCCCGCTCCCGCGCTTTGGCCATGTTGGGCGACCGTCTTCCGGCCGAGAAAGCCGCCGAATGGGGCCTCATCTGGCAGGCCGTGCACGATGATCAATTGATGACCGAAGCTCTGTTGATCGCCCAACGTCTGGCGAACGGACCTGCTCTGGCCTATCGTGAACTCAAACGCGTGCTCGACGATGCCGCGTACAACTCTCTCGACGAACAACTTGAAAACGAGCGCCTGACCCAACGCATGCTGGGCGACACCGAAGACTTCCGCGAAGGCGTGACGGCATTTCTCACCAAGCGCGAACCCCAATTCAAAGGCAGATAGAGGAACAATCATATGAATTTCGAACACGTGAAAGTCGACACCGTAGGCCGCGTCGGCGTGTTGACACTTAACCACCCCGAAGTCCTCAATGCCGTCAGCCCGCCAATGCTGCAGGGGTTGTGGTCGGCGATGAATTACATCGACAACCCGCAACACGGTTTCCGCGCCCTCGTGCTCACGGGCGAAGGCCGCGCCTTCTGCGCCGGTGCCAACCTGTCTGGTGGCGCCTCATCGAAAACGTTTGCGCCTGAAGACAGCGACGCAGGCGCAATGCTTGAAACCGCCTACCATCCCTTCCTGCGCCGTCTGCGCAATCTGAAAATGCCGCTGGTGACCGCGGTGAATGGCGCAGCCGCCGGCGTCGGCATGAGCTTTGCGATGATGGGCGACATGATCGTTGCCGGAAAGTCAGCGTACTTCCTGCAAGCCTTCCGCCGCATCGGTCTGGTGCCGGACGGCGGCTCAACCTGGTTGCTGCCACGCCTCGTTGGTCTCGCCCGCGCCAAGGAACTGTCCCTCTTGGGCGAAAAGCTCAGCGCCGACAAAGCGCTGGACTGGGGCCTGATCAACCGGGTCTACGATGACGCGGCGTTGATGCCGCAAGCGCTCGCCTTGGCGGAGGAATTGGCGGCGGGCCCAACTGTCGCATTGAGCCACATTCGTAACCTCTATTGGCAGAGCCCCGACAATACCTACGAAGAACAACTCAACGCCGAACGCCAAGCCCAAAAGCTGGCTGGACGCGCCGACGACTTCGCCGAAGGTGTCAGCGCCTTCCAGGCAAAACGCAAAGCGGAATTCAAAGGCCGCTAATTATCGCCACTGCCCACGATCTCCGGAAAGCGTACAATAATCCGCGCTTGTCCGGACTTCGGGGTCGTGAAATTCGACGTCTTAACCAAGGTCCGAAACGTGCCTTTCACTTGGTATTTTCCAGGCGGCAGCTTTGCCAGCACCCACGCGCTATCACAGCGAACCTGAAATAGCTCAGCACCAAGGGAGTTTGTAACGCTGACATCGACATCCGCCAGGTACTGAGCGTTCCCACCTGCAAACTCGAGGCGCACAGGAAAGGCCTTCCATCGCGGATCGGACTGCGCCTCATCGCCGATGCCTGTGCACGCCAATTCAACGCCGTTCACTGTGACGGGTTCATCAGCTGGCAACCTGGTGATCTCCTCGGCCGCCGTCACTCCGGTCCATAGAAGCGCGACCGAAGCGGACGTGATCGCAAGTGTAAATCGATTCATTTGAAACCTCCACAATGCAACGAATCACCCCCGGCTCAAGCTATCAATAATTTACCCGCGAAGTGATGGCACCATCGACGATAAAGTTGGCACCTGTCGTAAATCCTGAAAGTGGACTCGCGACAAACACGGTTGTATTTGCGATATCCTGCGGCGTGCCCATGCGGCCCAACGGATTACGCTTCATCGTTGCCTCAAACATTTGCGGTGCGTTTTGTTCAACCATCTGCCACGTGCCACCCTTGAAGTAGATGGTGCCCGGCGACACAACGTTGACGCGTATCTTTTTCTTTGCATATTCCTTGGCCAAACCTTTGCCAAAATGGATCATCGCGGCTTTGATCGCACCGTAGGCCTGCGCATTTTGCGTCTCGGCCGCTGACACCGATGAAATCATAACGAACGAAGCGTCGCCTCGTTCCGCCGCAGCTTGCTCAAGATGCGGCCGCGCCGCTTCAAATGCGTTCGCCGCACCCAGAATGTCGATTCTCAACAGCGATTCCCACGCCTCCGCATGCGCCCCCATCACCAGGGCACTGGCGTTGGAAACCAGAATGTCGATCCCGCCAAAAGTGTTGGCAACGTCTGCGACCCAAGCCTTCAGCTCTTCACCTTTTGCAATGTCGACAGGTGCGCCCGTAGCCCGCACGCCCCTCTTTGCCAATGCCGCAACCGTTTCCTCAACCTGCTCGCGATTACGGGCACAAATAGCGACATCTGCGCCCTCCCCAGCCAGAGTCTCGGCAATGGCGCGTCCTATACCGCGCGTGCCACCCAAAACAATTGTCCGCTTGCCCTTAAGTTGCAGGTCCATCATGCGTCTCCCTATCTGCTTCACATCAGCAGAAAGACTCTCGCAAGAGCACGCAAGCGAAAAGCGCCAGTCAACCCGGATTAGTCACAGGCGCCTCGGCCTAGGTCACTATTCAATTCCAAATGCAAACGCGTTGGGAACAAAGCGAATAACCGGCGCTCCTTCAGCAAATCCTACCTGTGCAATGCTGGCTGGTGTAAACGGCACCGAAATGTTGGTAAGCCTCAGCGTGTCGAGTCCGCTGGCAAACGCCTGCTGAATCGATGCCATAAGTTCACTCACCGGTACGTCATTCTTTGAGATAAAAGTTTTCCGGTCATCGGGCGCACGCTCAGGCAGCTCTGCCCACTGACCGTTCGCCGCACGCGGAATGCGCACGAAGAACCCCCTTCGCGCGTGAAACCGCCCCAGTTGCGGCGTCGAAAAATTTCCGATCAAGACCAAATCGTAGCCCTGGGAACGCAATTTTTCCCGGTTCATCCGAGCCCACAGCGCCTTTATCTCTTTGTATTTTGTCTGAATATCCACGATCGTTGTCTTGCTGACGAGGTCAATTTCGACCGCGCGCTTGAACCCGTCTGGCGCCGGCAGATCGACAGACTGCTCCACCCAAAGCGTCTCGAACCCACTAATCTCGATCTTCTCAGCCTTCGCCGGCGTCCAATTTGGCTGTTGAGCGGTTTTCCATTTTTCCGAACCTGCCTGCCGCAGCCAAACATCATTGGCACCGCGCACAAAGACAAATTCTTCGAACTGAGTGGTGCCAGGTTTTCGAACATTCACCTGCGCCTTCGTATAGTAGCCCTTCTCGGCACCATTGAGCAAAACGCTCTCAAACATCCGGTCGGCACCCTCAATCAGCCTGAGTTTGTCAACGAATGTACCAGCATCAGCCAAGGACACGTTTACGTAAAGCGACTTGGGATGGGCGGCGCGCGCTTGTGTCTCTCCCGAACTCAACAGTTCAAACCTGTAGCCGTCACCAAGATCCAGGTGCTTGACTGCATCCGCTCCCCACGCCGAAGCCGAACCCCAAACGGCGATGCAAAAGACTGCGCCGAAACGCGCTAAATTTCTGACCACGGCGACCCACCCTTTTTGGAGCATTTCCGGCAAAAGTCTAAGTCAGCCGAAACCCGGTCTGCAACACGCGCTTTTCGCGATCTTGTTGTCTCGCGCATCCCGTGGGAGAGTGCCGATACATGAGGCTGCTGTTCACCATAGCGATAACGCTTTTCAGTCTGTGCATTGCGGCAGCAAGCGCAGGTTCGCTCGATAAAATGGAGCGCGCGCCGGCCGCCTGGCGTGGCCCTGTCTTTAAACCGAACTATCGCTTTCCCGCCAAATTCGAGACAATCCCAGAGCCTTGGGCCGCCATAAGTTTTCGCCAGGAGCCCGAGCGTTATCTGCGGACACTGTTGCACTATGCACTCGAAGGCCAGGATCGCATCCACTGGCGCCTTCAAAACAACACCCTCAGAAACTGGTATCACGTGCCCTGGCTGGGACCTGGTGCCAATGGGCGCGAATTCATCCACGGCCTGACCCGGGCGCCCGATCTTCAGCCAGGCACGCTCAACCCCTCACAGACCGCTTGCCGGCAAAACTGGGCGCTGGCATTTTACAATCAAAGTGGCGGCGCTGTTCTGGGGCGCATTTGGGGACACGGTAACCGCGATCCAGATCTGGGAGCCCTGCCCTTTCCGCCTGCAACCGTAGCGGTCAAACTTGTGTTCACCAGCGCCTCCGCAAGTGACGATCCCGGTCTCACAGGCGCGCCGGAACTGGTTGCAAACATTCATGCCGAAGCCCGGACAAACCAGAATGAATGCACGCCGGCCATTCGCCCAAATGGCAAACCCGCCGCAAGAAGGCCGCAAACACTTCGCCTGATTCAGTTCGACATTGCCGTCAGAGAACAGCGCGCCAGCTACAAGACCGGCTGGGTCTTTGGCAGCTTTCGCTATGACGGCAACATCCCGGGCGCAAACGCATGGGACAAACTGGTGCCCATGGGCCTCATGTGGGGCAACGATCCAGCCGTGTCAGACGCGGGCGAGAAACCCCGTCAAAGCATCGTCTTCAAAGGGTATGAAACTTTAGGCCGCAACGGTCGCATGAACGGCATCGTCGACGACCGCGCCTCGGCCTGCTCCTCGTGTCACATGGCCGCCCAATGGCCTACAGTCGCACCGATGTCAGCACCAGTGCCTTGGAGCGAAGCACGCTGCTGGTTCAGGAACCTCGATGCCCGCTATCCATTTGGTTTTCCGCCCGGCCAGAAAAGCGGCTGTGGTGACCCGTCAGCACTGGAAGAACTCTCCGCCCTGGACTTTTCCCTTCAACTCACTATCGCGCTGCGCAACTGGAGCCTTGAAAAACTCAAACACCGCACGACAGCACGCACAAAACTGGGTTCACTCAAGCGACTGGGCAACGGCACCTTGACGGTCAACGGCCTCTCCGTTGTCCCCCTCAGACAATAGTTACGTTTTCTTTGCTGTCTTGCGCCGTGACACCAAAGGCAATTCCCTTGGTGCACCACCAGACTTTCCAAGTGCCTTGGCCTTACCCCTGCCAGAGGCGGCGGTCTCATACGAACGCCGCGCCCACTGCGCGAGTTCATCGGTGTCATCGAACAGCCGCGATGGCACTTCAAGATAGCTCATTGCCATGATCTCGCCGTTCTTGTTCTTAAACGTAAACGGCTTTGCCCCTTCCGCTTCAAAGGCCGGACGGGTGGCATCATTTGCCTTCAGAAAAAGTCGATCATCTGCTATCAGTGCGAACATTTGCTCCCGGTAGTAAACGCCCGCTCCGCCGAACATTGGTCTGATCGTCACTTCACCAAATTCGGTCAGGACATCGGTTACATATTCGCGAAACTTCGCGCTCACCACCATTGTGACTACTGCACCGCTTGCTTGAGCGCTACCGACTCCCCGCACCCGCAGGCGCTGGTCTGGTTTGGGTTGTTGAACACGAAGCGCGCCTGAAGCTTGTCGCGCACAAAGTCCATCTCGGTCCCGATCAAGAACAGAATGGCCTTCGGGTCGATGAGCACGCGCACACCTTTGTCCTCGACGACCTCATCCAGTGGATTCTGCTTCTCGGCATAGTCCATCGTGTAGCTCATGCCCGCACAACCCACATTCTTCAAACCCACGCGAATGCCGACAAAAGCCTTCTCACCCTTCGCCATCGCCAGTTTGATCTGCTCTGCCGCAGCATCGGTGAGACGCAGCGCTTTTGGGCGCTCGCGGCGGGGGCGGATTGGCAGCTGAACATCACTCATAACGCACCTGATACCTCAAAACATGTTGAGTTCGAGTTTAGCTTCTTCAGACATACGCGCCGGCGTCCAGGGCGGATCAAACACCATGTTCACCGTGACTGCGCCGACGCCTGGCACACGCGCCACCGCATCCTTGACCCATCCGGGCATTTCACCCGCGACCGGACAGGCAGGCGCCGTCAACGTCATGTCGATCGTAATGTCCTTGTTGTCGCCAACATCGATCTTATAGATAAGACCAAGTTCGTAAACATCAACAGGGATTTCCGGATCAAAAACGGTCTTGAGCGCTTTCACCAGTTCCGCTGTCAAGGCCTCAAGCGCTTCCGGCGCCACACCTTCCGATACAGATTCCATCACCGCGCTCATGAAAAAATCTTCCGCGCCTTTTTCAGCGCTTCCACAAAAACATCCACTTCGTCACGTGTATTGTAAAATGCGAACGAAGCCCGGGCCGTCGCCGTCACGCCAAGCCTCTCCATCAAAGGCTGTGCGCAATGGTGCCCAGCCCGCACCGCCACGCCTTGCTGATCAACAATCGTCGCCACATCATGCGCATGGGCGCCATCCATGGTGAACGAAACTATCGAGCCCTTTTCTGGCGCTTCGCCCTGAACCATGATCCAATTAAATCCTTTCAACCGCCCGGTCGCATAGGTCAACAGATCATGCTCATGGCGCATCAACACAGCCCGGTCAAAGCCTTGCAAATAGTCAATCGCCACTCCAAGCCCCACGGCCTCGATTATGGGCGGGGTTCCTGCTTCAAACCGCTGCGGCGGCCGTCCATACGTGACGCGATCAAAGTGGACCTCGTCAATCATCTCACCCCCACCGCGAAACGGCGGCAAGCGCTCAGCCCATTCGGCCGACATGTAAAGCACGCCAATCCCGGTCGGCCCATAAAGCTTGTGCCCGGTCGCAACATAAAAATCACAACCCAGATCCTGCACATTGACCGGCAGATGCACACTTGCCTGGCAGCCATCAAACAGAACCGGAATGCCTCGCGCATGCGCCAGCTGCACAATCTCCTTCGCAGGTGTCAGCGTGCCCAGAACATTTGACATATGCGTTAGCGCCACGATACGCGTGCGCGGGGTCAACAATTTCTCAAACGCCTCAAGATTGAATGAACCATCATCGCGAATTGGCGCCCATCGGATAGCGGCCCCCCTGCGCTCACGCAAAAAATGCCACGGAACGATATTCGAATGGTGCTCCATTTCGGAGAGCACGATTTCATCGCCTGCACTGAAGGATTGCCCCAAAGCGTTGGCGACAAGGTTGATCGAGTCGGTACCGCCACTCGTGAAAATGACCTGCGCCGCCGAAGGCGCGTTAATGAACCCGCGCACTTTCTCACGTGCGGCTTCATAGGCATCCGTCGCCTTGTTCGACAGCGCGTGCAAGCCACGATGCACATTGGCGTAAGACGTCTGCATCACATCGGTCATCGCATCCATGACCGCTTTCGGCTTTTGAGCCGACGCGGCATTGTCGAGGTAGACCAGTGGCTTGCCGTTCACACGTGTGGCCAATATCGGGAAGTCTTGCCGCACGCTTTCAACATCAAAAACGCGACCGCCTGCATGAATGGGAACCGGCATGTTCACAATGCAAGCCCTTTCATACGGCACGCAAGCCAGTGCTCCACCTCATCACGATAGGCGTCGGGTATACGCTGCGCGATTTCTCCCATAAACGCTGAAACCAGTATGCCGCGTGCTTCCTGTTCAGGAATACCCCGCGACTGCAGGTAAAACATTTGGTTGGAGTCAATTGATCCGATCGTGGCGCCATGCCCGCATTTCACATCGTCAGCGAATATTTCCAGTTCCGGCTTTTGATCAATCTCCGCCCCAGCCGACAGAAGCAGCGCCCGCGACATCTGATGGCTGTCCGATTTTTGCGCCTCAGGTCTCACAACCACTTTGCCCTGAACAACGCCACGGCCGCTGCCGGATGCCACGCCCTTTGCCAGAATTCGGCTGGTTGTATGGGCGGCCTCATGAACAACTTCCAGCGTATAGTCCGTATGTTGGCTGTCTCCTGCCGCATAGGCGCATGCCAGATCAAACGAAGCCCCGCTCCCCGCCAAACGCGCACACATTTGCTGCCGCGCTATCGCAGCGCCCGATGACATAATCACGCTCTCAAACGAGGCATCCCGCCCCAGTTCAACAAAATCCTGTCGCATGACCAGATGCGCGCCTTCGCGTGCCGACACCCGCAAATGTCCAAGCCGCGCCCCCGGTTCAAGAACAAACGAAGTGACCGCCGTGCTCAGGCTTTGCTGCTCAACGCAACCATCATCCAATTCAATCAGCGTCAGCTCGGCCCCTTCCTCCAGCGCCACCACCGCACGGGTATGCGCAGCGGTCCCCGCCTCAGACAGCAACGAGCGCAGCACCACTGGCCGGTCCACTTTCACACCCCGGCCAACCCGGACCAAAACGCCGCCATTGGCGAAGGCAAGGTTCAAGTTCTCCATCACCAACTCACCTGGCTGCAACCACTGGCGCAACCACAATGACGGCATGGCGAGAGCTTGAGCAAGGTCGAGAATTTCCAAACCATCCTGACAACTTGCCGCCGCCGGTACACTCAGGGTCTTGCCACCATTGATGTCCACCCGGTGACACTTCAACTTATCAAACAGTCGCTCGCCGGAATGCTCAACACCCGCGGCTGTTGCGAGCCCGCCAACGAACTTGCCCCGGAAATCCGTGTACTTCCAGGACTCCAATCTCTTATGTGGCAGCCCGTCGCGCAAAACGCGTGCCAGTGCCTCAGCGCGCAAGGGCTGCATCCACCCGGCGCCGGGCAGGTTCGCACGGACATTCGCAAACGACGCCGCAATCTCGCCCTCTGCTGCCATTGTGCTGACTTTAGAGTCCGCTGCCGCCATCACGCTGCCTTTACAATCTCATCATAACCGCGCGCTTCAAGTTCATGCGCCAACTCCGGCCCGCCGGACTTCACGATTCTTCCTCCCGCCAGCACATGCACCCGGTCAGGCACGATATGATCCAGCAGGCGCTGATAGTGCGTGATCACCAAAAAGCTGCGATCCGCCGCGCGCAGAGCATTTACACCGCCGGCCACCAGCTTCAAGGCATCGATGTCCAACCCGGAATCCGTTTCATCCAATACCGCCAGCCGCGGCTTTAGCATTGCCATCTGCAACACTTCGTTTCGCTTCTTCTCGCCGCCCGAAAAACCAACATTGACCGCGCGCTTCACCATTTCGTCGTTCATCGAAAGTTTTTCTCGTTCTGCCTTAAAGCGTTTCAGGAAGGTCACCGCATCGATTTCCGGTTCCCCCCGCGCCTTAGCTTGTTCGTTCAACGCCGTGCGCAAAAAATTGATCGTGGTCACCCCCGGAATCTCGACCGGATATTGCATCGCCAAGAAGACACCCGCAGCCGCGCGCTCCTCGGCCTTCATCTCAACCAAATTTTGCCCGCGAAACATGACTGAGCCCGAAGTCACATCATAGCCAGCGCGGCCCGCCAGCACATAAGACAGCGTCGACTTGCCGGACCCATTTGGCCCCATAATCGCATGTACTTCGCCTTCGCCGAGCGAAAGCGTAAGACCGTTGAGAATGTGCTTGCCTCCGACGGTCGCGTGCAGGTCCTTGATCTCCAGAAAACTCATCCAACACTTCCTTCAAGACTGACGCCGATCAGTTTTTGCGCTTCCACCGCAAATTCCATCGGCAATTTCTGTAGCACTTCCCGGCAAAATCCGTTGACGATCAGGGTCACCGCTTCTTCCGCCGGTATCCCGCGCGACAGACAGTAGAACAGCTGATCGTCGCTGATTTTCGACGTAGTCGCTTCGTGCTCGAACTGCGCCGTCGGGTTGCGGGTTTCAATGTAAGGCACCGTGTGCGCCCCACACTTCGCGCCGATCAACAGAGAGTCACATTGTGTATAGTTTCGTGCATTCTCGGCTTTCGCGTGGGCACTTACCAACCCACGATACGTATTCTGCGCCTGCCCCGCACTGATACCCTTTGAGATGATGCGCGAACGGGTGTCGCGCCCCAAATGCAGCATCTTCGTGCCCGTGTCGGCCTGCTGATGATGATTGGCAATTGCGATGGAAAAGAACTCCCCCACCGCTCCATCGCCTCGCAAGATACAACTCGGATATTTCCAGGTGATCGCGGAGCCGGTTTCCACCTGCGTCCAGCTGATCTTGGACCGCACACCCCGGCAATCGCCGCGCTTGGTTACAAAATTGAAAATGCCGCCGCGTCCGTTTTCATCGCCGGGATACCAGTTCTGCACCGTTGAATATTTTATTTCTGCCTCATCCAGCGCCACCAACTCAACCACCGCCGCGTGCAGCTGGTTTTCATCGCGCATCGGCGCCGTGCAGCCTTCGAGATAGGAAACGTACGACCCCTTGTCGGCAATGATCAGTGTCCGCTCAAACTGTCCGGTTTCGGCCTCATTGATACGAAAATAAGTCGACAATTCCATCGGGCAACGCACGCCCGGCGGTATGTAAACAAACGACCCGTCGCTAAAGACGGCCGAGTTCAACGTCGCGAAGAAATTGTCCGTAACCGGGACCACCGTCCCCAAATACTTCCGGACCAATTCAGGATGATTCTGCAACGCCTCCGACATCGGACAAAAAATGACGCCAGCCTCTTTCAACTTGCCTTTGAATGTCGTTGCAACGGAAACGCTGTCGAAAACGGCATCGACTGCAACCCCCGCCAGCATCTTCTGCTCGGTCAGTGGAATGCCAAGCTTCTTGTAAGTCTCCAGCAGTTTCGGATCGACCTGATCCAGACTGTCCAGTTTCGGTTTTGATTTCGGCGCCGCGTAGTAATAGGCGTCTTGATAATCGATGGGCGGATACTTCACCCGCGCCCAAGCCGGCTCTCGCATGGTTTGCCAGCGTTCGAACGCCGCCAGGCGCCACTCCAGCATCCAGCGAGGCTCGTTCTTTTTCGCCGAAATGAATCGCACGGTGTCGGCGTTCAACCCCTTCGGCGCTTTTTCACTCTCAATATCGGTGACAAATCCATATTTGTATTTGTCACCGCTTCGCGAGATCACTGCATCAATCGTTGATTGTTCGGCCATCAGTCTATTTCCTCAAGCCGCCACACGAGACTGCGCGCGTCTGACAACACGCGTCCACGCCTCGGCAAAGACCGTCAATTCTTCATCACCTGTATGCCAACCAAAACTGATCCGTATCGCACAGGCCGCCAACTCGGCATCGACACCCATCGCCGCCAATACATGACTCTGACTGACTTTTCCTGAAGAGCAGGCAGAACCTGCACTCACTGCAAACCCGTCGAGATCAAGAGCGATCACCATCGTCGCGGCAGATACGCCCGGCGCTGCAACGCAAATCGTGTTTACGACGCGCTCCGCCTCGGCTCCGAACACGACGGCACTTGCCTCTCGCAGCCGCCGCTCCAAACTGTCGCGCCTTGCAGCCCATGCCTGCACCACAATCACTTCTCTCGCCGCAGCTTTCGCCGCCGCTCCAAATCCAGCAAGCGCCGCCACATTTTCGGTGCCCGCGCGGCGGCCAAGTTCCTGACTGCCGCCCCTTGCCTGCGATGCAAGCGGAACGCCATTGCGCACGACAAGCGCGCCTGCACCTTGCGGTCCGCCGATTTTGTGAGCACTCAGGCTCAAATAATCAACATCCCAGTCATCAAAACTGATCGGCATGCGGCCCGCCGCCTGAACCGCGTCACAATGAACAAGCGCGCCATGCGCGCGCGACAATGCCACTGCGCCTTTGATCGGCTGAACCACACCCGTTTCATTGTTGACAGCCATGATGGAAACGAGCGCCCGTCCTTTGCCCTCCATCAACAGCCTGCGCAGTACATCAAGATCGATTTGCCCCTGCGCAGTCACCGGACACACCGCAACCCGCAAGCCCGGTTTCGTCTCTTCGCAGAACGCCGCATTGGCACGCACAGACTCGTGCTCAATCGCCGAAACGATCAGTCGCGAAATGCGTGCGCCCGATTTCGCAGCCTCATCAATAGAACCCAAAAGCGCCAAAGCATTCGCTTCGGTGCCACCACTGGTGAAAATGACATTGTCGGCGCCAACCCCAACCAGACTTGCAACATCCCGCCGCGCTTCATCAATGATCGACCTGGCCTGCCGGCCTTCAGCGTGAACGGAAGATGCATTCCCGCACGATTGCAGCGCTGCCAGCATCACCGTCTTCGCCTCCGGTCGCAGCGGAGCAGTCGCGTTATAGTCAAGATAAGAACGCATCACCGCTCCATTCACTCCGCTGCCGGTTGGTGGCGCTGCAGGTTGGGCCCAAGCGCGCCCACGGGACTGCTCATCCCCAAAACCCGTTTATTCACCACATCGGCAAGCGTCACCGCGCTCAAGAAAATGTGGATCTGCCGTCCAAGCTCTTCCCACAGATCATGCGTTACACAGCGTCCTTGCTGCCCGGTACAACCGCGCGGCGACGCCAGATCACAGCGAGTGGCTTTGAGAGGTTCATCGACCGCTACCATGATATCGGAAATACGGGTTTCATTTGCCGGTTGCGCCAAACGGTAGCCCCCGCCCGGTCCGCGCGCACTCACCACCAAACCGCCACGTCGGAGGCCGGCAAAGAGTTGCTCCAAATAGGACAATGAAATTTCCTGGCGTGCAGCAATCTCATTGAGCGCCACGGGCTTGTCGGCCTCGTTCCTCGCCAAATCCACCATGGCCATCACAGCATAGCGGCCCTTCGTACTCAGATTCATGGGCAAACCTCTAAAACAGGGCGCATTGGGCGCAGTCCCTACAGCCGGATTTTCTTGATTCTGGGCCCCGGACCCGTGTTACAAGTCCGCCCGACAGCCATCACAATGGCGATATAGATTTCCCGAGTGTGGAGGTCAAGTATTACATAGACGCCAGCCGGGCGAAAGTCATAAACCATTGAAAGATAACTTTTTTACAGGCAGGAACAATCCAGTCCTACCCGACTACAGCACTCAACAAATCGTACCTAACGAGGTAAATATCCCGCATGCCTGATGTGATTTTTACCGGTCCGACTGGCCGCCTCGAAGGCAAGTACCAACATCAAAAACACAAATCAGCGCCTATTGCCTTGGTTCTGCACCCCCACCCAAAGCAAGCCGTGGGAACGATGAACCATCCGATCCCCTACGAGCTGTTCTACAGCTTCCACCGTCGCGGCTGCTCGGTGCTGCGTTTCAATTTTCGCGGCGTAGGCCGGAGCCAGGGGACATATGACGCGGGCGTTGGAGAATTATCGGACGCCGCCGCGGCATTGGACTGGCTGCAAATGATGAACCCCGGGGCCCAAACCTGTTGGATTGCCGGCGTATCATTCGGCGCTTGGATCGGCATGCAGCTTCTGATGCGCCGGCCGGAAATTCATGCATTCATCTCCATCTCCCCGCCGGCAAACTTCTACGACTTTACCTTTTTGGCACCGTGCCCCGCATCTGGACTAATTTTGCATGGCCGCAATGACACTGTCTCACCGGAAGCAGACGTACAAAAACTGGTTGACCGTCTCAGTGCCCAACGCGGAATTAAAATTACACAGGTAAAAACTGAGGGCGCAAACCACCTGTTTGAGAATCACGTCCCTGACCTGGTCCGCACGGTAGAAGACTATCTTGATATGCGTATGCCGCCTGTAGAAGAACCCTTATCGCCCTAAACCCGGCTCAATTATTGGCTCCGACAAAGGTTTTTGCCGACGATGAGCGCATTCCGCTCCGAATTTCTGACCGAGTTCGCCGCGCGCGGCCACTTGCATCAATGCACCAACGCCGATGGCCTGGATGCGCTGATGACCAAAGAGCATGTACCGGCGTATATCGGCTTTGATTGCACGGCTGCCAGCATGCACATTGGGAATCTGACCCAAATCATGCGGCTGCGCATTCTTCAGCGCGGCGGCCACAAGCCCATCGTCGTAGTCGGTGGCGGCACCACAAAGATTGGCGACCCGTCCGGCAAAGATGAAACACGCCAACTCCTCACCGACGAAAAAATTGAAGCCCATAAAGAGCGGTTCAAGGAAATCTTCCGGCGCTTCCTCAAATTTGGCGACGGCCCCAGCGATGCCATCATGGTCGACAATGCCGATTGGCTCGACAAGTTGCCCTACATTCCCTTCCTGCGAGAGATCGGGCGGCATTTTTCCATCAACCGCATGATCACCATGGATAGCGTCAAGCTCCGGCTCGACCGTGAGCAGCCGCTCTCGTTCCTTGAGTTCAACTACATGATCCTTCAGGCCTATGACTTCGTCGAGCTGTTCCGCAGACACGGCTGCCGCCTGCAGATGGGTGGTTCGGATCAATGGGGCAACATAGTCTCAGGCATCGACCTTGCGCGCCGCACTGACAATGTCGAACTGTTTGGTTTGACGTCACCGCTGATCACCACATCCTCCGGCGCCAAAATGGGCAAATCGGCAGCCGGAGCCGTGTGGCTTTCCGCAGACATGCTCCAGCCCTACGATTATTGGCAATACTGGCGCAACGTCGAAGACGCCGACGTTGGCCGCTTCTTGCGCATCTTCACTGATCTGCCGCTTTCCGAAATTGCACGGCTGGAATCACTCCAGGGTTCCGAACTGAACGAAAGCAAAAAAGTACTCGCAAACGAAGCGACCGCTCTCTGCCACGGCATGGCCGAAGCTGAACGGGCCGCCGAAGCCGCCCGCCAAACCTTCGAAGGCAGTGGCGTGTCTGCCAATCTTCCCTCACTTGAAGTGCCGAAAGCGGAATGGGAGTCCGGTCTTGGCATCCTGGCAGCCTTTACCCGTGCGGGACTGACATCTTCAAATGGTGACGCCCGGCGTCAAATCGCCGGCGGCGGATTGCGCATCAATGATGAACCCGCCACAGATGAAAAACTCATTCTGACCGGACAGCATCTGCGCGACGGCGCCGTCAAACTTTCACTCGGCCGCAAGAAACACGTGCTGCTGCGTCCGGTCTGAGGGCAAAATCAATTCGCTTTGGTCGGTGGTTGTTGCAAGCTTTCTTGCGGCACACTTTTTTGCTTCGGCATCGGCAAAGGCATGGGCGCTGCAGCCTGCGGCGCAGAACCCATCTGAAAAATCTTGCGCAAAAATCCAGGAGCGAGAACGGAAATAGGATTCACCGCCACTTTCAGTTCGTCAACCGGTCCCTTTACGGCATAGGTCACTGCAAAAATCCCTTCGCCATTTTTCGAACCCAAAATGTCGCTGACCAACGGAATGTCTTCAAAAATCGAGTTCAATCCATAGAGCGGCACGATTGTGCCATTCAAATCGATCCGATCACTGGCGCGGTTATAGGTGCCTTGCGTTGTCAAACCAATTGATGGCCCAGCCGCGCGGCCATCAGCCAAAGTGATAACATCGCCCCTGCCATGGACAACCTGCTCCAGCTTTGTGAAGGTAATGCCTTCACCGCCGAGCAGATCGTCAAGCCCGGTAAATGATCCCGCCGAAAGCAGTCGCGCAAAGAATGGTTGATCAACAATTTTAAAATTCTCGATTTTCAACACACCATCAAACGCACCTTCTGGTGACACTCTGTTGCTGAGCGGGGTAAGCTCAACCACCAATGAGAGTTGCCCGCCAATCAAACTGCGGAATCCGGTCACGCCCCGCACAAACCGGCCAGCATCACTCGTCTGAACTTTCAAGCTGCGTGCACCATCAGCCGCCGTGATCAACTCTCCCCGCACATTCGCGCCTTGCGCAGAAGCGTCCAACTTGAACTGCGTCAAGTGCGATCCATCATCTGCATATGCAAACTTCAAAGCACTATATGATACGCCACCCTGCAGATGAGCGGTATCGACTTCAGCTTTAATCGCCAAAGGAAATTTCAGCTCTTTTTTCTTGTCCCCGGGCTCCGGCCCGTCCCCGCTATCCAACAGTCCGCCGGCATCCATGACACGGCCTTTGATGTCGACGGACGTCGCGTTGTCCGGCGTCATGCGATAGTCGAGCGCAAAATCGTTGCGCGGACCAAGTTGCAGCTTTTTAAACTCAGCGTGCCTCAGCTTCCCACCGCTCAACACCAGCCGCCCTTGCGCCTTGAAGCTTTGTCCCGTGGCATCGATATTCGAAATCTCGATCGAATTGTCGAGCTTGAATGCGATGGCGGCCCGCAGCGTCGCGCTTGCGTCCTCTGGTTTCGCCCAATTCAACGCCGGAATGGAAAGGCGTGAACCCGTCAGATTGGCTTCAAGCGTGGCGTAGTCAACCTTTCCTTGGCCGCCAGTAAATGTCGCGACAAGTCCCGCGCGCCCTTCCCAATACGGCTCAAGGTTCAGACCGAACAATGAACGCTGCGCCTGGGTAAGGGTTGCCGTCACATCAATACGCGTTCCGTTTTTCGCGGTTCCGGTAAAGTCTTCAGCCCAAATGAAACCGACCGAAGCACCATTGATTTGCACGGCCCCCAACGCCTTCAGGCCTTTCCCATTGAGCTTGATTGAAAATTTTCCACCGGTAAGTCCCAACTGGCTGTTAATGGGAAGTTTCACTTCTCTCAATTCAGCACCGACATCGATCCCGATATTGTCGGCGCTCAAATCTTTGAGCATCGGAATAGAGAATGAAAAACTTGCATCCGTGCTTCCGCCAGCCTTTGAAGCATCAATGCCATAACGCGACGGATACTTTAGCCGCGGCTGATCCAGCAACAACAAAATATCGCGCGTCGGCCCCGTAATGTCACCGCTCACAACACCTATCGTCCCGTGCTTGCTCAGCTCGTTTATGACGACTGAACCTTGCTTGAGCTGCACTGCCCCGATCGCGCCACCGGTCATGCTGGCCTTAAACGTGTCGCCGGAAAGAACCGCCGTTCCGGAAACGCTCGTGAGATCAGGAAGTCCTGACAAATAGGTGACGCGCATGCCCTCAAGGGTCAGCCCGACATTCATCATTTCGTCGGGTATCCGCTCACCAACAATCGCGCCGGGTGCCAGATTGACAGCGACCCGCGCCGACTTGATAGCGCCTTCGTGAACGTTCACACCAATCCAATCGCGCGCGCCCGGTGCAGCACCCGCCGGCCAGAGCCGTTTCAAGTTGGCAAAGGACAAATCCTTGATTTGCCCGTTGAGGATCACCCCCATAGAAACCGGGTGATCCTGAAGACTGCCTGCCAAATTGATTTCGAATGGCCCGCGGCGAGCCAGAATTTGCTCAATCGCCAGGCTTTTCTGGGCTGCATCGAACACACCTTTGAACCGGGCGCTCTCCAGAGCCAACCCGCCCTCAAACACATTGGGCGCGTCAATCGAAATATTTTCGGCAGTCCAATCCGCCGATAGAGACGCAAGCGCTCCATCGGGTGCGAAAGCGAATGCCCCAGTGCCCGAGATCAAGCCCCGGATTGTCTTGCCTTTCCATGTCATCTCTTCGATGGCATAGCTCTGTGAAGCAAAATCAACTTCTACCGTCAGTGCGGCCTCTTTGAGATGGACGGGTTCTTTCTTCAGTGCCGGAAGTTGCAATGACCCCGTCCCTGCATTGAGCCAAAATTTGCATCGCCCTAATTTACCGGCAATGCCTAGAGCGCAGTCGGCGTTGCCATGCACGGGAATGTCAAACCCGCTGAGAGCCTTCAGACCGGTTCCGCTTTTCGCCAGCACACTTAACCGCACCGGCTTGAATGCCGCTTCCAACGCAATGTTGTCTTTCCCGTTGGCGTACCGCGCCGAAGCGGTAAAATGCCATACCGATTTGTCTGCAAGCTTGACCGGCGCTTTGACAGCGACAACAACGCCGTTTGCTTTCCGGTCAAACGTCAGTGAGGCCTGTTCGGCACTCCAATACGAGCGCGACTCCTGGTCAAAAATAGATAGTTTGGCGCCGGTGATCGCAAAATGATTGAGATATTTCGTCAGCAAGTCGTCAGCCTTTGGCTGAAGCATTGCCTGCAACACCGCCTTGGTAATGTCTTCCGGGTTGGATTTGGTGTCCTCGTCGGCCACCTTGTCGTTGACCTGAAGGCCTAACTGCACTCCCCCATCACTTCGCCGCACGACGCTCGCTGTCACGCCAATGAGTTCAACTTTGGTCGGAGCGGCCGAGCCACTCAACAACGCCGCTCCCGACAACGTCACATTCGCGCGCGGAATGCGGGCAATCACACTTCCGTTGAGATCGACCACTTCAACGCCGACAAACTGCAGATGTGCCAGCTGCCGGCCGTCAGACCATTCAATGATACTATCGTTGAACTTCAGCTGAACATCTGTGAGATCAGCGTTGATCATCGCTTCCAGCCGCGATGTCAAAAGCCCCAGCGAAACTGGACCGGTCATTGCACGCCATAAAAATAGACCGACGACGGCCGCGAGCACGCAAAACGCAGCCAAGCCAACTCGCAACGCGAGTTTTGCCGATACTTTATTCAAAGGATGAACCTCGCGGCCCCGATTGCGCTCCACCCACGGCCTGGCTCAAATAGAAGCACTAATGTAACACGGCAAGCACGAAAGCCGGAGTTGCAATCAGTATGCGGCCGACACTCACTCATTCCAAACGCTCACCACAAAAAAAGGATTCTACTGCATGGCCAAAGCCATAACCGAAGGCGACATGGCCACCAACTTTAGTTTGGCCATTGACGGAGGCGCTATGCTTTCACTCAAGGATTTTTCTGGAAATCCCCTGGTACTGTACTTCTATCCCAAAGACGACACTTCTGGTTGTACAAAGCAAGCCACCGAATTCTCGACCTCCAGCGCAAAGTTTAAAAAATTGGGAACCGCAGTGCTGGGTGTTTCCAAGGATAGTTTGCTATCTCACGAAAAATTCAAATCCAAGCACAAGCTGAAAGTGTCGTTGGGGTCCGACCCTGAAGGTAAACTAATAGAATCATATGGCGCTTGGGTCGAAAAAAGCCTGTACGGACGTAAGTATATGGGAATCGAACGCTCAACTTTTCTCATTGATGGCAAGGGCAAAATTGCACGAATTTGGAGAAAGGTTAAGGTTACAGGACACGTGGAAGAGGTATTGGCCGCGGTGAAAGCGCTATGAGGGTGTTTCTAAACAATATGTAAGCAAATCAAGGGTTTCTCCATCTTGGCGAATTGCTTCAAATCCGTAACAATCTGGGGAGGGTCCAGTTCGCTGCGGTCCGGCCTGTCGTGTCTGTAGAAAGGGCACGGGCAGCGGCGATGTTTTAGTTAGAGGTTGTGCATGTCCACGTCCCCCGTGGCCGGTTTCGTAGCGTTTCTACGCCGGTTGTTTCCGCATCGCCAGTTTTACCTTCGCAGCCGCGGCTCCGTTCAGTTTTTCGAATTCAGCCCAACTTTCCAAATGACGATCGCATTCGGTTCATTGATTGTGATGGGCTGGGTCGCTTATTCCTCGGTCGTAGTCATATTCAAAGAGCAAATAATTTCTGCCAAGGACCAACGCTACGCCAGCATGCAGTCCAACTACGAGGGCCGCGTGTCGCAAATGCAACTGGCCTATGATGAACTAAACGGACTTCTCGTTTTGGCGGAGGAGCGCTTTCAAAACTCTACAAAGGACCTGGAAGCCAAACATCGCCAATTGACTGCCCTGCTCATGCAAAAGCAGGCAATGGATAACCAGGTCGGCAAATTGAAAACCCGGGTTGCCGTGATGAACGGGTATACCGGCCGCACCTATTCCCGCGCTTCCACGAGTGACGGAAGCAACACCCTGACCATGCAAGCATCGGCAGCAGAACCGGCGCCGCGCCAGAGTCGATCCCACAAAACCATCAGCGATAGCGCAATCGGCAGTGTGGCTGCAGCGGTAGGGCAAAGAAATAGTACAGGCCCCGCAAAAAGCCTGTTTTCACAAAATGGCGTGGTTCAAAAAATCGCCGCGTTGGAAGATCGCTTGAATGTTGTAAAGAAACTCCAGGTCGCGTTGTTAAGCACATTACGCGATGGTGCTGGCGGACAAATTGACCGATATGAAGGAATATTGACCACAGTTGGTTTGCCGGTGGAAACCGTGGCCAACCAGGTCGGCGGCGGAAACCGCCGAACCGGCGCAGGAGGGCCTTTTATATCTGCAGGTCTGGGTGCTGAAATTCGGGCAGCCGCAATTGATGGCGTGACAGACGATTTCGAAAAAGAATATGCTGAAATCGCCCAGATTTATAGCCGTCTTGATAATCTGACGACCGCTATGTCTCGACTGCCGCTAGTAACACCGGTTGCACACGGCTTCTACCGCTCAACCAGTGGCTTTGGTTATCGCCTGGATCCGTTCACCGGCCGTGCCGCCCTACATTCCGGCGCAGACATGGCTGGTGATTTTGGTACCAACATTATGGCGACTGCGCCCGGCCGTGTCGTTTCAGCCGAACGGAAAGGCCCCTACGGATTATGCATTGAAATTGACCATGGCCACGGGATCAGAACCCGTTATGGTCACTTGCAGTCTGTTTCAGTAAGTGCGGGAGACATCGTGCAATTCCGGCAAAGAATTGCTACAATGGGCTCAAGCGGGCGTAGCACCGGACCTCATCTTCACTATGAGATATGGTTCAACGACATTGCACGGGATCCAACCAAGTTTTTTGATGCGGGGCGAAATGTTTACAAGGGGCAATAAGGGCAACGGTCCAACATCGGGAAATCTGCCACAGACGCAGCCACAAAAACGGGCTGGCAGGTCAGCCCCATCGATTATTTCCGATGACCTCGTTGTCATCGGAACATTGACATCCACCGGCGACATCCAAATTGATGGGCGCGTGGACGGCGATATTCGTTCAGGCTCAGTGACAATCGGCGAAAAGGCAAACTTCGAAGGCGAGATCGTCGCCGAAGAGTGCATCATCCGCGGCCGCGTCCAGGGTATTGTGCGTGCTCGCAAAGTGCAGTTGTCTAGCACATGCCACATGGAAGGCACGATTCTTCACGAAGTCCTGGCCGTTGAAGTCGGCGCCTTCTTTGAAGGCAATTGCAGGCACAGCGCCGATCCGTTGTCGGAAACAGCCGGCAAGCCCGAACCAAGAGCGACCTTCGAACCCAAGCGCGATTTGGCGATGCCGGCCCCCGCGCCCAGCCATGCGCCGGCCGCCGCATCATCCGCAAACTTTCCTCGCCCGGTCACGCAGACTACGCGCACCACCAGCACAGGCAGTTTGCTTGGCGCGATCAAGTCGCGGCAATAAGTTCAAGCAGGCGTCAAACTATTCGAGATCTTCAACAGGTGGCGCATCAGCGCCACCTTTAAGCCGCTGCGCCAGTGACGCCTGCATGAAAGCGTCCAGATCACCATCTAAAACGCTCTGCGGCGAGTAGCTCTGTGCGCCGGTCCGCAAATCTTTCACCAATTGATAGGGCTGTAAAACATACGAGCGAATCTGGTGACCCCAACCGATTTCACTCTTCGTCGCATTGAGCGCTTGCACCGCAGCTTCACGCTTTTCCAGCTCAAACTCGTACAGCCGTGATCGCAACATCGCCCAAGCCGCAGCCTTGTTCTTGTGTTGAGAGCGATCATTTTGGCACGACACAACAATATTGGTTGGGATGTGCGTGATACGAATCGCACTCTCCGTCTTGTTGACATGCTGTCCACCCGCGCCGCTCGCCCGATAGGTGTCGATGCGAACCTCTTTATCGGGGATTTCTATCACAATGGAATCATCAACCACCGGATACACCCACACACTGGCAAAACTTGTATGCCGGCGCGAATTGGAATCGTACGGTGAAATTCGCACCAGGCGGTGAACCCCGGACTCGGTCTTGCCCCAGCCGAATGCGTTCTCGCCTTTCACCACAATAGTCGCCGACTTGATGCCAGCCTCTTCGCCCAAACTCTCTTCCAGCAATTCCCAGCGAAATTCATGACGCTCAGCCCATCGCGTGTACATGCGGAAAAGCATCGACGCCCAGTCTTGGCTTTCGGTCCCCCCGGCACCGGCGTGAATTTCGACGTAGCAGTCGTTGCCATCCGCTTCACCGGAAAACAGCGACTGCATTTCCAAATCTTTCGCACGCGCCGCAACCGCACGCAGTCCCTGCTCAGCTTCCGCCACCAGCGACGCCTCGCCCTCGGCACTGGCCAGATCAATCATGCCGGTGGAATTTGTGAAATCCGCGTCCAACGCCGAATGGTCTGCAATGGCTTTGTCCAGCTTGTTTCGCTCGCGCATCATTTGTTGCGCCGCCACAGGATCATTCCAAATCGCCGGATTCTCGGCCTTTGCGTTCAGCTCATCCAGGCGGCGTCGTGCGGCGTCCGGGTCAAAGATGCCTCCTCAGCAAGGCCAGCGACTGCCGGACTTGCTCAGCGATAGATTCCATTTCCGCACGCATGTTTCATCACCAAGCACGAGATTAAGGGCCGCGAGTTATATCGTTGTCAGCGTGGCGGGCTCAAGTCTGCTTCTAGTACAGACCCCAGGCACCATTGCCTTGCGTATTCGAGCTGGAACTGTCTTCAGTTTCAACTTCCGTTCCCGAACCCATTCCGCCCCAGCCATCGCCTCGTGCAACATAACCGGTTCCGGGCTCAGTGCCTGCCTTAAAGGCTTCAAGGACAGCACCACCCGCAAAAGGCTGCCCGGATTTCAGATCCACGCGAACCATGCGAATGCCCGGCGGCACCCGGAAAGGCACTGAGGGCTGTTTGCCCACGGCATCAGTCATAAAATCCCGAAAAACCGGAGCGGCATTGTGTCCGCCGGTCTCACCGTGACCCAGGGATTTTGGCTGATCGAAACCAATATAAATGCCGACGGTCAAATTGGGTGAGAACCCGACAAACCACGCATCTTTGTAGTCATTGGTGGTCCCGGTCTTGCCGGCCAGTGGAACACCAACACTTTTGACAACCATTGCGGTCCCACGCTCCACCACCCCTTCGAGCATATGGGTAATTTGATAGGCCGTCCTTGGATCGAGAATATTGTCCAAATCGCTTGCGACCATCGGCTCTTCTTGTTCGGTCCAGCCGGCGGCATTGCATCCTTCGCACATGCGCTTGTCATGACGATAAATCGTTTTGCCGTGCCGGTCTTGAATGCGGTCCACCAACGTGGGGACCACACGCTTGCCACCGTTCACGAAAGTCGAGAACGCCTGAGCCATTCGCACGATCGTCGATTCCGTTGACCCCAAGGCATTGGCCAGCACGGGCAGCATCTTCTCCGACGTGCCAAGCTTGCGCGAATATTCGACAACCTTTTCCATGCCAATGTCGGCAGCGATCCGCACGGTCATCAGGTTCCGGGACTTTTCCAGGCCCTGGCGCAACGTCGATGGCCCAGCGTAATTCTCATCATAATTGTCGGGGCGCCACATCGGCAGACCTTGGCCCTGGCTGGCCACAAACGGCGTGTCCAATACAATACTGGACGGCGTGTAGCCTGAGTCCAAAGCCGCTGCATAGACTACGGGTTTAAACGACGATCCCGTTTGCCGGTAGGCTTGCCATGCACGATCAAACTCACTGCCGTAGTAGCTAAAGCCGCCCACCAGCGCCAACACGCGTCCAGTGTGTGGGTCCATTGCGACGAGGCCGCCGTTTGCTTTCGGCACTTGCCTCAGCATGTAAAGTCCAGTGTTTGGATTCTCAGGCGTTTTGGGCAGAGCCTCCACGTATATGACATCACCAGGCGTCACGACTTCGGAGAGCTTTCTAATCTCTCCGCCCATCCGCTCATCGTTGATGAATTTCTTGGCCCATTTTACTTCCGCAAAGGGAATTTTGGCTTCGGATCCATCAGCGAACCCAATTTTGACAGCCTCATTCCCCACATATCCGGTGACAGCGGCCAAGCGCCATTCCGTGACATCCTGCAATGATGGCATGGACGTCTGATCGGACATTGTGCGTTGCCAATCCGTCGTCAAATCGACGCGTGTCACGGGTCCGCGCCAGCCATGGCGGCGATCATAGGCAATCAATCCATTGCGCAGGGCCTTGACGCCGTATCGCTGCAAGGTCGGATCGAAGGTTGACCGAACCGCCAGTCCGCCTTCGTACAAGGATTTATCGCCATAGTTTTGCTGGATCCAGCGGCGAACTTCTTCTGCGAAGTACTGCGCGTCGGATGACTGCGCTCCAGCCGGACGGAAATGGGGAACAAGGTCTTCGCTTACGGCTGTCTTGGCATCTTCTTCACCGATGTACTGGTTCTCCGACATCCGTTCGATGACCCAGTTGCGCCGCTCAATTGCACGCTTGTACTGGCGAACAGGGTGATAATTGCTCGGCGCTTTTGGCAGTCCGGCCAAATAGGCGGTTTCGGCGATCGTCAACTGATCCAGTGACTTATCAAAATAATTATAGGCGGCCGCAGCCACACCATAAGAGCCGGACCCCAAAAAAATCTCATTCAGATAAAGCTCAATAATTTTGTCTTTCGTGTAGGCATCTTCAAGACGAAACGCGAGCATCCATTCTTTGATTTTCCGCTCAACGCTCACTTCGCTCGTCAGCAAAAAATTCTTCGCGACTTGCTGGGTTATCGTGGAAGCACCCTCGGGACGCTTGTTGCCCTGAGACATGTAATTCTGAATGTTTGAATACGCCGCTCGAATAACGCCGTTGAGATCGACACCAGGGTGCGAATAGAAATCTTTATCTTCGGCAGACAAAAACGCATCGATGACACGCCGCGGAATTGATTCGATCGGCACAAACAGGCGCCGTTCCTGAGCGTACTCAGCGATCAACGATCCATCATTCGCGTAGACGCGCGTCGTGATAGGCGGCTGATAGTTCGCCAGCGATCCATAGTCGGGCAAGTCCTGGCTGAGCTTGTACAGGTACAGCGCTACGCCTGCGAAAACCGAGATGGATAAGACAGCGGCTCCACCCAACGTGTACGCAATAAATCGATACATGATCTTAAACTATCCTGCGCCTAACCTGCGCGCTTTGGAAATTATAGCATGGCCGCGCCTAACCGCATGCCAAAAACCGGCGCGCGACGAACCGCCGCCAACCACTTTTTGTGACTTTTCGCACATATTATGGCCTTGCCCTGCCCGCTGCAGCATCCAATTTTTGCTCCTGACGGCTTTGCTTGAAATACTGGTCAACCGCACGCGCAATCGCCTGCGCCATCCCGCGGCGCCACCAGTTGGCACGCATAGCCGACTCGTCAACGGCATTGGTAAGATAGCCCACCTCGATCAAAACCGAAGGCACATCAGGCGCTTTCAACACCCGAAATCCGGCAAAACGATGGCTATTTTGGGTGAGGGTTCCCACTTTCTGCAACTCTGGGACGAGTAGCTTGGCGAATTTCACGGAATTATTCTTGGTTTCACGCTGGGCCAAATCGATAAGAATGCTGCTCACGATGTCGGGCTCCTTGGTCAGGTCCACACCGGCAATGATGTCGGATTGGTTCTCGGCATGCGCCAGCGCATCGGCCTCCCTGTCGGACGCTTGCTCTGACAACGTGTAAACTGACGCCCCTTTGACCGACGACCCTGGTGCAGAGTCTGCATGAAGCGAAATAAATATTGCCGCTTTCGAACGGCGTGCGACAGCCACACGCGCCTTCAGCGACAAAAATATGTCGTGATCCCGCGTCATGACGACGGTGAATTTTCCCGTGCCCTCGAGGGCATTTTTAAGCGATTTTCCTAGCTCAAGCACCAGGTCTTTTTCGTACATGCCGCTGACCCCGGTCGCGCCCGGGTCAACACCGCCATGCCCAGGGTCAATAACCACGACACGTTTGCCGTTGCTCAATTTGGGGTCATCGCTACCAAGTTCAAAATCAGGACCTGCTTCCGGCGAAGCAGGAGGCGCCAACTCCACACCCTTTGGCCATCCAGCAGTGGCCAGATATTTGGTACGCTCTGTCGGCACAAGATCGAGCACCAGGCGGTATTCCTTGAGTTTTCCCCGCGGCAACAAGAATTTGTTGGCGATCACTGCCGGTGTTTCCAGATCAATTACCATTCTGGAGCGCCCCGGCCGGTACAGCCCGTAGCGAAAGCCTTTGACCACACCAGCCGCGTTTTGCGCCGCCGCAGGGTCGATTCTCCAACCAACTTCTGGAAAATCCACAACAATGCGATAAGGATCGGCGAGGGTGAACACCTCGAATTCAATCTTCTTTGAAAGGCTCAGCACGAATCTTGTGTGGTTCGCATGCTGCCCCAACCGAACTTCGGAGACCCAAACATCGGGCTCCGCCTGAACCGCTGCCGGCATATTCAGCGCAAGTAACGCAATCAAACCCACGCCAGGCCAGCTTACACGCATTGAACTTCCGACCTTTGCCCCAACTGCATTGACTTCCGGCAGGCCGCCGGTCCCAGATAGTCGCCGATCCATATTGACGACTCGTTAGCCAAGAATCAGATACTATAGGCTGGCTCGCGGGTAAAACTTACCAACTTTCACCCGGCAAGCGCCAAAACCTGCTTTGTTTCTGCGGTTGCGATAGGGGTTCAACAAGTCTACAAGGTAGCGCAAGTCCTGCCTTAGCCCCAAATTCGAGGGCAAATTGCAGAGCTTGAAATCACGCGTTTTCGCGGCCTCGGTGCCACTCGCACATCGGAAGCTGCAAAATGCACTAGAACGCGACCCACCCAACCCTGGACGGCCGCGAAGGGTAATTGTTTCCCATGATGTTTTTCGCTTCATCCGGAACGGCTCAAGGGCGGGTGTTCACTCCTGCCCCCTATGGTCACCGTTCTGTGGGAAGCGTTTCCGTAACTTCCAACACATTGAAAGCCGGCATGCGCGGTAAACGAGACATGGTCTCGTCGTCGAACGAACCGGGACGCGCGGCTTTCGGAGAGCAATTTAATGTCAAAAAGAATGCTGGTGGACGCAAGCCACCCAGAAGAAACGCGTGTCGTCGTACTTGATGGCAACAGAGTTGAAGAATTCGACTACGAATCTGCATCGAAACGTCCCCTTAAGGGAAATATCTATCTCGCCAAAGTGACGAGGGTTGAACCCTCGCTCCAGGCCTGCTTCATTGAATATGGTGGTAACCGGCATGGATTTCTGGCGTTTTCGGAAATTCATCCCGACTACTATCAGATACCCACAGCAGATCGTCAGGCGTTGCTTGCCGCGGCCCGCGAAGTAGAGCGCCACGATGACGACGCCGATGAGATCGCTGACACACCACAGGGCCCACAGAACGAGGCCGCACATGAAGCTGAACCTCAAGCCCGCTTCCACAGCGAAAGCCATCCCGGACCCGACGCAGCTACCACCTCTGAAACAGACCAGCTCGGCCTTGCGGACGATGATGACGGTATTGTCGAGATTGTCACGATCGACGACGAGGACGTCTGGGTCCACGACCCCGAAGATAACGCTGAACTGGCCGGAGCGCCTGTGCTATCGAATGGTAGCACCTCTCAGGTACCAGAGGGTCAGAGCGACACGTCAACGGGCGAACACCTTTTCACTGAGTCTTTCGAAACTACCCCGCCAGGCTCTGACGGCCTGATACCCGCCACAGGCGACGCAGGCGACTCTGAACCTGCACGTGCCGACGACGTGATGGAAGAGTTGCCCCGCCGGGATCACCGCTCCTACCGGCGCTACAAAATTCAGGAAGTGATCAAACGCCGGCAAGTATTACTGATCCAGGTGGTCAAGGAAGAGCGTGGCAACAAGGGCGCAGCCTTGACGACGTACCTCTCGCTCGCCGGACGCTATTGCGTCTTGATGCCCAACACTGACCGGGGAGGTGGGATATCGCGAAAAATATCCAACGTTGCCGACCGCCGGAAACTTAAGGAAATGGCGGTCGAACTCGAAGTTCCTGAGGGCATGGGTGTCATCATTCGCACCGCTGGTGCCAATCGGACGCGCCAGGAAATTCGCCGGGACTTCGAATACTTGCTGCGCCAATGGGACTCTGTCCGGGATCTGACGCTCCGCTCCAGCGCCCCCACGCTTGTCTATGAGGAAGGCAACCTCATCAAGCGCACCATTCGCGATCTCTTCTCAAAAGATGTCGACGAAGTTCTGGTCGAGGGCGAACTGGGATATGCCGAAGCGCACGGCTTCATGACGATGCTGATGCCAAGCCACGCCGAAGCGGTCAAACACTACCGGGATGTCGTTCCCATGTTTCAACGCTACGGCGTCGAAGCAGCACTTGACAGTATGTTCAACCCGACCGTGCGTCTCCGCTCTGGCGGATACATCGTCATCAATCAAACGGAAGCGCTTGTTGCCGTTGACGTGAACTCGGGCAAGTCCACCCGCGAACACCACATCGAAGACACAGCCCTCAAGACCAATCTTGAAGCATCAGAAGAAATCGCACGCCAACTTCGTCTACGCGATCTCGCCGGGCTGGTTGTTATCGACTTCATCGACATGGAGGAGCACCGCAACAATCGCTCCGTCGAAAAGCGTCTGAAGGATTGCTTGCGCCATGATCGCGCGAGAATTCAGTTGGGCCGCATAAGCCCGTTCGGCCTGCTCGAAATGTCTCGCCAGCGCTTACGGTCCGGCATGGTCGAGGGCGCGACAACCGCTTGCCCGCACTGCGAAGGACGCGGCGTCATCCGCTCGGTGGGCTCGATGGCATTGCGCGTGCTCCGCGCTGTAGAAGAGTTTTGCCAGCACGAAAAAGTTCAGGCAGCAACACTTCGCGTACCGCCCGAGGTCGCGTTGTACATCCTCAATCACAAGCGCGCCCAATTGACGGCAATCGAAGACCGGAACGGCGCCTACGTCTATATCGAATCCCAACAGTCGCTTGCAGCCTCCGCCTACGAGATCGAACGCGGCGCCAGTGTACCCTTTGAACCGCGTAAACCGGCACTGACCGCCGTGACCATGGAAAGCGAACTTGAAGTCAATGACGACACGGAAATCGACGACACTGACGACGACGAAGACACAATTGCACCATCGCCACAGACCACGACCGACGATAGCCGCAAGCCAGTAGAAGCCGCCCAAGGTGAATCGGCAGAAAGCCAACGCCGCAAGCGCCGCCGCCGCCGTGGCCGGGACAGAGACCGTGAGCCACGCCCCGCACTCACTCCTGGCATGGGGCCACAACCGGACCTTCCACCAGTTCCCCCCTCCCTCGAGGTTCAAACTGCACACCTCAATGGCATCGAAACTGACTCGGATGACGAAGGCGATGACGCAGACGATGTCATAGACACAGCTGCAAATCCTGCCGCCACCACGGAAACTGCAGATGGCCAACGACGCCGGCGGCGCCGTGGACGCCGCGGTCGCCGGGGCCGGAAATTCGACGAAGGTACCGCGCCAGACCAGGCATCATCACCAATTGGACACCTGCCGACACCTGCCGAGGCGCTTGAGGCGCCAGAATGGCCCCGCACCGGTGGCTTCGACACAAGACCCGGTAAACTGCCTCCGGCTGCACGAAGGTCAGAGAGTTTTGAGCCGTACTCGGGCCTCGTGTCACAACCCGCCGCCCCGGCGGTCGAATCCGAGACAAGATCGTCCGAGCCCAAGCAAGAGCGTTCGAGCATTGCGACATTCTTCGGCTTTGGCCCGAAGTCCGAAGAACCTAAGTCCGCCGAGGGGAATGAAAACCCGCGCAAGGGCTGGTGGCAGAAGCGCTCCGAAGGCTAGCCCTGTTTCAGCGTGCCGCACCACCTGCTGATCGCAGCGGCGGCACGCTCTATGTCTGAGCACGAACTTGCATACGAAAATCTCACCCAACGCTTACCATCGTCAGGGTCGAAATCGATCCCGGGCGTTGCCGCAACACCTGCTTCTTCCAGCAGCCTCGACGTGAACACGGAAGACTCCAACCCAAATGGAGAAACATCAACGTACAAATAGAATGCGCCATCCGCGGGCGCCATAGCGCCAAACCCCGCGCGCTGAAGTGTGTGCATGAGCAACCTGCGGTTTGCCGCGTAACCTTTGACGTGGCCATCCAGCTCGCGCGTTGCGTCAAGCGCATGGAGTGCCGCCACTTGGGAAATCGCAGGCGCTGAGATGTAGAAATTTTGCGCCAGTCGTTCGACAGTGGTGACAATCCACTCCGGCACCACCATCCATCCGATCCGCCACCCCGTCATAGAGAAATACTTCGAAAAACTATTGATCACCACGACATCTGGCGAATAGGCCAACATCGTTTGCGCACTCGTCTCGTAGGTAATCCCATGATAAATTTCATCCGAAATCAGTCGCAACCCGCGCTCTGCGCAAAGACCGGCAATCCGCAAAAGCTCATCTGCGCTGACAACGCTTCCGCACGGATTGGACGGGCTGGCAATCAAAACGCCATCAATGTCCGGCACAGTGGCAAGAGTAGCTGCGGTCAACCGGAATTGCTCGGCCTGTCTACAATCGATAAGCCTTGGCCTGACACCAAGCGCGCGCGTGATGTTGCGATAGGCTGGATAGCCGGGATTTGCGATCGCCAGAGACTGCTCCACATCGAATAGAGCAAGAAACGCAAGTACGAACCCCGCCGAAGAACCGGTCGTAATGACAACGCGCTCGGGCGCCACGTCCACGCCGTAGACGGTTTGATAATGTTTGGAAATCCGTTCGCGAAGCTGGGGGCGGCCCAGAGCCTCTGTGTAGCCCAAAACCTGTTCACTCAAGGCCTGCTGTGCCGCTTCCAGTGCCAACTGTGGAGCCTTGGAAGAAGGTTGTCCCGCCTCAAGATGATATATGGTGCGCCCTGCACGCGCCAAAGCGTTGGCACGATCCAGTACGTCCATAACGCGAAACGGTTCAACTTGACTTCGATGTGATGGTTTCACAGACCGCAATTGCCTTAATTATGCGCCAGAACTGGTCTGGCCTTACCAAATACCGGCCAGAACTGCTCAAAACCCGCAACCGCGGGTATCATGCTTTCACAACCATGTGATTGACGGCCACAAGCCGCATCCGTACCGTTACAGCAATGCAGTATGAAGGGTTCGGGAAAAACGCAAGTGCGGCGGTTCCCACCGTGTGGTGCTGCGTAGTGTTGGAGGCAGACTTTGACGATCAACAACTCAGTTAAGTCGCAAGTTCGAGCACTCGCACTTGCCATGTTAGCGGCAACAACGCTGACTGTCGGCGATGCTGCGGCACGTGACAAAGCAGGTATCCGGGACGCAGAGATCGAACGAATTCTCCGCGGCTACAGCGAGCCCATTTTTCGCGTGGCTGGCCTTGATCCGAAGTCAGTGAACATCTACATCCTGAACGACGAGTCCCTCAACGCCTTTGTCGCCGGCGGTCAGAATGTTTTCATTCACACCGGGATGATCACAACGCTAAAGTCTCCCAACGAACTCAAAGGCGTCATCGCCCACGAAACCGGACACATTTCTGGAAGTCACTTGGCACGCGGTCCGGAAGCCATGGCCAAAGCAGAAGTCCCGATGATTATCGGCATGCTCGCCGGAATTGCCGCAATCGCCGCCGGCGCGCCTGATCTGGGCCTTGGATTGCTCATCGGCGCCCAGTCTTTCGCTCAACGTGAATTTCTCGCCTACAGCCGGACACAGGAATCCGCTGCCGACCAGGCAGGTGTCAAGTTCATGAATGCAACCGGTCAGTCGCCACGCGGCATGTATTCGGTTTTTGATCTCTTTGCCGACCAGGAAGCGTTGAGCGGCGCCAGACAGGATCCGTTCGTCCGCACCCATCCCTTATCGCGTGATCGCGCTGCTACGCTTCTCAATATGGTTGACGCGTCGCCCTTCAAGGACCGCACCGACACCGCAAAAGAGTTGGAAGACTACGCCTTGATGGTCGCAAAACTGCGCGGCTTCATCGAATCTCCCGAAATTGTACTTCGGCGTTATCCGTTCTCTGACCACAGCGCCCCGGCACGTTACGCACGCGCCGCAGCCTATTTCCGCTCGGCAGACCTTGAGAGCGCGCTGTCTCAAGTCGATAGCCTCATTCAAGAACGCCCCACAAACGCATATTTTTGGGAACTGAAAGGCCAAATCCTTGTTGAATCAAGCAAACCGAAGGAAGGCGTTCCGGCGTACCGAAAGGCCGCCCAGCTCGCCCCTGGTGAACCTCTGATCCAGACAGGCCTCGGGTCCGCCCTTCTCGCAACCGAAGACGAGGCGCTCGTGCCGGAAGCAATGAAGCATTTGAAAATTGCCCTGAAGGACGAACCTGAGAATGGTGCTGCGTGGTACTATCTTGCCGATGCCTATTCCCGTTCCGGCGACGAAGCACTCGCCGCACTGTCAACCGCCGAACGGTTTTTTGCGCTGCAGCGCTATCCTCAAGCCTTGAATTTTGCCCAGCGCGCGCAGACGAGGATCAAAGAAACGTCGCGGGATTGGCAACGCGCCAATGACATCATCTCGATTTCTCAAAACGCCATCACCAAAAACGGTGGCAAATAGTCCTTGCCGCTGTAATTCACATTTTACCAACCGATTGACATCATGACCATAAACCGTTCGACACTGATGCTCCTTGCGGGCGCTGTACTGATGATCGCTGCTGTATTCCTGGCCCTGCAAATAGCAAGCCGCGTCTCAAGCACTGATGACGTCCCTGCAACTGCCACAAGCAAAGCGGACATTGAACGCATCGTCAAAAATTACCTGCTTGAACATCCCGAGATCATTTTCGAAGCTGTAGAGCGATTCCAGCAAAAGGAGACCGACGGCCGCGTCGCCGGCATGCGCGAGGGCGCCAAGAAATTTGAAGCCGAACTCAACTACGAACCCGATGCGATTGTGGCCGGAAACCCCAAGGGCGATGTAACAATTGTAGAATTTTTTGATTACCGCTGCGGCTATTGCCGCAAGATTGTCAAAGACATCACCACTTTGCTGAAGCAAGACGGTAATATTCGATTGGTGTTGAAAGAGTTCCCGATTTTATCCGCAGAATCCGACTTGGCCGCCCGTGCAGCAGTCGCCTCGGTCGCCCAGGGCAAATACTGGGATTTTCATTTGGCGTTGATGGAAGCTGAAGAACTGAGCCAAGAGAGTATATTCGCTATTGCCAAAAATACCGGCATCGACGTCGAGCGCCTGAAAGTTGCCATGCAATCACCAGGCGTCATCAAGACCATCAGCAACACCCAAGCGCTCGCCAAAAAATTGGGCATCGACGCAACGCCGACATTTTTCATCGGTGGCCAGCCGTTCTCGGGCGCACTGCCGCTTGAAAGCTTGAAGGAAGCTGTCGCCGCCGCACGCAAGGCCAAGCAGTCTTAAATCAAGCCTGCCAACGGCGACGACGGGTCGGCATACAATTTCTTCTTCATCCGGCCTGCCAAATAAGCGAGCCGCCCCGCTTCGACTGCGCACTTCATGGCACGCGCCATCATCAGGGGATCATTCGCCTCGGCAATCGCCGTATTCATCAGCACACCGTCGCAACCCAACTCCATCGCGATCGCCGCGTCCGAAGCAGTTCCGACCCCGGCATCAACGAGCACCGGCACACGCGCCGCTTCAATGATGAGACGAATATTGATCGGATTCTGAATGCCCAACCCTGAACCAATCGGCGCGGCCAATGGCATAATTGCGGCCGCTCCTGCATCCTCAAGGCGCTTGCACAGCAACGGATCGTCACTGCAATAAACCATCACGTCAAAGCCCTCTTTGACCAGAACTGCAGTCGCCCGAAGAGTTTCGATCATGTCAGGATAAAGCGTCTTGCGATCACCCAAGACTTCCAACTTGACCAACGTCCAACCACCAGCTTCGCGCGCCAAACGCAGTGTCCGCACCGCCTCATCTGCTGTATAACACCCCGCCGTGTTCGGCAAATACGTGTAGGACTTGGGATCGATAAAATCGATCAGCTTGGGACTGCCTGGCTCACTGACATTCACCCGCCGCAGCGCAACGGTGACGATCTCAGCGCCTGACGCCTCTAGCGCCGCCGCGTTTTGCGCGTAATCTTTGTATTTGCCTGTGCCAATAATCAGCCGGGAGGTAAACGTCCGGCCCGCAACGATCCATGTATCCTGACGAGTATCTGTCATGGGCGTTGCCTAGCCGCCACCCACAAAATTTACAATCTCCAACCGGTCACCCTCATGTAACAGAGTTGTCGCATGGGCCGATCGCGGAACAATCTCAAGGTTCCGTTCCACCGCGATTTTACGCGCGTCCCAACCCAGGCTTTCAATGAAATGCAGCACCGAAATCGCGCCCGGCAACTCGTACTCACGCCCGTTGACTTGAATGCGCATTGGTCCAGGTAACTCCGCTTGTCCGATTCCACCAACCCCGTCAACACTGTTACAGGGCCAAAACTCACTATCTACCGGCAAGAACGGTCCTTTCGTGCTCGTCCAAGACTGGTTATAACAACCCCGAATTATACCCCTGACACAAGATACCCTTCCGGAAGCAATGGCCAAACCCCTGTTTGTCATTAACGGTCCCAATCTCAATCTCCTGGGCACGCGGGAGCCTGAGATTTACGGGCACGCGACCCTTGCCGAAATCGAAATTCAATCGCGCAGTTGCGCCGCTACCCTGGGGCTTAACCTTGAGTTCCGTCAAAGCAACCATGAAGGCCAACTCGTAGACTGGATTCAAGAGGCGCGCCTGTCCGCTTCCGCTCTCGTCCTGAACGCAGGTGCCTACACGCATACGTCAGTGGCCTTGCATGATGCCCTCAAAGCCCTGCAACTGCCTGCAATCGAAGTCCACATATCCAACCCGTACCGCCGCGAGCCTTTCCGCCACACATCCTATGTGTCACCTGTTGTCACAGGTGTCATTTGTGGAATTGGCGCGCAGGGCTACACCTTGGCCATCCAGGCCTTGGCCACTCTGATCAAAGCGCCCTGACCCGCGCCGCCGTTGAAAAAGGATCAAGCATGAGTAAAGAAGAAAAGCCCGTCAACGATCCGCTGGAATCGAAACTGATCCGCGACCTTGCCGGAATTCTCGATGAAACGGGCCTCAGCGAAATCGAAATCGAGAAAGCCGGATTGCGTGTCCGTGTAGCGCGCACGTTGCACGTGTCGGTAGCTCCGGCCATAGCAGGCACTGCGCACAAGCCGAACGCCGCGCCAACGAAGGCAGACTTGTCAGGCCACCCTGGCCTATTGGCGTCACCAATGGTCGGCACCGCCTACATGTCCACCTCTCCAGGCGCTCCACCCTTCGTGAAAATCGGCGACATGGTCATTGAGGGTCAAACGCTGGTTATCATCGAGGCAATGAAGACCATGAATCAAATCCCGGCGCCACGGGCTGGCCGAATCACGCAAATTATTGTCAACGATGGTCAGCCCGTAGAATTTGGCGAGCCCATGATGATCATTGAGTAAGTCCACAAGTTTTTCAGTGAGCGCAGCCCGCCATGTTTGACAAAATCCTCATCGCTAACCGTGGTGAGATCGCGATGCGCATCAATCGCGCTTGCCATGAAATGGGTATCAAGACCGTCGCCATCCATTCGACGGCCGATGCCAATGCCATGCACGTTCGCATGGCCGACGAAAGCGTGTGCGTTGGGCCGGCCCCTGCCAGCGGAAGCTATCTCAACATCCCGGCGATTGTTACCGCCTGCGAAATCACCGGCGCCCAGGCCGTTCATCCAGGGTATGGCTTCTTGTCCGAGAATGCCCGGTTTGCCGAAATTATTGAAGAGCACGGGTTGATATTTATTGGTCCCGCACCAGCGCACATTCGTTTAATGGGCGACAAAATCGAAGCCAAAAAGGCGGTCCAGCGTCTTGGCATTCCCGTGGTCCCTGGGTCTGACGGCGGCATTACAGACGATGACGAAGCCAAGTCCGTCGCCGCATCCGTTGGCTATCCCGTTCTTGTCAAGGCGTCAGCCGGAGGCGGCGGACGCGGAATGAAGGTGGCAAGAAACGAAGGCGAGCTTTCGTTGGCTCTATCGATGGCAAGAACTGAAGCCAAGGCCGCATTCGGGAACGACACCGTTTATCTAGAAAAATACCTCCAACTGCCCCGTCATATTGAGATTCAAGTCCTCGCCGATCGCTTTGGAAAAGTAGTTCACCTTGGCGAACGCGATTGCTCACTTCAACGCCGCCACCAAAAAGTGTGGGAGGAAGCAGGTTCTCCCGCTCTCAACGCTGAAGCCCGCGACAAAATTGGCCAAACCGTCACTGATGCACTGACTGAACTTGGCTATCTCGGCGTCGGCACAGTCGAGTTCTTGTATGAAAATGGCGAATTCTATTTCATCGAAATGAACACCCGCCTGCAAGTCGAGCACCCTGTCACCGAAATGATCACCGGCCTCGACCTTGTGCGTGAGCAGTTGCGCGTCGCACACGGCGGCGCCATCGGCTTCAATCAGGCAGACGTCACATTTTCCGGTCATGCCATCGAATGCCGGATCAATGCCGAGAATTCCAAAACTTTCCGCCCCTCACCGGGACTCATCAAGGACTTCCACGTGCCCGGCGGCCTGGGAGTGAGGGTGGATTCCGCAGCCTACTCCGGTTATCGGATCCCACCCTACTACGACAGTTTGATCGGCAAACTCATTGTTCATGGAAAAAACCGGACCGAGTGTTTGATGCGCCTCAGGCGCTGTCTGTCCGAATTTGTTATTGATGGAATTGAAACGACAATACCATTGTTCCAGTCTCTGGTAACCGAAGCCAATATTATCGACGGCGACTATTCAATTCACTGGCTGGAGAATTTCCTGAAGCGCAAGTCCGATTAGCCCAAGGGCGTGCCATGACGACGCCACGACGCCCGCCAGCATTGATCACCGCAAAGATTCTGCTCTCCGAATACCGCAAGGGCCATTTTCCGATGGCCGAAGCGCGCAATGACGAAGACGTTTATTGGTTGGATCCGGAATGGCGTGGAATTTTGCCGCTCAACGAATTCCAAACGCCCAAGCGCCTGGCACGCACGATGCGCTCAAGCAAATTTAGCGTTACCGTCGACACGGTTTTTGAAATGGTGATTTCGCAGTGCGCCGCGACCGGTCACCAGCGCACAAACACCTGGATCAACCAGCTGATCGAACGCTCGTATATCAATCTGTTCGGCCAAGGTCACGCGCACAGCGTTGAAGTCTGGGACGGCAAAGAACTGGTAGGTGGCCTCTACGGTGTTTCCATCGGCGGCGCCTTTTTTGGTGAAAGCATGTTCAGCCGCCGCACCGATGCCAGCAAGATCGCTCTCGTACACCTGGCTGCGAGACTGAGAGCCGGCCGCTACAAACTGCTGGACAGCCAGTTCATCACCGAACATCTCAAGCAATTCGGCGCGATAGAAATTGCACGCGACCACTACAAGGCGTTGCTCGCCACTGCGCTGAAAACGGATGCAGACTTCTACGTGTTGGGTGGAACAGGCGCCGTATTGGCCGCAGGCGCCGTCTTGCAACCGACAACCCAGACATCGTAGACCGCGTGTTCAAGCGCATTGAGCGCCGGACTTGAGGCAAACATCCATCCCGAAAAAATCTTCTGCGTGGTGCCGTCCGGCTTGCGCTCTTGAATCTCGAGAAAGGCCGCAGATTCCGGCGGTTCCTCGGGTGGGCGGGTCTTGCACGCAAAAGCCGTAATAATCAGCGTATTGTAAAAAACCTTTTGCTTGAGCGCCGCATCAAACTTGGCGGTTCGCGCGGCCACCTTATCGATCCCGCCCAGCACCACACCGGTAGCGATCGGCGCGATACCTGATGGCACTGGCACCACAACTTCCGGCGGAGGCGGCATCACTGGCGCCTCAAAGGGAGTCTCGGAGGGCGGAAGCGGCGTACTCTCGACAGGCGGAGACGGGTCGTTTTCCTCAGGCTCGGGAACCGGGGTCTCAACCGGCGGCGGTTGAATATCAGGCTGCGCCAACGCAAATCCTGCCGCACCGGCAAAAAGCACCGACAACGCAAACGCTTTCGTGGACAGTGAACCGTACATCATCAAAAACTCAATACCTCACTCAACTTGACTAGGGCGTCGCTGGAGCCGGAGCCCCGGTGTTACCCTCTGGCGCTGCCTCAGGCTGCTTCGTTTCATCACCGCCAACCATGGCTTTGCCGATCAGTGACAGAAAATCTATCGAGCCTTGCGTGACTTCAAATTCCGAGCCCGCCTTCATCATGGTGTCGCTACCCCCAGGAGAAATCGCAAGGTATGAGCCGCCCAGCAATCCCTCGCTCGAAACCTTGATCGATGAATCATCCGGCACCGCGACGTCATTCTTGATGCTCATGCGGACAAGGGCACGATAGGTTTTTTGATCCAGCACCTGCGAAATCACAGTTCCGATCTTGATACCCGACAAGCGCACATCTGTCCCGACGCTTATGCCATCGACGCGATCAAACTTTCCAACCACTTCATAGCCCTGGACGGCACCGGATTCCGTGGTGTTCCAGCCATAGTAAAAAAAGACGCCCGCTACGACTACAACGGCGGCGCCAATCAGCGTCTCTACAAATCCATTCTGCATCAGTTTCCCCTATTCTGGCCGCCAGGCTTCATAGTCACCCGTCGCGTGTGCACGCTGCCCGTCACCCAAAAGGCTGCCGGGCGGCCGGTACGCATTTGGCGTGCCCGTCAAATTGGGCACGTGTTCTTTCTCCCACGATTTCACTTTCGGCGGCTCTACTGTCGGCGGATGAGGAAAGGTGTGATGCAGCCAGCCGTGCCATTCGGCCGGCACCAGCGAGGCTTCGGCGAGATTTTTGTACAACACCCAGCGACGCACCCCGCCCTTGGTTTGATAATACGAATTACCCAACACATCTTCGCCAACGAAATTGCCGTTCCGCTGGGTATAAATCCAGGTACCCAGCGTATTGCCGTTCCACCAGGTCAGCAGCCAATTCAAAAACTTGATCATCGAAACCCATGACTCAAATGAAGCGCGGACTATGACGCGAGAAACGTTGGCAGGTAAAGCTCTGGAACCAACTTCCAAATGCGTTCAATGCAGAGGCGCAGCCGCCGTCACTTCCCCGAAAAGTTGTATTCCAAGCGAAGCGCTACTTTTAGCTGAATTTCGCTCAGGGCGCAACAAAGCCTGCGCCTTTGGTAGCACCCGGATTTCAATCCGTCGCTTCACATCCAGGTATATTTTAGCCGCCGCCACCAAATCCGCCTTCGTGATGCTTTGAAGGTCACTAAGCTGTGAACGCACGGCATCGAGGGCGCGGGGATCGCTCTGCGCATCGTTGATCGCGCCCGCCCAATAGCCGTTGGTTTGCCGGCTTTTTTCGATCGATTTTACAATCGGTGCGCGCGCTCGATTGATCAGATCGTCGCTGTAAGCGCCCGATTTGAGTTCCTCCACCACCTGATCCAGCGTTTTGTAGAACCCCGCGACCAGCTCGGGTTTCGTCTCGGCTGACGCAATGATGTAGCCAAAATCCGGATATACGGATGAGAACGAACTGCCGGCCGAGGGAGAATAGGTCGCCCCCTGCGCCTCGCGAAATTCATCGGTCAGCCTGACTTTGAGCATCTCCCGCAACAGCGACAATGTCCGCGCCCGGCGTGGATCAGAATAAAAATCCGGCCCCGGCCAGGCCACATACCCCAGCGCCTGATCCGCCTGTCCGTCATGAACGAATTTCAGCGACTGCCCACGCTTCGGGAAACGCACATCCCGGGCGCCCACAGGCACCTTGAGTTTGCCCCGCGCCGCAGGGAAAGCACCGAAGGTCGAGGCCACCGCCGCAGTCGCCGCTTCCGCACTGATGTCGCCAACAATGGAAATCTCGATCGGAGCAGCGCGCAGCGCCGGCCCCACCACCGCCTCCACATCGCGCATGGTGATGGACTTCATCTGCTCAAGCGTCGGAAACGCCCAGCGCTTGTCGCCCGAGCGCAGCAACGACGAGGTCTCGCGCGAAAGCACCCGCCCGGGGCTCGACGACATTTGCTTGATGTAACTCTCCGCCGCCACCTGCAAGCGCTCCAGACCCAAACCCCGATAGGCAGGATCGGTGGCATAGGCGGCCATCAGTTGCAGCTGCAGCAGCAGGTCGCGCTGGTTCGTCCGCCCGTCAAATTCGAAGGCGTCATCATCCAGGTCCAGGTCCGTGGACACAATGCGTCCGGCCAGCGCCTCTTCCAACTCGTCCGTCGTCAGGCGCTTAAGCCCGCCTTCCGTAAAGCTGAACGGCAAAGCCCAATACATCCCAACTTTGCTGGCCGGCAACTGCAAAAACCCGCCGCCAAAGCGTATGGAGACATAAACCGTATCCTTCTCGTATTCGGTCTGTTTGACATTCAGCTTCACCCCGTTTTTGAAGCCAATCAGCGAAACCCCCATATCAGCCACTTCGCGACGCTCCACCACTTCACCGGACTTACCGAACTCGGTGTAGGGGAAGACTTTCGCGGCCTGACTTGCGGGCGCCGCCACAGCCACTTTGCGGCTGCTTTCATAGGCGCTTGCGATTGCCGCTTCGCCGCCCTCGATCTTCTGCCCGGATGTCACGAACGCCACCGGCCCGTAGCCTTGCATTATATCGCGCAGCTCCTCATTGGCCGCCGCCGCAGTCAATCCTGACGCGTATTTCTCAAACCGGGCTAGCTGGTCCGCCGGATGTGAAAAGACATGCCGGCTTTCGAACCCTGAAACAATTCCACCAGCCAGTTCGCTCGTCGTCCGCGTTGACGCCGTCGCCGCGCTGTCCGTGAGGCCGGCCCGCCACTCCGCTATCTCCCGCGCCATCTCGGCCTCCAGCACACCATGCTCCACGGCGCGCCGGAGTTCCTGTTCGCCAGCCTGCATCGCCGCACGCCACTGCCCCGGCCGCGCATCAGCTGACAGCGACAAGGTATTGGATACACCCCGTGATTCAGACCAGCTCACACCCGCCGACACGAACGCAGGCTTGCCCTCCCGCGCTATGCGACCGAGCCGCCGGTTGATCACACTTATTGCCAATTCACGCTTGGCATTGCGCTCACGATTGGCGGCCGTATCGGGCAGATCGGTTGGCGGCCGAAACCAGATGACCGAGACTTCCTCCGGCAGGTTTGCTTCGACATGCGACTTGACCACCAGCTCGCGCGCCTTGGGCAAACCCATTTCGGGATCGCGAGAGGGTTCGCCTTCGCCCTTCCAGTCTGAAAATTTCGCCCGGATTTTCGCCTCGATCTCGGCCACATCGAAATCGCCCGTCGCCACCAGCAACGTGCGTTCGGGCCTATAGAACCGCCTGTAGTAATCCGCGATCAATTCCCGTGTCGCGCCCTTGATCGTTTCGGTGGTCCCGATCGGCATCCGCTCCGCCAGGCGCTGGCCTTCGTACCAAACCCGCCATTGCGCTTCGAAAGCCCGGTATTCCGGCGTATTGCGCGAGCGCTGTTCCGACAGCACCACGCCCTTCTCGCGATCGATCGCTTTTTGATCCAGGGTCAACCTGTCCCCAATTTCGCGAAACAGCATCAACCCCGTATCGATCAGATCGGCCTCGTTCTTCGGCAGCTCCAGCATGTAAACAGTTTCGTTGCTACTCGTAGAGGCGTTGGTGTGCGCCCCAAACGCCAAACCCTTGCGCTGCAACAGTTTTACGAACTCGCCTTCCGGCACATTCGTCGAGCCATTGAAGGCCATGTGCTCCAGAAAATGCGCCAGCCCGCGCTGCTGCCCGGTTTCCTGCAAGGATCCCGAGGCAATCCTGAACCGCAGCGACACCGCCCCCGCCGGCTGCACGTTGCGCATGATGGCAAAGCGCATCCCGTTCGCCAACACCCCGTACTTCACCGCCGGGTCGGGCCGAAGGTCGCTGCCCTCATGCGGCCAGAAACTATAGTCGGGCCGGTCCGCCAGCGCCCCCTGGGCGACAAGCCCTGGCTCCGGCTGGGCGCAGGAGGCCAGCAAACCGGCCACGCAAATCAGCCAAAAAACCTTACCCACGCCAAAACACATCAAAACACTCCCAAAACAGCCCATTCAGTTGTCGCCCGCCCCGCCACCCCAAGTCCAGCCCCAAAAACCGGCCGTTTTTCGCCCCTTTTTTTTGGACATTTGAGACAGGAGGACACAGGACACTGTCCCAAAAACACTGTCCTATATGTCCTGTCCTGTTCGCCCCCTATCCCGGTGAGGTGCGGTCTTAAAGTTCAACCAAAGTTATCCAATGCATCACAGTGTAACATTGGCGGCTGGGCGCCGTTTTTGGCGTAACAAACGCGTCACATTGCGTAACAGAACCGCAACAGATTTCAGGAGCACCCACAGGCCCCGCAAAGCGCCAGTGGCGAGTCATATTGAGAGCGCGGGAGATGGCCGATGGTCTGTGTATACACCGTTGCATGCATACGTGCATATAAGCTCTTTTTAACCTCGTTTTCTCGCAGAAACACTGCCTTTTTTGCCTCCTGCCAATTTCAAAAATATCTGCATGTATGCATGCACGGTCATGGAACCTATTCAGTCTTGATCGGGGCCTGGAACAGATTCCAAATTCATATTCAAATCGCAGCGGCCAGACACGCAAACAGGCGCGCCTGATTAGATGGAACGAATGTAGAACTATTTTGCACGAGTGCAAGCGCAAATCAGTTGCGGCGGCCAGAATTGATGCCAAGCCAATCCGCATAGCCCGCATCGCGCGGCGAAATCACTGCAGGCGCCGCAGGCCAGGCAATGCCGAATGCCGGATCATTCCAGCGCACCCCCAGCCCGTGGCCCTCAACGAAAGCCCGCCCCATCTGGTAGAGCAGCTCGCTATCGTCCTCGAGCGTCAAAAACCCGTGCGCGCAGCCCTCCGGCACGAACACGCCGTTCATGGCGTGGCACTCGAGCACGACCCCCAGCCACTGCCCGCGCGTCGCACTACCGGCGCGCAAATCAACCACGACATCGAAGGCCCGCCCGCGAACAGCGCGCACAAACTTGGCCTCGGCAAATGGCGGCTCCTTATAGTGCAGCCCGCGCAATGTACCCGCCGCGAGGTTTCCCGACAGGTTGATTTGCGCCGTCGCAAATTCAATGCCGGCCCGCGCAAATTCGTCCGCGCAGAACACCCGCGCAAAGTGCCCCCGCTCGTCGCGATGCGGCTCAGCCTCAACCACAAACACACCCGCGATCTTTTGAGGAATAAAGCGCATCCCTAAAACACCTCAAGCGCCGGGATCGCCGTCACGAACTTTCCGCCCCAGTCGCGTATACCGGCCATCTGCAGCGCCACTTCGTCTTTGATGTTCCACGGCAGGATCACAACGTAATCCGGCCGCCTAGCCAACAGCGCTGCTGGGCTGACAATCGGCACGTGACTGCCCGGCAGCAGCTTTCCTTGCTTGGCGACATTGGCGTCGGCGACAAACGCGATGTCCCGCGCGCCAACGCCGCAATAGTTCAAAAACGTGTTGCCCTTGGCCGCCGCACCGTAGGCCGCGACAAGCTTTCCATCCGCCTTTGCGCCTTGCAGCATTGACAAGAATCCATCGCGAACCGCCCCCACGCGCGCGCCGAGCGCGGCGTATCCTTGCGGTGTGTGCAAGCCCGCCTCCCGCTCTTGAGCGAGCAACTGCGCGACACGTTCGCCTGGTGCATGATCGCTGCCCTCAAGCGCCGCATAGACGCGCAGCGAACCACCATGGGTCGAAAGCTCCTCGACATCGAATATCCGCAAACCCGCCGCTTTGAAAATCGTCTCGACCGCGTGCAGCGACAAATACGAATAGTGCTCATGATAAATGGTGTCGAACTGCAAGCCTTCGATCAGGCGCTGCACATGGGGAAATTCAAACGTCGCAACCCCCTCGGGCTTCAGCAACGCCGCAAAGCCGCGCGTAAAATCCGCTATGTCCGGCACATGGGCCAGCACATTGTTGGCGGCAATCAGATCGACGCCACCCGTCTCAGCGCAAAGCCCGCGCGCAAACCGCTCACCGAAAAACTCAACCCGGGTCGGGATGCCCTTGGCAACCGCCGCCGCAGCCGTCCCGTTCGTGGGCTCAACCCCCAACACCGGCACACCGCTCGCCACAAAATGCTGCAGCAAATAGCCATCGTTGCTGGCGACCTCGACAACCAGCGACTGCGCGCCCAACCCAAACCGCGAAATCATGCGCTGCGCGTAAGCCTTCGCGTGCTCAACCCAGGTCGTCGAATACGAGGAGAAATAAGCATAATCCGCCGAGAAAATTTCATCCGCCGGGGCGTCATAATCCGTCTGCACCAGCAAGCACGTCTCGCAAACACAAATGCGCAACGGATAGCGCCGTTCCAACGCTTCCTGGCCGGGCACCACATACGAGTTCGAAAATGGCTGCTCGCCCAAATCCAAAACGGGCGCCGCCAACGCGTCGCCACAGAAGCGGCAATTTTGCGTGCGGCCTGTCATGAAAGCCCCCCATCGTCTGCAGCCGCTAACGCGGCGCAGCCACTTCCCCCGCAAGCGGGGGCAGACAGATAATCTGGTGTCTTCCCCCGCTTGCGGGGGAAGTACCTGCGCAGCTCTTGTGGCTCGCAGGGGATGGGGGGCAGTGGCCCCTTTCGAGTCAATTCTATGGTCCATTGGTATGCGCCATATAGCGCGCAATCTGCGCCAGCGAAATCGCACGGGCATCAGCACCTGCCGCATGCGACCTAAACCACGCCGCCGTCCAGTCGATCGTTTGCCCAGCATCAAGCAGCGACCTCCAGCCCAGGACCTTCTCCGCCTTAGCGCATGACAGCGCCAGCGCCGGCATTTCTTTCTGCAGCACCCCCAGCTCCTGCACCCAGCCCCGCTGCTCGCCCAGCGCCAACTGCATCGCCTCAACCAGTTCGCGCACCGGCCGGCTCTGCCCTTCGCGCGGACCAAAATTGAGCGCAGTCGGAACTGCCGCCGCACGCGCTAGATGCTCGGCGTAAACGAAATATCCGCACAGGCAGTCCAGCACATGCTGCCACGGCCGCGTCGCGTCGGGATAGCGCAGGCTCAAAGCGACGCCCGCCGCGTGCGCGCGCAGAATGTCGGGCACGATGCGATCCTCGCTGAAATCACCCCCGCCGATAACATTGCCACCGCGCGCCGTAGCAACGCGCACCGCGCCTTCGCTGAAAAACGAACGCCGGTACGACGCCACCACAATCTCAACCGCAGCCTTCGATGCTGAATAGGGATCATGCCCCCCCAACCGCGAATCCTCATTGAACGGCCTCGCGGACCCGTCATTCTCGTACACCTTGTCGGAGGTCACGATCAGGCAGGCTCGCAATGACTTCAATCCGCGTGCCGCCTCCAGCAGGTGCACGGTGCCCATGACATTGGCAGCGAACGTCTCCACCGGCTCGCGATAGCTGCGCCGCACCAGCGCCTGTGCCGCCATGTGAATGATGATTTCCGGATCAGCCTCAATCAAGATTTTGTGGACCGCCGCCGCATCACGCAGATCTGCGATGCAGCTTTTCCCACTCGCGCCGGCATTCGCGAGCTCGAACAGATTCGGCGACGCATCGGGCGCCAGCGAAAGCCCAGTGACGTTGGCACCCATTTCGCCGAGCCACAGCGCCGCCCACGCGCCCTTGAAACCGGTATGACCGGTCAAAAGCACGCGACGCCCGCGCCAGAATTCCGCAGACGGCAAACCCGCCATTTCAACTCCACACTTTCCACGGCGCCGTGCCGCTGTCCCAAAGCGACTCCAACCGGTTTTTGTCGCGCAGCGTATCCATGGGCTGCCAGAACCCCAGATGCGTAAACGCCATCAGCTGCCCGTCGCGCGCCAGCCCTTCCAGCGGCGCAGATTCCCAGGCCATGTCGTCTCCCGCAATCCGGTCGATCACCCGCGGATGCAACACGAAGAACCCGCCATTGATCAACGCGTTGTCGCCCGGTGGCTTTTCAGTGAAGCTGGCCACTCGCTGCCCCTGCAGTTCCAATGCGCCATAGCGCCCAGGCGGCACAACCGCCGCGATGGTCGCGTCCTTCCCGTGGGACTTGTGAAACTCGAGTTCGGCCGAAATATCCAGGTCTGTGACCCCATCGCCATAGGTCAAACAAAATGGCTCATCCGGGTTCAAATAAGGCCGCACGCGCTTCACCCGCCCACCAGTATGGGTATCATCGCCCGTATCCACCACCGTCACCTTCCACGGCTCGGCACTCGAGGCATGGTAAACAATCTCGCCCGACTTCAGGTCAACGCTGACATCCGAGCGGTGAAGCCGGTAATTGGCGAAATACTCCTTGATCATGTAGCCGCGATAACCAGCGCAAACAATGAAATCGGTCAACCCGTGCGCCGCATAGATCTTCATGATATGCCAAAGTAACGGGCGCCCGCCGATTTCGATCATGGGCTTGGGGCGAATGTGAGTTTCCTCGGAAATCCGCGTGCCGAGACCACCAGCTAGGATTACTGCTTTCATTGAATTTTCTTTCCGGCAAAATACATGCTTTGCAGATGGCCCGAGTTGACCGCACGCGCCGACCCTAGCATAACCTAGCCTCAACCCCACGTGCGGAGCGGACAGGGCATGGCCCGTGTAACGATTGGCGTTCCGGTGTTCAATGCCGAAAGCCTGTTGGAACGATCATTGGACAATCTCGCGGCCCAAACATTTCGGGACTTCAATATTATTGTTTTGGACAACGCCTCCACGGATCGCACCAGCGCGATCATAGAAAAATTTGTCCAAAAAGACACACGCTTTTCGCATCGAATTCAACCCTACAACAAAGGCTGCCGCCAGAATTTTGTCGATGTTCTGGCAATGGCTGAAACTCCCTATTTCATGTGGCGTGCGTACGACGATTATTCGAGTGTTAACTTTATCGACGAGCTGGTTCGCCTGCTGGACGCAACCCCCAACGCCGCATTGGCCGTTGGCCGTACTGTAATGGAAAAGCGAGGCCGCAGCCGGGTCAAAGTGTACCCACAACAGTGGCCCTCCGAACCCAATGACGTGTACGCGGCTCGTTTGGTGGTCCGCGCCCGTGCGGGATGGATTTATGGGCTCTATCGAACAAACGAATTGAGGTGGAGCCTAAATCACGTCGTCGCACACTTTGAGCACGTGCATGCATTTGACCCCTTGACCATCTTACCGTTTTTGATTCAGCGCCGGGTGGTAGGAACGGACAAAGCGGACTTTATTCAGGGCTTTGTCGATGTGGACAATGGTGCTCAGGAATCCGGCATTATCGATCCAGAAATGATGCAGAAACTGCGCGACGATTTTCGCCGCTATTGCAGCATCCACTTGCCTTCACTTGTCGGCACGCAAGCAGTAAGAGGACTGATGAAACCTGCGCTCTGGCACTACGCTGACAGGTCATATCGCTGGCTTAAGATTTTGAATGCGCGGACGAGAATGTTCTTCGGCGAAAAGCCTCATGCCCCAACAACAAAATACGACGCCGTGCCCGTCGCCGCGAACATAAGCTCCAACACGAACGAATAGCCTCAAGAGTATCCATCAATTATTTTCGTCTCGATCAGCTGGCCGCGTTTTCTTGGCTGCGCCAATAGTCCAGCGCCGCGGCAAGCCCGTCGTCCAGACTGACCGAAGGTCTAAACCCCACCTCATCCCGCAGCCTCGACACATCCGGAAATGACGCGGCTGGCTCATTCGGGCGATCTGGCAATGCCCCAATCGCAAGCAGTTCCGGTCGCCCTGACAACGTCGCCAGTTTTTTCGCGATCGATGCAATCGGCGCCGCATCCCCCGAACCAATGTTGACACACCCCCGCACATCCGACCGCGCTACAGCAGCGATGGCCGCCCCTACATCCCCCACATGCATAAAGTCGCGCAGCGCCTTTCCCGACGACATTTTGGCCGTCTCACCCTTGACGAACGACCGGCACAAAGAAGACACCAACCGCGCCGGATGTTCGCCATCCCCATAGAGCATAAATACACGCGTCCACACGAACGAGTGCCCCAGAGATAAAGCCAACGCCTCAATCGTACGCCGTGCTGTATCTTTGGCCAACCCATAGACCGTGTCAGGCTCAATACGTGACGTGAGTTCGCAAAACGGTGATGCAGCGTCGGGCGCGTATTCCGCTCCTGTCCCAACGCCGACAAACCGCGATGCCCCGCGCGAATAAGCTTCCTGCGCCAGGAATACCGAGGCTGCCACCCAATCCGCATTCGCAGGCGCGGCCCAATACTTGCCGTGCTCAGTGTACCAAGCGCAATGAACCACAATTTGCGGCGCCACGTCAGTAACGAGCTTGACGACCTGCTCACGAGATAGCAGATCCACCGTCTGCCAATTGACCCCGGTTAACTGCGGGCTCTGCACGTTGCGGCCACAAGCGTAGACCTCGACGCCAGTGCGAGCCAATGCAGACGAAACATGGCGGCCGATGAAGCCGTTAGCGCCGGTGACCAGGATACGGGCCATGTCTCCCACTGTGCAAGTTACCTCCGGTGTCATTCTTCTGCTTGCCCACCAATCCGGGGCCAGCGCCATCCGATCTCGGCACGAACGCGCTTGGCCCATGAAAGTTTTGGTACGACCGCATTCTCACCCCAGGCTAGACGAGCAAGTTTTAATCGTTTGGCAGCGCTGCCGGCTTGATAATGGTGCGTCCGGTTGTCGGCGATCAGTAATCCTTCTTGCTGACCGGAGCGAAACGTTCGGCTGATCGGCCATCCGTCAGTGGACCAAGCCCTTCCATTGCGATCGACCAAAAGAGGAACCAGTCCCCGAGCAACGATTTGTCGTGTTAGGCTTGCTGTGCCGGCTTCCAGCCGGTTTGTGTCGGCCTTCGTTTCCAGTGAGCCAGTTTCTATGGCGTTAAAGAGCACCCTATCGATCATGAACGCGTTAGTCCGCACGTTGACATTTGGAAACGACAGACCTGGTATCGTCTCGTAACTGCCCGTCGCCGCGACAACGCCGGTTTGCGGCACGCGATCAAAGGCCGATAGGTAGTGTGCAAGCCAATTCGGCGCCAGAATTCTGCTGTAGGAGTTCAGAAACAGAAAACGATCATGGTCGAAATTGTTCGCCGCTTCACGATAAACGTTCAAATCGTACCTCGTGTCAGACGTTCTGAACACGCGAACAGGACAAGCCAGTCGATCACGAAACTCATCCAGCGCTGGATCGTCCTGCTCGTTTGGAAACTCCTTCAGCAGGTAGATAAGATCGAAATCGGCTCCAGCTGCATTACGTGCTAAGCTGTCGAGAAACGGCCAACTCCATTTTTTGAAATTGTGCCACCGGGAAAGGTAAACAACAGCCGTGCGACCTCGCCCACTACTCACGCGCGGCCCCTGGCCGACTGAAAAGCGTCGCGGCAACGCAATGCGTCACCGCAGCCTTGTGGGGCGCTCGCGGGACTAGTAGAACGCAAGCTTTGGCGCAGCCGTTTTGGTAACCACCCGCGCCGCGAATCCTCTGTCAACATTCTCCCATCGCCTGTATGTAGGACGGTATCATCATGCGCCCAGTCAAACTCTTGCCATCCTTCGATCTACTTGTCAAAATGATCGAACAATCTGGGTCCGCGAAAGCCGATTTTTTCGGGTTCGACTTCAAGGAGGACGGTCTTTTCCTGCAGCAGGACCCCGAGGAGTACGCCGCGTTCGTAACCTACATGGTCAACAACGTCCCACCGGCATCGCTGTCGTTGGACATTGGGACAGCGGCCGGCGGCCAGACGAAGTTCCTCAGGGACTATTTCTCCGCCGGCAGAACGATCGTAGTCGACGACGGCCAGCACGCCGACTTTGCACAGTGGCGCCGGATAAAACCTCTCGTCAACAGCGAGATTGTCCTCGAGATCATCGGAGATTCTCACGCTCCTAGTACGCGCGAGAAACTGATGCCCTACCGGGGCCAAGTCGACGTCGCGTTCGTCGACGGTGATCACAGCTATCGCGGCCTGCGCAAGGACATCTTCCTGACCAAGGAACTACTCAAGCCAGGTGGCTACATGATCCTGCATGACACAACGACGGTGCGTGGCCTCCGGCGCGTCTTCGAAGAGCTTCTGGACTCGTCCGATTTTGAACTCTTCCGCAACTTCGCGAACCGCTTTGGCATTTCAGTCTGGAAGATGATGCGCGTGAAGAGGATGCCAAACGCAATCAATCGGGCGCTTGGTATCGGACGCATCTGAACGCCTCAAGCATCAAACATAATCACCGAGCGCGCCAACTCGCCGCGCTTCAGTTCCGCGAACCCCTCGTTCACTTCGGAAAGCTTGATCCGCCGTGAGATCATCTGGTCGAGTTTCAGTTTCCCGGACATGTAGAAGTCCACCAGCCGCGGCATGTCCACCGGAAAGCGGTTCGAGCCCATCAGCGAGCCTTGGATGCGCTTCTCGCCCAGAAAGTCGGCGCCGTGCAGTTCGATGTTCACGCCCACCGGGATCATGCCGATGATGTTGGCCGTGCCGCCGCGGCCCAGCATCCTGAACGCCTGCTCGGCGGTTTGCTTGAGGCCGATCGCCTCAAAACTGTGGTGCACGCCGCCATTGGTCAGGTCCATGACCTGCTTGACCGCGTCGCCGTCCTTGGGGTTGATCACGTCTGTGGCCCCGAATTCCTTGGCGAGGTTCAGCTTTGAGCCCTGCATGTCCACCGCAATGATCCGCCCCGCGCCCGCAATCGCCGCACCGTTGATGCAGGCCAGGCCCACGCCGCCGCAACCGATCACCGCCACCGTCTCACCCGGCCGCACGTTCGAGGTGTGGATGACGGCGCCAACGCCTGTCATCACCGAACAGCCGATCAGCGCCGCGCGGTCCAGCGGCATGTCCTTGCGGATTTTTACGCAGGCATGTTCGTGGATCAACATTTGCTCGGCGAATGACGACAGGTTGGCAAACTGGTTCATGCCGCCGGTGGTGCCCGCGCTGGTGATCGACAGACGCGGCGCGTCGCCTTTCTGGCGCTTGGTTTCCGGACTGATACAGCGAGACATGAAGCCGGTCAGGCAATGCTCGCAGTGCCCGCAAAACGCCGACAGACAGGTGATGACGTGATCGCCCACCTTCACCGTGCGCACCTCGGAGCCCACCTGCTCCACCACGCCGGCCGACTCGTGGCCCAGCACGGCCGGCAGCGGGTAGGGATAAAGCCCGTCGACAAAGTGCAGATCGGAATGGCAAATGCCGGCGGCGGCCGTGCGGATCAGCACTTCATGCGGACCGGGCTTGTTGATCTGAACCTCTTCGATCACCAGCGGCGTTTTGACTTCGCGAAGGACGGCGGCTTTCATGAGGGGCAGCTCCAGTCAGAGTGAATGTTGTGGGCGGAAAACTACGCGGCGGCGGGGGCGCTGTCACCCGGATTCTAGAGCGCCGGCTTGCGCAAAAATCCGGGCGGCGGCATTTCTTTCTCGTTGTGGATGTCGATATTGGTCACGACCGCGCCCTCGGGCCCCTGCGTACAGGCGCCCAGCATGTCCTGGACCTTTCGGTCGGGCCCCGCCACCATCAGCTCGACGCTGCCGTCGCTGCGGTTGCGCACCCAGCCGCTGAGCCCGTGCACACCCGCCTGCGCCACCGCCCAGTCGCGAAACCCCACGCCCTGAACCTGGCCGGTGATACGCAGGCGGAAGATTGTAAGATCGGTCATTCTGGAAAGTCCCTCATCGTCTGCGAGCCAGCTACGCTGCGCAGCCACTCCCCCAGCAAGCGGGGGCAGAGAGAAAGTCTGGTGTCTGCCCCCGCTTGCGGGGGAAGTCCCTGCGCAGCTCTTGTGGCTCGCGGGGATGGGGGGACGCTGCACCTCATCACGCAAACTCCATAATCACCGCATCCACCGGCAAGCTGTCCCCCGGTTTCGCCGCGATCTTCTTGATCACCCCGTCGCGCTCGGCCCGCAGCACATTCTCCATCTTCATCGCCTCCACCACCGCAAGCGTTTCGCCCGCCTTCACGTCCTGGCCGACATGCGCATTGATCGACACCACCAGTCCCGGCATCGGACACAGCAAAAACTTCGACGTATCAGCCGCAGGCTTGACCAGCATGTGCGCCCCCAACGCCGCCACGCGCGGCCGCCGCACACTGATCGACGCCGAAGCGCCGCGATGCACGACGCGGTAGGTGTCGAGCTTGCGTGCCACCTGCATCGCCACCGCCAGCCCCGCAACCTCGCCGACAAAAACATGCTCACCCGGTTTCCAGGCGCTCTCGACCTCAACCATGCGCGAGGTCTTGCCGTCGCCCAGCCGCACCGCCACCACATCGCGTCCCTCAGTCATGGTCTTGACCAGAAACACGTCCGCCGCATTCAGACTGACCGTCCACTCTTTGGGCACCAGCGCTACGCCGTTGACCTGGCCGCTGATTTTGCGCCGGCGCTCTTCCTCGCGCAAATGCATGAACACCGCCACCGACGCCATCCGGTCTTTCAGTTCGCCCGTCAGTTCGGCGCCCGTAAAGCCGCCCGGAAATTCCTCCGCAATGAAGTTCGTCGTCAGCCTGCCCGCGCGAAAACGCTCATGCGTCATCACCGCTTGCAGGAACGGAATGTTGTGCCGGATGCCGTCGATGTGAAAATGGTCCAGCGCGTCGGCCATCACATCGATCGCCTGCTCGCGCGTGGCGGCGTGCGAACACAGTTTGGCGATCATGGGGTCATAATAAATCGAAATCTCGCCGCCTTCATAGACGCCCGTGTCATTGCGAATAGTCTTGCCGCCGGCCGCGCCCTCGACAGGCGGGCGATAGCGCACCAGCCGCCCGGTCGACGGCAGGAAATTCCGGTAGGGATCCTCGGCATAGATGCGGCTTTCGACCGCCCAGCCTTTCAGTTTCACGTCGTCCTGGCGCAGCGCAAGCTTCTCGCCCGCCGCCACCCTGATCATCTGCTCGACCAGATCAATGCCTGTCACCAATTCAGTGACAGGATGCTCAACCTGCAGCCGCGTGTTCATCTCCAGGAAAAAGAAATTGCGTTCGCGGTCGACAATGAACTCAACCGTGCCCGCGCTTTCGTATTGCACAGCCTTGGCCAGCGCCACTGCCTGCGCCCCCATTGCCGCGCGCGTCTTCTCGTCGAGGAACGGCGAGGGCGCCTCCTCGATGACCTTTTGATGGCGCCGCTGGATCGAACACTCCCGCTCGCCCAGATGGATCACAGTACCGTGCTTGTCGCCCAGCACCTGGATCTCGATGTGCCGTGGTTCGGTGATGTATTTTTCGATGAACAACCGGTCATCGCCAAACGACGCCTTGGCTTCGTTTTGCGAGGACTGCATCGCCTGCGCCAACTCGCCTTCGTTCCAAACGATGCGCAAGCCCTTGCCGCCACCGCCGGCCGACGCCTTGACCATCACCGGATAGCCGATCTCGCCCGCGATCCGCGCCCCGTCCTTCACATCCTTGATCTCGCCGATAAAGCCCGGCACGCAACTGACCTTGGCTTTCACGGCGAGTTTCTTCGACTCGATCTTGTCGCCCATCGCGGCTATGGCGTGAATATTCGGCCCGATAAAAGCTATACCGGCCTTGGCCAGCGCCTCGGCAAACGCCGTGCGCTCCGACAGAAATCCATAGCCCGGATGCACAGCCTCAGCGCCCGTCCACTCGCACGCTTCAAGGATTTTTTCGATCGACAAATACGATTGCGCCGACGCGGCAGGCCCGATTGGCATCGCCTCATCCGCCATCTCGACATGCAGCGCCGTGACATCGGCCTCGGAATAAACCGCTACAGTCTTGATACCCATCCGGCGCGCCGTCTTGATAATGCGGCAGGCAATCTCGCCACGATTGGCTATGAGGATTTTTTTGAACATCAGTTGTTTCGCACTCTCACAGCGGAATGTTGTCGTGTTTTTTCCACGGCATCTCGACGCGCTTGTTGCGCAAGCTGCGCAAGCCGCGCGCGATGCGCCGCCTGGTGCCGTGGGGCATTATCACTTCGTCAAGATAGCCCCGCTGAGCCGCGACGAACGGATTCAAGAACCGCTCCTCGTATTCCTTCGTGCGCTCCGCGATCTTTGCCGGATCATTGATGTCGGCCCTGAATATAATTTCAACCGCGCCTTTCGCCCCCATCACCGCGATCTGCGCTGTCGGCCAGGCATAGTTGATATCGGCCCGCATATGCTTGGACGCCATGACATCATAGGCGCCGCCAAAGGCCTTGCGCGTGATGCAGGTGATCTTGGGCACCGTCGCCTCGGTAAACGCAAACAGCAATTTCGCGCCGTGCTTGATCAGGCCGCCATACTCCTGAGCAGTACCCGGCAAAAATCCCGGCACATCCACAAACGTCACCAGCGGAATACCAAAGCAGTCGCAGAAGCGCACAAACCGCGCCGCCTTGCGGCTGGCGTCGCTATCCAGCACGCCCGCCAGCATCATCGGCTGGTTTGCGACGAACCCCACCGTCGAACCCTCAATCCGGCCGAACCCGGTGATGATATTCTTGGCGAAGTTTTCCTGGATCTCGAAGAAGTCGCCCTCATCGGCAACCTTCAGGATCAGCTCCTTCATGTCATAGGGCTTGTTCGGATTGGCGGGCACCAGCGTGTCGAGCGAAAGATCATCGCGATCCACCTCTTGAAAGCTCGGCCAACTGGGCGGCCCTTCGCGATTGGACGACGGCAAAAAATCAATCAGCCGCCGCATCTGCAACAAACACTCGATGTCATTGTCGAAGGCCCCGTCGGCGATCGATGATTTTGTCGTATGAACCCGCGCCCCGCCCAGTTCCTCAGCCGACACCACTTCATTCGTGACCGTCTTGACCACATCCGGTCCGGTCACAAACATGTAGGACGTATCGCGCACCATAAAGATGAAATCCGTCATCGCCGGCGAATAGACATCGCCCCCTGCGCACGGGCCCATGATAACGCTGATCTGCGGGATGACGCCCGACGCCAGCACGTTCTCGGCGAAAACCTCGCCATAGCCCGCCAGCGCGTCGACGCCTTCCTGGATGCGCGCCCCGCCCGCATCAAAGACGCCGATCACAGGCGCACCGTTGCGCAGTGCCATTTTCTGAATCTTGACGATCTTCTGGGCATGCGCTGCCGACAGCGAACCGCCAAACACCGTAAAGTCCTTGACGAACAAATAGACCAACCGCCCGTTCACGGTGCCCCAACCGGTGACAACACCGTCACCGGGAATGCGATTGGCTTCCATGCCAAAGTCGGTCGAGCGGTGTTCGACAAACGTGTCGAACTCTTCAAACGACCCCTCGTCGAGGAATATCTCCAGCCGCTCACGCGCCGTCAGCTTGCCGCGGGCGTGCTGCGCCTCAATCCGCTTCTCGCCGCCGCCCATGTAGGCCGCAGCACGGCGCCGCTCAAGCTCACGAATAATCTCGTGCATGAATTTCAGTCCCCAGCAGCCCGGCCTGGGCATGACTCGTCGCGCCTAATCTGCACAGTTCAGCCCCCCACGCAATGGCGGAAATCTGGCTTTTCCAGCGCCTAATCGTTCAACAGATCAAGGTACTGCCGCGCCGCCCTGAGTTCCTCCAGCCGCCGGGCCCGCACACCCTCGGCCTCCGCATCACGGCCCCAACGCTCGGCCTGAAACTCTTCATCGACTTGCGACGCAGCGAACGCCTCGTCCGCCGTCAACGCCCCCGCCAGAAACGCCAAGCCCAGAACTGCCGATCCTGTAATCGTGACACCAGTGTGCAGTGCCGTTAGCCTAAAATCATCAAGTGCGGCGATTGCGGAACGTATTTGTAAAATTGGGCCAGGCATTTGCTCGGTGTGAACGATCCCAGTCGCCACGGCTAAGTCGGCGCCAAGGGTCCGCGCCGCCCATTTCAACCAATGATCCCATACCGCAGACTGCCGCTGCACCAGCGCTTCCGGCGCTTCAGCCCGGTAACACAGCAAATCGCTGCCCGCAAAGCTCGCCAACTCGTCGATGACGTCCTCGCGATGAACAGCCACACGATCCAACGCTGTGTTCAGCGCCTTGGTGAGCTGCATGCGGCCAAGATCGATGAGCGGCCCCTGTTCCCGCCACTCCGCAGCGATGCCCTTGGCCAATGCCAGAGTTGGCGAGCTCATCGTCCGGCCGCCAGGCGTCTTGACGGGCTTGCCGTCCAGCAATACTGCGAATCCTTCGCCTTCAGCATTGACGTCCACGGTTTTGTAGAAACG
>Ga0163150_10000161_pt1 | contig 122262 bp, 78 predicted proteins | sample OliLakLV19P2IB_FD_148628 | JGI IMG/M metagenome (GOLD analysis project Ga0163150, IMG submission 148628) | Freshwater microbial mat bacterial communities from Lake Vanda, McMurdo Dry Valleys, Antarctica - Oligotrophic Lake LV.19.P2.IB | ecosystem: Environmental > Aquatic > Freshwater > Lake >...
TATTGGAGCAGTAACCTTCCGATTGTATATTGCAGAAATTAAACGAAACACTACAGCATGGAATATAGATGATGTAACGCTTAACGGTTCGGTTGTTTTATTGCCAGTAGTTCCTGCAAACCCAACATCAAACTCTCCGCAGTGTTCTGTGTCCGGAGTAACGTTGACCGCAAGTGGCACAGCACCAATAGGAGAAACATGGTATTGGCAAACAAGTGCAACAGGAACCAGCACCGCTAATTCAGGAATAACCTATGCTGTTACAACTTCAGGAACATATTATATACGGTCGCAGGATAACACTTCTCTTGCATGGAGCAATGGAGCTGGCAGCATCATTGTAATAGCTACCCCCAATGTAAGTGTACCGGTATTTACCTTAGGTGCTGCATCGGTAAGATGCCAGGGAGCCGGAGCAGTAAACTACACTGCAACAGCAACGAATACGACAGGAATAACTTATAGTCTTGATGCAACAAGTACTACAGGTGGTAATACCATCAATACATCAACAGGTGCAGTAACATATGTAGCAGGATGGACGGGTACTACCATCATTACAGCAACAGCAACTGGTTGTAATGGTCCAGCAACTTCAAGCCATACGGTAACGATAACACCAACAGTAGATACACCTGTATTTACTTTAGGAGCAACATCAACCCGTTGTCAGGGTGCAGCAACAGTAACCTATACTGCAACAGCAAGTAATACTACCGGAATAACATATAGTCTTGATGCAACAACAGATGCATTCGCAGGCAATTCCATAAATACATCAACAGGTGCAGTTACTTATTCAGCAGGTTGGAGTGGTACATCCACCATTACTGCCAGTGCAGCAGGTTGTAATGGTCCGGCAACTTCTATTCATACTGTTACGACTACACCGACAGTAAGTTTGCCAACATTTACATCAGGAGCAACCTCAACAAGATGCCAGAGTGCCGGAACAGTAAATTATTCTGCAACAGCTACTAACACAATAGGAATAACCTATAGCCTTGATGCAGCAAGTATCACCGGAGGTAATACTATAAACACTGCAACCGGTGCAGTAACTTATGCAGCAGGATGGAGCAGCACATCAATTATTACTGCGAGTGCAGGAGGATGTGGTGGCCCAAGAACCGCAACTCACACCGTAACCACAACAAATACGATTGGCGCACCAGTATTTACCCTTGGGGCAACATCAACTCGTTGCCAGGCAGCCGGAACAGTAACTTATACTGCAACAGCAGCCGGTGCTACCGGTATGAGTTATGCACTTGATGCAACAAGTATTACTGGTGGTAATACAATTAACTCAGCAAGTGGTGCCGTAACGTATGCAGCAGGTTGGACGGGTACCTCCGTCATTACAGCAACAGCAACAGGGTGTAATGGTCCAACAACTTCAAGTCATACAGTAACGATTACTCCAACAGTAACTATACCTGTATTTACATTGGGAGCAACATCAACAAGATGCCAGGGAGCCGGAACAGTGACTTACACAGCAACGGCTACTAACACAACAGGAATAACTTATAGCCTTAATGCGGCCAGTATCACTGGTGGCAATACAATTAACTCATCAACCGGGGCAGTAACTTATGCCGCAAGCTGGAGTGGTACATCAATCATCACTGCAAGTGCGGCTGGTTGTGGTGGTCCAAGAACTGCTACTCATACCGTGACTATCACACCAACAGTAGGTACACCAGTATTTACATTGGGAGCTACATCCTCAAGATGCCAGGGAGCAAGCATAGTAACTTATATAGCAACCGCAACAAATATTACTGGAATAACCTATAGTCTTGATGCAGCAAGTATCACCGGGGGTAACACTATTAATGCAGCAACAGGTGCTGTAACTTATGTATCAGGCTGGACAGGTGCTTCAGTAATAACTGTGAGTGCAGCGGGTTGTAATGGTCCAAGAACTTCAATACATACAGCTACAAGTACATTAACCGTAGGTACACCCGTATTTACATCAGGAGCTACCTCAACAAGGTGCCAGGGAGCCGGTACAGTAACTTATACAGCAACAGCAACAAATAGCACGGGCATTACTTATAGCCTTGATGCAACAACAGATGCTTTTACCGGTAATTCTATAAACACCTCAACAGGTGCTGTGGCTTATGCAGCAGGCTGGAGTGGTACATCAACTGTTACAGCAAGTGCAGCAGGTTGTAATGGCCCGGCTACTTCTATTCATACAATAACAATAACACCAACAGTAGGTACACCAGTATTTACATCAGGAGCTACTTCAATAAGATGCCAGGGAGTCGGCACAGTAACTTATACTGCAACAGCAACTAACTCAACAGGAATAATTTACAGTCTTGATGCAACAACTACAGCCGATGGTAATACCATCAATTCTGCAACAGGTGCAGTAACTTATGTAGCAGGATGGAGCGGCACATCAATCATCACTGCAAGTGCAGCAGGCTGTAACGGACCAAGAACTTCTACACATACAGTTACAATAACTGCAACAGTAGGCAAACCAGTTTTTGCAATGGGGTCACTGTCTATTCGTTCTCAGGGAGCCGGAACAGTAGCTTATACTGCTACTGCAACAACAACAACCGGTATCACTTATAGCCTTGATGCAGCAAGTATTACTGGTGGTAATACCATTAATGCAGCAACAGGTGCTGTAACTTATGCTGCAACCTGGGTAGGTACTACAATTATTACCGCCAGTGCAGCAGGTTGTAATGGTCCTTCTACTGCTACACATACTGTAACTATTAATGCAGTAGTAGTGACGAAGCATCTCTATCTTTCTGATCCGGGACAAATTCTTGACAGGATTGATCCGGTAGCAACAGGTCTTACTACATCTGTTCAGACAGCTATACTTTCAAATACGGGTACTATTAATACCAGCTTTACACAAAGCCCGGCATTGTGCAGCGATCTTACTATCAAAGCTCAAACAATTACAGTAACAACTTATCTGACAATAGCCAGCGGCTCTATGCCAGCCAGTCCTGCTATAACTGCTTTATTAAGATATGGCAGCACTAATATTATTAATCTTACTTCTACATCTTATAACAGTGGAACAGGCTTGTTAACTTTTACCGGCACACTTGGTGCTGATGTAACTGTTCCTGCAGGCCAGGCCATTACATTACAGGTTACTACAGCACAGGCGGGAGTAACATTCAGAATAGATTACCACAGCCAGACCAAGCCTTCAAAGGTTAGTATTCCTGTTTCAACGTTTATTGATATTACTTCGTTTGATGTTTACAATGCACCCTATCCAGCAGGTAGTATAAGGGTGAGCTCAATCAATAACACAACTGTTTATGCCCGTGCAGTTGTAACAGACCCATTTGGATTTAGTGATATAACAGGCTTGAACATTAAGGTTACTCCTCCTGCAACTACTACGGCAGCTACATCAGTGGCAACAAACGGATGTAGCCGCACATATGAATATGTATGGACAACACCTGCCACAGGCAGTAATTATATACTTACTGCGACAGCTAAAGAAGGCTATGAGAATACAGTTACAAAAGCAAGCAATCTCAACTTCAGTGTTTGTAGCAGTTGTCCTCCTGTCGCAATAAACGATTCTTTATCAGGCTCAGGCGGCTCTCCAATTATTGTGGATGTATTGGCGAATGATTACGATCCCAATAACAATATTAAAGTATCAACATTAGCTGTATCTACGCAGCCAAGTAATGGAACAGGCTACTTTTCAAATGGAAAAATCATTTACCTGCCCAATGGTTCATTTGCAGGTAAAGACACCTTAAGATATCAGATATGTGATAGTACGGGGCTTTGCGGAATAGGACAGGTATTCTTTACCATCAATCCATTTTTAGTGGATCCTTGTTCTGAAGCTACCAAGAGCCATACCTTCTATTTACCCTTTCCTGAAAATGAGGCCCGCATTTCTCTTGATAGTTCTACTAATTCAGCTTTACCAAGTAATAATATCCGTACGGTTATCAGTATGAAAATGCCATACCCGGGAATGGTTATTGTTTGGGATCATTGGGAAGACGGATATGAAATAAATGCGTTGAACCCACTTCAAACCACTACTAAAGTATGGGGAGATGGTAATCCGTATAATGGTATAGTACCAGGATATGCTAATGATATTATACCTGCAGGAGGAAGCATTGTACTGGATAATATAATCCCAACCAATCCGAGAGTTGTAGCTAATATCTTCTATGATGGAAAGGATAAGATATTTTCCAGTGGTCAGATTACTGTAACACAGGTTTGCGGCGAGCCTTCAATCATGCAGGTGCAATGTATGAAGACGAATGTGTCGGCTACTTCAGATTACGGAACTTCTTTTACAATCCCGGTCGGAGAGAATTTTAACAGCCGGGATTTCACCTATACTTCTTTATTCATAAGAGCATCTCAGAATAATACTATTGTTAATGTTGATAAGGATAACAACGGTACGTTTGAAACAACTGCAACTATCAATGAAGGAGAAGTTCTTCATGTAAATGGAGATGTACTGAGTGGTGCTACAGTTACAGGTTCGGCGCCTATTGGTGTTGATTTGCACTTTGGTGGCAATGATAGTTATTCTTCAAGGGATGTGCCTATTTTCCCGGCTACCTGGTATTATCATACTTATTATTCCCCGGTTCCTACTACAGGTAGCGGCACATCTATAAAAGATACAGCCGCAGTAATGCTATACAATAGTTTGAACAGAGCCCTCACCATCAACTGGTCTTCAGGTATTCCTTCAAGCGGTAGCATAAATCTTCCTGCTAAATCGGTAGTTCGTTTTCCTTTGGCAATGTCTGCAACCGCAGCTTATAAATTTGTGAACCCAACGGGTGAATCTTTTACAGCCATACAAATTTGCGATTCCTATACACCTGGTGGCGGTGGAAATTCCGGAGTCGAGTATGACTGGTCCTTTAACCTCATCGCACAAAACCGGCTTACCGACTTTGCCACGGTTGCCTGGGCGCCAGGTTCAATAGACGGCACCCGTAATGATAATCCGATATGGGTTACCCCTACCAATAATACTACTATTTATGTAAAATATAATGGTGAAATAAGTGGTAATACAGGTTTAGTTAGTCCATGCGGTATGCGTTATGATGTATCATATACCGTAAATGCACTTAATCATAAACGAATACTTGATCCTACTGATAAAGACCAAAGTGGGCTTGCGGTATTTACATGTGATGGTACAAAACTGGCTGCAGTATATGGTGAAGATGCCTCTACTGCCGTGACAGGAAACCCAAGTTGGGATGTAGGCTCTACTATACAACCTTTCTGTAAGCAGAAACTCATTTTTGCTAATGATGATTATGCCAGAACTATTGTAAACCAACTGGTAACTATTTCTGTCCTGGGAAATGATTTTGGTTTCCTCGCAGTTATAGACCCAACTTCTGTAACTAATATCGGTTTATTACAACCACAACATGGTTCAATATTTATAAACGACAATGGTACTATTTTATACACTCCTGACCCTGGTTTTGTAGGTAAGGATACTTTTGAATACAATGTTTGTTCTACGCCAACACCAATAGTATGTGATATAGCTACTGTTTACGTAGATATATCTGTTTGTCCTGCGCCTTATTACGAAAATGTAATTGCAGGCCAGGTATTTCTTGATAAGAATGATGATGGGCTGAATAATGACGGAAAGATTGGTGTTCCTGGTGCCAAAGTATATTTATATGTTGATGGCAATTGCAATACTACTATTGATGCTAATGAGTTGAGGGACTCGGTCACAGTGGATAGATCGGGTACCTATCAATTTATAAATTATCCTGAAAAATTTGTAGCAGATGATTTTGACGGTCCCGCAGGTGCCAATACCTGTGCTTCAGGAAATGATGGTAATGCAACCTGGATTGGTAACTGGACAGATATCGGTGATCCATCTACAGGATTCTGTGTTGGAGGGTCAGTTCCTGCAAATGATGCAGAAATTATTAAGGATGGTGCTTTTTCAAATGCACTACGATTGAAAGACAATAATGTGTCGGCTACAAGAACAGTTAATCTTAGTGGTGCTTCTTATGCATTCCTGACATTCTCGTATCGAAGAAAGAGTGCTACTTTATCAGCAGGAGAAGATATTATTGTTCAGGCTTCTTCAAATGGTTCAACATTTGGCACCATCTTCACCATTGCCGGTGATGGCAATACGGATGCTGATTATGTTACTATCTACAACCAGGATGTTACTGCTTATGCCAACACAGCAACCTATATCCGTTTTTTAACGAATGCCAATGTGGACGATGCTGATACGGTATATATCGATAATATCAAGTTGCAGTTTTTAAGGTATCCTCAATGCTATATTACAAGACTTGAACCTTCTACTGTGCCAGTTAATCATCATACCACCACATCATTGCAGCATTCATTTACAGCCACCAGCGATGCAACCTGTTTATCACCGTATGATTTTGGTATTGCAAAAAACAAGATAACTCTCAGTGGTTCTCTTTTTAATGATGCAAATGGACTTAACGATAACCTGGTTAATGGAACGTCTCTTGGTGTTGTTAATGGATCAACAGTGTATGCATACCTTATTGACACATCAGGTAAAGTAGCTTATCGTGTAATTGTGAATTCCACCAATGGCAATTTCTCATTCCCGGCGGTGGATGTGCTATCCGATTATACATTGCAACTTTCTACGCTGAGTGTCAATGTTGGAGATACACCTCCGGCTACTGCATTGCTCCCTGCTGGCTGGGTAGCAACCGGTGAGGCATATGGCGTAAACAATATAGCAGGTTCAGGCAATGAAACCGGAACAGCCAATGTGTCTATTGCTGTTAGAACAGCAACAAGTAATGTAACCAATGTGAATTTTGGAATTGAACGTTTGCCAAATTCAAATGATCACACCTCCACAATCGCAAAACCAAGCATTAATCAGTTCATAACATTGAATGGTGGAACTAATCCACCAATTTTAAGTGGTTCAGACCCGGAAGATTATCCGGGTGGAGGAGTCCTCACTGCCCGTTCGCTTATGATTGATTCCCTTCCTGCTAATGCAGAACTATACTACAATAATATAATAATTGCAAAAGGACAACTGATTAACAATTTCAATCCGTCTCTGCTCCAGGTAAAAGTTACCGCTGCAACGTTAGGATCTACTTCTATTACATTCAGGTATTCTTATGTTGATATGGCCAGCATGAAAGATCCAAGTCCTGCAATTTATACATTGACATGGAATATGTCACTGCCTGCAACTGCACTTATTGCCGAAGTAAATCTTAATGGCAATATTGCCACGGTCAAATGGTCAACTCTTTCGGAGCAAAACACCGATTATTTTATATTGGAACGTAGTCTGGATAATATCAACTATACCGCTATTGGAAATAATGTTGATGCAGCCGGAAATAGTACCACTAAAAATGAATATCAGCAGCCGGATAATATCAGCAGCCTTATGCAGCGACCAATTATTTATTACCGTGTAAAATTGATTGATATTGATGGTAAGTTTAAGTATAGTAATGTGGTGGCCTTGCGATTATCACAAAAACCAGGCGTTACAATATGGCCTAATCCTTTCGAATCTTCAATCTTCGTTAGCATCACCACTGAAAAAGAAACCACTGTTGATATAAATCTGATAGATGTAAGCGGAAAAATAGTAAAGACGAATACTCAGTCAGCGGCGAAAGGAATAACCAGGATTACAATAGATGGGCTTGAGAGGTTGGCAGGAGGAATTTACCTGGTGGAAATTGTTGATCAGAAAGCAGGCACCACATACCAAAAATTATTAAAAGCAAATAAATAATAAGAGATTAATTAATAACGACTCACAAATCTGTAACCACATTTGCAAATTCAAATGTGGGTACAGATTTTTTTAGCTAATTAAAACTGATTGAGTTTAGACTCCTGCATATTTTAATTTGATCCGTTGAGCTATTGACAGGTAGTAATTCGAGCTTTGTCAATCGTAAAAGCACCAGTAAAACTACGTTTTTGATAAAAAAAACACCGAAAACTTGTAGGTATAAAATACGTACTTTATTTTTATTGCAGAATCGAACATATCCTAAGAAGCCGGCGTAAATCCAATCGTGAAACAAACCTTTGCAGTAGAAACATTACCTGCTGTTTCAATTTTCCTAATTGTTTTTCGTTGTAGTCTAGGGACAAGATGTTCAGTAGAGCAATTGTATTACTATCCAATATCCAAAAGAAAAGCAATGAAAAATTGTATACCAATTTTATTGGCAGATTGTCAGCTGTATAGTAAAAATTTTCCTGCGTTAAAGGTCAAAAGATGTTTTAGTGGTTTACAGAAAACTTTTCTGCCACTTGTTTTTTTGTTTTCTTTTATTGCATCTTCATCTGCAGTATCGGCGCAGTTAGGTGTTTATAATTTTACCGGAACTGGCGCCTGTCCAAATCAAAATCCTGCGGTAACGACCCAGCCATCCAATGCGGTGTTCAGTAATTTCTCCAACACTAATACTACATGTGCCGCCACCACAGATCAATTTGTTAGCATTGGCTGGAACACAGGTAATTCCATTGACTTGACTCGGTATAATGAATTTACCATTACGCCTGTGTTAAACTATGGGTTAACGTTAACTTCCTTATCCTTTACTCATAGTGTGGATGAAAACGGCGGTGGTAGTGGATCCGGCAATACAGCCTGGATACTTCGGTCAAGCATTGATAATTATACAACAAATATTGCAACAGGTTCTGCCAATACAGGAGTTCAAACACCTGTGGTAACCTTACCCTTGGGCAGCTTTACTAATATTGGAGCAGTAACCTTCCGATTGTATATTGCAGAAATTAAACGAAACACTACAGCATGGAATATAGATGATGTAACGCTTAACGGTTCGGTTGTTTTAATACCAGTAGTTCCTGCAAACCCAACATCAAACTCTCCGCAATGTTCTAACCCAGGTGTTGATTTGGCCGCAAGTGGTACCGCACCAGCAGGAGAAACATGGTATTGGCAAACCAGTACAACAGGAACCAGTATTGCTAATTCAGGATCAACTTTTACAGTCACTTCTTCAGGTACCTATTATATAAGGTCGCAGGATAACACTACTCTTGCATGGAGCAATGGGGCTGGAAGTATCACCGTTACTATTACTCCTGATGTTGGCACACCAGTATTTACTTTAGGAGTAACATCTGTCCGTTGCCAGGGGGCAGGATCAGTTACATATTCAGCTACCGCCACTGATGCAACAGGAATAACTTATAGTCTGGATGCAGCAAGTGTTACAGGGGGTAATACAATTAATTCAACTACAGGTGTTGTAACGTATGCAGCCGGATGGAACGGTACTTCAACGATAACTGCGATTGCAGTGGGTTGTAATGTACCCCGTACTTCAACTCATACAGCCACCATTACACCAACAGCAGGTACACCAGTATTTACTTTAGGAGCAACCTCTACCCGTTGCCAGGGTGCAGGAACAGTTACCTATACTGCAACAGCAACTAACACTACTGGTATAACTTATAGCCTTGATGCAACAACCAATGCTTTTGCCGGTAATTCCATAAATACATCAACCGGTGCCGTAACCTATGCAGCCGGCTGGAGCGGTACATCCACCATTACTGCCAGTGCAGCAGGTTGTAACGGCCCAAGAACTTCAAATCATACTGTTACCAATACTCCAACAGTGGGAACGCCAGTGTTTACATCAGGAACAAGTTCAACTCGTTGCCAGGGTGCCGGAACCGTAAGCTATACAGCAACAGCAACTAATAATACTGGTATAACTTATAGCCTTGATGCAGCAAGTATCACAGGAGGCAATACAATTAACTCATCAACAGGGGCAGTAACTTATGTGGCCGGATGGACTGGTACATCAACTATTAGTGCAAATGCAACGGGTTGTAACGGACCATCAACATCTGCACATACAGTTACAATCACTGCAACGGTTGGGTTGCCCGTATTTACAGCAGGTACAACTTCAACAAGATGCCAGGGAACCGGAACAGTTATTTATACAGCAACAGCAACGACTACCACAGGAATAACTTATAGTTTAGATGCAGCAAGCGTTACTGGTGGTAATTCTATTAACTCATCAACAGGTGCTGTAACTTACGTTGCAGGCTGGAGTGGCACATCAACTATAACCGCCAGTGCAGCAGGTTGTGGCGGACCGAGAACAGCTACTCATACAGTAACGGTTACACCAACAGTAGGGTTGCCTGTATTTACATTGGGAGCAACATCTACCCGTTGCCAGGTTGCCGGTACAATTACTTATACAGCAACCGCTACAAATAATACAGGAATAACTTATAGTTTAGATGCAGCAAGCATCACCGGTGGTAATACAATTAATACAGCAACAGGTGCAGTAACTTATGTGGCCGGATGGACGGGTACATCCACTATTACAGCCAGTGCAACAGGTTGTAATGGTCCGAGAACTTCAATACACACTGTAACGATTACATCAACAGTGGGTATACCAATATTTTCATTGGGAGCAACTTCCATCCGTTGCCAGGGTGCAGCAACAGTAAGCTATTTCGCAACTGCTACAAATAGCACAGCTATTACTTATACCCTCGATGCAACAACAGATGCTTTTGCCGGCAATTCTATAAATACTTCAACGGGTGCTGTAACATATGCAGCAGGCTGGAGTGGTATATCCACCATTACTGCCATTGCAGCAGGTTGTAATGGCCCGACAACTTCGGTACATACAGTAACCATTACTCCCACAGTTGGACTACCAGTGTTTACTTTTGGAGCAACCTCTACCCGTTGCCAAGGGGCAGGAACGTTAACATACACAGCAACAGCAACGACTACAACAGGAATAACTTATAGCCTTGATGCAGCAAGTATCACTGGCGGCAATTCTATAAACTCTTCAACAGGTGCTGTAACTTATGTTGCTGGCTGGAGCGGTACTTCAATTATTACCGCCAGTGCAGCAGGTTGTAATGGTCCAAGAACTTCAACTCACACCGTTACTGTTACGCCAACAGTGGGTACTCCGGTGTTTACATTGGGAACAAGTTCAACTCGTTGCCAGGGAGCTGGCTCAGTAACCTATACAGCAACAGCAACGAATAATACAGGCATCACTTATAGTTTGGATGCAGCGAGTATCACCGGTAGCAATAGTATCAATGCAGCAACCGGAGCAGTAACCTATGCAGCAGGCTGGACAGGTACATCAACTATTACTGCAAATGCAACAGGCTGTAACGGACCATCAACTTCTGCACATACAGTTACGATCACTGCAACGGTAGGCTTACCCGTATTTACATCAGGCACCACATCAACAAGATGCCAGGGAACCGGTACAGTAACATACACGGCAACAGCAACGACAACGACAGGCATTACTTATAGCCTTGATGCAGCAAGCATTACCGGAGGTAACAGCATTAATTCATCTACTGGTGCAGTTACGTATGTTGCAGGCTGGAGTGGTACATCTACAATTACAGCAAGTGCAGCAGGTTGTGGTGGGCCCAGAACGGCTATTCACACGGTAACTATTACACCAACAGTAGGAACACCAATATTTACTCTTGGGGCAAGTACTACACGTTGCCAGGGAGCCGGTACAGTAATATACACAGCAACAGCAACTAATAATACAGGCATTACCTATAGTTTGGATGCAACAAGCATTACCAGTGGTAATACAATCAATGCAACAACAGGTTTTGTAACATATGATCCGGGTTGGAGTGGCACATCAACTATTACAGCAACAGCAACGGGTTGTAATGGACCGAGAACATCTAATCATATAGTAGCAGTAACAGCAACAGTAAGTACACCGGTATTTACGTTAGGCGTTACATCTACCCGTTGTCAGGGAGCAGGATCGGTAACCTATACCTCAACTGCAGCAAATAGTACAGGGATAACTTATAGCCTTAATGCGGCAAGCATTACAGGTGGTAATACAATTAACTCCTCAACAGGTGCTGTTAGTTTTTCGGCAGGCTGGAGTGGCACATCAATTATTACTGCTACTGCGGCTGGTTGTAATGGCCCAATGACTTCAACACATACTGTTACTATAACACCTACTGTAGGCACACCAGTATTTACATTGGGTGCAACATCAGGCCGTTGTATTGGTGCGGGAACTATAACTTATACTGCAACTGCTACCAGCAGTACTGGTAGAACTTATACCCTTGATGCCGCAAGCCAGGCAGCCGGAAATACAATCAACACCACAACCGGTGCAGTAACATATACTGCAGCATGGGCAAGTGCTTCAACTATTACTGTGAGTGCAGCGGGTTGTAACGGTCCAAGAACAGCAACTCATACTGTATCAATAACGCCTAATGTTGGCACACCTGTTTTTGCTTTCGGTCTTGTTTCATCCCGTACCCAGGGAGCAGGTGCGTTAACTTATACTGCAACAGCAACCAACACAACCGGAATAACTTACAGTCTTGATGCTGCAAGTATTACAGGTGGTAATACGATTAACTCAGCAACAGGTGCTGTTACATACACAGCAACATGGAGTGGTACTACATCTATTACAGCAAGTGCTGCTGGTTGTAATGGTCCGAGAACGGCAACTCACATTGTAACGATTACTTCAACATCAGTAATAAAGCAACTGTATCTTTCCGATCCTTCGCAGGCACTTGACAGGGTAGATCCGGTGGCTACTGCTGATGCTACTACAGCTACAACAGCAACACTCAGCTCAACTGGTACAACATCAGCAACATTTACAATGGCACCAGTATTGTGTGGAGATTTAACAATAAAAGCCGGTACTATTACGGTACGGAATTTTGTTACAATTGTAAGTGGTACCATGCCAGCCAATCCAAACATGACGGCTGTACTAAGGTATGGTGCTACAAATATCATTACTCTTACCAACCCAACTTTTAGCAGTGGTCTTTTAACCTGGACAGGTACGTTGGGTGCTGATGTAAATATTACTGCGGCCCAGGCAATTGTCCTGCAGGTAACGACTGCCCAGTCCGGCGTTACTTTCAGAATAGATTTTGACAGCCAGACTAAACCATCAAGGATTGATATGCGTGTTTCTACCTTTATCAATGTTACTTCGATGAATGTTTTCACGGCAGCTTATCCCGGTGGTTCACCTGTTTCAGCAGGTACCGGGGGCACTACTAAATATATCAGGGCAACGGTAACGGATCCTTTTGGAACCAATGATATTACTGCAATGAATATCACCATCACTCCAACAGGAAGTACTGTTGCTGCCACTTCTGTAGCCACCAGCGGATGTACCCGTACCTACGAATATGTTTGGAATACTCCTGCAACAAGCGGTACATATGTTATCAACGGAACTGCCAAAGAAGGATATGAGAATACAGTAACCAGCTCAAGAAATATCATTTATGATGTTTGTACTCTCTGTGCACCTGTGGCTGTTAGGGATAGTGCATCAGGAGCAGGTGGTAATCCTATTGTAATAGATGTACTCAGCAATGACTATGATCCTAATAACAATATTAATAATGCCTCATTAAACATTCTTACACAGCCTCAGAATGGCTCGGCGTATATTTCAAACAATACCGTTATTTATCTGCCAAATGGGGCCTTCTCTGGCAGAGATACACTTACATACCAGATATGTGACTTTTCAACGCCAACCCCTCTTTGCGGTACAGCACAAGTATTTTTGAATATTGATCCACTAACTATAGATATATGTGCGGATGCATCAAAACCACATACCTATTACATTCCTTATCCCGAACAACAATCTTATACAGCTTTGGTGGCTTCTTCAAGTGATGTTATTCCGAGCAATAACATCCGCACCATTATCAGTATTAAAGTGCCTTACCCGGGTATGAGGATAGTATGGGATGAATGGGAAGATGGTTATGAAGCGAATTCATTAAACCCTATTCAGAATACTACTAAAGTGTGGGGTGATGGTGATATTTACAATGGTATAGCTCCGGGATACCCTACTGATATTATCCCTGCCGGTGGTGGTATTATACTGGATAATACGATGGTAGCTAATCCAAGAAACTCTTCAACTATTTTTTATGACGGGCGGGATAAAATTGTTTCCAATGGCCAGATAGCAGTAACGCAGGTTTCTGGTGAGCCAACCTGGATGCCGGTACAGGCAATAAAGACAAACGTTACTTCTACCTATGACTTTGGTCAATCATTTACTATTCCTTTAGGTCAGGATTTTAACAGCCGTGATTTCGATTATACCGCATTATTTATTCGGGCATCAGAAAATAATACAATTGTAAATATTGACAAGGATAATAATGGTACGTTAGAGACAACATCAACATTAAATGAAGGACAGTCCTATTTGGTGAATGGTGGTGTACTCACCGGGGCTACTGTTACCAGCAATAAACCTGTAGGGGTAGAACTTAATGCTGGTGGTATAGATACTTACTCAATACGAAATGCACCAATTTTCCCCGCTACATGGTATTCCAATACATATTACACACCTGTTCCAACTTCGGATAATGCTGGCGACAATCCCAAAGACTCTTCTGTAGTTATGTTATACAACAGTTTGAGTTTTAAAACACTTATTATCAATTGGTATTCCGGGGCACCAGCCAGTGGTACAATTTCAATTCCACCTAAAACAGCCGTACGTTTTCCTTTGGCTTACTCAGCAACAGCTGGCTATAAATTTGTAAATCCAAGCGGAGAATCATTTACAGCTATTGAGATTGTAGATTCTTATACACCAGGTGGTGGTGGTAATGACGGTCAAACATACGATTGGTCTTTCAACCTTATTTCCGAATCTCGTTTAACCGATTATGCAACAGTTGCCTGGGCTCCGGGTGGTCTTGACCTGGTGGCTCCTCCCGGCCCTGATGTAAATGGTAACCCAATATGGGTAACACCTTCAACGAATACAACTATCTATGTAAAATATAATGGAGATGTGAGTGGTACATCAGGCCTTGTTAGTCCTTGCGGCCTCCGGTATGATGTGTCCTATACGTTGAATGCTCTTAATTATATAAAAATAAAAGACCCAAGTGATAATGACCAAAGCGGTATTGCAATCTATACCTGCAATGGTGCAAAAATTGCTGCTGTTTATGGCGAAGATCCTCAGGGGTCTGGTACCGGTATTGGTGTAGCTTTTTGGGATGTAGGCTCTACCATACAGCCATTCTGTAAACAAAAATTAGTAATAGCAACAGATGATTATACAACAACTCTGGTTGGTCAGCCTGTAACTATTTCTATATTGGATAATGACTTTGGTTTCCTTGCCACCATTGACCCGGCCACTGTTTCAACAATCGGGTTGCTTCAACCGTCAAGGGGTACTGTAAGTATCAATGCAAATGGTACTGTTATTTACAGACCCAATGCAGGATATACAGGGTTAGATACTTTTGAATACAGGGTTTGTTCTACGCCGTCGCCGATAGTTTGTGATATGGCCACGGTGATTATAAGAATAGGGGCATGTCCGTCTAACAGTAATCAAAATATTGTTTCTGGCATGGCATTCCTTGATATAAATAAAGATGGAGTGAATAATGATGGCGGAAGTGTTTTTGTCGGCGCAAAAATTTATTTATACGCTGATGGAAACTGTAATGGTATTATTAATACCAATGAATTAGTAGATTCTGTAACTGTTGGCAGCTCCGGCTATTACCAGTTTACCAGGTACCCTGAAAAAATTGTGGAAGATGATTTTGATGGCACAGGAGGGGTGAGTACATGTGCAAGTGGTACAGATGGTGATTCTCCATGGGCTTCTAACTGGGTAGATGCAGGAGATCCTTCCACGGGGTATTGCAATACTTCTCAATCTGCTGCAAATACAGATGCAGAGATTGTAAAGGATGGCGCATTTAGTTTTGGTCTTCGTTTAAAAGATAATAATGTGTCTGCTACCAGGTCAGTTAACCTGAGCGGTGCGACAAAAGCCTTCCTTACTTTCGATTACCGCCGCAAAACAGCATTAAGCTCCGGGGAAGATGTTTTAGTGCAGGCATATAATGGAACAACTTATACCACCATTTTTACTATTGCGGGTACCGGTGCTGTAGATGCTAACTATGTTACAGTATATAACCAGGAACTTACCCCTTATGTCAATGCTAACAGTGCGATAAGATTTTTAACGAATAACAATGTGGACGATAACGATACTTTATATATAGACAATGTCAAAATACAGTTCTTAAAATATAATCAATGCTATATAACACAACTGGATCCATCAACCATTCCGGCTACTTATTATAATACTACTGTTGCTCAAAGGACTTCCTCCTTTGCCAATGGAGCTACCTGTAGTACCCAATTTGATTTTGGTATTGCCAAATCAAGTGTCTCAATCAGTGGTACTTTGCTTAATGATAATAATGGATTAGTTGACGCTACTGTTAACGGTCCGTTTATTGCAACGCCGGGTGGCGCTACCGTGTACGCCTACCTGACTGATGTGACAGGGCGCATCGCCTTTAAAACTACGGTGAACCCGGTAAACGGGCAGTATTCATTCCCGCTGGCAGATGTAAATACAGATTATACTGTTGTACTGTCTGTTGTTGATTCCGCACTCTTTACTATTGCGCCGGCTACATTCGGTTTATCAAATATATGGATACCTACCGGTGATAATTATGGAACTAATAACGGAGCAGGAACCGGAATAAAAAGTGGAACACCTGTTGTTAGGATTGATGTTCGGACAAATGCAACTAATGTAACAAATGTGAATTTTGGTATTGAACGGTTACCTGATTCCTATCCGCACCTTACATCAATAAATCATCCATATATAAACCAAGTAATAACTTTAGATGGTGGAATGAATCCTCCCGTTTTAACAGGCATAGATCCCGAAGATTATCCTGGTGGGGGAGTCCTTACTTCCCGCAGAGTAAGAATAGATACAATTCCTGATAATGCTGAATTATACTATAATGGGGTTTTGCTTACCAATGGATATACCATCGCCAGTTTTAATCCTTCATTACTAAGTGTAAAAGTTACTACTGCAACGATTGGTGACAGCACCATATCATTCCGCTACTCTTATATTGATGCGGCATTGATGAAAGATCCAACTCCTGCACTATACACCCTTATTTGGTTTTGGTTATTGCCTGCCGAAGGCCTTGTTGCCGTTGCAAACCTTAATGGTGATAATGCCATCATCAAATGGTCAACCCTTTCCGAAAATAATACTAACTATTTTGTTGTGGAAAGAAGTGTGAACAATGTTAATTATACCGCAACAGGCTTCCAGGTTGCAGCAGCAAAAAACAGTACCGTTAAAAAGGAGTACCAACTGCAGGATAATATCAGCAGCCTTACACAGTATCCCGTTGTTTACTACAGAGTTAAACTTTATGATATTGATGGAAAATCAAAATATAGTAATATAGTGTCAGTAAGGCTGTCTCAAAAGCCTGGTGTAATAATATGGCCTAATCCTTTTCAGTCATCTATTAATATAAGTATCACCATTGAAAAGGCAACTACTATTGATGTTAACCTGATAGATGTAAGCGGAAGAAGCATAAAGAGAACCACCCAGTCTGCAGACAAAGGAATAACAAGAATAACAGTGACAAATCTTGAACAGTTGCCTGCCGGTATTTACCTGGTGGAGATAACCGATAAGAATGCAGGTACAACGTATCAGAAATTATTAAAGAACGAGAGATAAAATATTTTTTAACCGCTTTGCAAGACCTCAAATTTTTATTTGAGGTCTTTTTTATTTCAGGACTATAGTTTTTTTATAAGTGATATTTCAATACATGATTGATAACTAAATGTTTCTACTTATTAATCGTAGAACTACGAGTGGGAATAAAGTTTTTTTTACGAAAAAAATTACGATAAGCTTGCAAGTAAAAAAACTAAGTAGTATGTTTGTATCACAATCGAACAATCCCTTAGAAAACGACGAAATCCGAACTCTGAAACAAACCTCTCTCAACAGGAAATAATTTTCCACTTTGTTTCAACTCTCACTTATCGGTTTTCATTGCACTCTGAAGGACAAGTTCAAAAGAACAAAACGTACCATTTTAATCCTTAACCCCTAAAACGAAAACGATGAAAACTCTTACACAAAATCTTCTGAAATCAGTGCTGGTTCTTTTAATATCAGCTTTAAGTATAAATGCTAACGCAGCAGACGGTATAGTTCCTGCAAAACCAACTTCATTTACTGCGGCTGTTAATACTAATAATAGCAAGAAGGTTGATTTAAAGTGGTCAACTGAAACTGAAACTGACCTTAGTCATTTCATCGTAGAAAGAAGTGTTGATGGTATCAACTTTAGCAATGCAGCCCTGGTATTTGCTTATGGCAACACTACTTCAAAATCAGATTATGCTTTTGCAGATAATATCACCAGATTACTTTCAGGTGCTGTTTACTACAGGATCATCTCTATAAGTACAGATGGTAATAATCTCTCTTCTGAGGTGCGTATCATTAAAACAAATAAATAAGCGATAAGGATAATAACGTTCCGGACTTTTTGGTTAAGAAAGCCGTCAAGCATCAGCCTGACGGCTTTCTTATTTTCTATACGCTATCACTATTTAATAAGATATCTCAAACTAAAGGGCCTCTAACAGCTTAACCAATTGCAGCTAATGAATTTTATATAAGCAACACCAGGCTGAGCTTACTTTGCTACCACTGCAATATTTTTTATTTACAATACGAGTTTTTAATTAACAGCTAACTGATACAAAGATGAAATCGTAAAACTACTAAGGGTAATAAAGTTTTTTTTACGAAAAAAACTACGATAAGCTTGCAAGTAAAAAAACTAAGTAGTATGTTTGTATCACAATCGAACAATCCCTTAGAAAACGACGAATCCGAACCCTGAAACAAACTCTTCTCAAAACGGAAAATTATTTTCCGGTCTGTTTCAACTCTCACTTATCGGTTTCATTGTAATCTTAAGGAAAGTTCAAAAGAACACAACCGTACTATTTTAATCTTGAACCCCTAAAACGAAAACGATGAAAACTCTTGTAACCCTCAAGCAAAATCTTCTGAAGTCAACCCTGGTTCTTTTAGTATCAGTTTTAAGTTTAGTTACTAATGCCCGTTCTTCATCTAATGGCATATCTCCTGTTAAACTGGCTTCCTTCACCGCTTCAGTTAACAATACCAACAATAATAAAGTTGATTTAAAGTGGTCAACTGAAACAGAAACCAACCTTAACTACATTATGGTTGAGAAAAGCACCGATGGTGCAAATTTTAAAGATGCCGCCCTGGTATTTACTTATGGTAACACTACTGCTAAGTCTGACTACTCTTTCGCAGATAATATCAGCAAAATAAAATCAGCTGCTGTTTATTACAGATTACGTTCTGTAGGGGTGGATGGTACATCTCAGTACTCTGAAACCCTGACTGTATCAATCAGTAAATAAACGTACAACAGGAGTAAGGCCACTTACTTATATCCTGAAATTGGTAGACAAAAGCCATAAGGGTTCAAGATTAAAATAGTAAAGCAATAAAATAATTTGATAGGGGTTCCGGCCGTCTCGCATCAGCGGGGCGGTTTTTTTGTTTTTAAATTATTTGGTTTATAATATAAACTACTTTATGTTTGTGTTCCAAAGATGAATTTTGCTATGAGACATTTGAAAATTGCATTGATGATTTTGCTGTTAACCGGTTTACTTCAAACCTTATCAGCACAGGTTACCATAAAAGGAGTGATAAAAGATAATAAGGCAAAACCTGTTAGCGGCGTTAGTATATCCATAAAAGATAGTTATGATGGAGGCACTTCCGACTCAACCGGAAAATATTCTTTCAATACTACAGAGAAAGGAGAGCAGTTGCTTGTAATAAGCTCTATTGGTTATAAGACGATTGAGCAAAAAGTAAACCTTGCAACAGTCGTAGTAACTATTGATGTTACCATCAAAGAAGAAATCAGTGAATTAACAGCCGTTATTCTTTCGGCCGGAACTTTTGAAGCCAGCGACAGAAAAAAAGCAGCGGCCGTTTTAGATCCGATTGATATTGTAACAACCGCCAGTGCCAATGGCGATATAACAGGCGCTTTAAAAACATTGCCCGGTGCACAACAGATAGGTGAAAGTGAAGGTCTTTTTGTTCGGGGTGGTACCGCCGCAGAAACAAAAACATTTATAGATGGTACATTGGTAAATAATTTCTTTTTTAGTAGTGTACCCAATATTGCGCAGTTTGGCCGCTTCTCCCCATTTCTTTTTAAAGGAACAGTATTTAGTACCGGTGGCTATTCAGCCTTATACGGCCAGGCACTTTCTTCTGCATTAATTCTCGAATCTATTGATTTACCGGAACAGTCTTCCGCCAATTTGGGCATCACTGTTTTGAGTGGTAGTGCAGGGTATCAAAACCTTGCAAAAGATAAAAAATCATCATGGGGTTTTAGCTATAGTTACACCGACCTTAGCCTGGCATTTGCAATCATCAAACAAAGACAGGATTTTTCAAAAGTGCCAACCACTCATAACCTGGATGCTAACTTTCGTATCAAGACATCGAAGACGGGGATACTAAAATATTACGGCTACTTCAGCAGTAATAAACTGGCTTTTACTACAAACAGTATTGACTCGTTAGGTTATCTGGACAAGTTTGCTATTGGCAATAAAAATTCTTATCATAACCTCTCCTGGAAAGAAAATCTTGGAAAAGGGTGGAAGATTAACACAGGAATTTCCTATTCCAACAACAAAGATGATGTCAACAGCAACATGCAAAATCAAAGTAAGCAGGATGTGGTACTTGGTAACCTGGAGTTTAAAAAGTTTGGAGTGGATACAAAAGGAGGATATTTCAATGCTAAGGCGGTACTGGAGAAAAGACTGAAAGGATTAAGTGCTATCCGTTTTGGAACAGAGTATAATTATGGCAATGATAAATCTATATATCAAGCTTATAACGGTCAGCGTTTCCTTGATACAATAAAAGGGTATATCAATGCAGTATTCGCAGAAGCGGATGTGTATGCTACCAATGCGCTGGCAGTAAAAGGCGGATTCAGGATAGAGTATTCTTCATTGCTGAATAAGACGAATATAGCTCCACGTTTTTCAGTGGCGTACAAATTAGGAAAAGGAAGCCAGGCCTCTGTTGCGTATGGTATCTTTTACCAGGATCCTGAAAGGCGATACCTGCCCTCATCTGTTGCCCTAAACTTTATGAAAGCCACTCATTATATAATCCAGTATCAGAAAGTGGCAAACGGGCAATCTTTCCGGACTGAAATTTTTTATAAAAAATATGACAACTTAGTAAAGACAGGAATCGTCAACTTCAGGAATGGAGCCATCAACAACAACGGGTTTGGAGATGCCAAAGGGATTGAATTTTTCTGGCGGGATAAAAAAACAATCAAAGATCTCGATTACTGGATTTCATATTCCTACCTGGATACTAAAAGAGATTTTTTGAACTTCCCTTTTGCCATTGCGCCAAATTTTGCAGCAAAACATACCAGCTCGGTCGTAGTGAAAAGATTTGTACAGAAAATTAAGACCAATGTAAACTTTGCGTATAACTATGCCAGTGGCCGCCCTTATTATAATATTGGAATTGATGGAAACAATAATAAATTTACTGACAGGGGAACGATACCTGATTTTCACAATGTAAGTTTTTCCTTAAACTATCTGCCGGCTATCGGTAAGAAGAATGCGAAATCATTTCCGGTTTATGTATTCCAGGTAAGTAATGTTTTCAATATTAAACAAACGTATGGCTACAACTATTCTTACAATGGTTACCGGAAGGAAGCGATAACACCCACATCAAGAGTATTTGTCTTTATTGGTGCCTTTATCAGTTTTGGTGTTGACAGAAGCGACGAAGTAATTAATAGTGCATTATAAACCACGTAAATAAAATTGTATGGAAAAATATTCACAAAACCTGTCTGCCGGACAGATAGGGTCAGAGCAAAAAGATGCCAAACTCTGGGCTATTGCTAAAAAAAGAGCTGGCTTTAAAAGAGATTTGGTTACGTATATCGTAATTAATGCTTTTCTATGGCTTATATGGTTATTAGGAAGTAAAAGCCAGAACTATAGCGGAATCCCCTGGCCCGTCTGGCCGACAGCCGGTTGGGGAATCGCCATTATTATCCAGTACTTTGAAGCATACAGATTTCCAAAAGAAAACGCAGTGGAGAAAGAGTATGAAAAATTGAAACAACAGCAATAAAATATATTTATCAATCTTTAAAACAACAACAATGAAAAAGGTTTTTTTATTTCTTTTTACAACAGTAATGGTTTCCGCAACATTTGCACAAAGCGAAAAATATGTAAAAGCCATGGAGCCAAAAGTGGCTATGCTTGACACCAGCAATTCAGCCGACGCCTGGAAAGATTTAGGCAATACATTTGAAAGAATAGCGGAGGCAGAAAAAACACAATGGGCACCTTTCTATTACGCTGCTTTTTGTAATGTGATGGCTGGCACTATGTCTATGCCGCAGGATGGCAGTTTTGGTGACAATAGTGCTATCTCTGATCCTTATGCAGATAAAGCTGAAGGGCTTCTTAATAAAGCAGAAGCAATGAGTAAAGATAATTCTGAGATTTACTGTGTAAGAAAAATGATACATAGCCTGAGAATGATGGGTAATGCTATGGCAAGATTCATGACAGAGGGTGCCAAGGCAACAGAGGCATTAGAAAAAGCAAAGACATTAAATGCCAACAATCCCCGCATCTATATTTTAGAAGGGCAGGATAAATTTTATACACCGGAGCAGTTTGGTGGTAGTAAGGATGAAGCAAAAAAGCTTTTCGAAAAGGCAAATGGAATTTTTATGGTTTCAAAACCCGGTAATAGTATAGAACCGCAATGGGGAAGAGGGCAAGTAGGATATTTTCTTTCTCAGCTTAAATAAAAAATAAAAGAAAATTCCGGCCCTTACTAAGTGCCGGAATTTTTACTTTAATTCTATTATATGAAAGAAGAAAACTTTTCACCCGAGCAAAGCCTGCAGCTTATTCAAACGATGATAAGCAAAACAAAGCAGGACATGTCTGATAACAGTATCTATTTCCTTGTTTGGGGGTGGCTTACTTTTTTTGCCTGTACCGGGCAGTTTGTGCTGAAGCATATTTACAACTATGAGAAGCATTACCTGGTATGGCTGGTGGTTATTGTCGGTATCATTTTCTCTATATACCAGGGAAGAAAGGAAAAGAAAAGAAGCAGGGCTACATCATATATTGATGATAGTATAAAATACCTGTGGTCGGGTATGGCAGCCAGTTTTTTTGTGCTTGGGATGATACTTACCAAACTTGGATGGGGCATAGTAGTATTTCCTTTTTTTATTATGCTGTATGGCCTTGGCACATTTGTGTCTGGCAGCATTATACGATTCAGGCCATTAGTAATTGGAGGTATAGTAGCCTGGGCATTGGCTATTGGCAGTACCTTAGTAAGTTATGATTACCAGATGCTATTTGGTGCTGCTGCTATCCTGGTTAGTTATATAATACCAGCCTATATGCTTCGTTCCAGAAACAATATTGCTAATAAATAATTTTTTGTTATGACACAGACGGAAAAACAACTAACCGAAAAGGAAAGTCTTGACCTTATTGCTATGATGATCAATAAAGCAAAAGACACCCGTCGTGATACCGGTATTGCGGCTATTATGTGGGGGGCTGTGATAGCCATTTGTTCGTTGGTGCGTCTATCAGAAATTCACTTTGGCTATAAATTGCCTTTTGATATCTATTTACTCACCTTTGCAGCTGTCATTCCACAAATTTATTTTTCCGTTAAAGAGAAAAAGAAAAGAAAGGCAAAAGCTTATGGCGATGTTTTTTTTGATAATATGTGGATGGCATTCGGCATTTGTATTTTTCTGATGATTTTTATTACTGGTTCAATCTACAGCGGGTTAAAGCCGATGACTGAAGAATATCAGAAATTAACCGGACATTCGGCACCTTTTCACTTTTATGAGTTTAACTCTTCCTTTTTTCTTTTATTGTATGGCCTGCCAACTTTTGTAACAGGGGTTAGTATGAAATTCAAACCCATGTTATGGGGTGGTTTGCTTTGCTGGGTATGTTGTATCGTTACTATTTATACTACCGTAAAAATTGATTTGATATTAACTGCACTGTCTTCAATTTTTGCCTGGTTTATTCCAGGCCTTATCATGGAGAAAGATTATAGAAAGGCAAAAAAGGGGCTAGCTGCAGCCAATGTTTAAAGATCTTGACCCCATATTACATTCGCAGCTCAGGCTGGCTGTTATGTCACTTCTTATCAGTGTGAAGGAGGCAGAGTTTACTTTCATCCGGGAGAAAACAAATGCTACTGCGGGTAACCTGAGTGTGCAAATACAAAAATTGAAGGAGGCCGGTTATATTGATGTTACGAAACAGTTCAGGGATAATTATCCATTGACAGTTTGCAAAATAACAAAACAGGGTATCAAAGCTTTTGAAGAATATGTTGCTAATCTTCAATCGTACCTGGGAAAAGGATAAGAAGAAGGTTTCGTTTCTCAACCGTTTCATACTGAAATAATACCGATTTAACCGTTATTTAGTCCAATGCAATCGGTATAAAAACGAGAAGGCTCCTTAGACAAGGAGCCTCTTCTCAATTGGTACTCTAAGTGTATAAAAAGTTAACGAAGATTACCCTTCATATTTTTTTATTGGCCTGCCCTGAGGCAGGTTGCGAACAGGTTGCAGTATTAACTGTGGCAATCGCTGTTGTCTTTTCGGGCTAATTATTTTTTCAATGGCCTTTTTTAACCGGCTGTATTGTTTCTTAAGCATATTTTTTGCAGACCTCGCTGCGTTTAACTTTACGAAGCAGGATTAATTGTAATAACATCTGAGTATGAACCTTGTCCGTTTTTATCTATCAGCTTAATGCGATAAAACATCCTCTGTTTGGCAGCCCGTTCAAAAAACTGGTAAATACCGGTTTCTGCTTTATCGGTGCCAAATACAAGAGCGGCCATAGAAAAATTTTTGCCATCGCTGCTTTTTTCCACTTCAAACATAGCTGCTGTTTCATTTTTTTCCACAGCCCAGTTCAGTATCATCTTGTTATTGCTGATGCTGCCGTCAACACGTACAAGTTTGGCGGGAGGGGCTGAAATAATGGATGTGGTAACAGGTGATGGACTTGCAAAAGGAGCGATAACTGTTTGTGCAGGGGAAGGATTATAAACAATCCTTAAGGCTACAATTGCTGCTAAGGTGATGTACTTTATCATTTCTTTGGGGTTTGTCCCGATCCTTCGATAAACTCAGGACTATCGGGATAAATTAATAATACCCACAGAAATATTGGATGTTAGTTTTCGGCTGAAAACTATACCTTCTGCAAAGAATTACTTTAAATTGAAACGTACATGAATCGTAGAAAGGAGAGAGTTCAGGTACGGATGTTTAACGTAGTTTTACGAGGGTATATGTTGTTTTCCGAATAGATAACAAACCTAATAATTGGCTTTAATAAATGCAAGTGTTTTAAAGAAAATCTTTTCATAAAGCTTAAACTAATTAAGCGGACAGGCAAACCTTGTAATACATTTGCCTTAATAATCAATGATGAACGCAGTTATACTGGTAAAACATCTCACCAAAGATTTTAAGGAAGTAAAAGCCGTAAACGACCTTTCCTTTACCGTTGAAGCAGGACAGGTGTATGGCTTTCTCGGTCAAAATGGGGCAGGTAAATCTACGACCATCCGAATGTTGCTTACATTGATAAAACCAACCTCCGGTGATATAGAAATATTTGGACTGAATCTGCTGAAACACCGCAAAGAAATTCTTCGCCAGGTCGGTGCTATTATAGAAAGACCTGATTTGTACAAATACCTTACGGCATTGGAGAACCTGAGAATTTTTGGTGCCATGAGTGGTGTAAAAATTTCAGAAAAGAAATTGATGGAGGAACTGGAAATGGTGGGGCTGGCAACAAGGGCACACAGCAAAGTAAAAACGTATTCGCAGGGAATGAAACAACGCCTCGGTATAGCAATAGCATTGGTGCATGATCCGAAGCTTATCATTTTAGATGAACCGACTAATGGACTTGACCCGCAGGGAATAGCTGATATAAGAAACCTTATTCTTCAACTGAGCAGGGAGAGAAATAAGACATTACTCATTTCATCACACCTGCTCAGCGAAATGGAATTGATTGCCGACTCCATGATAATAATTGATAAAGGAAGAAAAGTAGTGGAAGGGAAAGTGAACGAATTGTTTGACCCTGCTGAAACGCTGGTGGAATTAAAAACAATGGATGATACGGCAACGTTTGAAAAGTTACAGCAATCAGGACTGCAGAACTTAATACGGGGCAAAAGAAACGATTGTATATTATTGAAGCTGCACCGGAATGAAATACCTGGATTGATGAAAGAACTGGTACAAATGAATATAGATGTTGTCTCTTTTCATTCCAGGCATTCTTTGGAAGATTACTTTTTATCATTAACAACAGGTTACCCGCATGTGGAAATTATTACGAATTGAGTTATTTAAAATATTTAAACGACCCCGGACATATATTGCGTTCGGGGCTATTGCTGCTGTTGTTTTATTGTTCCAGATAGGAATGAAGTTTGATGGTAAAACGTATCTCGACCTGGTGTTAAATAACGTCAGTGATTCATTTGAGGTAACAGATGAATTCAAATCAAAATTGCTGAATGGTTATTTTATTTGTTTTGCCATTCTTAATATCCTGCTGATACAAATGCCGCTGCTCGTAGCATTAATAGCCGGCGATTCGATAGCCGGCGAGGCCAATATGGGTACCTTGCGGTTATCGTTAACAAAGCCAGTAAGCCGGACGCAATACATGCTGGTAAAATTTATGGCTTCCATCATCTACACACTTTTATTGTTGATATGGCTGGCTATATTGGCCTTGTTTGGCAGTATGTTCATTTTCGGAACAAACTCGTTGGTGATTTTCCGGTCTGAAGTAATAGAACAGATGAACAGTTATGATGTGCTGTGGAGATATGTGGCAGCCTTTGGCTATGCAGCGGTGGCATTGACTACTGTTTCTGCGCTTGCTTTTTTATTAAGTGTATTTGCAGAAAATTCTATTGGCCCAATCATTGCCACCATGAGTATTGTAATTGTACTGACCATCTTATCTGAATTTAATATTCCTCTTTACGATAATACTGTAAAGCCTTATTTGTTTACTACTCACATGGTGGCCTGGAAGGGTTTTTTCTATGTGCAGGCAGATGCGGATAATAAAACAATTGATGGTACTATTCAAAACCTGCCGGCAATTTTACGAAGCCTGGGCATTTTGGTTATTTATATTGTTGGATTTGTTGGCAGTGCAATTTGGATTTTTAAAAAGAAAGACATTCTGACATAAATTATAGGCGTATGAAAAAGATTTTATTAATAGCTTTATTACTGAATACGGTATTGTTTGCGAAAGCCCAATCGGTAGAGGACGTAATAAAAAAGGTAAAGGCAAAATTGGATAAGGTGAATGACTATGAAGCTATAGGCAAGATGAAAACAAATGTGGTTTTTATAAAAGCACCTATTGCCAAAGTGAAAGTGTATTATAAAAAGCCAAATAAGCTACGCATTAATAACGAAAGCGGCATTTCATTTATACCAAAGGGGTCTGTGAATATCAATCTCAATAACCTTTTTGTCAACACCAACGGTTTTGACATGATTGATATGGGAAAAGAAGCTAAAACCAATCTCCGTATCATCAAGCTATTGCCAAAAGATGAAAATGCAGAAGTGGTCCTGTCAACTTTATACATTGATGAATCGCAGTCCCTGATTAAAAAATCAAAAACCACCACTAAGGAGAATGGTACGTATGAGCTGGAGATGAGCTACGGGAAGTATGCAGAATATGGCCTGGCGGATAAAGTTATTTTCACTTTCAATACCAAGGATTACAAACTGCCAAAAGGCATCACTTTCGATTACGACGATGGTAGCAAGAAGGACCAATCCGCTGATAAACTGAAGGATAAGAAGGGAAAAGTGGAGATAAGTTATTCCAGCTATACGATTAACAGAGGAGTTCCTGATTCGGTTTTCAAATAGAAACGAAAAAACCCATTACCAGGATTCAGGCTATTGCATATCAGAAAAATTCTTTCTACTTTGTGCTTTCGTTAGTCCGCATAAATCCCACTTCCTCCGTATAAGCCACTTTAGTATTCAATCCACCTGTTATTAACCGGATTATAATTTTTTGATATTTTTTTGAATTAAAGGCAAAGCTTTTATAGGAAAATAAATTTATTTCTCACAAGCCTGATATGCAAACTGATTTAGAGCATGAAACATTTTCTATCCGTCATTAGATTTTTTTTGATTACCTGCACAACGGTGCTAAATGCCCAAACCTTCACTGATGCAAATTTCTCTGCCAGTAATATTGGCTCAGGGTGGAGTGAACCTGTTGGTGCTGTATTTAATAAAACCGGAACAAAATTGTTTGTTTGGGAAAAAGGCGGGAGAGTATTTGTGTGTAACTGGAGCACTACTTCGCAGACTTATGTAAAACAATCCACCGCAGTTCTTGACATATCGCCGGAGGTGGGCAACTGGAGGGATCATGGAATGCTTGGCTTTGCGCTGGATCCTAATTTTGATGTCAATGGATTTATCTATCTGTTATATGTGGTGGACAGGCATCACCTGATATATTTTGGTACCGGCACTTATAATGCTTCCACCAACGATTATCTTAAAGCAACTATCGGAAGAATTACCCGGTATAAATTAATAACGAGTGGTAGTAATCAGGTGGCCGATTTAACCACCCGAACAATTTTACTAGGGGAGAGTAAGAGTACCGGGTTTCCAATTTTACATGAATCGCATGGTATAGGTTCATTGGCATTTGCAGCAGACGGAACATTGCTCGCAAGCTGTGGTGATGCGGCCAGTTACAATACAACCGACGCAGGTAATCTTTCAGAAACTTACCAGGTGCAGTCTATAGCTGATGGTAACCTGAGAGCTAATGAAAACGTTGGTTCTTTTAAATCGCAAATGATAAATTCCCTGGCAGGTAAAATTATCCGGATTGACCCTGCTACTGGTAATGGAATCAGCAGTAATCCTTTTTATCAATCATCATCAACCCGCAGTGCGAGAAGCAGGGTGTGGGCATTGGGATTAAGAAACCCTTTTCGGTTTTGTGTACGACCCAATACCGGGGCTATTAATCCGGCTGCCGGAGATATAGGAGAATTGTATGTTGGAGATGTAGGTTGGACTAAGTATGAAGAATTAAATATCATAAAAGCCCCGGCCAGTAATTGCGGCTGGCCAATATTTGAAGGCTTTAATTATCAAACAAGTTATGCTTCTGCAACAACTTTTAATAAAGATGAACCGAATCCTTTATTTGGTACCGGTGGTTGCACACAGCAATGGTTTACTTTTCAAAATCTTATTAAACAGGCAACACCTGATAACGTAAATACAGTTTATAATCCGTGTAATTCATCGGTTGCCATTTCAAGTGGTAATAGCAGAAGACATTTTCACCGAACCCCTGCAATAGACTGGAAACATGGTGTTGATAGTGCAAGGGTAAAATATTTTGATGGCACTACATTAAAAGTACACCAGATTGGTAGTGTGGCATCCGGAGTAACAGGTACACCATTTCGTGGTAATGCTGCATCAGGAAGTTGCTGGTATAGTGGTAACATGTTTCCGGCTTCCTACAAGAATACTTATTTCCAGGCAGACTATGGCGGGACATGGCTTAAAAATTTTACCATTCAATATACAGACCAGATAACTAAAGTAACAAACTTTGCATCGGGCTTTGCAGCAATAGTTTGTGTTACAGAAAACCCGTTGGATGGCAGCGTTGTAGTAGTTGATATCGGAACCGGTGAGGTAAAGAAAATAAAATATGGCGGTAATCAATCACCTGTAGTGGTGTTGAGCAGCAATAGAACATTTGGCCCCTCATCATTAGCCGTTAATTTCACTGGTAACAGTTCTTATAATCCCGGTGGCGGCATCCTTACCTATGCCTGGAATTTTGGCGACCCCACCAGCGGTAGCAATACAAGTACGATAGCCAATCCTTCTCATACGTTCACTACCACGAACAGTAGTCCTAAAAAGTATGTGGTAAAGTTAACGGTAACTAATAATCTGGGAGGAACTTCGGTGGACAGTATTATTATCTCAGTCAATAATACACCACCGGTGGTCAATATCACCAGCCCGGTAAAGAACTCACTCTATGTACTTGGTGGCGACACGGTCTACCAATGCCAGGCCACCGTTATGGATGCGGAACATCCCAACGGGCAGTTAAAATATGAATGGCAAACCTTTCTCCGGCATAACATGCATGAACATGCTGAACCAATAGATACATTCCGGAATACATCTACAGTAATATCAAGGATTGGTTGTAGCGGCGACAGTTATTACTGGATCGTTAAACTAAAAGTAACCGATGCAGCCGGGCTTAGTACTATGGATTCTTCAAAATTGTTCCCAGGTTGCACAGGAGCCTTACCATTAGTTCTTCATTCATTCAGTGTGGCAGTTCAGCCTAATGGCAATTTGATAAGATGGAGCACTGAATCGGAAACAAACCTAGATAGTTTTGTAGTAGAAAGAAGTCTGAATGGACACCAGTTTTACTCAATCAACAAGCAAACAGCAAAAGGCACAATCGGGCAAATGCAGTACAGCTTTTTTGATAATATGTATTTGTCGGGAAATAATTATTACCGCCTTCGAATGGTAGACAAAACAACCGGCTGGTATTTTTCGCTTATCATCAGGGTGTACAATGGAACAAACAGGAATGATAAATTGATACTTATCCCTAATCCAGTGGTAAATAATTTTACTTTGGGCGGCTTTTTCAATACCATCGGACAAGTGCAAATACGAATAACTGATGCAAATGGAAGATTGATTAAATCATTCTTTGAAACAGTGGTCAGCGGCTTTAATAATATGCTGGTAAATAACTTGAAGCATTTGCAGCCCGGTATTTATTTTGTTGAAGTAAAAGAAAAAGAAACAACAAGGAAAACCAAATTTATAAAAGCACAATAACATTTATTGGTGAAGCAGGTTTATCCCACATCATCAATGCTCTCATCTTTGGCATTAGCAAACATAGCCGGTGTCATTTTCTTCAGCGGGTTTTTCCGGTTCTGTTCATATTCAGCCCGGCGATTGATTATATCAATACATTCAAACACGGCGGTTACAAAAGAAGAAGTATCAGCTTTGTCTTTTCCTGCAATATCAAAAGCCACACCATGATCGGGTGATGTTCTTACAGCCGGAAGACCCGCAGTATAATTTACACCCTCACCAATGGCTAATGCTTTAAAAGGAATAAGTCCCTGGTCGTGGTACATTGCCAGCACTGCATCAAACTTATCAAAACTGCGGCGGGCAAAAAATGCATCAGCACTATAAGGGCCTACTGCCAGTATGTTATTATTCTTTGCTTCTTTAATGGCTGGTTTAATGATGGTTTCTTCTTCGTTACCAATCACACCTTCATCACCAGCATGTGGATTCAATCCAAGAACAGCAATACGGGGTTTGTCAATACCAAAATCTTTTTGCAGGCTTTGTTGTATAATGTTCAGTTTACTTAGAATTTTTTCTTTGGTGATATGTTTTCCGATTTCAGTTACAGGCACATGCTCTGTAACTAATGCCACCCGAAAATTACCGGCACACAGCATCATCACCACATCGTTTACGCCAAACATATTTTTCAGGTAGGGGGTGTGGCCCGGAAAATTAAAGTCAGCCGACTGAATATTTTTTTTATGTATAGGAGCTGTTACTAATCCGTCAATTTGCTTTTGCTTTAAAGAAGCTACAGCATTTTGCAAAGAAAGAATGGCATATTTTCCACCGTCATTAGTCAATTCCCCGGGGTTGATGGCCACTTCTTCTTCCCAGCAATTGAAAATATTCACCTGTTTATGGTTGATACGGCTGAATTCTTTTATGTTCTGATAATTAAAATTTACTTCGGGTATTGACTTACGGTAAAAATTGATGGCTTTATTGGAAGCAAAGATTACCGGAGTGCAGTGTTCCAGTATGCGGTGGTCGGCAAATGTTTTGATGATCAGTTCAATGCCGATTCCATTCAGGTCGCCGCACGAAATACCTATTACTGGTTTTTGTTGACTCATAATTTATAGATTGATGGTAAAAATAATCATTTCTGATTTGAGCCTCCCAATACCTTTTTTTCAGTAAAAACACTTAGCTGCAATAGAGGCTTTACGATTAAGTGCTGTACTATTACCCTTTTTGGCCAGAAACTTTACGATTAGGTTGTATTTCTAAGTATTTACCCTCATTTTAGCCTATGGAAAATTAGTACTTGTTTCTAAAGGTTTTAAATACAGCCAGCAGTGTAAGTACTTAAAACCAGGATGAAACCAATAATTATCCAATCCTAAATCCAATTTTTAGAAAAACCAAAATGCGTACTACCAATACTATAAAAAGGGGTTTCCTTTATTTTCAACTGCTAGTTGTTTCATTCTTCTTACCTGGTATTGTCAATGCACAATGCCCTGGTCCCTATCCGAATGCAGCCCAACTAAACTGGGATAACCTGGATGTCTATTACAATAGCGGCAGCAACACTGCCCCTTATGGTTTTTCAACTCCTTCTAATGGTAATTATGTTACCAACACAATGGAGCAAACGCAACGGTTTGCGATAGGTACGGCAACCGCCACTTTTGTTATCAGTAATTTAGCACTTATCAATCCCGGAGCCGGGGCCAGTGCAGAAAATGCTACACATACTGGTAACCTGGCTAACTATACGGGTGAAGATGTTCAGTATAACCCAACAGCAAATGGCCAATCCATAACTATAACCTTTAATACACCCGTATGGGCACCCAATTTTACCTTATATGATATTGACAGAAGCGGTATCATTACAGTAACTGCTACCAATAATCTGAATGTTGCTACAGCAGTGAATGTGGCATTTCAGCCAGGAACAATTCTTGCAGCTGGCTTTTTGCCACTTGCAAGAACCATTACTGCCAACGCAACAACATTAGGAAATGCAGTTAATACAGGTGCCGCCACAGTTACTGTTCCCGGTGCGGTAAATTCTATTACAATTACTGTTACCACATTAGGCAGCGACCCTTTATTTTTTCTTTCTGATATTAACGCTTGTGTGGCAACTGCTTTTCCAACTAACTGGCATCAGGGTGCTAATAACCGCCCGTTTTGGGGCCCTACCCAAACTATGCCTGATTATTTCCTGGGTACACCGGATGATGATGGTGCTTATATGATTGACCCCGCTACTGCTACTGCAAGATTATTATTTAATGACCCCGCCAAAGATTATATCAATTCATTTGGATACGATCCTTACAACAGGTTCTTATATTACATAACAGAAAACCCCTCGATAGATTATAGCAATAAACAGTTAAAACGGTATGACTATAATACAGAAACCTCTTCTGTAATTATAAATGATATAACTGCTGCTCCATTTAATATCCCAACCATGAACGCCGGGGTTGAGTCGGCTGCCTGTGCTTTTTATAATGGCTCACTTTATTTTGGAATAGAAGGAGGTGTATATGGCAGCGGCGGAAGTACTGTAACCAGAGAGACAATTGTTTACAGAATTGATTTTAATGGTAGCAATAACCCAATAAGTGCCACACAGGTGTATGCTATTAACGCAGGAACAAATGGAAGCTCAACCACTACACATGACTGGGGTGATATTATTATTAAAAACGGAATGATATATAATTGTAACACCACAAGGAATGGTAGCGATTATTCACAAAGTAAGTTTCATCATTATAATATGATGACAGGAACTGTAGCCAATGTTTATAATAATCCTGGCACAACCAACTGGAATGGTCAGATTGCTATGACTTGGGCTCAAAATCTTTTTTACTTCAGGGGTTCTACTGCCGGAAACTGTGTAGTAGGCACTTATGATGAAGCTGGCACTTGCGGTGCCCCTCAAACTATTACAAAGGTAGGCGGTGGAGCTGCCTGGCCTGGTGGTGCGGGAGATGCATCCGATCCGTTTCGTCCTAAATGCGATTTTGGTGATGCTCCTGCCAGTTATGATCCATATGTAACACCTGCCACACAAAGCCCCGCCGTACATGAAAGGGCTGATACAATGTGGATAGGAAATACTACATCTGAAGCAACATCATGGGACAGGGAGTTTCTGAAAAGAGGAGTGAATGGTTCAGCGGATACAGATAATGGAGTATCAACAGTCCAGATTTTACAGCCGGGTATCGGCAGTTATTTAATACAGGTTTCGCTTTATAATAACAGCAGTGCTAATGCATCAGTGCTGGCATGGCTTGATTATAATGGTAATGGTACTTTTGATGCCTCAGAAGTTGGGCAGGTTATCCCATCAACTCCTATTACTCCCAGTGGTGCTGTTGTAACAAGATATTTATACTGGAATAATATTAACTGTCTGCTGTCAGCAGGGGCCAATACATATTTGCGTATCAGATTAACGTCTACTGCTGCCGGTATGACGGCAAACCATGCCACCGGTTACTTCACTAAAGGTGAGGTAGAAGATTACCGGGTAATCGTAGATAATTATCCGCTGGCAACCAAACTCCTGAATTTTGATGCTGTATTGCAGGGCAAAAAAGTAAAACTGACCTGGAGTGCTGCAGAAGAAACAGGTATCTATGCGTATGAGATAGAAAGAAGTACTGATAACACCACCTGGTCAGTAATAAAATCTGTTCAGGCTCACAATGCGGCTGGTAATTATGATTACCAGGCGATAGATGATAACCCCCGCAAAGGTGTTTCTTACTATAGGTTAAAAATTATTGAGGGTACGGGTATGAACCGTAACAGTGCAGTAAAAGTTATTAAGTTTAATGAATTTAATGCAAACCTTACCATTGCACCTAACCCGGCAAACGATAAAACAACATTGCTGATAGATGTAAATGAAAGTCAGGAGGCTACAATAGAGATATTTAACATGCAGGGAAAGATGGTATATACAAACAAACGGCGGGTAAACAGTGGTGTTAATAATATCGAATTATCCTTGACAGAATCATTTACATCAGGAACCTATATTGTGAAAACAAATGTCGGGGAACAATCACTTTATAAAAAATTAATTGTGAATAAATAAATAGTCATCAATCAGGCAGTGATTTTTAATCACAATCTCTGCTATTATAATAATCATAACTACCAAATCCAATTATCATGAAAAAACCAGCAATGCTGTTTTTAACAGCGGCCACTTTTTCCATTACCTGCTTTTTTTTATTAATTACCCTAAGCCAATGCCGCAACTCATCTTCTGCCAGCAATGAACAACTACAGGAAGAACAGAAGGGAGAAGAAGGTGAAGAACATGAAGAACAAAGCGGCGCCGCCAAACAACTTAGTGGATGGTTCCAGGCAAAAGGATTTCCGGATGCCAGCAATTTAACAGAAAAATACCAACGAGGATGGCAACAGCACCTGGCATTAAAAGAAAAAACCTGGGGCAATACAGCTCCCCGAACAATTGCCGCTAACTGGGCACAACTTGGCTATTGTACTGATGGTAGTGGAAACAGAATAGGCGGAAGAGTGGTGTGCATGGCAATTGATCCTAATAATACTAATAATTTATGGATAGGTACAGCCAGTGGTGGAATGTATAAGTCTGTCAACTCCGGAACTAACTGGACACCAGTTCAAACTAATCTGAATGTATTAGGTGTATCGTCAATATTAGTAGATCCTTCTAACTCAAACATTATTTATGCCGGAACAGGCGAAGTTTATCACACCGAAGTGGGTGTGATGGGCTTTAATGTATGGAAAACAAGAGGTACTTATGGAATAGGAATAATTAAAAGTACAGATGGTGGTACTACCTGGACACAGGTAATGACAAAAGTATCTTCTGACCTCTATGCCATACAGTCTATGGCTTTCAGACCTGGCCTCAGCACAACTATTTTCGCTTGTGCTACTGATGGTGTTTATCGTTCAACCAACAGTGGAACTACATGGTCTCAAATTTATACAGGTGTTAATGTAAGAGACATCGCTATCAATCCAACTACCTCTGATCAAATAGTAATTAGCGTAGGGAATATGACGAATCCTGTAAAAGGAATTTACAGAACAACCAATGGTAATGCCGCCACACCCACATGGACACAAATAACCGCTGGTTTACCTGCTTCATTTGAAGGGTCTATTAAAATGGATAATGTAGGAGCCGGTAATTTAGTGGCCAGTATTGGTGTAAGCTCAGCCCTTACTAATGAAGTCTACAGGTCAACTGATTTTGGTGTCAACTGGTCTATCATTGCTATTTCTGGTCATTGTTCTTACCAATTTTGGTTTGCCCATACAATTGCTATTAATCCGTTTGCTACCGATTCATTGATTTATGGTGGGGTTAGTATCTACAGGCATAAAATAGTACCCACTATTGGCAGAACACTTATAGGGGGTCTACATGCAGACCATCACGATATTAAATTCGATCCGGTGCGACGAGGAACAGTATATGTTTGTAATGATGGCGGCGTATATAAGAGTACGAACGGTGGTGTAAGTTTTATACCAATTAATAATGGTTTGAATGCAACACAGTTTTATGCATCATTGGGTGTTTCAAAACAGGATGCAAATCTTATGGTTGGTGGCTTGCAAGATAATGGACAGGTGGTTTACAATGGTACAAACTGGGTAACACCAACAGGGGCAGGCGGCGATGGCACAGCCTGCGCCATACACCCTACAAACGATAATATACTATTAGCCTGTCGTGATGCAAGGGCTATTAAACGTTCAACAAATGGTGGCAGTAGTTTTAGTGAGTTGACAAGCAGTTACTGGGGCTTTGTCGGCGATTCAAGAACAGCCTTTGTGGCTCCGATTGCATTTGCTCCTTCTAATGGAAGTATTGCTTACCAGGCATCTGATAATATTCACATCAGTGGAAATTCCGGGGGTAGTTTTTCAAACAATGCACTCGGTGGCGGCGCACCGCCCCTTACGCCAGGCGCTTTTATTGAGCAACGGCATAAAACCGCCATTGCATTGGCTATTTCTACTACCAACAGCAGTAAGTTGTATGTTTCCACATCACCATTTGCACAATATGATAATGACCTGAACAATATATATGTAACAGGCAACCCGAATATTTTAAGGACAACAACACCTGCAACAACTCCATATACAAGCATAAAAGGCACACTTCCCAACAGGTTTATTACAGATATTGCCATAAGTACTAACAGTGATGATAGTATATATATAACAATGGGTGGTTTTGGAGGAGCTCATGTGTACCTGTCACCTGATGGTGGTACCACCTGGCTTAGCAGGAGTGCGGGACTTCCTGATGTTCCTTTTAATGCAATTCTAATTGACCCTATAAATGAAAGTACAATTTATGCAGGCAGCGATTTTGGTGTATATGTCAGTACCGACAGGGGCATAACCTGGCAGGATTATAATACCGGTTTTTATGATGTTACACTCATCATGGACCTGCAGCTTGATGCTAATAATAAACTGATTGCGGCCACACATGGCAAAGGCGTATTCAGAAGTGATTTGTATGTTCCCGCAAATCTGCCTGTTAGCCTGCTTGATTTTACCGGAACAGGGGCCGGAACTTATAACCTGCTTCAATGGAATGTAGCACAGGAAGATAATTTTTCAAGGTATGAACTGGAAAGAAGTACTGATGGTGCCAGCTTTACAAAAGTAGCCACTATTATGTCGCAACGCCAAACGGGGCCAACTGCTTACCGGCATAACGATTACACTACATTGTTTGAAGCATACTACAGATTAAAGATCATTGATCTTGATGGCACATTTGATTACTCTTCTATTATATTTATCAGGAAGGCAGATAGTAAAAATGAATTCAGTGTAATGGGCAACCCCTTTAGCAACGAGATTGCTTTAAAGTATAAACTTTCACGAAGCCAGAAAATTAATGCCTGGCTCTTTAGCTCATCCGGGGCACTTATCCGAAAAGAAGAATATACCGCCACAGCAGGCACAGGCATTTATGTTATAAATGGGTTTGCTCATGCAAGTCCTGGCATATATTTATTAAAGATTGAATGCGGTAATGATATTCAAACAATAAAACTTGTGAAAAAGTAAAAAGTAAAGAATTTTAAACTCGGTAGTTGGTTATTATTGCAGTTGATTACTGCGCCACCTCTCCTGAAAAGGGGAGGTTTTTTTTAACAGGTAACTGTAAGCGGCCTATCGCTGGCATAGCAGTATCAACTACATTTGCACCATGTACACCCTGAAGAAATCCCTGGGGCAGCATTTTTTGAAAGATGAAAACATTTGCCGGAAGATTGTGTCATCCCTGGAGGAGCATTCCTTTACCCGGCTCCTTGAAGTGGGTCCCGGCGGAGGTGCATTGACCAAGTACCTGCTGGACCTGAAAGGGATTGATTTTAAAGCCGTAGAACTCGATGATGAGAAAGTGGAATATTTATTAAAAACATGGCCGCAATTGCAGGGCAAGATCATTCACCAGAGTTTTTTGGATATAGAAAAACCATTTGACGGAAAATTTACGATAGTTGGCAATTTCCCATATAATATTTCTACACAGATACTTTTTAAAACATTGGAATGGAAAGATGATGTCGGTTGTACCGTAGGTATGTTTCAAAAAGAAGTGGCGCAACGGGTGGCAGCCAAAGAAGGAAGTAAAGTGTATGGTGTAATCAGTGTATTGATGCAGGCTTTTTTTAAAATAGAATATTTATTTAATGTACATCCCGGCTCTTTTCAGCCCCCGCCCAAAGTGGAAAGCGGAGTAATACGATTAGTGGCAAACCCGGAGACACCAGCTATGAAAAGTGAGAAAGATTTTTTCCTATTGGTAAAAACAGCCTTTAACCAACGAAGGAAAACACTTAGAAATGCTGTTAAGGGTTTATTTGATGCAGCGATTCTGGAAGATGAATTGTTTAACAAAAGAGCAGAGCAACTAAGCGTAAAGCAATTTGCCGATCTAACTTTTAAAATGAGATGAAGAAAGCTATTATAACAGGAAAAACACATCCTTACCTTATGGACACACTTCAGCAAAAAGGATATGAAGTACTGTACCAGCCTGCTATTACCTACGATGAGTTGAGCAATGTTATACATGATGCAGAAGGATTAATAGTAACAACAAGGATTAATGTAGATAAAAACCTTATTTATAAAGCTGCTGCATTGAAATGGATTGGCCGCCTCGGTAGCGGTATGGAACTGATTGATGTAGAGTATGCAAAAAGTAAAGGCATAAAATGTGAAAGCAGCCCGGAGGGGAATCGTAATGCAGTAGCGGAGCATATGTTGTGTTTGCTGCTGAATTTGATGAATCATATTACTTCATCCCACAATGAAGTGAAAAAAGGTTTATGGCGGCGGGATGAAAACAGGGGAACGGAATTGAGTGGTAAAACAGTTGGCATCATCGGGTTTGGAAATACGGGGCAGAGTTTTGCTAAATTGTTGCAGCCTTTTGGTGTTACCATATTAGCGTATGATAAATATAAATTCGGCTATGGCGGTAATTATATAAAAGAAACAAATCTGGAACAGGTATGTAAGTATGCAGATGTTATCAGCTTTCATGTGCCGCTTACCGATGAAACATTTCACATGGCAGATGCTTCGTTCTTTAAAATGCTGCAACGGAAGCCTTATTTCCTTAACAGTTCAAGAGGAAGTGTGGTGCGGCTTGCAGAATTGGTGAATGCACTAAAAGAAAATAAGATCGGCGGGGCCGGATTAGATGTACTGGAAAATGAACAACTCAGTACCTACACACCTGTAGAAAAAGAACAGCTTGACTGGCTGCTTGCGCAACCCAATGTTATCATCACTCCGCATATTGCCGGCTATAGCCATGAATCATTTTATAACATGGCAAGGGTGTTGCTGGAAAAAATAAATCCCTGATAAGACAGAAATTCTTTGTTAAATTTTTCTCTATCGTTCTTATGGAATTATTCTTTCGGAAAAAATAAAACTTTTTGCCATGAGAAAAAATCTACTCTTATCATTTCTGATCAGTATTCTGTTTTTTTCATCCTGTTCAAAAAATCCCGAAGACCGCCTCATCGGTAGCTGGCAAGTAGAAAATGCCTGGCGCAGAGAATTGTTTGGACGGGATTATTTTACTTCAGGGTACGAAAGCAGTGCTTTTAAATTTATGGAAAATGGGGATGCCACTTATATCAGTTCTACCGATACCCTGAAAGGTTTTTGGCGATCTGACCGTTACAACAAAAGTTATTACAACAGCAATGGTGAATGGGAAACCCGGTCTATGAAATAACTGCGTATTAACCTGGTGAATTTTCAGCAGAACCACCGTATAGAATGGGAGTTTGACGATTTCAGTTTTAGTAATGCCTGAAGTGAGATAAGAGCCGAACAATACTCTCTTGGCAGGGACAGGGTATATGAATTTAAACGGAGATAAAGGGAAACTAAAAAAGGCAGACCATTTTGTTTCATTTCAATTAGTTTTCTATCTTTACTACACAATATTGCAACGCTTCAGCAAACACTGAGGCGTTGTTATTTTTTTATTCTTACCGCCGTAATTGTTTGTACTGCGGCATTAAAAAGGAGGCCATTATGAGTGACATTCAATATGTAACACAAGAGACACTGAATCAAATGAAAGCAGAACTGCAAAAAATGAAAGGCATTGACCGTCCGGCTGCGAGCCGTGCCATTGCTGAGGCAAGGGAAAAAGGTGACCTGAAAGAAAATGCAGAATACGATGCTGCCAAAGAAGCACAGGGAATACTGGAGGCAAAGATTGCCGCCTACGAAGGCTCAATGGCAATCTTAAGGGTGATGGACGAAGCCGACATTGATACCAGTAAAGTTTCTATTCTCACAAAAGTAACACTGACCAACCTTGGCACTAAAAAACAGGTGACCTATAAAATAGTAAGTGAAAAAGAAGCTGACCTGAAGGCAGGAAAAATTTCTGTTACCTCGCCTATCGGAAAAGGAATTCTGGGTAAACACATTGGAGATACGGCAGAAGTACAGGCACCGGCGGGTGTTTTGAAATTTAAGATTGAAGGAATTACAGCCTGAAGCAGTTAAAAAAGAATAACTGATTGATAAAAGTTCTGTGACAAACAGAACTTTTTTAGTGCCATACCGGGATTGTAGATTTGTAAAGTGAAATGGCGGTATATTAAATATGCAATCAGCAATATTCAATCTAAAATATTCGGGGGTATGACTATCTTTTCAAAAATCATTGCCGGGGAAATCCCTTGTTATAAAATTGCAGAGAATGAAAAATTCTTTGCTTTTCTCGACATCTTTCCATTAAGGGAAGGACATGTGCTGGTGGTGCCAAAAAATGAAACTGATAAACTGTTTGACCTGCCAGATGAATATTTAAGCGAAATGCTCTTGTTTGCAAAACCCATTGCCCATGCTATCGAAAAAGTTTTTGACTGCAACCGTTGTGGTATTAGTGTAGTGGGGTTGGAAGTACCCCATGCACATATTCATCTTATTCCCATCAATTCAGCAAATGATTTGAATTTTACACAAGCTAAACGACAGGCATCAGCAGAAAGTTTGAAGAAAGTGCAGGAAAAGATTTTGGCGCATCTAAAACTGCGATAAAGATGAAGACGACACAGGGCCTCGTTGCGATGATATTTTATACCATTATATTGACCTGATTGCTTAAGGATTTTTGAGTTTAATAGTTAACAATTCTGTTTCCTCAGCATTTTTTAATATTTCATTTCTATCCAGTAAAGCAGGTCTGAGTTTTTTTTGCGAAAGTAAACTCAATTGGTCGCCTATGTGTTTGCTGCCTGTTTGGGTGGCATTACCATAACTAAGTAAAACCTGGGCTTTTACTTTAGGGCCAAACTCTGTTACGGCAACATAAGTATCCCCCGCTACAGCATAACCTTTATTGTCGCTGGCATTTTTTGCAAAATACATAGTTCTAAAGATTCCATAATTACCTGAACCACCATTCCCCGGAAGATCGTAATTCCCAATTTTAAACCGGTTCACCTCTCCCCATGCGACATCCAGTTTTCCATACATTTTCTCTACATCCGTGGCGGCTTTTGACAATAGTGCTACGGCATTTTGCGGATCTTTTAAACCATCGGGGGTAGTTATTGGTTGTTCCGGATTCCAGGGATTGCTAAACATACTATCTCTTAGCATATCACTCCAGCGGGCAAAAAGAACAGCACCCCGGCTATCAACATTTGTAGCTTTATCCCATTGCTGTAAAACGGCTGCGGCTCTTTGAGCAACGGTATCTGGATACTTTTTTACAGCGGCCAGCAAATCATCCAAAAAGCGATCAGCAGCTTCCATGCCTGTATTTAATTTATAAGCTACTAATTCTTCAAATGTAATGGACGCATCATTTTTTATTTGGTTTATTGCACGTTGTGGTCGCAATGGTGTTGACTTAGGCGCCATGTACGATGGAAAATTTTCTGCTTTCAGCACCATCGGGTAAGTGCTTGTCCAGGGTGCATCATTGGCGTTTTGAACAAAGCCTGTAGATGGATTAAAGATCTTGGGCAATTCTTCATAGCTGTGATATTGATTCCAGATGTATTTGGAAAAACGGCCGTCTACGGTACCGCTCCAAAACTTCCAATCGCCTTCAATTCTTTTAGGTACGTTACCGTTGAAATAGTAAAAAATATTCCCGGCTTTATCGGCATAAATCACATTGTAAAAAGGGTTTTGCAGCATTTTTATCGCTTTTTCAAATTCTTTCCAGTTCCTGGCTTTTGCCATGTTATGATACTGTTCTGCAAAAAATGCATTTTCCAATCCGGCAATTCGTACTGCATAAGCCTTACCATTTTTTTCACCAACGATGGGCCCATGTTTGGAATAGGATAATTCTATATCCTGCGTTTTAAAGCTTCCGTCAGTCTGCCGTACTTTCAGCTGTATAATTTTTTTCTCAAATGATTCTATCTTATCGTCTAACAAATATCCATTATCCTTAAGTGTGAGTTCGTATCGGTCTGATACATCAATGGTATTGTTTGTATGCGTCCAGCCGAGGTTCTCATTGAAAGCAATACCTAATGTAGGTTGTCCAACCAACGTAGCACCATATGCATTAAAACCGGGTGCCGTTAAATGAGCTTCAAAAAATAACCAGAAGTCATTCCATTGCAGATGTGGATTTGCAACCAGCATCGCATTTTTCGAAGCTGATTTGGAGGGGGCAATTGCATAGGAATTTGATCCGGCACTGGTTAATTGCTTAGCAGTTCTTAGATCACCTCCAGCTATAAATTCAAGGCAAATCACTCTTTTGCCATGTGCCATCACATCATAGACTGTTACAGGCAATACCCGCTTCATAGCTGAGTCAATTGACTCAGGATGTTGCTGTGCATAAGCATTGACACCATTAACAAATGCGTCTAAATATTTTTTACTTTCTCCATTTTGCCTGGCATAATGTTTCTTTGATGAATCCGGTAAGTTAAAGAGTTGAATTTGCTTGTCGGATGCAAGATGTTTTTCACCCCAGTATTCTGCTGCCCGGCCTCTTGCCTGTCCATATAATTGTAATAACAGGTTCGCATGATTATGCATTTGAGCCCATCCAAAAGCATAATACATCTCCTCCACATTGCGCCCATAAATATGAGGCACACCATAATTATCCCAGATGATTTCAGTTTTTTTTTGTGCTTGTACGAAGCTGATAGCTGTAATAAAGAAAGCAGCCAATAATGCCAGTTTCTTATTCCTTAATTGGAGGTAATTAATCATAAGCAGGGGTTTTAAAAAATTAATACAGTAAAATAAGGTATTCTATTATTCCAGGAATTTTTTTTTGTGAACCTTGGATTTTATTGTACTTTGCAATCAGCATGATTTGTATTCTGATTGCAGGCAAGGTATGAATTATCAGAAACAAGAAGATTGTCTTTTCGCTGCCTGCATAGTGTTTATATCATGTTCAGCTTTTTATCAAACACTTCTATTTCTTCACCCTTCCCGGATTTTTCTTTATAAACTCATCCCAGCCTTTTAATCCTTTACCAACTTTTCCCAGTACAGAATTAGTTTGAAAGTGATGACATAACGCTACTGCCAACGCATCGGTTGCATCATAATATTTAGGGTCTTCTTTAAAAGATAATAATGTTTGCAGCATTTTCATCACTTGTTGCTTATCGGCATTACCATTACCTGTAATAGACTGCTTTACTTTTTTAGGAGAGTATTCGGTCACTTCTAATCCATGCCGCATGGCAGCTGCAATAGCTACACCCTGTGCCCGACCCAATTTAAGCATACTCTGTACATTTTTTCCAAAGAAGGGAGCTTCAATAGCAAAATCGGTGGGCTGGTATTTGGTAATTAATCCGCTAACGGTGTTGAAGATGAGTTGTAGTTTTTTATAAACGTCTTTTACCTTTCCCGGTTTTAATACACCGAGTTCCAGTAACGATACTTCGTTTCCTTTTACAGTAATTAATCCATAGCCCATTACGATGGTGCCGGGGTCAATTCCAAGTATTATTTTAGCAGGCTTTTGCAAAGAGGACTGTATTTTTACAACACCTGCCTTTCAGCAGGCAGGTTAATGAAACTAAACAAAAATACCAAACTCTTCATCAACTACTTCCTCGGCCCACTGCTGTTTGCATGGCTGGCCTGGTCTATTTACCACCAGATAAAAAAACAACCTGACCTGGAAACGGCCTGGCGGGGGATTAAAGAATCTTTCAGCACCCCATTAGTATGGAACCTTGTTGCAGTTATATTATTAATGATTGTTAACTGGTCTGTTGAAGCAATAAAGTGGAAAATATCAGTTAAACCTATTCAGCAGGTAAGTTTTTTGAAAGCACTGAGAGCTGTTTTATCCGGAGTGTCTTTTTCTGTCAGCACACCCAACAGGGTAGGTGAATATCTTGGAAGGGTTTTATACATGGATGAAGGTAACCGGCTAAAAACAATTTCGATTACCATTGTCGGCAGCATCAGCCAGTTGATTATTACATTGTTGATGGGTTGTATTGGTTTGATCATTCTTCGTCCGGGTATAGAGTCCAATCAGGTACTTTCTCCTATCTGGATGAAAGTAATAATATATGGAACGATAGCAGTACTGTCTGGATTGTTACTTTTCTATTTTCGGTTGGCATGGATTATTAAATGGGTGGACAGGCTGCCCGGCAGCAACCGTTTTGCATACCTCATAAGGGCATTAGAAGATTTTGATACGGGATTGCTTTTCAAATTATTGCTGTTGTCGGCAATGCGGTTTGTTGTTTTCATTGTACAGTATTATTTGTTGTTTCACCTGTTCGCCGTGGATGTTTCCTGGTCGCAGGTTTTTTGGGCAGTCAGTGTTTCTTTTCTTGTTATGGCAGTGATACCGACTATTGCCATTGTTGAATTAGTGCAGCGGGGAAAAGTGATGACTACTATCATGGCACTTTACACAACTAACAATCTCGGAGTTGGTTTTACCACGGCAGGTATCTGGCTCATCAACCTGATAATACCGGCTATCATCGGCAGTTTATTATTACTTGTAATGAGAAAAATATACAGTAAGAAAGAAGAATAGTGCTGGTATTATTAAATATCTTCCAGCTTAAAATAATCTTTAGCTCTTACACCCCTTTCGGTTTGTTGCAGATTGCAGCATTCATGCACCTGGTCATGTTCAAAGAAAAGGATATAATCTCCTTCCACCGCTTCTTTCAGAAACGATTTTTTCTCATTCAGTGTTGTAAGCGGAAACATGTCATACGCCATCACATACGGAATGGGAATATGTCCGGCAGAGGGCAACAGGTCCGCCATGAAAACAACCGTTTTATCAATGTACTTTATTTGTGGCAGCATCATGCTTTCTGTATGGCCACTTACAAATCGTATGGATATGTTTTCTGTGAATGATGTTTCTCCAAGCTTACCATCAGCAGCACCTGTTACTTCAATGAATTGAAGCTTGCCGCTTTCTTCTATTGGTAGAATATTCTCTTTTAAAAAAGAAGCTTTCTCTCTTTCATTCGGATATACGGCCCAATTCCAATGCTCTTTATTGCTCCAGTAAGTGGCGTTTTTAAATGCCGGAACTAATTTATCACCATCCCGAATAATACTGCCGCCGCAATGATCAAAGTGAAGATGGGTTAAGAACACATCCGTAATATCATCTTTACTAAAACCATATTTCGCCAATGATTTATCCAATGTATCATCACCATGCAGGTAATAATGACTGAAAAATTTGGCATCCTGTTTATCGCCGTTCCCATTATCTACTAATATCAGCCGGTTGCCATCTTCAATCAACAGGCAACGCAATGCCCAGGAGCAAAGATTATTTTCATCGGCCGGATTTATTTTATTCCATATACTTTTTGGCACCACACCAAACATGGCACCACCATCTAATTTAAAATAGCCGGTATTTATTGAATAAAGTTTCATACAGTTTTGCTTTTTGCTGCATTGGCATAAACTAAAAGCAGCAACCCAATTACAAAGAAAACGGTAAGCGTTAATACAGAATTTCTTTGCGATCCGCTTAATTCCGTAATAAAACCAAAGCTGAAGATACCAACCACGGCTGCCATTTTTTCTGTTACATCATAAAAACTAAAAAACGAAACAGTATCTTTTGTTTCTGGAATCAGCTTGGCATGGGTGGAGCGGCTCAATGACTGAATGCCACCCATTACAAAACCAACTAAGGCACCTACTGCATAAAATTCATAAATACCTCCTTCCGGTAAGAGATATGCAATAACACAAACGCCTATCCACATAATAACAAGTGCCATCAATGTTTTAAGGTTGCCAATCTTAGAAGAAATCCAGGAAATAGCATATGCACCGGGAATGGCAATTAACTGAATGATAAGTATGGCAATAATTAAATTTTCCGTGGGTATCAGTAACTCACTTTTACCATATAGAGTTGCCACAAGCATTACAGTTTGTACTCCCATGTTGTAGAAAAAGAAAGCCAGCAAAAAACGTTTCAATTTTGGAAGTTGTTTTACCTGTGTCCACACTTTTCGTAATTCTTTATAACCCTTCGATAATATATTATGCTGGTCGCCGCTGCCTGCGGGAACAGGTTTAGGTAAGCGGCGCAATGAATACTGGCCAAATGCCCACCACCAGATGCCTACCAGTAAAAAAGAAATTTGAGAGCCTTTGCCATCTGTAATACCAAATGTATCATGCATCAGTACAAATACAAAACAGATCAGTTGCAGCAACACACTGCCCACATACCCATAAGCAAAGCCCTTTGCACTTACACGGTCACGGTCTTGTACCGCAGCTATTTCAGGTAGAAAAGAATTATAGAAAACCTGTCCACCCCAAAAACCCACACAGGCAATAATCATAGCGACAAGACCAAGTTCAAGTGTGCTTCCATCAAAGAAATACATGAAAGCACAGGCAAAGCTGCCCATGGTGAGAAAGAAATTCAGAAATTTCTTTTTATTACCCCTGTAATCTGCAATGGAAGAAAGGATGGGCGACATACAGGCAACGATAAACATCGCCAGGGCGATAGCATAATTGTAAAGGGCAGTGTTTTCAAATTGTCTTCCGAGAAAGGTAACCGTTGTTTTTGATATAGTGGCATCATCCACGGCTACGGCTTCAAAGTAGGTAGGAAAAATAGTAGAAGTAATGACAAGGTTATAAGAGGAGCTGGCCCAGTCGTACATTGCCCAGCCGTTCACTACTTTTTTGGAAGCCGTTTGCATATTAATCAGGTTGATACATAAAAATAGGAAAACCCTTTGCATTTATCCATAAAAAAAGCGGTCAGGAAATTTCCTGACCGCTTTTGTATAAATCATCTATAGCTTAATAGTCCCATGCTTTCGTCGTATTCATATTTTCATCAGTTATAGCAAATGAAAAAGGGACATTAGCAAATAAGTCATCTTTAATTTGTTTTGTTATTACTTCGATCCTTGCAAGAAAAGAAGGGTCAGTTCTTGATGATTCTTTTACCGGGAACCGGATCATATAGCGGTTATCTTCTTTGGTCATATAAAGTTCAGAGGAACCTCCGCTAAAAGAACCATCTTTTAAAATATAATCTGCTATAGTTTTCGATTCATCATCAGTAATATCCCGCCAGTAAAAATCAATTCCATCGATTGAATCATGGTCAAAATCCTTTTTGAATGAAGTGGTTTCATCTTGTGCAGGTGTTTCTAAAGCCTTTGCAACCGCTTCATCATAAGGGATGGTTTTAAAATCTTTAAAACTTTTATTGGCTAACGCTATATTTACTTTTTTACCGGAAAATACTTCTTTCGAAGCTTTTGCTGCGATTAATTTAAACACATCATCTACTCCTTTCAGGGTGTCATACATATCTTTATCATACACAAACCGGATAGTGTATTCCTCACCATCTTTTGTAAGCTGCACACTGGCATCTTTACCTGAACTGAAAATAGACGTACTCTTTAAAAATTCACCGGTTTTTTTAGCGTCATCTTCTGTTACGCCATCGCCTTTGTAAAACACTTCTGCTTTCGTTCCTTCTACCTTTACTTTTTTGCCGTGGTTAGAACAGGCAGTCAGTGCAACAACTACCAAAAGGGTAAGAATGATTTTTTTCATGTTTTTGATTTTAGTTTAATGGTTGTGATAATATTTTCTATGAATGAATAACACCAGTCAGTAATAAAATAAGCAGCACGGCACCGGCTATTATCCGGTAAATACCAAATGGTTTGAAACCATATACTTTGAGAAAGGTAATAAAAAAGCGGATAGCAAGCATAGCCACCACAAAGGCCACTATATTGCCGATAACGAACGACACGGTATTTTCCTGTGAAGAGGTAATCAGCGAAATGCCTTTCTGAACACCACCGGTATCATTGGGCCATTTTTTTATAAACAGCGAATAAGCAGTTGCGGCGAACATAGTGGGTACGGCAAGAAAAAAGGAGAATTCAGCGGCCAGGTTCCTGGTAAGTTTTTGCTGCATACCACCAATAATGGAAGCGGCACTGCGGCTCACTCCCGGTATCATGGCCAGCACCTGCCAGCAACCGATGATGAATGATTTAGTAAAACTCAACTGGTCTTCTGATTCTACAGTTGGTTTTTTAAAAGCTTTATCAATAATTAATAAGATTATGCCACCCACCAGCATAGCAATAGCCACTACCGTTGGATTAAAAAGCAATTCATCTATTATATCCGCAAACAGGTATCCGAGTATCAAAGCAGGTAGTACACCAATTGCCAATTTTGCATAAAACTGCCACCTGCGAAATTCAAAAAACTGCCGCCAGTAAATAACCACTACAGCCAGTATGGCTCCTAACTGGATAGAAACGGTGTAAAGGGTAACAAAACTTTTTTCTTCGGGTGTGGTACCCAGTTTCATCAGGTGTTCCGTAATAATCATGTGGCCGGTAGAAGATACCGGGAGAAATTCAGTTAATCCTTCTACAATGGCGATAATAACGGCTTCGAAAATATTCATGCGGAAGTTGTTAGTGCTGCAACATAAAATAAAAAGGCGACACCTGTAAAGCATCGCCTCGTAAATTTATTAATCCAACTTTGGTCGTCAGGCAAGCATATCCACCGGTTAAGCGGCTGTTTGTTTCGGGCTTCTGAAAATCGCAAATATCTCAATGGCCAGGCCTGCCAGTATCAGCAAGGGAGCAATAGTGATACGGGTAGTGCTATACACTTTTGATTTGTCAAACACACTTGGGTCAGTATTCTTTCCACCGGCCATCAGCAACATGCCAATCGCCATTACTATCACACCCAGCAGCATCCATTTGTAATTCTCTTTATTAAAAATAGGAGGAGTTCCTTTTTCGTTGCTCATTTCTTTCAATTTAGGTGGTGCAATATAGGGAAAAGTCGGGAAGTCAGTGAGTCAGAAAGTCCGAAAGAAATAACCCTCCGGGGACAAGTTATAGCTGCAATTCACGGAAAAAATTCTTTCGGTCTTCCCGTCTTTCCGGCATACGGACTAATACAGATCATCCAGCTTCATCCTTAAGTATTTGATTACACTCCGGTTGGTACTGAACAGGGTAATGCCGATGCCGACAAGTATCAGAATCAGAAATAATAATATAAGAAGACCGCTGTCATGTATCGTTTTCAGCCATTCTAACTGGCCTTCGGCAATCAGTACTAAAATATACAGCAATAGAGAAGCAATAACACCGCTGATGGCACCATTGATAATTGCCTTTATATTCAGTGGTTTGGCGATGAACCAACGGGTGGCCCCCACCATCTGCATGGTTTTAATCAGGAACCGGTTGCTGAACATGGCCAGCCGGATCGTATTATCTATTAAGAAAATAACCACCAGCGAAATGATAATAACCAGCACCAGCAGGCCAATACTTACCTTCCGGATATTCTTATTCAAGTTGCCTACCAGTGCATCCGGGTAAGCTACATCGCTGACATAAGTTTGCAGCTCTATATCTTTTTTAATGGCCTGTAATGTATCAGACGATACATACTGGCTTTTTACTTTAAAATAAATGGCATTGGGAAGTGGGTTTTCATCCAGCACTTTGTTCCAGTCTTCACCACCATCGTCCATATATCTTTTTTTACCGGCTTCTTTGGTCACATATTCCATCGTTCTTACATAAGGCTTGGCTGCAATAAAATTCACCAGGGCCACACTGTCTTTCTTATTAAGGTCGCCACGCAGAAAAACCCTTACCTCTACACTTTCTTTAAAATGACTGCCTAATTTATTGGCATTAATAACTAACCAGCCAATGATGCCGAGAAAGAATAATACCAGGGTAACCCCCAATATGGACATAAAATAAGAGGGTTTGCCACGTTTAATAGAAGCTTTACCAGATTGGGACATGAAATATGCTTTTTCAGATTAATGGATTACGGGTCCGCTATAAATTTTATTATTATGATTTGCAGCGGGACAGACAAAAATAACAGTTTAGGGCTACAATCAGTATTTTTGCTGCTCATCTTGCCTTCCAATAGGTAGGTTAAACGGTAGGTGCTGGCTCGTATTGCCATCCGAACTATAAGATATTTGTTAAAGAAATTTTATTAACCGGCTGTAGTACTACTATCAGCTTCCGTTGCGCCTGTCCGCCGTACAATTTTGGCAGGCGGGTCGCACTTTTCATCGTTCGGTAATTCTATTGAGCATATTGAAGTACGCAAAATTGAAATCAGGATTCATCCCCTCCCGCCAGTTGGCGGAGAGAATTAAGGGAATCTTAGTAGTAAGAAAATGGGGGTGCTTGCCCGTCCGATCAGGCGGGGGTTGATCAGTAACAAAATAAAAAGTAATAAGAAGCGATAAAAGATATGGAATACAACTTCAGGGATATAGAAAAGAAATGGCAGAGAGAATGGAAAGAATCCAATACTTATAAAGTTGAGAACCCTGAGCTTGGCGAAGGGTTGAACAAACCCAAGTATTATGTACTTGATATGTTTCCTTATCCAAGTGGTGCTGGATTGCATGTGGGCCATCCGTTAGGATATATCGCTTCAGATATTTATAGCCGGTATAAACGATTGAAAGGTTTTAATGTACTGCACCCGATGGGCTTTGATAGTTTTGGTTTACCGGCAGAACAATATGCATTAGATACCGGTCAGCATCCGGCAGAAACGACAAAGAAAAATATTGAAACATTTAAAAAACAATTAGACAATATTGGTTTCTGCTACGACTGGAGCCGGGAAGTGCAAACCAGCGACCCCAATTATTATAAATGGACACAGTGGATTTTTTTACAACTGTTCAATTCGTATTTCGATAAAAAAGAAAACAAAGCAAAACTCATAGCCGAATTAATAAAGACATTTGAAACAGAGGGCTCGGTCAACTGCCAACTGCCAACTGCCAACTTTTTCACTGCTGACGAATGGAAGCAATTTGATGAAAAAAAACAACAGGACATTCTGATGAGTTGCCGTCTTGCCTTCTGTGGTTACGGCGAAGTAAACTGGTGCGAAGCATTAGGAACGGTGCTGGCCAATGATGAAGTAGTGAATGGTGTGAGTGAAAGAGGCGGTCATCAGGTGGTGAAGAAAACATTGCGTCAATGGTATCTGAGAATTACAGCCTATGCTGATCGTTTGCTCGAAGGATTGAACACTGTTGATTTCAGCGATGCGATGAAAGAAATGCAAAGCAACTGGATTGGAAAAAGCAGCGGGGCAGAGATTGATTTTAGAATCAGGATTGCGCAAGGTTCGGCCTCACCCTTCGAACTTCGTTCCTTCCCTTCGCAAAACTCGGGAACTCCTGGCGGAGAGGGAATATCGCAAGACCCTGCTAAGGAAAAATTCTTTAAGACAGCTGATAGCAAAAGCTGGCAGACGCTGAAGGAATATGGAAGAGAGAATAGAAAAAATCCAACTGAAGCGGAAGGTATTTTGTGGCAACTTCTCCGGAATAATCAATTGGGAGCAAAGGTCCGTCGCCAGCATACTATACAAGGTTATATTGCTGATTTTGTTTTTCTGGAAGTAAAATTGGTGATTGAAGTAGATGGTGAGTATCATAACGCAGAAGAACAAAAAATATACGACGAAGCCAGAACCAGATTTCTCAGTGATTTTGGTTTACAGATACTACGTTTTACGAACGATGAAGTGATAAAAAATACTAATATAGTAATTACAAAAATTAAAAACACAATTGAAGAACAAAGGGCAAAAATAAAAGATACTGGTGCTGACGTAGACCAGTCTCCCTCTCCGGTAGGAGAGGGTAGGGGTGAGGCCGAACTAAAACTCCGTGTTTACACCACCCGACCCGATACAATCTTCGGTGTAGATTTTATGGTTATTTCACCGGAGCACCAGTTGGTGGAAGAAATAACAACACCTCAACAAAAGCAAGCCGTTGAAGATTACATTACTTATGTAAAAAGCCGCAGCGAAAGAGAAAGGATGGCCGAGAAAAAAATAAGTGGTGTGTTTACCGGCTCTTATGCCATCAATCCTTTTGACGGCAGAGAAATCCCCATCTGGATATCAGAATATGTATTGGCCGGTTATGGTACCGGTGCCATCATGGCCGTTCCCTGTGGTGATGAAAGAGATTTAAAATTTGCAAAGCATTTTAATATCCCCATCACCAATATCATCGGTTCGCATTACAATGGTGAAGAAGCCAACCCGACAAAAGATGCCATTCTTGAAAACAGCGGTTTTTTAAATGGCCTGCTGATGAAAGATGCGATTGATGTAGCCATCAAAGCCATCGAAGAAAAAGGAATCGGCATACGAAAAGTAAATTATAAAATGCGGGATGCTGCCTTCAGCCGTCAGCGTTACTGGGGTGAGCCGTTTCCGATTAAATGGATTTCCACCTCCGCCGAAGCTACGGCGGACAAGGAAGGAATTGCTTATCCATTAGATGAAAGTGAGTTGCCATTAACATTACCAGAAGTAGAAAAATATACTCCCGGTCCCGATGGGCAGGGACCATTGGCCAACATACAAGATTGGGTTCAGCAACCCGTAAAACTTGCCAAACAATCAGGGTCTGAAGCCCCATCTCCTTTTGGAGAGGGGGTTGGGGGTGAGGTCGAAGGCGTTCTCGAAACCAACACCATGCCCGGTTACGCCGGCAGCAGTTGGTATTTTCTCCGTTACATGGACCCGGACAACACCGAAACATTCTGCGATAGAAAAGTTTCTGACTACTGGAACCAGGTGGACCTATACATTGGTGGCACCGAACATGCCGTAGGCCATTTATTGTACAGCCGCATGTGGACGAAAGTATTGTTTGATTTAGGCTATATCGGTTTTGATGAGCCGTATAAGAGATTGGTGAATCAGGGGATGATAACGGGTAAATCTTTTTTTCTTTTAGGTAATACATATTCTAATGCTGCAAAAACTTTTCGCATTCAAATCTTAAAGTCTAACGGCTATAATTTTGAAAATGAAATTGTATATGAAGGGCAAACTTTGTATAAAAATCAAGCTAACCTTCTCTTTAGACTCCCATATGCCCATAGATATTTAGATAGTAATGACAGACTAACAAAGAGGAATTATGAAAAATATATGTTGGAAGTCAAAGACCCTAATCCAATTCTTTCTCAGCCAGAATTGCCAATCCCTTTGTGGGATAATGAAAAAAGAACTGAAGCCAATGAGCCATATTTTGAGGGAATAGCGATAGAAAAAATGTCTAAATCAAAGTACAATGTTGAAAATCCGGATGACCTCTGTGAAAAATACGGTGCCGACACTTTCCGCATGTATGAAATGTTTCTTGGCCCGGTAGAAATGAGCAAACCCTGGGACACCAAAGGCATAGAAGGAGTACATCGCTTCTTGAAAAAATTTTGGAGATTGTTCTTTAGGGAAATTAAAACCCCTCCTGCTGAGGGGCTTGGGGAGGCCTTCATTGTAACCAACGAAGAACCAACCGCAGCAGAATTAAAAGTATTACATAACACCATTAAAAAAATAGAACAGGATACAGAACGATTCAGTTTCAACACCGGTGTCAGCGGTTTTATGATAGCCACAAATGACCTCACCGATTTAAAATGTCATAAAAGAAAAATACTGGAGCCACTATTGATTTTATTAGCCCCCTACGCACCACACATAGCAGAAGAGTTGTATGCGCAGCTACGCAACACTCCCTCTCCACAGAGTGGAGAGGGTCGGGGTGAGGCCAACCTTGCGGCAAGTGAGATTTCAATCCTTAATGCATCCTATCCTGTATTCCAGGAAAAATATGTAAAAGAATCTTCCAAAGCCTATCCGGTAGCCATCAATGGTAAAACAAGACATGAATTAACATTGGCATTGGATGCTACACAGCAACAAGTAGAAGAAATAGTGCTTAAAGATGAAACAGTACAAAAATGGCTGGAAGGCAAGCCGCCAAAAAAAATCATCTATGTAAAAAACAAGATGATTAATGTGGTGGTATAGCAATAAACTATAAATAATTTTACCAGCGGTGAACACAAGAACGGTTTCGGTCGTAATTTGAACGACCAATACCGTTTTTTTAAAACAACTCTTTTCAAAAATCTGCTTTAGACCTTCGCTATAATTTAGGGATGCTTCGGATATTGTAATTATCAATAGTTTCTACAACAAATTGACCGGTAAAAAGCCTCAGCTTGATAAGTCCATTAAAAAGATACTTAAACAGTTGTAGCAATCATAAAAAGTGGTGTAAAATTCAATAGAGGCAACTTCTGTGGGGTAGCTTTTCGTCCGTTTATCTTGATTTACCCCTGATCTTTTAAACAGAAATCAAGAATAAACGATTGCGGGTTTTTTAATCGCTGCCAATGTTTATTTTCGTCAATCGCAAAATTTCATGCCATACATTTAAAACATTTTATGAAGAAATTTTTGTTCCTTCTTCTTATTACCTTTTATTTTAACGCCATCCATGCACAGCTTAGTCAGGCAGATGCTGCTTATGCGAAACAGTTGGTGGCAAAGAACAGTGCCCTTATCGGCCTGTCTGCTGATGATCAGCAAAATATATTGGTATCATCAACCTATAAAACGATGGATGGTTTGCAGATGGTTTACCTGCAGCAAAGTCACCTCGGCATACCGGTTTATAACCAGCTACAGGTAGTAGCATTTCAAAACGGCAGAATAGTATCCAATGCAGGTGGCCGCATACCCGATATTCAAAAATCAACAAGAGGAAATAATGGTATGCCTTCGGTAAGTGCGGTAACGGCAGTAAAGACAGCCTTGCTTGATGTAAAAGCAACAGCCCTTGAAGCAGCCGTTCCTATTTACATGTCTGCTGACGGACACAAATTTGAATTTGGAAAATTGGGTGCTACCAATGAAAATATTAAAGCAGATTTATTGTGGTATCCTAAAGAAGGAAAAAATGAAGTCCGCCTCGTATGGCAGGTGTTCGTTACACCAAAAAACTCTTCTGATTATTGGTTGATAAGGGTGGATGCTAATACTAATACCGTTATTGATAAAACTAATTTAACGATTACCTGCAACTGGGATAAGAAAGGCCATTCCGTAGAAGCTCATATAAAAGAAAACCATTCACAAAGCAGCGACAATAATTATGTAATTGAAAAGCCAGCTATGAAATGGAAAATCCGACCTGATGTTATTTCTTCTGCAAGCTACCGGGTAATAAAATATCCTGCAGAGAGTCCCTTACATGTTGGCGGCACACCTGCTATCCATACTGATCCCTGGACAATGGCTGGCCCTCCTGCCTCCTCACTCGGATGGCATAACGATGGCACTACATTACACGACAGCACAAGAGGGAATAATGTATGGGCGCAGGAAGATAGAGATAACAATAATGCAACCTTTGGAAATGCCGCTCTTTCCACCACCAATCAACCAACACTTTCATTGGATTATACGTATGATCTGACAACATTTCCTACCAACCCCAGTACCGATAACCAGAAAGCTGCCATTACCAATTTGTTTTACTGGAATAATTTAATTCATGACATTGCTTATGTCTATGGTTTTGATGAACCTTCGGGAAATTTTCAGAATAGCAACCAGGGACGTGGCGGCATCGGCGTTGATTATGTAATTGCAGATGCGCAGGATGCAGGTGGTACCAACAATGCCAACTTTTCAACCGGTGTAGATGGATCAAGACCACGGATGCAAATGTTTATATGGACAGCCCCTAATCCTGACAGGGATGGCGATTTGGATAATGGAATAGTGGCGCATGAATATACCCACGGCATCAGTAACAGGTACACTGGTGGTCCTTCTACAGCCTCCTGCCTTGGTAATGATGAGCAAGGTGGTGAAGGATGGAGTGATTATTTTGCTCTGATGTCAACTACCAACTGGGCAACAGCTACTGTAAATGATGGTGTAATAAGAAGGGGTATCGGCACCTATGCTGCCAACCAGACTCCTACGGGAGTAGGTATTCGCAGTGCACCTTACTCAACTGATATGTCTATTTATCCCAAAACCTATGCAAACCTGCCTGCTACAGGTGGTCAGCAACATGCAGTTGGTGAAATATGGTGTATGATGTTGTGGGAAATGACCTGGGAAATCATCAAACAGGATAATGCCATTAATCCAAATCTTTTTGTTCCCGGCTCTTTGGCTACTATGATTGGAAACAGTTCTGCTTTGAAATTAGTTTCTGAAGGTATGCGGCTGCAACCCTGTAACCCCGGCTTTGTAGATGCAAGGGATGCCATTCTGCGGGCCGATACCATATTGTTTAATAGAAAATACAGTTGCTCTATCTGGAAAGCTTTTGCCAAAAGGGGATTAGGTCGTTATGCTTTGCAAGGATCAGCATCCAGTGCGGCAGATGGAATTGCAGATTTTACACCGGATGCTCCTGCATTTCGGTTAACAACCAGTGCTGCACAGGTACAGGAAGGGCAAAATGTTACATATACTACTACCGTTACAACTACAAACTGTGGCCCGTTAAATAATTCTTTTATTACTGATACATTACCGACCAATGTTACTTATGTAAGCGGTGGAAGTTACAACACTGCCAATCGTACAGTTACCTTTATTCCGGTATCATTGCCAGCTAATTCTTCCCAGAATTTTTCTTTTACCGTAACGGTTAATAGCGGAAGCTATTTTGCACCATTAACTCATTTGAATGAAACAGTGGCCAGTGCAGGCATCCCGGCATCATGGACAGCTACTTCAATAATACCGGCCACAGCATGGACTACTTCCACGGTTTTCAGCAACAGTACACCCAATTCATTTTTTGCGGCTAACCCAACTGTGGCATCTGACTTTCAGTTGGCAACAACAAACACTATTACTTTGTCGCCCAATAGTGCATCCAACTATACTACGCTTAGTTTTTGGCACCGGTTCAATACGGAAGATGGCTGGGATGGAGGTATGGTTGAAATAAGTACTGACGGAGGAACTATCTGGACCGATCTGGGTAGTAAAATGATCAGTGGAAAATATAACGGCTCAATGGGTACAGGAAGTAACAACCCGATTGGTGGTAGAGCTGCGTTTACCGGCAGTATCACTTCATTTATGAAAACAGTCATCAATTTATCTTCTTATGCGGGACAGGCAATTAAAATTCGTTTCCGTTTTGCATCAGATGATAATACCGCACCCACTGGTGGTGGATGGTTTGTAGATGATATTATGATTTACACCGAACCGGCTGTTTATATTAAATCAAATTTATTCAATGGTTCTTCTGTATTGTTATCTACTTCCGATACACTGACAAGAATACTGCAGACAATGACCTGTGTACCTGTTTCAGTTACTACTCAACCAGCGAATACCAATAGTTGTACAGGTGGTAATGCAAGCATCAGTGTTTTAGCAGCAGGCACAGCCCCGGTGTATCAATGGCAGGTAAACACAGGCAGTGGATTTGTAAACGTTCCCGCAGCAGCACCTTATTCCGGCACTACTACAAATACATTAACTATTACGGGAATTACAGCCGGTATGGCTGGTTACCAGTACCGTTGTGTATTATCAAATGCCTGTACTACTCCATTTAATTCAGGAACAGCCACACTTTCAGTGGGTGCAACGGCCACACTCAATTCGCAACCATCTGCTGGTAGCACCTGTACTGGTACTACAACTACATTCAGTATTACAGCAACCAATGCAGGAAGTTTCCAATGGCAGGTAAATACAGGAACTGGTTTCGTGAATATTACCAACACGGCTCCTCATTCAGGAGCTACAACCGCCACATTAACTATTACAGGTGTAACGGCTGCTATGAATAATAACCAATACCGTAGTATAATTGGTAGTTGCCCTACCGCCATCACTTCAAATGCAGCTACACTCACTGTGGTTTCTCCCGTGGCTATTACTACACAACCAACTGCTGCTGCGGTGTGCCAGAATACTACTGCTACCTTTAGCGTTGTGGCAACCGGAACTATAACAGGTTATCAATGGCAGGTAAGTACGGATGGTGGAACTAACTTCATTAATATTAACGGTGCTACTACGGCTACACTTACGTTAAACAATGTGACATTAACGCAAAATACAAACCGTTATCGTGTTGTCATTACTGGTAATTGCAATACACTAAACTCAAATAATGCGCTGTTGACTGTAAATGCAATCCCATCGTTTACCATTGGCAATATTCCTTCGGCAGTTTGTATTTCGGATCCTGCTGTTAATCTTACAGCATCGCTTGCTGGCGGCATCTGGAGTGGCAACGGTGTGCAGGGTTCTCAGTTTCTCCCGTCTGTAGCAGGGTTAGGGGCTTCTGTTCTTACTTACACTGTTACTAATAGTTTCGGGTGTACGTTAGCACAATCAACAACAATACAGGTAAATGCATGCCCCGAAAGACAACTGACATTGAATTTGCCTAATTCAATTATTGTTTATCCAAACCCGGGTAATGGAAGACTCAGCCTGCTTGTAAAAACGGCACTTTATAAAAAAATAAGTTTAAGGTTGTATGCCAGCGATGGAAAGTTGTTGAAAACACAACAATTAACAGAGATAACGTATAATAGTATTGTACCGGTTGATCTTACAAGGTTCTCCAACGGGGTGTATCAGCTATACCTGTATAATGATGAAAACGGAGTATTCATAGATAGAACAATCGGTATTGTTATTTCCAGATAATAACTGCCAATTTTTTTATTGGCTCTTTTTAATAAACCTCACCATTGCACTGCTGCCTTCTGTGCTGGCGAGATAAGCATCGTATCGTTTATCACCAACAATGGCAAGCATATAAGAAGTGTTGGGAGGAATAGCACCCAGGTTTTCTGCCACCATGATGAGTTCATTTGTTTCATTCATTTCACTGATGGGTATTTTAATGCTGTATGCATTTCCGGTAAGGCGGATATGCTGAAACAGTAATTTATCATTCAGGAAAAGCGAAATGGAATCGCCGTCTATTTCTGCATTATCATAAAAGCGGAGTTCCAGTGAATCACCGGACAATGGAATTTCTTTTATGAATACTTTTTTGCGGGTTACAAATTTTTCTTCAATCGTTGCAGGTTTTACCGGCTCTGCGATAACAACAACTGGTTTCGGCTCCTCTTTTGGTATCGTTGTTTTAACGACAGGGTTATCTTCTATTTTTTTTACAAGTGGGGGAGCAATTGCTATCGGTTTTTCAGGCGAAGCAGTTTTTACAGGTTCTTCATCAGCAACAGGCCTTAGTGAAAGACTGCGGATGCTGTCAATGATTTCAGGATCGTTGGCACCAACCGTATAATTATCAATTACAAAATCCCATTCATCTTCAAATTCCGGATTACTGATTTTATCAAGATGTACATCACCTGTTGGCTCCCTGTCATTTTCTTTTTTGGCAGCATCTCCATCCAGCATCATTTTGCCACCACCGGGACAATTAAAATCTGCTCTCGCTAGCATCGGAATTTTTCCCGGTGTTGAAATACTGAACCGGCCCGATTTTTCTTCAAGCAGGCGGTCATCCCACCACACAGCACTGTTAGTATTGGGGTCAAAATATCCTTTGATGCTGTAACGGCGGTAGTTGTTAGCCGACTCATAATAATAAGAAGTGCCGGTAAGGCTATCACCGGTCTGAATGATCTTTACTTCTACTTTTTGCTTGTTTATTTTTCCTTTCCATGCACCGGTAATCATTTGTGCATTCAATACTGCTGACGAAAAAAGGAAAAAAGCAACAATTAAAAAAGGTAATTGGGTAAAACGTCGTGAAGCCATTATGGTATCAAACTGGTTACAGCACTAACGACTGCCTTTGCAGGATATTTCACCGGCTGGTCGTTAAATTTGCCTTTTTGATGGTAACTGCCTGCATTTTCAGGCAATTGCAGTGAGACTTGTTCATAGAAAAATAAGCAGCAGGAAGGTTGCTGAAAAGAAAAAATACATACCTTACAAGCGGAAAGTCCTGCTATGGATTATCGCATTATTCAACCAAACAAACTTTGCTTATGAAGAAAGTATACTTATTACTGCTTTCGGTTTTTTTCTTAACGAGATTTGCAGCTCACAGTCAGTGTACAAACACAACCAGTTTTGGAACGGTCACTATCAACCCGGCTGGAGGTATTGCTACAATTTCAACTTGTTCGTTTGCCGGAGAATTCTCTACAATTAACGGGGCTGTTGCAGGTCAGGCATTGACTTTTACAAGCAGTATTGCCACCGATTTTATTACGATTCACTCGGGTACTTCTAACGGCCCTGTGGTTGCTTCGGGTCTTACCCCTCTCAGTTTTTCCAATTCATTTACAGGAACTCTTTTTGCACATTGGAATACTAGTGCAGCTTGTGGCACTGCTAGTGCTTGCCGCACTACTACGGTCCAGTGTACCAATTGTGTTCTTCCGCCACCAGCTAATGACTTGTGTGCCGGGGCAATTAATATCAACTGTGCCCAAACTATAACTGGAACTACAGCCGCAGCCTCATCAGATGCAGTAGCTAATTGTGTTACTGCTTTAAGTACTGCCCCCGGAGTTTGGTACACTTTTACCGGTGATGGACAAGTATCAACTCTAAGCCTTTGCGGTTCATCCTTCGATACCAAAATTGGCATATTCAGTGGCACTTGTGCTGCGTTGACTTGTATTACAGGGAATGATGATTTTGCCGGATGTGGGCTTCAGTCGCAGGCTAGTGTAGTTACTGTTGTCGGAACACAATATTATGTACTGGTAACTGGCTTTGGTACTAACTCAGGCAGCTTTACACTTACCAGAACTTGTTCCTCTGCAACTCCAAATGACAATTGCAGCGGTGCCATTAATATTAATTGCGCCCAAACTATCACTGGCAATACGGCAACAGCGACTGTGGATGCTGTAGCTACCTGCGGTACTACTTTAAATACTGCACCTGGATTATGGTACACATTCACAGGCAATGGGGCAAATATTACGTTAAGTCTTTGTGGATCTTCATTTGATACTAAAATAGGTGTGTTCAGCGGCAGTTGTGCAGCATTGACTTGTGTAACAGGCAATGATGATTTTGCTGCATGCGGCGGAAACGGATTTCAATCTCAAGTAACTTTTCCATCTGTTTTTGGAACTCAATATTATGTATTGGTAACCGGCTTTGGTACTGCCAGCGGTAGTTTTACCCTGGCCCGAACCTGTGTTTTTCCAAACGAACTCTGTGCTGGTGCTATCAACATTGATTGCGGACAAACCATCAATGCAACAACAGCAGGAGCTGCTGTTGATGCGGTGGGTACTTGTGGTACATCATTAGGCACTGCACCCGGATTATGGTACGCTTTCACAGGTGATGGATCACCTGTTACTTTAGCTACCTGCGGTGGTATAACAGCTTATGATACCAAGCTCGGTGTATTTAGCGGCACATGTACTTCGCTTGTTTGTGTAGCTGGCAATGATGATTTTTGCGGATCCAGGTCACAAGTTACTTTCCCAACTGTTTTTGGAACCCAGTATTATATATTGGTTACTGGCTTTAGTACCGGCTCCGGTAATTTCTCTTTAACCAGAACCTGCGTTGCAGCATGTGCAGGAACTCCTTTGGCTGGTACTATTACCGGCCCGGCAACAACTTGTTCAGGCGGTGCCGCAACACTTACTTTAAACGGATTTACACCATTACCGGGTATCGGCGTTCAATGGAAATCATCCACTGTTTCGGGAGGTCCGTATACTAATATCGCCGGTGCAATAAGCTCAACATATAGCTTTATAGGAACTGGTACTACTACTTATTATATAGCAACAGTAACCTGTGCTAATGGTGGAGCTGCGGTCAATTCACCTCAGTTTACCGTTGTACAGGGAGCTCCGGCACATTCGGTATTGAGCTTCACTGTTACATCAGTTTGTTCTCCGGGTACAGCAACATTTACCGGCACAGCAGTTAACGGTGGCCCGGGTAACTATACTCATGTACTTACCGGTCCCGGTACGATAACACCTAATGCACCAACTGGTACTAATAACAACACAGGTAATTTTGTAGTTTCCAATGTGCCTTTCGGTACCAATACATTTACACTAACTACTACTGATGGAATTGGTTGTTCAGTTGCTTCCGCTATATCCGGAGTAATTGTTAATCAAACGCCAGTTATAACATTAACACCTGCAGCAGCTACCATTTGTAATGGACAAATTCAGCAAATTAGTGCCAGTGTGGTACCACCGGGAGTGCAAACATTTGCCCAAGCATCAACCATTGTTATTCCGGCCGGTTCACCAGCTTTATCAGCTGGTATTGCAGGTCCATATCCATCCCTGATAAATATAGCAGGGTTGCCCGCTACGGGAGTAACAGTTAAATCTGTGAGATTGGGTAATGTTAACCATACCTTTCCTGATGATATGGATATTGTACTGGTTTCTCCTGCTGGACAGGCTGTAGTATTAATGTCAGATGTAGGAGGCGGAACAGATGAGGTAGGTCTTGATTATACATTTGATGATGCAGGAGTACCAATGGCCGATGCAGCTTTAAATCCTTCGGGAACTTACAAACCAACCAATTTCGGGGCAACGGATACCTATCCGGCTCCGGGTCCTGGCAGCCTTACCCAGGCTTCTCCAACGCTAAGTTCATTCTCCGGCAATCCCAATGGAGATTGGAAATTATATATTGTTGATGCCTTTACTGGTGACGTTGGATTTATTGCTAACTGGAATATTACATTCACTATCACTTCACTGGTATCGTTCAGTCCGACAACAAACCTGTTTACAGATGCGTTGGCAACTGTTCCATATACTGGTACACAAACAAGTGTGGTTTTTGCAAAACCAACCGTTACCACGCCTTATGTTGCAACATCTACTGTAGCAGGATGTACAAGTACAGCAACATCTACAATAACCGTAAACCAGTCACCGGCTATTACTACTCAACCAACACCAGCCGCACAAACTGTTTGTCCCGGCACTACGGTTACTTATTCAGTAGCAGCTACAGGAGCCGGGCTTACGTATCAGTGGAGACTGGGAGCTACAAACCTGGTTAACAATGCGCAGATTTCCGGAGCTACTACAAATACGTTGACTATTACCAATGTGGCTGCGGCTAATGCCGGTTCTTACACAGTTTTAGTAAGTGGAACTTGTACTCCTGCAGTTACATCCACCGCAGCAGTATTAACCGTTGCATCTGCTCCGGTAATAAGTGCTCAACCGGCTAGTGTTACAATATGTGCCGGAGCTAATGCCAGCTTTACTGTTGCTAATGCAGGAAGTGTACCAGCACCAACTATTTATCAATGGCAGGTAAGCACCGATGGAGGTACTACATGGACTAATCTGCTTACGCCAGATGCCTTTACTCCTGCAATAACTATAACAGGTGCAACGATTGCTCAGAATGCTACCAGGTACAGGGTAATAGTTACAAATACATGTGCCCAGGCTACTACATCGTCTGCAGCTATACTTACAGTAAATCCATTACCAGCGGTAACGGCTGGTGCCCTTCCGGTAAGGATATGTATCAGTGATTCACTGGTGGCATTAACTGGCTCGCCGGTAGGTGGTAGCTGGAGCGGTATCGGAGTTTCTGGTTTCAATTTTGTACCACCTGCAACAGCCGTGGGTTCCTATACTCTTACCTATAGATTTACTAACACACTTGGTTGCGCTTCAACAGCAACCGTTGTCGCAGTTGTTCAGGAGTGCCCTGAAAGGTCACGGTTGCTGGCAAATGATGCGTTAGTTGTTTATCCTAACCCAAATAGTGGAAGGTTCTTTGTAAGGGTGAACAGTACGTTGTATAATTATATTGGAATGAAAGTATATAATGCACAGGGTCAGTTATTGAATGGTAAGTCGGTTAACGATGCACTCGTTTCGCCGGTGTTTGGCGGATTGGTATTTGGCCGTGTAATCCCAATTAATCTTACACACTTGCCTGCCGGAATATACATGGTTAAGTTCTATTACGATGGTGGTGTAGGAACTGCAGAGAAAGGCTTCAAGGTGGTGATAGGAGGACATTGATAAAACCCGGGTAATCAAAATTTATATAAGGCATCCGCCAATTGGCGGATGCCTTTTTCTTTACTAAATACCGGTGCTTAACTTTAGGGTACAATGACATCAGCATTCCTCATATCACTACTTACTAAAAACCAGCAGCATTTCCATCCGGTTGTTTCATTTGACGCAGCACAAGACAAACTGCTACCACTTAATTTTACATCGCAGAACACAGAACTCACCAATAATATTTTAAGTGACACAAAAAAATTTTCTTTATGGGTGAATGAAAAATTAGCTGCTGCAGCTGCCCGGTATGGCATTGGTGGATACGGAGAACACCGTACCGTTTACAGCATGAGCAGGGTATTTGATGCTGATAAGGAAGCAGAAGAACCAAGACGCTTACACCTCGGAACAGATATCTGGGGCAAGCCTCATACTTCTGTGATGGCACCATTAGATGGTATCGTACATAGTTTTGCTTTTAATAATCAATTTGGCGATTATGGAGCTACTATTATTCTTTCACATCTCCTCGAAGGAATTAGTTTTTATACGCTGTTCGGCCACCTGAGTTTAAATTCAATAAAAAATCTGCAGGAAGGTGACCGGGTAGAAAAAGGAGATGTGTTTGCAGAGTTTGGCATTCAATCAGAAAATGGAAGCTGGCCGCCCCATCTTCATTTTCAAATCATCATAGACATCGGCGATTGGTCAGGAGATTATCCGGGTGTTTGCAAATTTTCTGAGAAAGAAAAATGGCTTAACAATTGCCCCGACCCTGATATTATTTTACAACTCAATAAACTGTTATAACAAATCTCTCCGGGATGTTTAATTGTTTAATAATTAGCTTTACAACTATTCAATTAAAAAGTTCATGTCCAATACAAACCTGAGCAGCGATAAACAAGACCTGACGGCAGCCGACAAAGAATTCGAAAACAATATCCGTCCTGCACAGATAGCCGATTTTGCAGGGCAGGATCAGATCATTGAAAACCTCCGCATATTTATTAAAGCAGCTAAGATGCGGGGCGAAGCATTGGACCATGTATTATTTCATGGCCCGCCCGGTTTAGGAAAAACTACTTTATCCAGGATTGTAGCCAACGAATTAGGTGTAAATATTAAAGAGACATCGGGGCCGGTAATAGAAAAACCCGGTGACCTCGCCGGATTGCTTACCAGCCTTGAAAGCAATGATGTATTGTTCATTGATGAAATACACCGGCTGAGTACGGTAGTCGAAGAATATTTGTATGCGGCCATGGAAGATTACCGGATAGACATTATGATTGACAGTGGTCCCAACGCAAGAAGCATACAGATAAACCTCAATCCGTTTACATTGATCGGTGCTACCACAAGAAGTGGTTTATTGTCAGCACCGTTGCTGTCCAGGTTTGCCATCAAATCAAGATTGGAGTATTATTCTTCCGCTATACTCAATAAAATTATTCATCGCTCTGCCAGCATACTCGGTACAAAAATTTCAACAGAAGCAGTGGGAGAGATAGGCAGGCGAAGCCGGGGCACTCCAAGAATTGCCAATGGCTTATTGCGCAGGGTACGGGATTTTGCACAGGTATTAAATGATGGTGACATTGATTTTGGTATTACCCAGCATGCACTGAAAGCATTGAATGTGGATGAGTATGGTTTGGATGATATGGACAACAGGATTTTGCAAACCATCATCGAAAAATTCAAAGGCGGTCCCGTAGGCATCACAACTATTGCTACCGCCGTTGGCGAAGAAGCCGGTACACTGGAAGAAGTATATGAACCATTCCTGATACAGGAAGGTTTTTTACAACGTACATCAAGAGGAAGAGAAGTAACGGCTAAAGCGTATGAACATCTGGGAAAATCAAAACCTGATTCTTCAGGTACATTATTTTCATAAAAAAATGAGTGCCGGTTTAGCGACACCCATTTGCATATTCTAAAATTTGCTGATCAGCACATTTCTTTATGGTTGTACAACGAGCCTGAAACCGTTGCCATGAATATTCACAATCTCTATCTTCTCATCATCTTTTAAATACTTGCGGAGTTTGGCAATATACACATCCATACTGCGGCCATTGAAATAAGTATCGCTGCCCCAGATTTTCTTGAGGGCTTGTTCTCTTGGCAACAAATCGTTCAGGTATTCTGCCAGCATTTTCAGCAATTCATTTTCTTTCGGACTCAGTGTTTGCGTTATACCATTGTGTATCAATTGCCGCAACTTGGGGTTAAAGTGATAACTGGCCAAATCAAATTCCTTGTTCTCACTTTCCCTGTTCTGCTCTTCATTTCTTTTAAGGATGGCTTTTATTTTCAGCAGTAATACTTCGCTGTCAAAAGGTTTGGTGATGTAATCATCAGCACCAAGTTTATAGCCCTGAATCACATCTTCCTTCATGGTTTTGGCACTCAGGAAGAAGAGGGGAATATCCGGATCCACATCCCTTATTTCTTCCGCTAATGTAAATCCGTCCATATTGGGCATCATTACATCCAGCAGGCAGAGGTCAAATTTTTCCCGTTGAAAAGCGGCTAGCCCAAGACGGCCATCTCTTTCCAGTGTTACATCGTAATCATTTAATTCCAAATAATTCTTCAAAACACTTCCAAGGTTCGGGTCGTCTTCGCACAACAAAATTTTAGGTTTCTTCGTGTCCATTGTAGTGGGGTTTATTTTTGGTGACAAATAAAGTTAAAGCATTTCGGGGGTTAAAGAATACGGGACGAATATTTTGTTAAAACAACACATTTCATCCCGGTTGCCTGCTGCTTTTGCTTTAGTTATTAAAAAACCGTGCCAGTTGGGTAGTAGGGAAAAATGGCGGTTGTAGCCCGGAAGAAGTTTTTGTAGATTATTTTGTATTTTTAGAAAACAATGAGAAAAGCACTATTACACAGACCAGAAACAGCAGTAGATGTTTTTAAGCTATTGCCAGAAGGTTTTTATTGCCAGGTTATAAACAATGTTATTTATATGTCACCAGCACCAAGTTTTTTGCATCAGGATGTTATTGCAGAAATAACAATGCAAATTCGTTTATTTACAAAGAAGCAAAAACTGGGAACATGTTTAGGGGCACCCGTTGATGTTTTTCTGGATAAGTACAATGCTTTTCAGCCCGATATACTTTTTATCAGTAATCAGAATATGGATTTGATTGGAAAAGATGGCCGGGTACACGGTGCACCTGATTTAGTGGTAGAGGTCCTTTCCCGCAGTAATGCCAATGAAGACCGGGTTAAAAAAAGAATTGTTTATGAGAGATGCGGGGTAAAAGAATATTTTATTGTAGCCCCTGAAACTAAAGAAGTAATTTCTTATTATCACACCGGTAAGAAGTATGAAAAAGGTGCTGCACAAAAAGGAAAAATTGTCTCCCGGATGCTGAAAAGAACATTTAAGTTTTAATTAGAGTCCCATCATTTTTTTATACTCTTTCTCATTCATATACTCCAGCCAGCCTCTGTCTTCTAATTCCATCATTTTTATTAACTTTCCTCCAAAATTTTTTCCAATGCCAGACATTGCAAAATTTCTCGATACCGTAAAAGCAGGTTACACCTTCAAAGGCGAATGTTTTAAAATAGGTGGTGCCATGCTCGATGGGGCCATAGTACCCGGTGCAGATGTATTGATTCCGCTAAAAACAATGAACCGCCATGGTTTAATTGCCGGTGCTACCGGTACAGGTAAAACAAAAACCCTGCAAATGCTGGCCGAAGGATTAAGTGATGCCAGTGTGCCGGTTTTATTAATGGATATAAAAGGCGACCTGAGTGGTATTGCTGCTGCCGGAACAGTGAATGATAAAATAACCGACCGTTGCCAGAAATTAAATATTGAATACAAACCCACCGCTTACCCTGTTGACCTCCTCACATTAAGTATCCAGAAAGGAGTAAGGTTGCGGGCAACCGTCAGTGAGTTTGGCCCGGTGTTGTTATCAAAAATTTTAGGATTGAATGATACACAAGGTGGTTTTGTAGCCATGATATTCAAATATTGTGACGATAAAAAAATGCCGTTGCTGGATTTGAAAGACTTCATCAAAGTATTACAGTTTGTAAGTGATGAAGGAAAGAAGGACATGGAAAAAGATTACGGAAAAATTTCTACTACATCCACCGGAACTATTCTTAGAAAAGTAATTGAACTGCAGCAGCAGGGTGCCGATGTTTTCTTTGGTGAAAAAAGTTTTGAAGTGGATGACCTTCTCCGCATCAACAGCGATGGCAAAGGGATGATTTCCATCGTTAGGGTAACAGATTTGCAGGACAGGCCAAAACTATTTTCCACTTTCATGTTGCATTTACTGGCTGAGTTATATGCTACCTGTCCCGAAGAAGGAGATATGGACAAGCCTAAACTCATCATGTTCATAGATGAGGCTCATCTTATTTTCCAGGAAGCAAATGATGCCTTGCTGCAGCAGATAGAAACCATCATCAAACTCATCCGTTCCAAAGGCATTGGCATTTATTTCTGCACACAAAACCCGATGGATGTACCGGCACCGGTGCTGGCGCAACTGGGATTAAAAGTGCAGCATGCTTTAAGGGCTTTTACCGCTGCCGACAGAAAAGTGATCAAACAAACTTCGGAGAACTATCCTGAAACCAATTTTTATAAAACAGAAGACCTCATTACTCAATTGGGAACCGGCGAAGCATTGGTAACTATTTTAAATGAAAAAGGGATACCCACTCCGCTGGTGCATTGTATGATTCGTCCGCCGCAAAGCCGGATGGATATATTGACCGATGCAGAAATTGATTCTCTTGTTAGTCATTCAAAAATTGCAGCCAAGTACAATGAAGTAATTGACAGCAAAAGTGCTTATGAAATTCTCACCGAAAAATTAGAGGAGGCGGCTAAAAGGGACCAGGAAGAAAAACCGGAGAAGAAAACCCCGGCCAAAAAAGAAAAAGGTTTTTTTGATGACCCCACCGTAAAGAGCATGACAAGAACAGCCGGCAACTCCATTGTAAGAACATTATTGGGTGTATTGGGCCTGGGTGGAAGAAGCCGTAGCCGGAAAAGTTTGTTTTAGTATTTTCCGGATTTGAAGCTTCACCCGCATTGGCTAATTACCTGGTTTTGGGTCAGAACAGGGATTGCATGAAAAGAGGATTCGCCAAATCATCAGGGGAAAAATAGAAAATAAAAGGTTTAGTACGCATAGTTAATTAGAGTGTTACAGATAAATTAAGTTGGCCACCAAGTCCAACTTCAATAATTTTTTGCAGGGTTGAAATACGAACATCCTTTATGTCATTTTCAACCTTCGATATATAGGCTTTGTTTGTTCCACATTTTACCGCAAGTTGCTCTTGTGTCAAACCTTTTTCAAGTCTTGCTTCGTGAATCATGGCACCTAGTTTAAAGGTTTTGTAACCTTTTTCAAATTTGTCTCTTTTTGGGGTTCCTTTTTTCCCATATTGCTCATCAATTAACTGGTCAAGTGTCTTTGTGTTACTTTTTGCTTTCATAATACTCCTCCTTTATTTTTAATGCTTTAATAATTTCTTGTTTGGGCGTCTTTTGAGTTTTCTTCTGAAAACCATTTGTTAATACGACTAATTTCCCCTCGTCAAAAAAGCAAAAAATTCTAAAAATGTCGCTGGCAAGCTGAATCCGAATTTCATAAAGGCCGTCCGTACCCTCTAAATGTTTTAAATACGTTTCTGGAACTTGTTGCACTTCCTCTATGAGTAAAAACGTCCAAATAATCTTTTCTCTTACTTTTTGTCTTTGCTTCTTAAGAAAATCTTCGAAGTAGCCCTTATAAGTAATGATTGTCCTGTATTTACTATTTGTAAGCACATAGCAAATATACAAAAGTAGTCCGATAAGGCAACTTTATTTTTGTGTAAATTGTCAAAATTTATAGTTGGAAAAGGCTGTCCAAAAAAATTGCCGCTAACAGGGAATCAATGATTAAAATTATTGCACCATAGGTATTAAGTTCCACTTAGATGCCTATATATTCTGCCGCCTGACAGCCCGGTTAAAACCTCACTTTGAAGATTGTTTGCATGTTGAACAGGCAGGTTTAAAAAACCCATCTACAGATACAGAAATTTGGGCCTATGCTGCTGCGGTATAAAAATGATATTTCAGAATTATCCGGCACTTCAGATTACGGATTCTTGGAAATTTTTTAATAAAAGCAGCAGGTCGTTTTTCTCCGATACCCGTACATTTCTGCATTTGGTAGTATTACTATATTATGTAATTCTTATGGCCGCATCAGCCTGAAGTACAGCCAATCTCTCCCCTTTTTTTACACCCGTTAAAAAATCTTGTAAAACATTCTCTTTTAGGCTAAAATCATATTACTTTTATCCCTCGGCTTGTAATTTTTTGACCGGTAATCCGGCATCTGATTATAGACGTTTTCAATTCCACTGAAACCTTGTTGGCAGAACACTGCCTCTAAAATCGGGTCCTCCTAAAACCTCACCCTCTTTATTTTAAAAGATTATGTACAGCCTGTTGAATAACTGGCTACATAATACAACCATACGAAAACTGATGTTTATGAATTTTTCAAAACTAATTGTACAGCAAGTTAAAAAAAACTGTGGATCAATGCTGAGCAGAATGATTGTTGCTGCTTTCCTGGTTGTTACTATATCTACCTCTGTGAATGCACAATATTCAGAACCTTTTTCTACCCCCGGCAAAGGCTATAAAATCAGTTGTGTAAATGACTTTGCGGGAGTAAACTGGTCTTTGTCTACATGGGATCCCACAGGTTTATGCCGTACCAATCCTCCTGATGCTGTTACTGATCTCCGGGATCCTGCTGATTATTTCAACAGCACTGCCGCCGGAGTTTTAGAATGCATTGACCTGGATGAGCAAGTTTATTGGGAAAGCCCTTTGTTGAATATCAGTGCAGCGGGTACTGTTTCCCTGTCTGTAGCCCTCAGTTGGGTAGGATTTGATACTGATATTGCTGCTAATAATTGTTCCGGAGATTTCATAAGGGTGCAGTATAGCATAAATGGTGGAGCCTACACGATGGTGCCTAACCTGGTTGGAGGCAATACCTGTGCCACGGTGGCTTATCCATTTGGCGCTGTCGGGGCGCCATTTTCAAGCTCCACTACAGTTACCCAGAGCGGAATTTCAGGTACTTCACTAAGGATAAGGGTAGTGGTATTTACCAATGCCACAGCTGAAATTGTTACGATAGATAATGTTTCAGTACCCCAGGCAGGCGTTACGCTTAACTGTACTCAACCGGTAATAACCACAACACTCAGAAATATTGTTTGCAACGGCGCATCATCCGGAGCAATAAATGTAACAGCTACCGGAGCAACTGCACCTTATAATGTGAGCTGGACTGGCCCATCAAGTGGAAACCCTGCTGGTACAGAAATAGTATCTTCAGGCGGAACATATACCATCAGTGGATTAACAGCCGGTGCTTATACCATCACGGTAACCGATGCTGCATCATGCAGCCAAACTACCAATGTTACGGTGATATCATCACCTATAGTGCAATCGGCCATTACCAGCCCTTCTTCCTGTGGATTTTCCAATGGCACTATTGACCTTAGTGTCAGTGGTGGTAATCCGCCCTATACTTATGTTTGGTCAAATGGCGCCACCACACAGGACATCAGCGGTTTAGCCGCAAACAATTACTCCGTAACCATTACCGATGCCTCTGTTCCTGGGTGTACCTCAGTCGCAAGCTATACAGTAGGGGCTGTTTCAAATGGTCCGTACAACGAAACCTTCAGTGTGGCTAATAAAGGATATTTGTTGAACCAGGTCAATAATTTTTTCGGGGTCAACTGGACCATGTCGCCATGGACTTTAGATGAACCTGAAACCAACCTTGGCAGGGGCAATGACGATTATTTCCAAACTGTTGGAGGTAAATTAGAATCGATTGATACCGACATGGATCTTTGCTGGATTAGTCCGGAAATCAATACAACAAGTGCGGGCACCTATCAGTTTTCAGTTGATTTGGCCTGGTTGGGTCTGGATCCTGAAGATTACATCAACGTACAATACAGTATCAATGGCGGTGCATTCGTCAGCATTCCAAACGTTGTTGGTGGCGGAGTTGGAACCATACAATATGCGGCTGGAGTTGATATTAATGGCTCTGCTATCGTCACAAAAACCGGGTTAACCGGCAATAAAATTCAGATTAAAGTTTGTATTCTGACCAACTCAAATGGCGATATTGTACAGGTTGATAATGTAAATATACCGCAAACAGTGTCGTTGTGTTTTTGCCCAATCATCAACTTTACTGCTACACCTACCAACTCCTGTACGGGTAGTAATGTCGGGCAGATTGCTATTACTGCAGTAACCGGTGGTAGTGGTCCATATACTTATTCTATCAACAACGGAACTAACTACTTTGCTTCGGCTACTTTTACCGGCCTGGCGGTAAATACTTACCTGGTAATTGTAAAAGATGCGAATGGCTGTACAGCTACCAGTGTACCGGTTGTGGTAACGGAAAACCCGATACCACCCACCCCCACGATCACCGGCGGCACATCCTTCTGTTCCGGCGGTTCAGTAACACTGACTTCCAGTTCAGCAACGGGTAATCAATGGTACGTCGGTGGCAGCCTGATTCCGGGAGCAACCGGACCGACGTATGTTGCATCGGCAGCAGGAGGCTATACAGTTATTGTTACAACAGCAGGTTGTCCATCACTATCATCCCTTGCAACCGTGGTAACGGTGAACCCGTTACCAACGGTAAGTTCAGTAACCGGTGGCAACACGTATTGTGCAGGTGCAACCATAGCGAATGTGGTAGCCAATGTAACGGGTACCGGTCCCTGGTCAGTTGCCTATACTTTAAATAGTATAGCACAAACACCTGCAACAGATGCAAGCTCACCAATCACTCTTGGTAATGCAGCAGGCATATATGTAGTAACCGGCGTTACGGATGCTAATTGCACAAATTCAGCCAGTGGTACGCAAACCATAACGATCAACGCTGCTTCAGTTGCACCAACCGGCGCCACAGGTACTACAACAATTTGTAATAATACCACTACTACATTAACAGTAACAGGTGGATCAAAAGGTACAGCAGCGGTAACAGAATGGTACACCGGCTCATGCGGCGGCACACTGGCATTTACCGGTGATATGTTTACTACACCGGCACTTACTTTAACTACTACTTATTATGTAAGATATTCAGGTACCTGTAATACCACTGCTTGTGCAACCGTTGTCGTTACTGTATTACCTGCGGTTAACTATGGTTCAATTGCATCGCCAAATCATCTGGTAATTAGCCAGGTGTATGGCGGTGGTGGAAACTCAGGAGCACCTTATCTCAATGATTTTATTGAACTCTTTAATCCTACAGGGTCTACTGTAAATTTAACAGGATGGTCAGTTCAATATGCTCCAGTAACAGGAATTTCATGGACAGCAACTAATCTAACTGGTTCCATTGCACCAGGTAAATATTATTTAGTTCAACTTGCTAGTGGCGGAGCTGTTGGAGTTGCTTTACCAACACCTGACGCTACGGGTACTACCATTATTAATTTATCTGCAGGCAAAGTAGCATTGGTAAGTAGTACAACTCCTTTAACAGGTAATTGCCCTACGGGTGGCACAATTGTAGATTTTGTCGGTTATGGTGGAACTGCAGATTGCTTTGAAGGTGCAGGGCCAACTCCGGCACCTTCAAACACTACTGCAGTATTACGGGCATCCAGTGGTTGTATTGATACTGATGTAAACTTATCCAATTTTTCTGCTGGCGCACCAACACCTAGAAACAGTGCTTCACCTGCTAATATTTGTGCTGGTAGTCCATCAGAAACAATTTGCAGCGGCACAATTCCATCACCAGTAACTATAACAGGTACAAGTGGCGGTTCTGGCACATTTACCTATCAATGGTATTATGCACAGCCTCCATTAGCTTGCCCAAGCGGTACCAGCACAATTGGTTGGACACCATTAACCATTGCACAAGGAACAGGTTTTGCTACACCTACTTTTACACCTACTGCACCGGCCACGGCAGATATTACTTATGCTGTTCTTGTTACCCCAACAGGTGTACCTGTTTGCGGCCCACCAACATGGGCTACAGGTTGCCGTCAGGTAATAGTAAATAATTTAACCAGCGGAACCATTTCCGGCACACAGGTTTTCTGTACCCCTGCTGACCCGGCTGCATTTACAGAATCAGTAGCATCCACCGGTGATGGTACACTTTCTTATCAATGGCAAAGCAGCACAACAGATTGTATAAATGGCTTTGGTAATATAGCAGGTGCAACAGGTATTGGTTTTGATGCACCTGCAGGATTAACAACAACAACATATTATCGCCGTGTAGCAACAAGCACATTGAATTCAGTTGTTTGTACAGCTAACAGCAATTGCCTTAGCGTATTGGTAAATGCACAGCCGGTTGGCCCAACTATAAGTGTTAAGACACCAAACGTTACCACTGTTTGTACAGGTACAGGAGTTAGTGCAACATTTAATCCCGGCACCGGTGGTGTTGGTTGCACCGATGATTATACAGTAAATATAGATGGAGGCGGAGCAATGTCTTATACACCTGGTACAACAGTTGGTGCAGGAGCAACAAGCAGTATAGTAATACAAGGCCGCAGGGCCGGTTGCACAGCAAGTGCAGGTTGTATAGCAACATCGTATGTAACCTTAGCAAGCTGGACAGTAGTGCCACAGCCTGTCGGCCCGACTTTATTATTAAAAACACCAAACCTTGCTACTATTTGTACAGGTACAGGTGTAAGTGCCACCTTCACCGGAGGCTCAGGTGGTACAGGTTGTACCGATGATTATACAGTAAATATAGATGGAAGTGGAGCAGTGCCTTACACACCGGGCACAACAGTTGGTGCAGCAGCTATTTCAAGTATAGTAATAGAAGGTCGCCGGGCCAATTGCACAGCTACTGCAGGTTGTACAGGAACACCGTATGTTACATTAGCCAGCTGGACGATTAATAGTGCAGAGGTCAATGTAACTGGAAATGGAAATAACATTGTTGACGGAGATGCAACACCATCACTCACTGATCATACTGATTTTGGCAACCAAGTTGCTTGTGCAGGAACTATAATAAGAACGTTTACTATTCAGAATACCGGAACCGCTAACTTAACACTGGCAACTCCAACAATTAGCGGAGCAAATGCCGGAGATTTTACAGTAACCGCCACACCAACATCACCTGTTGCCGGGGCCGGTTCCACCACATTCCAGGTAACTTTTGATCCATCAGCACCTGGCTTAAGAACTGCAACAATTACTATTAATAATAACGATTGTGACGAAGCAGCTTACGATTTTGCCATCCAGGGTACAGGTGTAGACCCTGAAATAAATGTACAGGGTAATGGAGTTACCATTGTTGATGGTGATGTAACACCATCATTGGCAGACTATACAGATTTTGGCAGTGTAAGTGTTTGTGCCGGATCAATAACAAGAACCTTTACTATTCAGAATATCGGAAATTCCAATCTTACATTGTTAGGCACATTCCAAAGTGGTGGTTTTAATTTCGGAGCTTTTCCATCAAACCCTATACCCCCGGGTGGTTCCTCTGCACTTGTGATAAATTTTGATCCATCTTCACCTGGTCAACAGAATGCAACAATTAGAATTTTTTCTGATGACTGTGATGAAGCAAGCTATGATTTTGAAATACAGGCCACTGGTACAGACCCCGATATAAATATTTCAGGAAATGGGGTGAACATTGCCTTTAACGATTTTACTCCAGACCTTGCTGATCATACTGATTTTGGTAATGTGGCAATCACTCAAAACCTTGCCCGCACTTATACTATTCAAAATACAGGAAACGGCCTTTATACCATTCCTGCGGCGGGGATCTACTTTACTGGTGCAGATGCTGGTATGTTTGTGGTTAGTGGCATTACTTTACCGGCATCAATACCTCCTGGAGGTGCCACCACTTTTGTAGTTACGTTTACACCTGCTGGTCCAGCCGGCATTAAAGCTGTAACGTTATATGTAATTAGCAACGATTGTAATAGACCCTCCTTTTTCTATGGTATCCAGGGCAATGCCTTCTATGATCCTTGTCTGGTTATCCCAACAATTACTTGCGGAACGCCTGTAACAGTTACTACATCTGATGCGGGTATATGGAGTCCCGGCACATGTGGTTTCACTACTCCCGGCAGAGAATTTATTTACAGCTTTACACCAACTACAACCGGCGTTTATACGCTGGAGATAACTGCTGCCAGCGGTGGTTTTGGCGATTATTTTTATAAAGCTGCCAGTGTAGGTTGTAATGCTACGGGTTGGATATGTATAGGTGATGCCAACAGCCCCGAATCAAATACGTTTGGTCCGTTGACAGCCGGAACCACTTATTATATCCTCTTCGATTCAGAGGTAACCAGTGCAGCGTCTCAAACTTTCCAGATTAAATGTTTGTGCCCAACAATTCCAACACTTACGGCAACTCCATCACCTGCATGTCAGAATTCAACAGTAAATCTGAATGCAACAGGTCTTACTGATATGGCAATTGGGCCTTACGGCATTCAATTCAAATACTTTGCAGCACCAACTGCTACTCCTTATACAGGCGGTACTGTTATTACTACTGTTTCAAACGGAAGCCTTGGTGGTGGTGGAACTACTGCTGCTGCAATTACATCATTTGCTGCACCAGGAACTTATTATATATATGCAGTGTTATCACCAACTCCTGCTGATGTAACTTGTCGTCCTTCTGCAAGTGCCACTGTAGTAGTCTTCAACTGTGCGCCGAGCATAACGGATCCATGTACCTGTTTAAACAATGCAACAACATTGACCAACGGACAGTTTGCAGAAACGATTGTTGTAAATGCACCAGATGGAGATACCTGGACAGTGACAGCGGTATCTGGTCTATATACGACAGGAAGTCCTGCACCACCAGCTGCGCCGATACCGGTAACGGTTGGTACTGTCATGACACCAATCGGTGGTAACCAATATACCTTAGCGGTAAGACATATAGATGCCATCGGCTATACTATTTCTGTAGCTAATGCAAGAGGAACAACACTTAGTATCGGTAATACCTGCGAGTATCCCAATCCGGCCATTACTGGCTTAGCGGCTGCCTATTGTCCAAATACGGTACCCATAACGTTGACGGGTACACCGGGTGATGCTAATATAATCAGTCAGTCATTTACCGTAAATGGAAACCCTGCTACAACGTTTACACCAGCTGTTCCAGGTAATTACACCATTACTTATACAGTAGATGGAGGGGTACCCAAAGCATTCAATCCCACAGATCCTGGTTGTGTTCAATCTGTATCTCAGGTAGTGGTGGTTTATCCACTTGTTGACGGTACTATCCTTAATACGCCTGCTATCATCTGTGCCGGCTCGAATGGTGTTGTAAATATTGATCTCTCCGGTACACCTGATTTCACCGGTACTTTCAAGATTACACCTGTCGTTGGTACAGGAATTGCCACAGCAAGCTACCCAATCAGGGGTCTTGTGGCTGGTCCGAACATTGTAACAGTAAATGGTCCTTCAGCAGTACCTATTGCTGCTGCCAACCTGACCAATACTTCTAACAGTCCGGTTACTTATCGTATAGAATGGCAAAACCCCAACTCAGCATTACAGGATGCCAATGGTTGTTTCCCTATAACACCCCTGACTGGTTGGGTTGATATTATAGTTAATCCTAAACCGGATATCACTGTAACAAGAAATGCACCAATAGCAGCTACTGTTTGTCCTGGTTCAACGCTTAGCTTTAATGTTGCACCAACAACGGGCAATACCGTACCGGCTACATTTGCCTGGACTGTATTTGACGGAACCACGACTACAACACTGGGAAGCAATCTTTCGTATGGTCCTGGTCCAATTACCACTGCCACTTTCGTAACACCATCTTGTCCTTATAATAAAGTGCTCACTTTTACCTTTACACCGACTGCTAATGCAGCCCCGAATTGTACAGGTACACCAAAAACAATTGTGGTAACCGTACAGGATATATTCAATCCAACATTTGCAGAAACTCCTGGTTTCATTGACAGGACAGTTAATTGCGGCGATGCAACTGCTTTGGCAAATGCACAGTTACTTGCACCAGTTGCTTCAGATAACTGTACATTGGTTTCAAATACCAAAGCTCAGGGTGCACAGGTACCGGGTGTTTGCCCTACTGTAGCTACTATCACCAATGTGTGGACAGCAACAGATGCTTGCGGAAACACAGCACAGTTTACTCAGCTAATTACCATTACCGATGTTACTGCACCTGTATTTACTACACCAGCCGGTTCACTGAACAGAACAGTTGAATATTGTGTTGTTCTCGGACCAAACGGACTGACTGCTGCGCAGGCATTAGTGCCATCAGCAACAGATGCATGTAGTGCAGTTACTGTAACAAAGACCAATGGAATATTTGCCGTAGGTTCATGCCCGACAACAGGATTTATTATCAATACATTTATAGCAAGAGATGTATGTAATAATGCTTCAACATCATTTACACAAGTAATTACTATTACAGATAACACAGGCCCTGTTATTGGTGCTACTCCTGACCGGACACTAAATTCGGGTACATCTGGAACAGGTAACTGCCAGGTAATCCTTCCTAATTATATCACAGGCGTAGGTGCTATTGTTCCTGATTCACCATTACCCGGCATTACAGCAACTGATTGTGCAGCTCCGGCAGCGACACCAGTTTCTTTCCCAACACCAGCTGCGGTTGTATACAATGCAGGTGGTGGATTTAATTCAATTACACAGTCACCATCTCCTGGTACGCTGATTATTGGGTTGGGGGGTACTATTATTCCGGTAACAGTAACTGCGACAGATGCTTGTGGTAACCAGACTTCAAAAATATTTAATGTAACACTGCTTGATCAGACAGCACCTAAAATAAGATGTCATGATATTACAGTGAACTTAAATGCAGCAGGAACAGTACAGGTGGTTCCTTTACAGATTGATGGTAACGTAACAGGTATAACTGGAAATGGCCCAGGTTCACCAGGTGCATTGATACCAACCAGTGACAACTGTTCTCCGGTAACACTGACCTTCCAGGCTCCGAATAATTTTCCAAACACTTCAACACTGAGGAACTATAACTGTTCAAATACAGTAACTGCCCTTCCTGGCACAAACGCTGTAGTACTTGTTGCTACAGATGCATCAGGTAACTCGGCAACTTGTGCTGCAACAGTAACAGTAGTGGATAATATCTTACCAGCAATGAACTGTGCTGCTATCAGCAATGCTGCGGCTACTATTTCTAAAAACTCAGGTTGTTTGGCTACCCTGCCGGACTATACCACAACAGTGGGATTAACAACAGATATCTGCGGAATCCAGAGCATTACACAAAGCCCGGTAGCAGGTACTATCCTGGCTGCTAACGTGACCAGTATTGTAGTGACTTTTACAGCCAGAGATAATAATGGAAACAACAGCACCTGTACAAGGACAATTACATTTGTGGATAATACACCACCAATTGTAACATCATGTCCAGCTAACCAGGTATTGAGTGCAGGTCCTGCGAGCTGTTCAATTACAGCCACATGGGTATTGCCAACATTTACTGACAACTGCAGCCCTGTTGATGGGTTTGGTGCACCATTTATCTTCTCAGCAACAGCTACCGGAACATCAACACTTCCAACGCTGACTACTTCACAGACATCAGCTACCTTCTTTACAGGTATAACTACTGTGACGTATATAATAAGAGATGTAGCGGGTAATACCAGCACTTGTGTATTCACTGTAACAGTGAATGATAACACGAACCCTGTTGTTACTTGTCCTTCTCCAATTCTTACAAGTCCGGTATTCCCGGCAGACCCGGGTGTATGTATCTGGACTAAAGTTGGTACAAACTGGGATGCAACAGCTACAGATAATTGCCTGTTGGCCAATCCAACGCCGCTTGTATATGCATTAACAAGACCACCAAGTGCTGTAGTAATCGGTACAGGAACAAGCCTGAATGGTGTAGTATTTGCGAATGGTGTAACAAGGGTTACCTGGACAGCAACAGACTTCAGTCTTAATACAAGCAGCTGTTTCTTCGATGTAACAGTAGCTGACCAGCAGCTTCCATCGCTGACTTGTCCTGCTAGCGTTGCAATGAATACGAACTTTAATGGTTGCAGGGCTCAGGTACCGGCATCATTGACAGCACCTACAGCATCTGATAACTGTGGTATCGCATTAACAGAATGGGATGTATCAGGTTCTACACCGGTGGCATCAGGACTAGGTAACCTGCCTAATAACTATGTGTTTAATGTAGGAGTATCATTCGTACAATACCGTGTAACAGATGCAGCGGGTAACTTCCGCACCTGTTCGTTCACTGTAACGATAACCAATGCAGTAGCAGGCACTATCAGCGGTACAGCGACAGTAGCACAGAATATCTCTACGACATCAAACGTTACGTTTGCGGTAATCGGCGGTGTTGCACCATACACATTTACTTATAATGTAAGTATCAATGGCGGACCAGTGGGATCAACCCAGAGCATTACAACAGTGGTTGGCAACTCAACAGTGGTTCCACAATCGAATACAACGGTAGGAACATACAGGTACAACCTGTTAAGTGTAACAGATGCTAACGGTTGTGCAGAAGTATATGCTGGTCCTGTATATCCAAATGCAGTTATTACAGTAGTAGCAGGAGCACCGGATCTGACCTTTGAAATTCAGGCATTCAATACACTATCAATAGCTGCGGGTGGAACGATCCAACAGGTTCTTGGTATCAGGAATCAGGGAAGTGCCCCAACTTCAGGACCGATAGTATTTACAGTGTCTAACTACACAGCAGGTTCAGGCTTAACAGCAGTATCGAATAACAATGCAAGTGTAACGATCGGCTTTACGAATTACACATTGACCAATGCTACTGATTGGGTTGTTACCCAGCCAGGTGGAGTAGGTACACCATTGTTCTTTACATCGGCACTGCCTATTGTTCCGGGACAAACGAAGTATGTAGGTATTACGATTAACAGGGCAGCTGGGAATAACGGGGCAGTTACCAATACAGCTACAATCACCAGCGGAACAGGCGGTGGTGAAACACCAACGAATAATAATTCGATAACTAATACGATTACTAAAAACTAATCTTAACCTGAAAAATGAAGAACATAAAATATTTAATTATTAATAAGTTCAAAAAAATCAGTGGCAGGTTGTTGTTGCTCACCACGGTGCTGTTCTTGATGATTGCAACGAAGGGAATGGGACAATGTCCCGGTGCTGGGGTTGATCTACAGGCGGTGTCTATCGACCCTACACTGGCCACAGTAGGAATAGGGCAGACGACAACGATCACTGCGGTGATGGCGAATAATGGTCCCTGCGTTATTGCCGCAGGAACTGCTAATGTTAAGATTTCCTTTAGTGCAGTTGATCTGAATCTTGGGACTCCACTCAATTTTACCAGTAACTGCGGTCAGTGGGTTTACCTGCGAGATGTTCCAGAAGGAGCAGGTGCTACGTTAACGCACAACCTGTTTTTCAGAAATGAGTCAGGTGCAATCCCGGTCAATGGCCCGCTCTGCTTTTTTACCTTCGATGTAAAGGGAAAAAAAACAGCTCTTACATCACCTGTTAACCTGTCGTCATCAGTGACCGGTGATTTACAAAAAGGAAACCAGTTGACTAATATGGAACTCAAAGTGAGTGGACTAGTATTTCCGGGAGCACTTACAGATTTCAACGTTACAGCTAATAGTTGTGATGCTACTTTAAGCTGGAAAACCGGTTCGGCGGATAAGGTTGACAGCTTTGAAGTAGAATACGGTACCAGCGATATACAATTTACCAAAGTAGGAACGGTATCCGCAAAGAACAGCATTCCCGGGTTAGCTTACAAGTATATAAATAACCAGAGTACGGGCAAAGGCTATTACCGGCTGAAGATGATAGACAAATCCGGAGGATTTATCTATAGCAAGACAATAAGTGTTGATACAAAGTGTATTATTAAAAAAGGGTTTGCTCCTTAAAATAATCAGGTAAGAATTAATTGAAAATTCTTTTTCTTTAAAGGCATTATTTTTTAACTGTATAATTTGAAGTAACTCAATTTGTATAAGCCTGGTTGTTATATTAAAGTAATCAGTAAGATTAATCTGCTATTGCCTCAATAAGAGTTGGGCAGGCTGTGAAGACAAGAGGAGTAATTTCCGGAGTCTTTGTGTTATTTTGGCCTACCAAATATCCAGAACTACCTTCAACAAAGCTGACCTAAACCCCAGCACTTCGTTGAACTTCAACATTAACTGTTCGAAAAGGACATTTCTGATAGCCCCTCTGAGGGATTCTAATTGCCGGATAATCCAGTTTTAAAGTAAGAAACAAATTATTTTGTCGATTTTCTTTTAATTACTAAATTTATATGTAGATTTGAAAACCATAACCTTTACCTATTTTAAAACCAGCCTTTAAACATATTTTTTGATATTTATATTCGGGCCAAAAATATATATATAGAGCTGCTTTTATGAGATTGAAAATTTACTTTTGTATTCTTACTGTATTCTTATTGATTTTTTCTTCGGTCAATAAAGCAATAGCACAGAAAATTCAACCTGTATATGGGTTGAAAGAAATTTCTTCATTGGTCGATGAAAAATATATTCCTTCTCTATATCAGCAGAAAGTAAATTTATATAAGAAAGATCAGGCGAAGAAATTTCCCCCATTTCGATTTAATTTTAAAAATCCGGCTAAGAGATTGGTGCAGGTTGATATTCCTGACAGAGTGGAAACGGAAAGCTATCAGTTGTATTTGAAATAAAATATATTATAATGATTTAATGATTTACTAAAACTAATACTAACAAAAAAAACAAAGAAGATGAAACATCAAACAAATAGTAAACTCAAAACAATTAGTAGCAGAATGCTTGTAGTTACCCTGGTGCTGTTCTTGATGACAGCAACGAAGGGAATAGCACAATGTCCAGGTGGGGGAGTTGATCTGCAGGCTGTGTCCTTAGATCCTGCTCTAAGCACAATAGCAATTGGACAGGCTACAACAATAACTGCAGTGATGGCAAATAACGGCCCTTGCGCTATTCCAATAGGTGCAGCTAACGTTCAGATAACCATGAGTTCAGTCGAACTTGATCTTGGAACTCCATTCAGCTTTACCAGCAACTGTGGCCAATGGTCTTACCTGGGTAATGTTCCTGGCGGATCAGGAGCTTCAGCAACGCATAACCTGTTTTTCAGAAATGATGCAGGTGCGATTCCGAAAGATGGTCCCCTCTGTTTTTTTGCGTTTGATGTAAAAGGCAAGGCAGGCACTACTGCACCTGGTTCGTTTATTAACCTGGCATCATCAGTACCTGGTGATTTAAATGGTGCCAATCAAGGAACTACTACATTTATTACTGTTTCAGGTACTCCAGATCTGACATTCGATATCCAGGCATTCAATACATTATCAATAGCTGCGGGAGGATCGATTCAGCAGGTACTTGGTATAAAAAATCAGGGATCTGGACCAACTACAGCACCTTCAGTATTTACTGTTTCTAATTATTCGGCTGGTTCAGGCTTAACTGCGGTATCAAATAACAGTGCAAGCGTAACAATCGGCTTTACAAATTATACATTGACCAATGCCACAGACTGGGTTGTTACTCAACCAGGTGGCGTAGGTACACCATTGTTCTTTACTTCCGCACTGCCTATTGCTCCGGGACAAACGAAGTATGTAGGTGTTACGATAAACAGGGTAGCTGGTGCTAATGGTACGGTTACGAGTACTGGAACCATTACTAGCGGAACAGGCGGTGGAGAAACACCGACCAACAATAATTCGATAACCAATACGATTACTAAGAATTAATGATAAAGATCAGTTAAGCCAAACCCGGCCACCTGCATCAATCGCAATTAAATTTTCAGCCTGGAGAAACTCAAGTACTCTCCAGGCTTTTTCTTTTTTGATACCCTGCAATTGCAGCAGCAGGTCTTTAGTGTGAAGTGGTGAATTTTTCAGCAGAATGATAATGCGTTGATGAAGTGCTTCGAATTCTTCTTTGGTAAGACTGGTTGTCTTTTTTCGTAAACAATTATCACAAATGCCACAGGCTTTCATTTTTGCATCACCAAAATAAACCCCGATGATGCGGCTGCGGCATTCGCTTTGTTCGTTAACATAACTTACCATCTGTTTCATTCTTCGTTGAAACTGTTCCTTTCGCTGATTATAAGCCACCATGTTGATGCTAATATCTTCGGCTTTGATACGTTTGCGGAGCAAGAATATTTGTGGGGTATCTTTTTGTGGCCGGTATTCGATAATACCAGATTGATGCAGTTGTAATAATTGTTTTTTTACTTCTTCCACATCTTTATTCATCAATCCTGCCATCATTTTTTCGGAAATGGAAGTTGGCTGGTCAAAGATGCCTTCGTAGGAACGTAATAATGTTTTGATAACAGGTTCCAGTAAGGGCTGCTCTTTTTCAAAAGAATACAAATAATCTTTATTGGTGGTAAACACAACAGCAGAAGGCAGAAATACCTGTTCGTTAAAAGCCAGCCAACCATCTTGTTCCAATGCTTTTAAAGAATAAAGTGTAGTGTGCCCCTTGAGTTTAAACTTTCTCAAAAAATCTGAAATATCAAAATCATAATATTGCCCCTCACCAGTTCCTGTTTGTATCTGCAGGTAATTGGCAACAGCCTGGTAAATTGTCCGGATGTCTTCTATTGAAGGAAAACGAAGTGAAGCCATTTCCTCCAGTTCATGCAAATCCCTTTCATCGTATAAAAGAACGGCATACGACATTTTCCCATCTCTTCCGGCACGGCCTGCTTCCTGGTAATAGTTTTCCAAACAATCCGGCACATCAGCATGAATCACCGTTCTTACACCTGGTTTGTCAATGCCCATGCCAAAGGCATTGGTGCAAACAATCACTCTTGTTTTATCATTAATCCAGGCTTCTTGTTTTTTGCTTCTTTCTTCCTGCATAAGCCCGGCATTATAGAAGTCAGCTGAAATATTTTGTAATTGTAACAGCTCACTTATCTCTTTTGTTCTTTTCCTGCTTTTGCAATACACAATACTTGTTCCTGCAACCTTCCTCAATATTTCAATAAGCTTATTGATTTTGGAATCAACTTTAAAATTACTGTACGAAAGATTGGCCCGTTCGAATGATTGTCGAAAAACGGTAAAACCAGTGAATGAATTTTCGGATTGAGGAGTCTGCACCCCTCTCCATTTATGGAGAGGGGATGGGGGTGAGGTCAGTTTATCGCAAATATCTTTTTGCACATCGGGTGTGGCGGAAGCTGTTAGTGCAAGAACAGGAATATCCGGAAGTTCTTCTCTTAATGCAGCAATTCGCAAATACGGCGGACGAAAATCATAGCCCCATTGCGAAATACAATGTGCTTCATCAACGGCAATCAAACTGATATTTAATCCCGGCAGGTATTCTTTGAACAAATTTGTTTCTAATCGTTCAGGCGAAACATACAGGAACTTGCAATTACTTTCTGAAGCTACTTTGAATGTATTGATAACTTCTTTGCGGCTCATGCCGGAGTAAATGGCAAAAGCAGTAATACTTTTCCGGCGAAGATTTTCCACCTGGTCTTTCATTAATGCAATCAATGGTGAAATAACTAAACACATTCCCTCTTTTGCCATTGCCGGAACCTGGTAGCATAATGATTTGCCACCGCCTGTTGGCATCAAGGCTAATGTGTCTTTTCCATCTAAGATAGCATTGATAATGTCTTCCTGGAACGGACGAAATGTATCGAAACCCCAGTATTGTTTGAGGATTTTATGAGTGGTGATTGGTGAGTCGTGAGTCATACCCAAATTATGCGGTATTCATTTTGGAGATTAGTTGAAAAGCTCTGATCATGAGTTTACCCAAGGGTTGTAGTTTTTCGCTACTGCTATATGTCAGATTAACTGCAATATCTAAAGCGGTATCAACTTCAATTAATGAACCTCTGGCAATTTCATAAAACCGTTTTCTTTCATTCAGGGATTTTCTTGAGCAGCCTTCTGCAATATTCAGGTGTACTGATAATGCGGCTCTTCTTATTTGTGAAATCATTCCAAATTTCTCTTCAGCCGGAAAATTTTTAGTTTCTCTGTAACATACCAGAACAAATTCTTTCGTTACCTTAAAAACATCAAGTTTAGTGTGTGCTAATTCTAAAAACATACTTCTAAATTTCTACTAAACTAAGAAAATTAACGAGCTTTAAAGCACCACCTCACGACTGACGATTCACCACTATTGAGGTTTTCGGAAAACAATCATTTCTACCCGGCGGTTCATCGCCCTGCCTTGCGGGGTGCTGTTGCTGGCAATAGGCTTTGACTTGCCAAACGGGTGCACCTGTATCGATGAGGAAGTAACAATATTATTTTGAAGCAGCCATTGCCGGATGCTTTCGCAACGCTGAAAACTTAATTCAAGATTGCGGCTGTTACTGCCAATTGAATCAGTATGGCCCTCCACATACATACTGTCAATGGATGTAGAAGTGTTTTTTTTGATAAAGAATGTTTCCAGCATTTTTACTGCTTCGGGTTTCAGCTTTGCTTTGTTAAAATCAAAAAATACATCACCCAGTTTCAACGTATCTGGTTTTATTGGCGGTATTGGTGGTGGCGGCTCTTGTATCCGGGTAATAGAATTGCTTTCCTCATTTGTAAATACAATAGCCAGCTCACCTCTGCCAAAAAGGGAGTAGTCCATTTCTTTGTGCCGGAAATTATAGTTGTAAATCTCTTCTTTATTAAGGATAAAATCAGGGCAAGCGGTTTCTTTTTCGTTTACGGGAATCAATTGAAAGTTATCCAGCACCAAAGAAACAGTTTGTGTGCCAATCAATTTCTTTTTTGCACCTACAGTATCTTCTTGTATATAAGTGCCGAATGTCAGGTATTTTTCTTTCCCAGTCGCAATGAAACTATATTCAAACTCAAAGAAATTGGTATTCGGTATTTTTTTTATTGACTCAATTCGTTCAGGCTGCATATTTTTTGAAAAGGATCTTTTGGGCACATAAAATTTTTCGCCAACACAAATACCTGCCTTTAAAATTAATTTGGGATTCAGCTTTGCTGATATGATGCCTTTAAAGGTATAGCGGTTGTCTTTTTGTAAGGCACAGGGAAGAATTGCTCCGATAACAGGAGAGAAATCTGTATAGCCTAACCAATTATAAAAAATGCCAAATGAATTACTGCCGAGACGATTAGTATTCGTTTCATTGTCCAGCATCTGGGCTTTTACATCTTTCAGGTAAAACCATCCTTCTACACCACATTCGGCACTATATTCAGTGCAGGTATTTACATCTTCAAAACCTCCGTTGAGCAATAAATTAGTTTGGGCATCAGCAATGCTAAACTGCAACAGGCACACAGTAATCAGTAACCTGAATTTTTTACAAAGAAAAGTTGCCGACATATTATTCGCTTCACTCAATGGCGATGAAAATAGAATTAATTACTGAAACAAATGATTTCGTTTGGTTAAAATGGGTGTGGCTACGTTACTTTTTTTATAAATAGCCTGCCGGAATTTATGGCCAGCACTACATCACTCAGTCCCATTACTAATGCACCAAATGTGGGGGTAAGAAATCCTAATGCGGCAACAGGGATAGCAACAATATTGTAGGCAAAAGCCCAGAACAGATTTTGTTTAATAGTGATATAAGTATGTTTTCCCAGGCCCAATGCAGTGGGTAAATTTTTCAGGCCATGATTCATCAATACTACTTGGGCTGATTGCACGGCTATCTGTGAAGCATCATTCATTGAAATGCCAATAGTTGCTTTTGCTAACGCCGGAGCATCATTGATGCCATCACCAACCATGGCAGTTGGGGCAACGGTACTAAGTTCTGTTATCGTATTTAATTTTTGTTCCGGTGTTTGTTCAGCAATCACGGTATCAATTCCTAACTCACCAGCAAGTTGATTACATATAGCCAGCCTGTCGCCACTGAGTAAGATGGTTTGAATGTTTTTGCTGTGTAAATAATCAATTACCGATTTTGCTTCCGGCCTTACTTCATCTTTTACATCAATCCATCCAAATAATGTATCGTTTTTAATGATGTAAACATTATGTGTTTCATCATCCGTCAATTTTGCAGCTACTTTAAATGAGCCAGCCCACCAGGTATTACCTTCAGCATCTTCTGCTTTCATACCAAACCCTTTTACCTCTTCAATCTTCTTCCATTGTATCTCCTCTTTGCTTTTCCAACTTATAGCGATAGATTTTGCAATCGGGTGATTCGAGTATTTTTCAAGACTGTAAGCAATCTTTTTAAATTCAGGCTCTTCCACCATTTCAAACTTGAAATTTGATATTTCAAACTTTCCAGTTGTCAGTGTTCCCGTTTTATCAAATACTACTTGTTTAATGTCTTTAAATAATTCAAGGCTTGTTGCATTGCGAAACAAGATTCCTGTCTTTGCTGCACGGCCCAATCCAACTGCAATAGCAGCAGGTGTTGCCAATCCCATGGCGCAGGGGCAGGCAATTACGAGCACAGCAATGCTCCGCATTAATGAAGGAGTAAAATCTTTTAGAACTATCCAGTTTATAATTAGTGTGAGGACCGCTATGCCCAATACAACAGGAATAAATATGGCACTGATTTTATCTGCCAGTAATTGCACCGGAGGTTTTTCTCCCTGGGCCTGTTTTACCATATTTATTATACCGGATAGCACCGTATCATTTCCAACAGCCGTTACTTGTGCTTTTACTGTTCCATCGCTGATAAGACTGCCGCCAATTAATTTGTCTTTAGCAATTTTATGTACAGGAGTACTTTCACCGGTTACAATGGCTTCATTCACCTGCACATCACCCCACAAAATTTTACAGTCAATAGGAACTTGCTCACCACTCTTTATCAGTATTAAATCCCCGACCCTCAGGCTGGTATTTTCAACCGGGAAAATCTGTTCCTTATGTTCATCATCAAATGCAATCATATTGGCCATCACTTTTTGTGATTTAGCCAATTTGTTCAATTCTCTTTGGGTGGAAGCAATGGAAGCCTCTTCTAAATAATTACCGAGGAAAACCAGCGTAATAATTGTAGCAGATGTTTCATAAAACATATATTGTTCAGCCTGCCCTGTCAATGAACCATACAAGCTATAAATGAAAGCTGCCGTAGCACCAATAGCTATCAATACGTTCATATTGGGCATACCATTACGAATACTTTTCCAGGCACTTTTGCCAAAGAAGCTCATGCCCACTATATAAACAGGAATAGTAAGTGCCAGTTGCACCCAATGATTCATCAGCCAATGAATATGTACACCCGGAATCATGTGCAGCATCAACAACGCAGTAAAAGGAAGGCAGAACCAGAATCTTTGTAAATGTGTTGACAGGAAAGTTTTGAGTTGTGAGTTTTGAGTTACGAGTTTCTTCTCCTTATCATTGACTACAGAATATCCCAAGCCTTCTATGCCGGTACTTATTTTTTCTTTTGCAAAACTTTCTGTTGCATCAAAAATCACATCACCAGTCGCAAAATTCACTTTTACATTCTTCATACCCTGTTTTTCCAGGTATTTGTGAATGCTCAATGCACAGGTGGTGCAATCCATTCCATCTACTTTCCATTGAACCTTTTCCATTTTGTAAAATTACTTAAAGAGGAAAGCCTTTTTTTACGGCAACGGGAATATGTTTACAACATCGTTGTATATCTGGCTTAAATTTGTGACATGGAGTGGATTTTTTCCCTTGAGAATATCAACGACGTTGCAAAAGCTTTCTGGAAAGCCACAGAAGGCAAAACTGTTTTTGCCTTTCATGGACAGATGGGTGCTGGTAAAACCACTTTCATTCATGCACTATGTGATGTAAAGGGAGTGAAGGACGTAGTAAGCAGCCCCACCTTTTCTATTATCAATGAATATGAGTACGATTGTGAAGGAACAAAAAAAGTGATGTTTCATATTGACCTTTATCGCCTGAAGGATGAAGAAGAAGCCATCCGTACCGGTGTGGAAGATGCTTTATACAGTGGTTATCTATGCCTGGTTGAGTGGCCGGAGAAGGCACCCGGTATTTTTCCGGATGATAAAGTGGATGTATTTATCGAACTGACAAATGAGAGTATTAGGCGGCTGAGGATCGAATAAATTCATTGTTTTTCAACAAGTTAATTTATAAAAGTTTACTATTGACAGTAAATAGTAAACTTTTTTGCTCTATCTTTATTTATTAACCAGGTAAATGAAGATAAAGGATAAGATACTAAAGCTGCTAAAGGAAAGTAACGACTTGTCTGTGAAAGAGATGATTGATTTGCTGCATGTATCAAAGCAGGCGATTCATAAATCAATCATTCAATTACTGGAAGCAGATGAAATTATTAAGTTGGGTAAAGTTCCTAAAACAATTTACCGGCTAAAAGAAAAGCGACAGACTACTGCAACTGCTACCATTACCATTGATGATACATCCGCACAATTTTTACAAAATAATTTCTTGCTCGTTACAGAAACTGGAGAGATGAAAGAAGGTTTGGATGGATTTGCTATTTGGTGCAGGCAAAGGAAGCTGCCGGTAGAAAAAACCATCACAGAGTTTCTTACAACAAAAGCAAAGTATGAACCGTATTATAATAAACTCGGTCTTATAGACGGGAATGAAAAATTACAGAATACAAAAGGGTACGATAAAATTTTTCTGGACCAGGTTTATTACCTCGACTTTTATGCTATCGAACCTTTTGGCAAAACAAGATTGGGAACACTGTTGCACTACGCCAAGCAAGGGCAAAATAAATTTTTAATGAATAAAATTGTGCAGGAGATAAAGGTGAAAGTGGAACAGCTTCTAAAGGCAGAGAAGTATAACGCGGTGGGATATGTGCCACCAACTATACGAAGGGAAGTACAGATAATGAAATACCTGGAAACACATTTGAAAGTAAATCTGCCCAAAGTAAACATCCAGAAAATATCTGGTATCATACCGGTGCCGCAAAAATCATTAAGCAAGCTTGAAGAAAGGATAACCAATGCGGAAAATACATTTGCGGTGAGTGAAAAAGTAAAATATAATCACTTGTTGCTGATTGATGATGAAGTAGGCAGCGGTTCCACCCTGAACCAGATAGCCGGAAAAATAAAGCAAAAGGGAATAGCCAAAAGGGTTACAGGATTGGCTGTTGTCGGAAGCTTTAAAGGATTTGATGTAGTGAGAGATGTATAAATGAAGCCGCTAAAAATTACTGATATTTAAGTACATTTGAATAATACGAATTGAGACGGTGTCAACGGTCTCTAAACTCGTATCTCATAACCCGCAACTGTTCTCATGAGCCAGCAAAAGCCCAAAATAAGCACCTCTTTCAGCTACGAAACATTAGAAGAAACCCTGGATATTAAGCCAAAGGCCGAAGGAATGATGATTGGTATTCCCAAAGAAATTGCTTTCCAGGAAAACCGCATTGCCTTAACGCCGGATGCTGTAAGTGTATTGATAAGTAACGGCCACCAGGTAATGATAGAACACAATGCCGGAGAAGCCTCTCATTTCAGAGATAAAGATTACAGCGAAGCTGGTGCAAAGATTGTGTATGACCGGGAAAGTATTTTTAAAGCTCCGATACTGGTAAAAAGTGCCCCGGTAATTGATGAAGATTTAGACTTGCTGCAGTTAAACCAGATCATCATTTCTCCTATTCACCTTTCCGTATTGAAAGCAGACATCCTTGAGAAGATGATGGAGAGAAGAATAACTGCGATTTCGTTTGAAAACCTGAAGGATGATAGCGACAGCTATCCTATCGTTCGCAGTATGAGTGAGATTGCCGGTAGTGCGGTAATGCTGATTGCAGCTCAATATCTTGGTTCGGCCAACCATGGTAAAGGGGTGTTACTTGGTGGTATCTCGGGCATTGCACCTACAAAAGTTATCATCATTGGTGCGGGCATAGTGGGGGAGTATGCAGCAAGAGCTGCCCTTGCATTAGGCGCTTCCGTAAAAGTATTTGACAATAGTGTGTATCGTTTAAAACGATTACAGAATAATATAGGTCACCGTTTGTGGACATCAGTAATTGAACCAAGAATGCTGGCCAAACAATTAAAGACTTGCGAAGTGGCTGTTGGTGCATTAGGTTCCGAAACCGGCCGAACACCAATGGTAGTATCAGAAGAAATGGTAAGCAACATGCGGCCCGGTTCTGTCATCATTGATGTTAGCATTGACCGGGGTGGTTGTTTTGAAACTTCTGAAATCACTTCACATGAGCATCCCATTTTTATGAAATATGGGGTCATCCATTATTGTGTTCCTAATATTCCTTCTGGTTTTTCCCGTACTGCATCGCAGGCCATCAGTAATGTGCTGATGCCTTTGCTACTGGAAGCAGGCGAAGAAGGCGGCTTCGAAAAATTAGTCTGGCATAAACTGCATCTCCGTAGCGGCATCTATCTATTTAAAGGCGCACTGACTAATTTCTATCTTAGCCAACGGTTTGATTTAAAGTACACGGATTTGAATTTGCTGATTGCAAGTCAGCGGTAAATTTTAAAGCCATTCCGGATTTCACAATTTCAAATCATGCGAAAGAGCAAATGGAGTTCAGGCAGATTTCTTTAGAGGTGGTTATGAGTATTTTAAGTAACCGCAGCAAATACTAAAAGAAGAAGGGAGAAAAATTTGTCAATCAATCATTAACTTTGGAGGCGAAGGTGATTATTTGGTAAGAGTATTTGTAAATATTGAGAAAGAGCCTGATAATGTGATTACTGTTTACCGGACTTCTAAAATTGAAAAATACTATGAAGGTTAAGTATGATAAAGAAGTTGACATTCTCTACTTCAGGTTAAGTGATAGCCCGATAAAACAGAGTGATGAGGATAAGCCTGGTATTATACTTGATTATGCAGCAGATGGCTCTATTGTAGCCATTGAGATACTTGATGCCTCCAAGAAATTGCCACAGCCTTACAAAGTGGAATACGAAGTAGCTTGAATTTGATAGTTGAATTTGCTGATTGCAAGTCAGCGGTAATTACCGTCTGACCCTCCCGGTCTCACGGGCAAATAAGCCTCAGGACATGATTAAATCGGTCTCCCCATTTTTGGAAAAATTCAGAAGGATAACATCCGGCACTGGCTATATGCCGGAGATTGACGGGCTGCGGTTTATCGCTATTTGCTGGGTGGCCGTACTCATGCACCTTACCAATATTATCGACACCAATTTGTACGACAGCCAACTGATCACCAGTACATTTTTTTCAAAAATGGTGTTGGAAGGCGGTCATGGTGTTTCTTTCTTTTTTATAATCAGTGGGTTTATCCTTGCACTCCCTTTTGTAAAGGAAAAATTGCATGATGGAAACAAAGTCTCGCTAAGAAAATATTACTGGCGCAGGTTAACAAGACTTGAGCCGCCATATATAGCAGCTTTGCTTATCGCATTTGTGCTTCTGGTTGTTGTCGTAAAAAAATATTCTTTTTCAGAGTTGTCAGATAATTTTCTTGCTTCCCTTTTTTACCTGCATAATGTTATATTCCAGGAGCATTCAAAAGTGTTGCCCGTGGCCTGGTCGCTGGAAGTAGAAGCACAGTTCTATATTCTGGCACCGCTTCTTTCTTTCGTTTTTTTTATAAAGCATAATTTTTTCAGGCGACTTCTTCTTTTTTCATTGGCTACATTAGGAAACATAATTGAGTATAATGATTTGTGGAATCCCGCCTCTCCTTTTATCAACTTCGTTTGTTATTTTTTATTGGGTATGCTGCTGGCGGATATCTATTGTGCCAAATGGAAACTTTTTGATAACAGCCAGTTATGCCGTTGGTCAGGAATCATACTTTTTATCGGTCTTCATTTTATTTTTTCTGTTGATGCAAGAGAGCTTTTCTTACTAAAGATGTATTTAATGGCCATATTCTTTTATATAGCCATCACTAATGAATGGTGGAAAAAACTGTTAAGCATTCAGTGGGTATCAATTATCGGCGGAATGTGTTATTCAATATATCTCCTGCACCTGATCATTATGTCAGCTGTAACAAAAGTGCTGGTACACCTGCCGGTTGAAAATAAAATACTTGGTTTTTTTGTGTATGGAATTATAATTCTTGCAGCAGTATTGGCAGGCTGTGCCATCTTCTACCGGTTAATTGAACAACCTTGTATGAGGAGAGATTGGTATAAGAAAATTTTTAAAAGGCATCACAAGGCGGCCTGATTGGTAGTGTCTCAGTTTTAATTTTTTGAAAAACAGAGACACAGAGTCCACAAAGCAGCACTGAGAAACTCCTTGAATCTCAGTGTTCCCCATGTCTCTGTGGTTTATTTTATAATACTACAACAATTCAAACTTAGACACTACCGCCTGATCGGTGGTATGTTTATTTGCAATTGCTGCCTTACCTTTAATCCACGTATAAACTACAAAATATGGGAAAGCTATTGTTGTTAATAATAATCATCTTATTTATGGGTTGTGCCACAAAAGAAGAATGGACAAAAGATGCCCTGGTCAATAAATGCCTGGGAGACTTCACTAAAAGAAATGAAAAGGAGAAAAAATTCTCCACTTTACAGATTGGTCTCCTGTGTGATTGTATAACCGAAAAGATGACGACAAAATATAAAACAGCAAAGGAAGCAGACAAGGATGAAGCAGGAGGGCGGCAAATAGGTCAGGATTGTGCAACGGAGGTGATGTCGAAGTAACCTGCTATCTTTTATAATTACTGATATCTATTTTCTGATTGCAAAACTTATACTCCACCTCATCATTACTGCTCACCACAACCAACCTGTCTTTGCAATAATCAGCAATTAAAGAGTGATATAATTCAATCCCCGCTGCATCCAGGTTAGTACAAGGTTCATCCAGTAAAACAATCGCAGTATCAGAAAAAATACATTGTGCCAGCTTCACCCGTTGCTTCATACCGGATGAATAATACCGGATTTGCTTATTCACTGCTTTTTCCAAACCAAGAACAGTAATGATTGAATCAGTAGTAACACCTGAAAGAAAAGGCTTAAACCCATGATGAAAATCCAAAAACTCTCTTAGTGTCATTTCCTCTACCACTTCCAGATAAGGAGCACATATCGAAACATGATTGTAAACTTGCTCATTTGCCCATTGCTTATCTGCCTGTCCGGTAGGCAGGTTGCCCATTGCCCATTCCATTCTTCCCTCATTAATATACATTCCTCCGCTCAATGCCTGCAGCAACGTACTCTTGCCCGAACCATTGGCCCCGGTAATAGCATACGATTGTCCTGATTCAAATGTGTAGTTGAAATGACGGAATATCCAGTCACGGTTAAACCGCTTACCGGCATCATACAGGCAGATCGTCATCGCTGCTGCCTTTGGTGAAACGTTTGATGATACCTCTTCCGCTTTCACGGATGAAAGTTACTATTTCATCCCGTTCATCGGTGGCGGGCATTTCTTCTTCTATAAATTCCACCGCCTGACTGGTGTTCATATTTTTATTATATAGTACCCTGTAAATATCAAGGATATGGTTAATACGTTCCACACTAAACCCACGTCGTTTTAAACCAATCGAATTTACTCCTGCATAACTCAAAGGAGTACGGCCTGCTTTTATATACGGAGGCACATCTTTACTAACCAGGGAGCCACCACCAATAAAAGAATGGGCACCAATTTTTACAAACTGGTGTACAGCACACATACCGGCCAATATGCTCCAGTCGCCGATGGTAACATGTCCTGCCACCTGGGTATTATTGCTGGTAATACAATTATCACCTACCAGGCAATCATGTGCAAAATGGCAATACGCCATTATGAGGCAATTTTTACCAATTACTGTTTTCTCCCTGTCTTTTGTGCCACGGTTGATGGTAACAAACTCACGGATGGTAGTGCCATCGCCGATATATACATTAGAATATTCGCCCTGGAATTTCAAATCCTGCGGAATGGCAGCAATAACAGCACCGGGAAAAATGCGGCAGTTCTTACCAATCCTTGCTCCTTCCATAATGGTTACATTAGATCCGATCCAGGTTCCGTCACCAATTTCTACATCCTGATGAATAACAGTAAACGGATCAATCTTTACATTGGTCGCCAGCCTTGCATCAGGATGAATATATGTATGAGGATGAATCATGTAGTTGGTTAAAAAAAATATCTCCCGGGGAGACGGGTCGTCTGCCGATAGGCAGGCAAAGTTAACTGATACAGCTAAAAACTAAACTTTTTTTAGCTATACTTTGTTAAATATCAGGATAGAAGAGCACTAATTAAAGTCGCAACATCAAAATTAAACGAGATTCATTAGATTTGTAGTAATAATGCACAATCCTCCCGACATATTGGCTTTGGCTTATAAGCAAAACCTGATGCAGGATCAGTTGGTATTGCTACAGGAAAGGGAACAACAGATTCCCGGTTCTGTCAATTATACCATCAACCGCTACAACCGTAATCCGCAATGGAACATTGAAGACACCGGTATGCTGGTGTATCACTATACAAAAAGTGAACCCAAAGAAAATTACCTCGAACTGCGGTTCTGTGTTAGCGGTAATGTGTATTGCCGTAAAAAGAATACAGAGTGTGATATGTGCCAGTTCAGCGCATCAAAAACCTGTATGGAAAGAGTAGACAGTGTGGATGTGGTAAGTTTTAAATTTTCACCGGCACACCTTAGTCAATTTGTAAAACCAAGAAAAGGCAACACCGTATTGACGGATGATATACTAAACTTCGATCATCGTTCCTCTTTTACCAAAATACTTCCGCTGTGTGGTAAAACAAGAATGGTGTTGGAAGGGGTATTGAACCATACCTATAGCGACAGCCTGGAAAATATTTACATCAATGCACAAACCCAGATGTTGTTATTATACAGCCTCGATTGTATGCTGGGCGAAAAAGAAATTGATGTGGTGAATTGTAAATTCCTTGCCAATGAATTAGACAGGGAAAAGATCATCAAAGCAAGGGAGATTTTATTACAACATATTGGTGAGCCTATCACCATAAAAGAACTGAGCCGTAAAGTCGCCATCAATGAATGCTACCTTAAAAAGGGGTTCAAAGAATTATTCGGCACAACCATATTCGACTTTTATCAAAGTCAGCGAATGGAACATGCCAAATATTTGTTGTATGAAAAAGGATTAAGTGTTACAGAAGTTTCTATGCTGCTCGGTTATTCTTCCATCTCTCACTTCAGTACGGCTTTCAAAAAGCATACAGGGCTTAAGCCTTGTGAATTGTTATTCAGATAATTTCGTCGTTCTACTAATAGCTATTCGGGTTTCTCTTCGTAACAATTTTATAATCTTTTAAATTCCAGCAATATTTTTTCTGTGACAAACGTTACACAACACATGTCATCATTTTTGGATATTTGTCTGTTATAAATGCGTAAAACTCTGGCCATACTACTGATTAGTGTGCAACTTATCGGCAATACCGAAGTGGGTCAGTTATTAAAGCTGCCCCAACTGGTCAAGCATTATTACCAGCATCACCACAAAGATCCTTCAGTTGATTTCATCGATTTTATCGTCATGCATTATGCAGGTGACGATGGCACATCTGCTGATGATGATATGGACAACCAGCTTCCGTGTCATAATCTGACACATAATACCATCGCTGTCGCTTATTCACCCATGGTAAAAGAGATCCCTGTTGTTGAGTTTTCTTGCTCTATTACCAAAGACTATAACAGCCGTTTGCTCAATGGTATCTCATCCAAGCATGTTTCATTGATACTACAGCCGCCCCGGCTGGTGTAAGTTTTTTTAACAAGCCATTTTCCTGATTTCACGGTTACAGAACAGGTATGCCTGTTTACTTATTATTTCCCTGACGAACGGTCAGAGGATACCGGCTTAATAATATGAATGACAAACCAACTTATATGAAACACAAACATATTTTGATATTCTCACTGGTATTTGCCACAGGGCTTATTGTTTTAAATGCCTGCCGTCATGAGATACCTGACCTGGGTACAGGTACCGGCGGCGGAGGTGGTACACCCTTACCGGTTTCTACCTGCAACCCCGACTCGGTCTATTTTGCCAGCCAGGTCATGCCGATCATTTCTTCCAACTGCACGATGAGCGGATGCCATGATGCAATCACACATGCTGATGGCGTGAATCTTACGTCCTACACCAATATCATGAGGTATGTTGTAGTGGGTAACGCATCCAATAGTAAATTATATACCGTGCTCAATAAAAGCGGCAGTGACAGGATGCCCCCGCCGCCCATGCCGGCTTTGACTACAGCCCAAAAAGCATTGATACAAAAATGGATCACACAGGGTGCGAAGAACAACAGTTGTATTGGAGCTTGTGATACGGCCACTTTCACCTACAGCGGCGCAATAAAACCCATCATGGATAACAAATGTGCCGGCTGTCATAACCCGGCCAACCTCGGGGGCAATATCGATATTTCAACCTACAGCACAGTAAGGGTAGTAGCACTGAACGGAAAACTCTATGGATCTGTATCACACCAGGCGGGGTATTCACCGATGCCCAAAAATTCAACAAAATTATCCGATTGTGAGATCAGGCAAGTGCAGAAATGGATCACAGCCGGATCACTGAACAATTAAAAAATAACCGCAATGAAATTAATTCTCGTAACATTTTTTATAGCCTCGATCGTACTGATCAGCTCCTGTTATTATGATAAGGAAGACTTGCTATATGGCAATATCAACAGCGGCCCTTGTACCGACTCCACCGGCACGGTTTCTTATGCACAGAAAGTTGTTCCTGTTTTTCAGCAATTCTGCTACAGTTGCCATACCGGTAGTTTTCCCTCTGGTGGCATCGTGATGGGTACCTACACTACTGATAAGGCCATTGGACTTAACGGAAAATTATTCGGCAGTATCAATCATGCTGCCGGCTTTTCACCGATGCCGAAAGGAATGTCAAAAATGAATGCCTGCCAGATCGCCGTCATTAAAAAATGGATTGATGCAGGGATGCCGAATAATTAATAACTCAAGCCACAAAAAATGAAACGAAAAAACATCCTCCGCTATATTGTCCTGCCACTCCTGGTGATCGGGGCAGCAGCAGCGATCTACATCTATAAAGAATATAACCGGAAGCAAAAGGATACGGCAAGTCTTAAACCGGCTTATTCGGTAACAGCCTCTAGCCTTGTCAGTGAGTTTGAAGCCAATGAAAAAGCTTCCAATACAAAATACCTCGATAAAGTGATCCGGGTCGATGGGATGGTAAAGCAATTGGAAAAGGATGACAAGGGCTTTTATACCATTATACTGGGTGATACGGCTTCCATGTTATCGGTCCGTTGCAGTATTGACAGCATTCATACAAGTGAAGTGGCTGCGGTAAAACAGGGCAGTGTCATTGCTGTAAAGGGAATTTGCTCTGGTTTTAATGCAGATGAAATGCTCGGCTCAGATGTAATACTGGTCCGAAGCGTAGTCGAGTTTTAAAAAATGATTTTATAAAAAACAAAAACTTTAAACATGAAGAACTTTTTTGTAGCGGCTATTACAGTCCTGGTTGCAATGACTGGGTTTGGCCAGAAATATTTTACGAAGGGTGCCCAGATAAATTTCGATGCGACATCACCTTCTTCACCTGAAAAAATTGAAGGGATTAACAGGACTGCTACCTGTGTGGTGGATACTAAAACAGGAAACATGCAGTTTGCTGCCTTAATGAAAGGGTTTGGATTTGAAAGAGCTTTAATGGAAGAACATTTTAATGAAAACTATGTGGAGAGTGATAAATATCCAAAAGCCGAATTTAAGGGGGAGATTAAAAATAGCGATAAAGTGGATTTTACAAAAGATGGTACTTACACCGTAAAGATAAAAGGGAAACTAACTATGCACGGGGAATCAAAGGATGTGGAAACAGATGCAAAACTTACCATGCAGAATGGCAAGATAAAAGCGACAGCTGAATTAAGTGTATTACTGTCTGATTACAAAATATCAATTCCGGGCCTGGTGGCAGATAAGGTTTCCAAGACAGCTAAAATAACGGTGTCTTGTTTGCTGGAACCTTTTAAAAGTTAACCCACAATTCAATTTACAATGAGAAAATTATTATATCAGTCTGCAATAGGTATAGTTGTATTGCTTAGCAGCAACAATTTATGGGCACAGGATGAAGACTTGTTGAAACTCCTGGGAGAAGAAAAACCAAAGAAAGAGAGAATTAAATATGCCTTTAAATCATCCCGGGTTATTAACGGTCATTCCATGGAGTTTTTGAATCCGGGAACAATGGACTTCAGGATACTCCACCGGTTCGGACAATTAAACCAGGGGTACAAAAATTTCTTTGGGCTCGACCAGGCCAGTATGCGAATGGGTTTTGATTTTGGCATCCTGCAAAACCTGATGGCCGGTGTGGGAAGAAGTACGTATAAAAAAGAGGTAGATGCTTATATAAAATATGCACCTATACGTCAGTCCACCGGGCCGTGGAGTTCGCCAATAACATTTGCGTTGGTATCGGGAATTACGATGAATGGAATGCCCTGGACGGATCCTGCCCGTAAAAATTTCTTCACCTCCCGGTTGTCTTATTATTTCCAGGCAATTATTGGCCGCAAGTTCAGCGAAAATTTTTCATTACAGGTGTCACCAACAATGGTGCATAATAACCTCGTTCCATTGGAGACAAACCCAAATAATATTTATGCAATCGGTGTTGGTGGCCGGATTAAACTGTCAAAACGGATTGCTTTTACCTGGGATTATTCGTATGTCATAATTGGTATGCCCGATAGCGGATACTATCATCCTTTATCAGTCGGGTTTGATATTGAAACTGGGGGGCATGTTTTTCAGTTACATTTTTCAAATTCAACAGGGATGAACGAAAGAGCTTTTATTACAGAAACCACAGGGCAGTGGGGAAAAGCAGAAGTAAGGTTTGGGTTTAATTTGTCAAGGGTATTTCAGATAAAAAAGAAAAAATAATTTTAATACGTCTTCTTCAACTCCGGGTCAGTCAATATAATATAATCGCCAAGATTACTGAATGCAGACCAATCAGGCTTTGCAAACGAACTATCGCTGAAACAACTGATATTTAGAATTTTCAATTTGGTATTTCTGTTTTGCAGTTGTGCGGCAGTACCCAATTTTTCATCGCAATGGAAACGGCCCACCATATGAAATATCTTTTTGTCTTTGTTCTTTCGCCAGTAACTGTAAATGCTGTAAGCCATTCCGGCATCCCAAAGACTCTGACTGTAAAAGATGCGGGCATTGCCGGTGCCGGGGCTGCCTCCTTTCATAAAATCCATAAACTTATCCCGGTATCTGCCGGAAGCTGTGTCATACGGCAGCGGTGGTAAGAAACGCTTCGATGATTTTGGAAGGCTGTCCAATGATTTCATTCCTTTCCGGCTTACCATATTCACATATCGTCTTGGTGGATTGGCTGCAATCACATACAGTTTGTTTTGTCTCGCCATCTCCACTGCCGGTCTGTAATCTTTATAATTGCTCCAGGCCCTTGCTTCTTTTATCATCCTTTCTTCGCTGATAAAACCGTTTAAATATTCATTCAGCACTAACTGGCAATCTGTTTCAAACATTTCCATGCTGAGGGCAAGTTTGTTGCCATATTGTTTTTGCAACGCATTAAAAATTTCTTTTTCCATATAATGACCTGCACTGTCATTATGCTCTTCTCCAAAAAATAATACGTCTGCATCTTTACAATCAATAGCAATCTGTTCAGTGGTAGTTAATTGTTTGGTACGGGTATTATAAATTTTATAATGCTTCTCAATACCTGGTTGGGAAAAAGACGATAAGCAAAGGAAAACGCTAACAGCAAAAAATAGAACTTTCATCAATTTTATTTTGTTGTACAATTTACATAGAAATAAACGGAGATGGATTAAGCCGCTACCTTTATTTTTGCGGAAAGAATATAAATGACACCGGATTTGTTTAATCAATTGGCCCGAAGCCGTCGTTCCACCTTCCCCGATCAGTTTGATAGGGGAAGAAAAGTGGACGACAGTATTATAAAAGAAATACTGACGAATGCAACATGGGCACCCAATCATGGAAAGGAAGAACCCTGGCATTTTACGGTAATCTGCAATGATGGAGTAAAAAAATTTGCAGCTTTTCAAAGTGAGTTGTATAAAGAATTGGCAGGCGATAATTTTAAAGAAATTACCTATAACAAATTGCAGCAGCAACCACTCAAAGCTTCACATATCATTGCTATTGGCATGAAAAGAAGCAGCAATAAAAATATACCTGAAGTAGAAGATATAGAAGCAGTAGCCTGTGCGGTGCAAAATATTTATTTGTCAGTAGCCGCCTACGGTCTTGGTGGCTATTGGACTACCGGCGGCATTACTTACAAAGAAGAAGCAAAATCTTTTTTTGGATTAGGAGAAAATGATAAATTGCCTGGGTTTTTTTATATAGGCCACATCGCCATACCAGCAACAGGGGCAACAAGAAAACCAATAGAAGAAAAAGTAACCTGGATAAAACATTAGTATGAAGAAACAACCTGTAACACCGCCGTATCATATTTACTACCCGGTAAAAGTGGCTAAAAGCAAGATTGCCGGCAAGGGTGCTTACGCAATGCAAAATATTCCTGCAAGAAAAAAAATTGGTGATCTCGGTGGTATTATCATCACTATGAAAGAAGCGATGCGGTTGATAAAGGATTTGTCTGCAAGACCCGGTGGGAAAGTAATTAATATGGTGGAGCTGGATAATAATTTAGCATTGAATGCATCAGCTGATCCGAATGATATTCGTTTCATCAATCACTCCTGCGGGCCTAATACATTTATGAGGGTGATGAAAGACCGGGTGGAATTTTATGCGTTAAAAAATATTAAGAAGGGAGAAGAGCTGAGTTGCGATTACGGAGAAACACATCATGAAGGAACATTGCCGTGTAAATGCGGGGCAAAGAATTGCCGGGGATTCATTTAAGAAAATTTCTACCAGGCAAAATAAAAATGAAATATTACTTTGTAATTAGTAAATCAGTATTGTCTGGCAAAAATCTTTCATTTTCTTTAGAACTACTACTGGTTAAGGGTTCTAAGTCTCCTCTCCTTAGTAGAGGAGGTTGGAGGTGAGGTTTTGAAATAGAACAACTTACTTCATTTGTCGGACAATTGTGTTATTAAAAGTATCCTCTTTCTCTCTTTTTTCTCTGGCCGGGGTGATTCCTTAATTTGCACAGAACAAAATTGTAAATGAAAAAATTTTTTGTCATAGTATCTTTTCTTGTAGCAATTACAGTGGTAGTTTCATTTTCCAAAGAAAGCCTTCGTAGCAAGTATTCCCGTTCTGCAGCACAGTGGCCAAAACCATTTGTTGATGAAGGGATACAATGGACTGAATTGGCAGTGCTGCCTGAAAGCCCAATCGAAAAACAAAAAGATTCTTTAAAACATATTATTGAATTGGGCAAAGCTTTGTTCTTTGATGAAAGACTGAGTGGCTCTGGCAAAATAAGTTGTGCCACCTGTCACCAGCCCGAATTAAACTGGACAGATGGAAAAGAAAAATCATTGGGGCATGAAGGGGCAGTGAATAAAAGAAACTCTCCCACTATTCAGAATAGCTGGTTTTATAACCGCCTGTTTTGGGATGGCCGTTCCCGTGATTTACAGGACCAGGCTTTTGCCCCGCTAAACAGTGAAGCAGAAATGCACAGCGAAATGCCGGATATAATGCGGAAGCTGCGAAGAATAAAAGGATATAAAGAATTGTTTAAAAAAGCATTTGGTGATCAGGAGATTGATCCGTTTGCAATGACAGAAGCTATCGCCACATTTGAGAAAACAATCATCAGCCGTAAAAACAAGCTGGATGAGTTTTTAGAAGGAAACAAAAAAGCATTGAACAATAGTGAAATCAGGGGGCTTCATTTATTCCGTACCAAAGCAAGGTGTATGAATTGTCATAACGGGCCGCTGTTTTCCGATAATCAGTTTCATAATAATGGATTTTCCGCAGGTGATGAAGGGCATTATAAAGTAAGCCATAACGAAGAAGACAAAGGAAAATTAAAAACACCTTCTCTGCGGGATGTAGCCCGTACAGGTCCGTGGATGCACAATGGGCAATTCAAAAATCTTGAACAAATCATCAGTCGTTATAGTATTGCAAAATTTCCACCCGGCGAAGCATCCCCGCTTATACAGCAACTTGGACTTACCACCAAAGAGCAAAAGGATTTAGTCGCTTTTCTCAAAGCCATCTCCGCTCCGCCGCTGCAGTTCACCAAGCCTGTTTTACCGGAATAAAGCCTTCACACAAGTTGCGTCAGCAACCAATCTGTGTTAATCTGTGTTAACCTGCCTGTTGGCAGGCAAGTCTGTGGCTAACCTGTATTCAAGTTGCGTCAGCAACTAATCTGTGTCAATCTGTGATAACCTGCCTGTTGGCAGGCAAGTCTGTGGCTAACCTGTATTTAAAACTGCGTCAGCAGTTCTTTTCGTGTCATTTTGTGATCCTGAGTTTGCCGAAGTATCGTGGCCCCCGTATTCACAGATTTATCCGCCGCAGGCGGATAAAAAATCCGTGTTTATCCCTGTCTGCCGACAGGCAGGCATCCGATCTGTGTCATCCGTGTCCCCAAAAAATTTGTGTCCAGACGATAGAAAATAATCGGGGCAGGCTGTGTTCCCTTTTTTATTCTTAGATAGGTTTTAATGCATCTGCCCGGTCAACCTGACAACTATTTCATCAAAAAAACTATCTTTGCTGTCCAACTAATTAAAATTGTAAAAAAGAAACACATGAAAAAATTATTTCTTACGCTAATCGTTGCCGCTTTCGGCTTTATTGCTAATGCTCAACCACCTGCTGGTGATGCTAAACCCGGTGATTGGTATGGCGATAAAATAACGACAGACGGAGCTTTAAACATCAACGACGTAGTAGCAAAACTCAACGGCGGTTCAGCATTTCCAGAAGTAAAAGTAACAGCAAAGATTGTTGAAGTATGTCCAAATAAAGGCTGCTGGTTGAAGCTTGAGTTAAGTGATGGAAGCAAAGCCACCGTAAAAATGAAAGACTATGGTTTCTTCCTCCCGGTTGCTGCCAAAGGAAAAACAGTGGTAATAGATGGCGAAGTAAAAATTAAAACAACTTCTGTTGCAGAGTTGAGACATTATGCAGAAGATGCCAAAAAAACCAAAGAGGAAATTGATGCAATCACCAAACCTGAAAAGACAGTAAGTGTTCTGGCAAAAGGAATTGTAATAGTAGAATAAAAAATAACTACAACATAATACAAAGGCTGTTCAGAAATGAGCAGCTTTTTTTTTACGGTCATTTGTATCTCTATAAACCACTGTACCAATTTTTCTTTTTTGTTTATACATTTTTTATTTCACACATGATATTCGTCAACAGGCAGCATGATTGTATAACAAATGCCTGTCATTTTTTTGTCAAACAATTTTTCCGGCATCATTAATGACAATGATGTGATAAAACTTTATGATGGCGTAAGAACCTTTGCAGCGGATTTTTGAGACCGGTATATGTATAAATCAACTGCACTCTTTTTAGCAAGCTTTATCAGTAATTTTTTAGTTGCACAAAATGATACGCTGTTTAATAAAACATTGGATGAAATTGTTGTAACCGCTACCCGTACAGAAAGAAAATTGGGTAATGTAGCAGTTCCCGTCCGCATCATCAGTCAAAAAACAATTCAGCAGGCCGGTTCATTACGGCTAAAAGATATTTTACAGGAACAGGCCGGCTTATATATCACCAATAGCTTTGGTGCCGGTGTGCAGATGCAGGGGCTTAATCCTGATTATACCTTATTGTTAATAGATGGTGAACCATTAGTTGGAAGAACAGGCGGTGTACTCGACCTTAACCGGCTAACTGTCGGAAATATCAAAAAAATTGAAATTGTAAAAGGCCCTTCCTCCAGTCTCTACGGGTCTGAAGCGATGGCCGGTGTTATTAATATAATTACCGACCGTTCATTTAAAAATAATTTAAGTGCAGGTATTCGTTACGGTTTCGGCAATCCGGATTACGGCTGGGCTTTACCTGCCGGCAGCAACACTTTTAAGAATACGGATATAAATATAAACGCCAGCACCACTATTAAAAAGCTGGGCCTGCAGTATTCAGGCAATGCTTTCTATCTCGATGGTATCAGCTTCCGTCCTTTTTCAATTGATAAAATGCCACAACCCATCTGGCGGCTTACTAACCAGGTGCAGATCAGTTATCCATTTACAGCCAAAACAAAATTGAACATAGCCGTCCGGTATGCGTACGACCATATCAAACAGGAATTTGCAGTCAACAACAATGGTGCGGTCACCAATTCCTACGGGCGGGAAGCCAATAAAGATTTAAATATTAACCCGGTGCTTACTCACCAGTTCAATAATAAAATAAAATCAGCAGTACGTTTATATGCGTCCTTGTATAACGGTTCACAACGGTTGCAGTTTAAAGAAAAACCCGACAGCAGTTATACAGATGAATTCAAACAACATTTTTACAGGGTCGAAAACCAGACCGATATCAGTTGGAATAAAATGACACTGACGGCCGGTGCTGGTTACACCATTGATCAGGCCCAATCTACCCGGTATGATGATATAAACAGTAAAAAGCGAAATACCATTGCCTATGCCTATGCCCAGCAGGAGTGGAAACCTTCTGATAAATTTATTTTCATTGCCGGTTTGCGGTATGATGATAATAAATTATTTGCCGCCGCTTTCAGCCCCAAGTTGGCGGTAAGGTATAAGGCCGGAAAAAAAATATTGCTCAATGCCTCCATTGGCCGTGGCTTCAAAGCGCCTGACTTCCGCCAGCTCTATCTCAATTTTACCAACAATGCTGCCGGTGGTTATGCTGTATTTGGAAGTATAGATGCGGTGAAGATTATTTATGAATTACAACGCCTCGGACAGATAGCAGAAATCAAAGATGATTTTTATAAACTGGCACAACTGAAACCGGAGTTTTCTACCGGCATCAATATCGGGGGCGTCTATAATCATTCCGATAAACTATCATTTAATGTTAACCTGTTCAGAAATGATATTGAAGATTTGATAGATGTAAGGCAGGTAGCTACAAAAAGCAACGGCGGGCAAATTTTCAGTTATATCAATATTAAAAATGCGTACACACAAGGGGCAGAGCTGGAGATAAACTGGCAACCACTCAAACAACTAAAAATTTCATCTGGCTATCAATTATTACTTACAGCAGATAAGGAAGAATGGAAGAGTATAAAAAACGGAAATGAATATACCCGTGATGCCAATGGCTTTAGCCGGGTGCTCAACCGTAATGAGTATAGCGGTCTGCCCAATCGCAGTAAACACATGGCCAACCTCAAACTCACTTATGAAAACCAGCAGGATTTTTTTGCTACCGCAAGATTTATTTACCGCAGCCAATGGGTGGTAGCCAACAGTGATGGCAATGGGGTGTACAACAGCAACGATGAATTTGCCAATGGCTTTATGCAGGTAAATATTTCAATGGGAAAAAAATTAAAGAAGGGTATCCGCCTGCAGGCAGGAATGGATAATGTATTCAATTACCAGGACGGTAACTACCTGCCCAACCTGCAGGGAAGAATGATTTATATCGGCGCACAATTCAGTTGGTCAAAAAATAAAAAATAGCATTGTTGTCCGGCAAAAATATTTAAAGTCCTTTGAAACCCTTATTGGTTAAGGGTTCTAAGTCTCCTCTCCTCTGTAGAGGAGGTTGGAGGTGAGGTCTTGAAATAAAACCGTTTAAGTTCATTTGCCGGACAATAATAAAAAACATTTTATCATAAACACAAATAAAAAAAGATGAAAAGCAGTATCATTTTAGCCGTAGCAACAGTAATTATTTCCGCAACAGCCTGTAAAAAAGAAAAAATAGAACCCGTAGTGGATCCCGGTGCATTCAATATCGCTGTCAGTGGAAAAATTGTAACAGTCAGTAATCTTCCTGCTGATACGATCGTTGGTCTTAGTGCAATCGGCCAGCCGGTGGGGGCAGGAAAATATTCCTTCTTTAGTTTTGAAACAAATACATGGGTTACTAATGCAGATTCAGCAACTACCAGGTGGGATGTTGCTTTTTCAGGTACTACCATCCGGGTAAACAATACTACCGGTGGCCCCGGTAATGGGGGTGCTTTCGTCTATACAGGTACGTTTGATGCATTGGCTGCAGTGCCTGTTGATTCAGTTTTTAAAGTGGATAACCATCCCGTATCGTATGCTATCGCCAGAGGTTCTGGTAAGGGCTGGTACAATTATGATGGCCCCACCAACCTGCTTACTCCCATACCTGGCCGTGTATTGCTGATAAAAACTGCCAATGGAAAATATGCCAAAGTGGAAATATTAAATTATTACAAAGGCGGTGTTACACCATCTGCCACCGCAGCAGAATATGTAAAAATCAATGAGCAGCGGTATTATAAATTCCGCTACACTTTCCAGGGCAATGGCACAAAGAATTTCTAAAAAAAAAGTTTTAAAATCAAACCGCCTCGTTTAAAACGAGGCGGTTTTTTTATTTCACACCACAACCATCACCCATCCACCACAAACTGTTCGCCCCCCTCTCCCTTAGGAGAGGGAATAAAGAATCTCACACTAAAAAAATAGTTGATGGGGTGAGGAGAATCCACGTTCATATTTCTTCCAGGCAAAATCCATCCACAACAAACTCTCCGCCTCCCTCTCCCTTAGGAGAAGGAAGAAAGAATCTCACACTAAAAAGATTGTTGATGGGGTGAGGTCAATTACTTTAACCGGTGTGAGGTCAATTACTTTAACCGGGGTGAGCCGAATTACTTTAATCAGCATAGTCACGACCTGCATTTTTTTATCTCTCCCTATCTCCATCCACAACAAACTCTCCGCCTCCTTCTCCCTTAGGAGAGGGGAGAAAGAATTTCACACTAAAAAAATAGTTGATGGGGTGAGGTCAATTACTTTAACCGGGGTGAGGCCAATTACTTTAACCGGGATGCGGCAAATCCACATTAATAATTCTTCCAGGCAAAATCCATCCACCACAAACTCTCCGCCTCCCTCTCCCTTAGGAGAGGGGAGAAAGAATCTCACACTAAAAAAATAGTTGATGGGGTGAGGTCATTACTTTAACCGGGGTGAGGTCAATTACTTTAACCGGTGTGAGGCCAATTACTTTAATCAGCATAGTCACGACCTGCATTTTTTATCTCTCCCTATCTCCACTCACTACAAACTCTCCGCCTCCCTCTCCCTTAGGAGAGGGGAGAAAGAATGCTACACTAAAAGATTGTTGATGGGGTGAGGTCAATTACTTTAACCGGTGTGAGGTCAATTACTTTAACCACTGTGAGGTCAATTACTTTAACCGGTGTGAGGCCAATTACTTTAATCAGCATAGTCACGACCTGCATTTTTTATCTCTCCCTATCTCCACTCACTACAAACTCTTCGCCTCCCTCTCCCTTAGGAGAGGGGGAGAAAGAATCTCACACTAAAAAAATAGTTGATGGGGTGAGGTCAATTACTTTAACCGGGGTGAGGTCAATTACTTTGACCACTGTGCAGTCAATTACTTTAATCAGTATAGTCACGACCTGCATTTTTTTATCTCTCCCTATCTCCATCCACCACAAACTCTCCGTCTCCCTCTCCCTTAGGAGAGGGGAGAAAGAATCTTACACTAAAAAGATTGTTGATGGGGTGAGGCCAATTACTTTAACCGGTGTGAGGTCAATCCACCTTAATAATTCTTCCAGGCAAAATCCATCCACAACGAACCGTTCCGTCTCCCTCTCCCTTAGGAGAGGGGAGAAAGAATCTTACACTAAAAAAATAGTTGATGGGGTGAGGTCATTACTTTAACCGGGGTGAGGTCAATTACTTTAACCGGTGTGAGGTCAATTACATTGATTAGTATAGTCACGACCTGCATTTTTTTATCTCTCCCTATCTCCACTCACCACAAACTCTCCGTCTCCCTCTCCCTTAGGAGAGGGGAGAAAGAATCTCACACTAAAAAGGTAGTTGATGGGGTGAGGCCAACTCAAACACAGCAGTTAAATTTTAAAACTTTTCAACAGACAACTTTTCAACAGAAAAATCTATCTTTACTTTCCTTAATTTAAAAAATCATTTAAAAATTTTGTATGAAAAAAATATTTCTTGCCTTTTCAGTAGTTATGCTGGCGGTTGCAGCAGGTGCACAAAACACGGTTACCAAACCAAAACCCGCCACTACAACTACAAAGCCCATTACCACAGCTGTTAAACCGGTAGTAAAAGAAGTAAAACCACCGGCAGGCGATGCCAAACCAGGAGAATGGTACGGTAGTAAATTCGATTATTCAGAAGGAATCCAGGATATTGGTGCTGTTATACCACCATACCTTGCGGCTGATGCTAAATTTTCAGGTCAACTCTCGGCCAAAGTAATAGAAGTATGCCCGATAGATGGTTGCTGGCTGAAACTTGAAATAAATGATAGTTCAAGGGTTGTTGTAAAAATGAAAAACAGTAAAATCTTTTTTCCATTAGCTGCCAAAGGAAGAAAAGTGGCAATTGATGGCGATATTGAAAAAAGAGTAGCTCCCGTGGCGGAGTTGCAACTCATAGCCAAACACCTTAAAAAAACAAAAGAAGAAATTGCTGCCATTACCGAACCGGAGAAAGAGGTTAGTATAAGTGCAAAAGGAATTGGAGTGATGGAATAATTTAATAATTATATACATTTTTTACAATGAAAAAGCTGTTCAGCAATGAACAGCTTTTTTATTTATAGCCAACAAACTTTATCCTTGCATTCATTTTTGTATTCATCTGTATTAATCTGTGTTAATCTGTGTCCATCTGTGGCCAAACCTGTATTTGTAATAAATAAAATTGCAGAATTTATTTTTTTGCAAACTCCTTAACTCATCCACTCAATGCTGCAAAGCAGAATCAATCTGTGTTAATCAACCTGCCGTCAGGCAAATCTGTGTTAATCTGTGTCCATCTGTGGCCAAACCTGTATTTGTGCATTCCCCGCAAGAGCGGGGCAGGCTGTGGCTAACCTGACTTCGTTATTAAATTTTATAGATGGTATTTTTTTCAAACAGCTTAATTCATCCATCCAATTTTGCGAAGCAGAATCAATCTGTGTTAATCCGTTTAATCTGCGTTATCCGTATTCCTGTATTCATTTTTCCACCAATTTCCCCCCATTCACAACATTATTGACCAGCCGCTGACTACCCGTCACAGCATCATCAAATACCGGGTTTCACCCCAAAAACACCCCCAAAACAAAAAAATAATAGTAATTACAACCCCAGCAACCGTTATAAACCAAATAACTACCAGGTGCTTGGTAAACGAAGCACTGTTCGCTAAAACCCTTACGGGGTTTGCCTTTCAGCCAATTCTTATTTTTTCGGATACAGGCCTTTGTAAGCACATCGTAAATGCCCCATCAATTATTTTCCCCCTTTTCAGAAATAAATGCTAAAAATATTTTTTTATTAAAAAGGTACAATTTATATTCGTGTTGTAAACCTTACTTAGTTTGGTTTCTCCTCCTATCCTTACGATAAGCCACTCATTTTAAAAAAACTATTTAATTATGAACCAGATCTACGCTTGTCGGGAAGGAAAAGAAGTCCCTTTTACCGACGCCAAAATCTTAAGCACTGCTACTACGCAAACCCGTAGTTTAGGTCTAAGTGTTTTTTCGAAACTCCTATTGGGGGTTTTTGTGTTTTTAGCTTTGGGTACGCTGAAAAGCAATGCCCAGCTGGCTACTTGGAATACCAGTAGTAATATTGGAAATGAATCCACAGAGCCATTAGCAACCGGTACTACTGGATTAACAATCTCCGCAATCTCAAAAGGGGCGGGGTTGAACGATTTAGCCTTGAACTCCGACTATTTCGGATCTAGTAACGTAATTCAAGGTGCAGATGGTTTGACCACTTTCGCTCAGGCACTTGCTCAAAATGAGTACTATCAGTTTACGATTACTCCTGCGGCGGGTAAAGCTTTCAGCTTAACTAATTTAACGTTTAGCTGGTTCAGAGATGCGGTTAATGCGTTTACTCAGGATGGTGGTCCGGAAAGTATGATTATCCGTTCCAGTCTTGACGCATTTGTACTTGACCGTGGTCAGGTAAATAATATTGCCGCAGGAAATACTGCTGGTAATACAATGGCTATATCTGGTCATACGAATATTACTACAGCAGTAACATTTAGGATATACATATTTGGAGCTGATGAAGGCGGTCCTCTTTCAGTAGATGGTCAGGGCGGTTTCGATCAGCCAGGTGGACCAGGTGCAGCTAATATAGTTTTAGCTGGTACTACTTGTAATGTAGCCGTTATTACAACTCAGCCAGCCGTTCACCAGGACGTTTGTCAAAATTCAGGTTCTTCTATGTCTGTTATAGCATCAGGCGACGGATTAACTTATCAGTGGTTTAACAATAATGCTGTTAACAGTAATGTTGCTGGTACTTCTGTTGGTGCTGGTAATGGTGGACAAACTGCTACATACTCTCCTTCAACTGCTGTTCCTAACTTTCCTGGTATTGGTCCTTACTACTATGTAGTTGTTACCAGCACTTGTGGTGGTTCAACAGCAACCTCTAATACATCTTTATTCCATATTATTGCTAACCAGACATTGTCTGGCCCTTCGGGTGGCACGGCTAATCAAACAGTTTGTGTAAATACTCCAATTTCAGTTATTACTTATACAGGTGGTGGTAGTGTAACAGGTATTGGTTCACAGAGTGGATTCATAAATGGTTTAACCCTATTATACTCTGGTGGTACAAATGGTTCATTTACAATACAAGGTTCTCCAACTGTTGCGGGATCATATCCCTGGTCATTTACTACTGTTAGTAACAGTGGTACGTTCAGTCCCAATTGCACACCTCAAACAAGAACTGGTACTATAACTGTTAATCCTGATGCAACGATAAACCTGACGAGTGGTTCTGCATCACAAACAGTATGTGCAGGGGCACCCATTACTAATGTAGTATATACAGGAACTCCTTTGGGTCTTATTACTATGTCAGTTTGTGTTGGTAGTTTGCCTCCTGGTGTTACTGGAACATTTAATGCCGGTACTGGTACTTTTACCCTTAGTGGCTCACCTACTGCTGCTGCCAGCAACACTGTATATAACTATACAATTTGTGTTGATGGTCCTTGTGTAGATGCTTCTGCAGTTGGACAAATAACAGTTCGTCCTGCTGTTGACGGTACTATCTTTAATACGCCTTCTACCGTATGTGCAGGCTCGAATGGTGTTGTAAATATTGATTTATCCGGCACACCTAATTTCACCGGTACTTTCAAGATTACGCCTATCGTTGGTACAGGAACCGCCACACCAAGCTACCCAATCAGGGGTCTTGTGGCTGGTCCGAACATTGTAACAGTAAATGGTCCTTCATCAGTACCTATTGCTGCTGCCAACCTTACCAATACTTCTAACAGTCCGGTTACTTATCTTATTGAATGGGAAAATCCAACTACAGCATTACAAGATGCTAATGGTTGTCTCCCTGTAACCCCATTAACCGGTAGCTCAACGATTACAGTGAATCCACTTCCGGCTATCACTGTAACAAGAAATGCGCCTTTAGGTAGCCCTGTTTGCCCTGGTACTGTACTTAGCTTTAATGTAGCACCAACAGCAGGCAACACGGTTCCGGCAACATTTACATGGACTGTATTTGACGGAACAACGACCACAATACTGGGAAGTAACCTTCCTTATGGTCCTGGTCCTATTACAACAGTAACGTATACAACACCTTCTTGTCCTTATAACAAAGTACTCACCTTTGCATTCACGCCGACTGCTATTGCATTTCCGCCGAGTTGCCCAGGTACTACTGTTACAATGCCTACTATAACTGTACAGGATATCACTAATCCGGTATTTACGCCTTTTCCCGGAACATTGGACAGGACAGTTAATTGCGGTGATGCGGTTGCTTTAGCTGCAGCACAGGCACTTCTTGCCCCTGCTACTGACAACTGTACACTGGTTTCCAATACAAAAGCTAGTGGTGCACAGGTACCGGGTGTTTGCCCTACTGTAGCTACTATCACCAATGTGTGGACAGCTACAGATGCTTGTGGAAACACAGCAATGTTTACACAGATCATTACCATTACCGATGTTACTGCACCTGTATGGAGCACATCAGCCGGTTCACTGAACAGAACAGTAGAATACTGTGTTGTTCTCGGAGCAAACGGACTGAATGCTGCGCAGGCATTAGTGCCAACAGCAACAGATGCATGCAGTGCAGTTACTGTAACAAAAACCAATGGAATATTTGCAGTAGGTTCTTGCCCAACAAGAGGAACTATTACGAATACCTTTATAGCTACAGATGTATGTAACAATGCTTCTACGACATTTACACAGGTAATTACGATTACTGATGGTACAGGCCCTGTATTTGGTGCTACACCAGATCAGACTTTGAACGTAGGTGCATCTGGTTCAGGCAACTGCCAGGTGATATTGCCAAACTATGTTCTGGGTACAGGTGGTGTTCTTCCAAATTCACCATTACCAGGTATCACAGCTACTGATTGTGCAGCTCCGGCAGCAGCACCAGTTAATTTCCCAACTCCAGCTGCGGTTGTTTACAATGCAGGTGGTGGATTTAATTCAATTACACAGTCACCGGCTCCTGGTACACTGATCATCGGAACAGGCGGTACAATTATCCCTGTAACAGTGATAGCAACAGATGCTTGTGGAAACTCAACTACAAGAATATTCAATGTAACACTGCTTGATCAGACAGCACCAATTATCAGGTGTCGTAATATCATAGTAAACTTAAGTGCAGCAGGAACAGTACAGGTGGTTCCGTCACAGATTGATGGTAACGTAACAGGTTTTAATGGAAATGGCCCGGGTTCACCAGGTGTATTGATACCAAGCAGTGACAACTGTTCTCCGGTAACACTGACCTTCCAGGCTCCGAATAATTTACCAAACACATCAACACTGAGGAACTATAACTGTTCAAATACAGTAACTGCCCTTCCTGGTACAAACCCTGTAGTACTTGTTGCTACAGATGCATCAGGTAACTCGTCAACTTGTGCTGCAACAATAACAGTAGTGGATAATATTCCACCAGCTATGAACTGTGCAGCAATCACTACTACTACACTTTTCAAGAGTGCAGCGGTGAACAGTTGTTTGGTTACATTACCAGACTTTACAACAACATTCGGCCTTGCCAGTGATATCTGCGGAATCCTGAGCATCACGCAAAGCCCTGTAGCAGGTACTATTTTGGCTGCTAACCAGACTTCAGTTGTAGTAACGTTTACTGCAACAGATGTTAACGGAAATGTAAGCACCTGTACGAGGACGTTTGCACTGGTGGATAACACACCTCCGGTGGTATTAACATGTCCAGCTAACCAGACATTGAGTTCAGGTCCTGCGAGCTGTTCAATTACGGCCACATGGGCATTGCCAACATTTGCTGACAACTGTAGCCCTGTGAACGGAAATGGTGCTCCATTTATCTTCTCAGCAACAGCTACAGGAACAACAACACTTCCAATACTGACAACTTCACAGACATCTGCTACCTTCTTTACAGGGGTAACAACTGTGACGTATGTAATAAGAGATCAGCAGGGTAATAGCAGTACTTGTGTATTCACTGTAACAGTGAATGATAACACAAATCCGATAATTGTTTGTCCGTCTATTCCAAATTGTTCTGGTGGTGGTTGCAACCCAACAGCGGTTACCAATGTTATACTTACGATTAATAACCCAGGAGCTCCGCCTCCAACGATAATTGTTTCTGGAATTCGTATTGCAGCAACAACGTGTAGTTATACCCTTCCTGCAGGCTTTACAGCATGGAATGCGACTGCAACAGACAATTGCCTGTTAGCAAATCCAACACCACTTGCTTATGCGATCAGAAGACCAAATGCTCCTGATGCGTTTGCAGCAAATCCAACTACAGTTATTGCAACTGGTACGAGCCTTGGTGGACAAATCTTCCAGTTGGGTATCAGTGAAGTAACATGGACAGCAACAGACTTTAGTGGTAACATAAGTATCTGCAGATTGTATGTAGAGGTTGTTGATAATCAGCTTCCATCGCTTACCTGTCCTGCAACAGTTAATATAAATACTAACACTTCAGGATGCAGAGCCCAGGTATCGTCAACGTTGACTACACCTACAGCATCTGATAATTGTGCTATCGTATTAACAGAGTGGGATGTATCAGGTGTTACACCGGTAGCATCAGGTACAGGTAACCTGCCTAATAACTTTTTGTTCAGTGTAGGTCTATCAACAGTACAATACCGTGTAACAGATGCAGCTGGTAATTTCCGCACTTGTTCATTCAATGTGATTGTAACCAATGCAGTAGATGCTACTATCGGTACTGATGCAGTAGTAGGTCAGAACATAGCTACTACTTCTACTATCACCTTCACAGGAAGTGGAGCAGGCACAGTGCCACCAGCACAGGTACAGTACACATTCTTGTACAGTATCAGTACAAACGGTAACCCTGCAGTAGTGCAGCCATCTATAACAACAGGTCTTGGCAGCAGTGTTACTACTGTAGCTCAGTCAAATGCAGTAATAGGAACATACAGGTACTTCCTGATAAGCGTAACAGATCAGAACGGATGTGTTAAGACATTCGCACCGCAACCTTCAGCACTTATAACAGTAGTAGCTGGAACACCGGATCTGACTTTTGAAATTCAGGCATTCAATACATTATCGATAGCTGCGGGTGGAACAATCCAACAGGTTCTTGGTATCAAGAATCAGGGAACTGCTCCAACTTCAGGACCGATAGTATTTACAGTGTCTAACTACACAGCAATTTCAGGCTTAACAGCAGTATCGAATAACAATGCAAGTGTAACGATCGGCTTTGTGAATTACACATTGACCAATGCTACTGATTGGGTTGTTACCCAGCCAGGTGGAGTAGGTACACCATTGTTCTTTACTTCCGCACTTACTATTGTTCCGGGACAAACCAAGTATGTAGGTGTTACGATTAACAGGGTAGCAGGTACTAATGGTACGGTTACGAGTACAGGAACAATCACCAGCGGAACAGGCGGTGGTGAAACTCCGACGAATAATAATTCGATAACTAATACGATTACTAAAAACTAATCTTAACCTGTAAAACGCAGAACATGAAACATTTAATTATTAATAAGTTCAAAAAAACCAGTGGCAGGTTGTTGTTGCTCACCACGGTGCTGTTCTTAATGACAGCAACGAAGGGAACAGCACAATGTCCCGGTGGTGGGGTTGATCTGCAGGCGGTGTCTATAGATCCGACACTGGCCACGATAGGGATAAACCAGACAACCACGATTACTGCGGTGATGGCGAATAATGGTCCCTGCGTTGTTGCAGCTGGAACAGCCAACGCTCAGGTTACCATCAGCGCAGTGGATTTTGATTTAACTATTCCGTTCAACTTTACCAGTAACTGCGGACAGTGGGTTTACTTAGGTAACGTTCCTTCGGGATCAGGTGCTACATTAGCACACAACCTGTTTTTCAGAAATGATGCAGGTACGATTGCGGTGAATGGTCCTCTCTGCTTTTTTTCCTTCAATATAACAGGAAAAGCAGTAACTCCGGGGTCACCTATTAACCTGGCATCATCTGCAACAAGTGATATTAATGGAGCCAACCAGTCGACTGGTACGTTCCTTCCGGTTACAGCATTTATCTTACCGGTAGTGCTGGCAGATTTCAATGTTACAGGTAACAGTTGTAATGGAATCGTAAACTGGAAGACAGCTACCGAGCAGAATGTGAAGAGCTTCGAAGTTCAGTATAGCACCAATGGTACCGACTTTACGGTTGCCGGTTCTGTACTTGCTAAGAACAGTACTTCAGGTTCAGTTTACAGGTATGTCAATAACCAGGGAACTGGCCGTGGCTACTATCGTCTGAAAGTAATAGACATAGATGGTCAGGTTAGTTACAGCCGGATAGTAAGTGCAGACACTAAGTGCAATGGCATCAAGAGTGTATCACTGTTTCCGAATCCATTGACAGCTAGTCAGAACCTGACGGTAATCGTATCAGGCTATGAAGGAAGCATCAAAGGAGAGATGGTGTCCATGTCAGGTCAGGTAATACGGACCTACAGTTTGAAGAATGGAACGAATACGTTGCCGGTAGACAAACTGGCACAGGCTACTTACATGCTTCGGGTAACTGATGCAACTGGAGTCTCTGAATCATTCAGGGTTGTAGTTATTAAATAACACCTGGAGGATACGTTTTTCAGAATCGATAAATAGAAAGAGGCTGTCTGCAAAGACAGCCTCTTTCTTATTTTATATACCGCTGATCAGTACATATCTCTGTTTGGTACAACAAATAAGCCCTTCCCTGTTTTCCTTTACCGTAAACTGCTTTTCTGATTCCGTAAGACCGTTTATAAATAGGACTGTTCCTTTCTCGGCAAATTTTAAAACGAAATGAAACGACTAATTGGAATTACGGCTTTGGTTGTTGCCGGGTTAACAAGAGGGGCTCAATCAGCAACAGAAAAGGCTACAATAGCTAAAATCTGCGGTTGCTTTGAAGTAAGTCTTAAATATGCCGAAACATTTTCACCCAACGCTGATTATAAATTCCACGACCGTGAAAAAATAGGTGGTACAGCCGCATGAACATTACCGGCAGCTATTAATTGCGAAGCAATTATTCGTATTCAATTGTATTTATTCGTGTCATCAGTTCAATTTGTGGCCAACCTTGTATTCATCTGTGTCAATCTGTGCTAACCTGCCTGTCGCCAGGCAAGTCTGTGGCCAACCTTGTATTCATCTGTGTCAATCTGTGTCAATCTGTGTTAACCTGCCTGTTGGCAGGCAAGTCTGTGGCTAACCTGTATTAATTGCGAAGTAATTATTCGTATTCAATTGTATTTATTCGTGTCATTAGTTCAATTCGTCACCAACCTTGTATTCATCTGTGTCAATCTGTGTTAACCTGCCTGTTGGCAGGCAAGTCTGTGGCTAACCTGTATTAATTGCGAAGTAATTATTCGTATTCAATTGTATTTTTTCGTGTCATTAGTGCAATTCGTCACCAACCTTGTATTCATCTGTGTCAATCTGTGTTAATCTGTGCTAATCTGTGCTAATCTGTGGCTAAACAGGCTGTTAATTTCCGTAACTTCGCCACCATTTTAAAATGGCTATGGCTCCTAAATACAAAGAATTTTCAGGATTAAACCTACCTGCTTTTGAGGCGGAACTACTCGCCAAATGGACGGAGAACCAGGCATTTGAGAAAAGTGTATCCCTGCGGGAAGGAGCCAAACCATTTGTGTTTTATGAAGGCCCCCCCAGTGCCAATGGTATGCCCGGTATCCACCATGTTATTTCCAGGACATTAAAGGATTTGGTATGTCGCTATAAGACCATGAAAGGCTTCCAGGTAAAGCGTAAAGGCGGTTGGGACACACACGGTCTGCCCATTGAACTCGGCGTTGAAAAAGAACTGGGCATTACCAAAGAAGATATTGGAAAAAAAATATCGGTTGAAGAATACAACCAGAAATGCCGGGAAGCGGTATTGCGCTATAAAGACAAGTGGGATGATATTACCCGTAAGATGGGATACTGGGTTGATCTGAATGATCCTTACATCACTTACAAGAACGAATACATTGAATCAGTTTGGTGGATATTGAGTGAGTTGTATAAAAAAGGATTGCTCTACGAAAGTGTAAGCATACAACCTTACTCACCGGCAGCAGGCACCGGATTGAGTTCACATGAGCTGAACCAACCGGGAACGTATAAAGATGTAAAGGATACAAGTTGTGTGGCTTCATTTGAAGTAATTGATTATGAAAACAGGCTCATCTCTTTAAAGCAATTAGATAACCTCTCATTTACTGAAATCAAAAGTGAAATAGCTTCCGGTATAAAAGAATATCGTAACCAGGTTAAAAATTGGGCTTATGTTAATCTGAGAAATTTATCTTTAACTAATAAGTTTATTGCTGCACCAATTACAATTACAAGAAAGGGAATAGGAGAAGTACTTGCATTTTCACCATCGGTTGAAGAAGTGCTGATTTTGAAATATGCCCCTGAATTGATAAGTACTGCGGTTTTACTTCATTCAGAAAAAACTTCTGGTAATGATGGCGCCGTTTTTTATTACTTAGGAAACAAAGTAAAAATAGGCGAACAGTACTATAGCTTGAAAATTGTATTGAAGAAAACTGATAGACTGGCCTTGTATGATATGAGGCTTATGCCAATAAAAAAATCCCAACAATTATTCGCTACCCACTTATCCAAACGTGGTGACGAAAATCTGTCAGGACAAAACAAAGATAAACGATTTTTAGCAATTACACAATTTCCCAAAATTGTTTATCAGAGCCATGGCATTGGCTTTAACCAGCCTTTTTCATTATTGGCCTGGACTACTACCCCCTGGACACTTCCCTCTAATCTCGGCCTTACCGTAGGCGCAACTATTGATTATTGTTTAATAAAAACTATCAATCCATACACACATAAAATTATCCATGTAGTACTGGCTGAAAAATTAGTCTCAAAATATTTTGCCGCACAAAACGAAGGAACAGATTTTAACCTGTACAAAAACGACGGTAAAAACCTTCCCTATCAGATACTTTTAACATGTAAAGGAGTGGATATGGAAGGGTTGCAATACAACCAATTACTTCCCTACACCGCAAACTCAATATCTAAAATTCAGGAACAAACACATGGTGCAGAACCATTCAGGGTTTTATTGGGCGATTTCGTTACCACAGAAGATGGTACCGGTATCGTTCACACCGCACCGGCTTTTGGTGCAGATGATTATAAAGTTGGTAAGAA